>Ga0207135_1001_pt1 | contig 70717 bp, 62 predicted proteins | sample Alteio_BWMinHeat_10_FD_153530 | JGI IMG/M metagenome (GOLD analysis project Ga0207135, IMG submission 153530) | Enriched cells from forest soil in Barre Woods Harvard Forest LTER site, Petersham, Massachusetts, United States -... | ecosystem: Environmental > Terrestrial > Soil > Temperate forest >...
CGCTGACAAAAGACGCCGAAACTGACGTTCCGAACGCAAAGGAAGAAGATGACGACCGCCAAGATCGTCGCGCGCATGCCCGATATGAAGACCGAAATAAAGACCGATACGAAATGGTTGACGCCGTGGCCCGGGCCTTCCGTTTTCATTGGGTAGGCCGCATGGACCAGGACGGCCGTGGCATCCTTGAATTCTCTTTCGAGCCCGATCCATCCTACAAATCTTCAAAGCTTTTCGCGATTGTGTATGCGCATATGGTGGGAACGGTTTGGGTGGACGAAGCGAATAGTCAGGTCGTGCGCATTGATGCCAGGCTTAGAGATGACATTTCCATTGCAGCGGGTTTGATTGTCAAAATTGATCGCGGTGCGCAGGCCAGTCTGCGGCAGCAGGAGGTAGCATCCGGCATCTGGGAACCGGTTCAGTATTCCTACGATTACCAGGGCCGCAAGCTTCTATTCGGCGCGTTGAGCGGTTATTCACGGATGGAGGCCAGCGACTACCGTCACATCGGTTCGCTGGACGAAGCCATCGCCATTCTTCGCCGCGAACACCCGAACGCTATCGCGAGCAGCCATTAGTCGATTCTCAAGAATGTGTCGATTCTCAAGGAGTAGATAAATATGACACGGCTTTTCCGATTCCTTTTGAATTCCTCGTTGCTGCTTGCGATTGTCGCAGTCTCTTCGCGGGCACAAGCGCCAAGTGCAACGCCAACCTCAACAGACGTCATGCGATTCGATCCTGCCTTGGATGCGATTCTTTCCGCAGGTGCCAAGCTGGAGATGCTTCCTGCCGAAGGTTTTCAGGGCGGCGAAGGGCCTGTCTGGGTTTCGGAAGGCAAGCCGGGATATCTTCTCTTTAGTGACGTTCCCGCAAATCGCATTTATAAATGGGCGCCCGACTGTGCGAAATCTCCCTGCGCGCCAACAGGAAAGCTGACCGTATTCCTCGAACATTCTGGCTATAAGGACGCGTCCAAAATCGGAGCAACGGATTCCAGCGGCACGCCGCTTCGTGGCAGCAATGGTCTCACGCTGGATCGCCAGCATCGGCTGCTCATCGACGCCAATGGCGATCGCGCCGTCGAACGTGTCGAGAAAAACGGTGACCGCACAATTTTGGCCGATCGTTACGAAGGGAAGCGCCTTGGTTGCCCCAATGACATCGTCGGCAAATCCGATGGAGCCGTCTATTTCACCGATGGTCCCTCAGGGTGTCTCGGCGGAGAAAATAGTCCACAAAAGGAATTGCCCTTCCACGCTTTCTACTTCGTAAAATCCGGCAAGGTGACCTTGCTGGACAAAGATCCCGGCGGCGCTCCGCCCAATGGGATCGCCCTTTCCCCAGACGAAAAAACCCTGTACGTAACCAACGCCCCGATGTTCAAGCAGATTTTTGCCTATGACGTCCAGCCCGACGACACCGTGAAGAATGGCCGCCTGTTCCTGGATCTGGCCGGCGAAAAAGGTTTGGGCGGACCGGACGGCGTCCGCGTCGATCGCCAGGGCAATGTCTACACCGCAGCCACAGGCGGCTTGTGGATTGTTTCGCCCGCTGGAAAACGCCTGGGCAAAGTCCCCGCTCCCGAGGGAATCCGCTTCGCCAATCTTGCGTTCGGCGATCCCGATGACAAGACGTTGTATCTCGTCAGTGCCAAGAATCTCTGGCGCGTCCGGGTAAATATTCCCGGCCTCAGGCCCTAGCGTCTTGACCGAGAGTGAATTTCGCTCAGCGTTTTCTAAAGCAGGAAGGCGACATATTGCAGTTGACCGAAGCGCTCCACCAGTAGTGCGACAGGATCGCCCGGTTGCAACTTTGTCAAGGCGTCACGTAATCCGGCCAAAGTAGTAATCGTCGTTCCGTTAAACGCGTGGATGACGTCGCCGCTTTGCAGCGGAACCTCTTGCTGCGCTCCCACAGTCTTGGCTGCCACGATCACGCCCGTAGGAATGCGTAGATCCGGCAACGACTGGGCCAAATTCAGATCGAGCTCGATTCCCAGAATACCTAGGCGTCTGACGAGATTTTTCTCCGGGTCAACCAGGTCCGTCAGGTTGTCCGTTTTGTGTGGCCGCTCCATGAGCGGGACCTGTAACTGCACTTGGTCGGAGCCCCGCAGGACCTGCAGAGTCACGCGCTCGCCGGCTCCGTGCATGTAGAGGCTGTTAGTGAATAGAGGCAGGCTTGCTGTCGGTGTGCCGTCCACGTTTATGATGATGTCCTGAATTTTTAATCCCGCGCTCTCCGCGGGGCTGCCGGGCACGACGTCGGATACAATCACCCCGAAATCCCTCTTCAGATGTAATCCCTCCGCCAACTCTGGCGTGATCGTTTGAACGATTACCCCGATTTCAGGTTGGTGAATATGGCCGTACTTCAGGAGTTGCGGATATGCAAATGCCACCACTCCGGCAGGGATAGCAAAGCCCAGGCCCTGATTGCCGCCCGAGGTAGAAAAAATAAAAGTGTTAATTCCGACCAGATTGCCGTCCGCATTCACCAGCGGACCACCGCTGTTGCCTGGATTGATGGGCGTGTCCGTCTGGACGTAGACGAGGGGACTATCCGGATCGGGCTGGCGCGCCACCGCGCTCACCACGCCCATCGTCACGGTATTGCGCAGCCCTTCCGGACTCCCGAAAGCAAACACCATTTCGCCCTGGGCAGGCAGGGCAGGATTGCCGATCGATAGCGCTGGCAAGCCGTGCGCTTCGATCTTGATTACAGCAAGATCGATCTCTCGCGTCACTCCGACGATGCGACCTTGGTAGCTTTTTCCTTGGGGCCCATAATTCGCATCGACCTTCCCAGTTGTTCCGGGTTGAGGCGGCACGAACACTTCGATTTTTTCCGCGCCATTCAAAACATGCGCATTCGTAACGATATATCCCTCGGCATCGACGATGATTCCCGAGCCGATGGCTCGCTGCCTCCCAATTACCACGCTCGTCTGCCCCCGGTCGCTCTGCTCCGTCGAGCCGTAGCCGGTGACAATGATTTGTACGACCGCCGGAGACACGCGCTCAACCAACGATTCGATCGAAGCGTTCAGTTGATGCAAGGCATCGGATACAGGCGCCCTTTGGGAGGTTTGCGCCGCCACGCTTCCAGACGACAAGAGTGAGGCAATTCCCAGAAACAACATGCCCGCATTTCGTTTTGTGAGTCGCTTCCTGCCGTCTCTGTGTATGGCGCTCATGAGTTCACCCCATTACGTACGTTGCCATAAGGTCGAAGCTAAACCCACTCGCCGGCGCGCATCACAGGCATCGAATTTCCTTCTGGGCTGATCCCATCCACGTCGATGTGATTCGATCCGATCATCCAGTCAACGTGAATCAGACTCTCGTTTGCGCCGCGCGAGGCCAGTTGTTCCGGCGTGAGGCTGTCACCATTTTTTAGGCAGGTGCTGTAGGCCTGCCCTAAAGCGATATGGCAGGCGGCGTTTTCGTCGAAAAGCGTGTTCATGAAGAGCAATCCGCTTGACGCAATCGGCGAAGAGTGCGGCACCAGAGATACTTCACCGAGCCGCCGAGCCCCTTCGTCCGTCTCGATCAACCGCCGCAGGACCTGTTCGCCGCGCGCCGTATGCGCCTCCACGATCCGGCCGGCTTCAAACCGCACGGATATGTCCTCGATCATGGTCCCCTGATGAGACAGCGGCTTAGTGCTGGTCACTCGTCCTTCCACCCGATCTTTATGTGGTGTCGTGAAAACCTCTTCGGTTGGCATATTGGGAATGCAGTACCGCCCGTTTCTGGCCGTCGTGCCGCCGCCCAGCCAAAGGTGATCGTCCGCCAGACCGACACGCAAATCCGTGCCCGGCCCGCGAAAATGCAACGCTGAATAGCGCTTCTCATTCAACCGTTCCGCCCGAGCGTGCAAGTCGGCATCGTGCTTTTTCCACGCCGCCACGGGATCCGGCTGGTCGGCGCGCGATGCGGCAAAGATCGCTTCCCAGAGTCGGGCCAGCCCTTCATCTCGCGACAGATTGGGAAATACTGCCGCAGCCCACGCGGGAGTGGCGCAAGCCACGATCGTCCAGTTGATCTCGTGGCGCGCAATCAACTCCAGTGCCGGCCGGTATGCCTTGGAGGTCGCACGATTCATCCGGCTCACTTTTTCCGGATCCTGCTGCGAAAGCAGAGAAGGATCGTTGCCGGTGATCGCCAGCCGTGCCGAGCCCTTCCGGAAAGCCTGTGCCATGCCTTCATAAAGCCACGACGGAGCTGCGTCGAAGCTGGCGTCCGCGCCATACTTAAAGCGCAGCAGCGTCAATTCTTCGTCGGTCAATAAAGTGATGACGAGTGACGCGCCAGCTTTGTAGGCATGCGCCGTAATGAGCCGCGCCAGCGGAACCGCATCCAGCGTGGCGGTCATCACCAACTCTTGCCCTGGCGCGATCCCCAAACCGACTCTTACGGCCACTTCGGCCAGACGATCGAGATTTCGGTCAAATTCAGGTGTGTCGATAAAACGATTCTTGGCGAACGCAGTGCTCTCGGCCATGACTCATTATCACGCCGAGCACAGCGCAGTGACAATGCAGGATCAATCGGGATTCTCGTCGTGTGGAAGACGCAGTTGGCTGAGGCAAACGCTGCAGGGGGCGGGAACTACTTCGGCGTTGATTTAGCGGACCGATTCCGGAACTTCAGGCTTTGGCGTACTGAAATTTCTTGTCTCGTTTATGCTGCTCGACTGAAATGCGCACTGCTTCGCGTTTCTCTCGCGCGCGACTGCGAAGGGCTTCCTGCAGTAATACACGAAGCCGGCAGCGCGCCTTGAAAAGCTGAGATTTGGAATTCCCGATCGAACATCCCAGAATCTTGGCGATCTCCTGGTGTTCGTATCCTTGGACGTCGTGCAGGATGAAAACCTCTTTGTATCCATCCGGCAGTTGATCGATAGCCTTGCGCAAATTCACGTGATCGAGCATGCCGTTTAGCCGGAGGTCCGGTACGCCGAATTCGATGGGCGGAGCGGAACTTTCGTCTGGGTCGAGCACCGCATCGAGCGATGTTTCCAAATGCCGCTTCTTGCGAAAGCTCATGAGAACAACATTCACCGTCAGCCGATGAAGCCACGTTGAGAAGCGCGAATCTCCCCGGAAAGTATGCACTTTGCGGAACAGTTGCAGAAAGGCTTCCTGCGTTAGATCTTCCGCTTCGGCCGGATTGCCGGCCATCCGCAGGCACAAGCTATACACTCGGCGGCTGTGCAATCTATAGAGGCACTCGAAGGCATGAGCGTTCCCGTTACGAGCCATGGTGATCGCGTCGGCTTCGCGCATCTCGCCATCGGTCTGTCCCGGTCCACTGAAGGCATGTGCCATAACGTAATAACTTGAGCAGGGCTTATGCCAAAGAGTACCCGACAGAGCGATGCTCTCTAAGTAGCTGTAAGTTAGGCACTTAGCTGCATGGCGAGGTTCTTAAAAAATGGAGAAGGGGCAGCGATGTCCGGTGGATTTTGCGCACGTGCGGTGGTTTTCAGCCACCTGCTACGTTACGAAGGTGAAATTAAAAAGCGTCAGCGCGCAGTTGAGAAGTGGCTCAGAGTCCTGGGTGAGCAAGTCCCAACTCCCAAGTTTCAAACTTGGGAGTTGGGATTCCTGCTTTCAGCGATCAGTTGGCGAGCGGATCGGGCCGCATCTGGAACTTCACAAGCTTGGCAGTGGCTCCTTTGCCGCCCTCCATGTGAAATGGCGCTCGTGTGGAAATCGGCGTGTAGAGGCCCTTCCCTTTCCAGCCGCCGTTCGGATTATCGATGCGGCCGTCCAGGCCCTTCGCGTAGTAGCCCATCGGGTAAGGCACACGCAGCGTTATGAACTTGCCGTTGTCCAGCACCAGCAAGCCTTCTGAGAGATTGCCGGTCGCAACCGGCGTATCTTTGCCGGCGCCGAGCGTGTCAAAAACGTCGACGAAGTTGTAATACGCCGAATCGGCGCTGCCGTTTTCCACCGCTCCCTTATAGTTCGGACCCGGGAACGTATAAAGCGTCCAGCCCTCGGGGCAGTGCTGCCCGGTCGCGGTTGGGCCGTTGAGCGGGCCCTTGCACTTGCTGCGGTCAAAACTCGCGTAGTGTCCGCTCGAGAGCACCGTCCAGACCACGCCCTTGCTGTCTACGTCCAAGCCGCGAGGCGCATAGCCTTGCACCGATGCCTTGGGATTATTCCACGGCACTTCATAGTATTCGGACAATGCTGTCTCGGGTGGATGCGATCCGGGGACGAAGCGAACAATCGCTCCCGGGAATCCCATGGCAGTTCCCCACACCGAACCGTCCGGCGCTGGGGTAACACCATAGAACGTCACGTTGATGCGCTTGTCTTTCTTTGGATCCGCGGGTTGACCCGGCTCGGTATAGTCGTCGCGCTTTCCGTTTCCGTTGTTGTCAAGGACAAACGCGCTCCAGCCCTGGGCCTTCTTCTCGTCGTGCGTCTTGTCCCATATCTTCGTATCGAACCAGCCCTCGATGCCTGCAGGCCCGAACGACGACCACAGCACATCGTTCGCGTCGAAATTCACGTGGCCCCACGTGTAGCAGGTGTCAATCGTGGTCAACTCTTTGGTCTTCGGGTCGTAGAGTTCCAGCCCTCGCTGACCCTGATTGATCGGCATCAACTTCGCCGATGGATGGTCCGATCCCGCTTGGCAAAATGCCGGCGTCTCGGGCTTACGGACGCGCGCCGCGGCCCACACGCGGCCTTGCTTATCCATCGCAAAGCTGTGGACCGTCGTCTTGCTGTTCCAGATCGTTTCGTCGCCCCAGAATGGCGAAGGCGCCATCGGCGGCATATCCCCGGAACTCGGCGTCTGCGGATCGCGAACCTTCAGCTTGATCATGCTGGTCGAGGTGTGCATTGGATCGACGACGGTAAGGTAATCGCCGCTCTCTTCGAGCGCCCCATAGATGGGGCCGTTGGCGTTCACAGTGGGATTGCGCTTGTCGGTAGAGATGTCGTCATGCAGATAGACTTTAGGATCTGCCCAGTCCCACATCGTCACCACAACGTTGCGCTCCTTGCCTTGCGGACGCGACGGAGCGGCATCCGGTAACTCTCCCTTGGCAATCCTGTCGCTCCAGTCCGCGTACATAGCGGCGGCGCGATTAGAGCCGACCTGGTTGAAGCGCGAAGCCATCTGTGGCCCGGCCTGGCCGGACTCAATGCGCCGCACCCACGCGGTCTTGGAGTCCTTCGCGTGATGCATGATGCTGTCCGGAATTTCGCGCGTGGCCTTGTCCCCCATCTGATGGCAGCCGGTGCAGCCATCCGTGTTCACTATCTCGCGAATCCATTGCCCCTGGCTCTTGATGCTGGAAGAAATGCCGTTCCCGCTCGGCCCCGTGCCGGGGAAGTCGCTCTTGGGCGGGATTTGCAGCAAAGAGAACCAATAGAGCGCGGGATAGTATTCGATCGCAGCTTTCTTGTCCGGGGCCGGCACCGCCTTCAGGTTCATGGTCATGCCCGGCGTGCCTTTAGATTTCGGCGAATCCACCAGACCATAGCCGCGAACCCATACGTCGTAATTTGCCTTGGGAAGATCCGGCACCAGGTAGCGCCCTTGATCGTCCGTGACGACGATCTTGACGAGTTTCGTAGGCAGCTCCGTGGTTTCCGCGATCACCCACACGCCTGCCTCTGGACCCTTGGGGCTCGTTACCACGCCGCCGATATCGGTATTGCCGACGTGCAGAGTTCCGCCCTTCGTCTGGGCTGCGCGCACTCCGCCCAGCGTAGCGGCCAGAACCACACCAACCACGATCACCATTCCCGAATACAAAAATCGAGAGAAAGATCTCTTGCTCATGACCTCAGACCTCCTCGCACTGTCGAACCACGCCCGTATTTGTGAATGCCGGAGCCGAATTCAGGGGATACGTCGACCAGCAATACGAGTCGAAATGGCACCGGGCCATATTCGCCTCTTGCTGCTGATCAGTTATACGCGCCCCCAGCCACAAAAATCAATGATGGTGATGGGGCATCGGCGATGGGGCACGGCAATGGGGCAAGGATGATCGGCAGTGAGTCGGGCACGGCGTTCACTATATAATCCCCAATACCAGAAGAGCGTTGGCCGCGGCGCTGCTTCGATGCGAGGCAAAATGGCAAAGCACGTAATCTCTTTGAGCTTGGTTCTTGCGCTTTGTTTCGTTGCCTGGTCCGCAAAGCCTCAAGCTTTGTCCGCCAGGCCCCAAGCTAATAATCTGATCCCTCGATACACCGGACAGAGTCTGATCCGCCCCGAAAACTACCGGGAATGGATCTTTCTTTCTTCCGGGTTGGGAATGAACTACACCCCCTCCGCCAACGGAAACGAGATGTTCACGAATGTATTCGTTCCTCAGTGGAGCTACCGTCAATTCCTGGCCACCGGAAAGTGGCCGGACAAATCCATCTTTATTGTCGAAGAGCGACAATCGGAAACCAATGGCTCCATTAACAAGACGGGCCATTTCCAAACTGAATTCGTGGGTATCGGCGTGGAAGTGAAAGATGAAACCCGATTCCCCGAAAAGTGGGCGTACTTTAATTTTGGCGCAGACACAAAAACCGCTGGAGCGAACCCGAAAGCCGCGTGCTGGCAATGTCACGAAGATCACGCCGCGGTCGAGCACACGTTCGTGCAGTTTTATCCCACGTTGAAAGAAGTGGCGAAAAAATTCGGCACGTATCGCACCGCCGCGGAAAACGCCGCACCCTAACCCATTCCATCCCTAACACGCCGCGGCTGTCTATGATGGCGTCCAAGCGCCTGCTCCGGGCGTAAGTACCTGAACGGCATCTCCTACATAATTTCACGGATTGTTGGTTGGGATGGTTACCGACATATTGCGCATGACAATTTTATAGTCGTCGGTTTCGTCCACGGAGAGTGTTCATGTGCCCAGCACGAATACTTGTCGCAGATGATCATGAAGTCGTTCGGCATGGACTTCGCTCACTTATTCAGGAACAGCCACAATGGGAACTCATCGCAGAAGCGACGGATGGCAGGGATGCCGTCGAAAAGGCTAGTGAGTTGAAGCCAGATATAGCCATAGTCGACATCACTATGCCCTCGTTGAATGGTCTCGAAGCCGCGAAGCAAATGCTCAAGCTCAATCCGCACCCGAAAATCTTAATTTTTACCATGCACGATTCCGAACAAGCGATCGAGAAGGCGGTGAACGCCGGAGCGCGAGGATATGTCCTGAAGGCAGACGCGGGGCGTGATATCGTGCGCGCGGTGCGAGCCCTGCTGAACGGCCAGACATTTTTCACGCAGAAGGCTGCCCAAATCATTCTTGACGAATTCACAGGAAAACGGCCGCCAAAACCAGACGGCGATCCTCAGGCGTTAACCGCAAAAGAGAGAGAAATCCTGCAACTGTTAGTGGAAGGCAAGACCATTAAGCAAGTCGCTGCTCTACTTGGCCTGGCTACTAAGGCCGTTGAAACGTATCGCACAGACCTCATGCGTAAGTTCAGTTGCAATAGCGCAAGCGAACTGGTCCGATATGCCGTCCGCAACCACCTAGTACAGGCATAGCCATTAGCTGCGGTTCCCGGGAGAAAAGATACCGTACCGATTCATGTTTTTTCCCTGGGCTTCGATCTGAGGACCTGCAAAGCACAGTCCTATAGGTACTCCTTCGGAAACAGACCCACCACGGGAAGCTGGGAAGATTACTAGGGTTCTCAGATCCTGCTACAAAGACCGCATTGACACCGCGAAGGACGCGACGCCGACGAGGCGGATGTGGTGTATATTCGGGCGCAGCTTAGGCCGTCCAAAGGGAAATCCAGACGTAGTGAGATTATGCGAGGGGTTTACTTCGCGCTTGCGCTGTCAGCGGGATCGCGAATGCTGGCGTTGGCGGGATTGACGCAACACGATGCTACGAGTCTGAGGAGGATGAGATGAAGAAAATTCTGATGATTTCAATGACCATCGTTGGATTGGCTCTATGGATACCCGTGCAATCGCACGCTCAGGCGTCCTCTGCGCCGGCCAAGCAAGCAACGAGAGATATCAAGATCATCTCGAGCTCCGGCGCGCGCGCTTTGGTGGACGCGTGTTCGGCCTGGGCTCAACAGAACAAGCAAACCGTGGCGATAGCGATTCTGGATTGGGGCGGGAACCTCGTTGAATCGCACGCCATGGAGGGCGCGCCGATGAACGCGATCGATACGGCGCTGCTGAAAGCCAAGTCGGCGTTGCGCTGGCGGCGCGCTACTTCGGAGACAAACAAGATGGTCCGCAGCGGCGAAAATCTGGCGCCGACCTTCATGCGCGATTTCCCACAACCCGGCGCGCTTCCCATCACAGTCGATGGCCAGGTGGTAGGGGCGATGGGCGTCTCCGGCGCCGACGGCGAGAAATGCGCGCAGGCGGCGATCGACGCGGTATTCAAGGGCCCGGCGACGTCTTCGACTTCACGATAGCGCATCGGTGTCAGCTACCCCGTCACGGACTGCCGCGACACGCTCGCATCTCTGCTGCGAGCACCGCGATTGCCGGGTTAAGCTATGGTGTCTGTCAATAACGGCATCGGCGGTAATTATTTTGTTCTAAATCCAGGGAAGCGTACGATGCTTAAGGCAACACTCTAGATCGAAAAACGCAGTTATTCAGTGCGAATGGATACTCCTCTTAAAGTGTCGCGGATCGAAAGGGCCGAGCAACTTCTCGCGCAACGTCTCCAGCATCGGAGATCCTCAGGCGCCTCCAACGCAGTGGCCGATGAAGCTGGCGCAACGCCGGAAACGCCGATCGAGCTGGCAGTAGTCATCCCCACTTATAACGAGCGCGGGAACATCCGGCCCATGTTAAGCGCTCTCGCGAAGGCCCTCACAGATATCGAATGGGAAGTAATCTTCGTGGACGATCACTCCGCGGATGGCACAGCCGACGCAGTGCGAGAGGCGGCGCAAACAAATCGCCGCGTTCGGGTGCTCGAACGGATTGGACGCCGCGGCCTCGCCTCAGCCTGCATTGAGGGGATGCTGGCGACGGCGGCGCCTTACGTGGCCATTCTCGACGCGGATCTGCAGCATGACGAAAGGCTTCTGCCAAGAATGCTGGAACGCATCAAGGCCGAAAAACTCGACATTGTTATCGCCAGCCGCGCGCTGCGCGACGGAAATGCAGGCGAATTCCCAAAGCATCGGATTCGGCTAAGCCTGCTGGGCACGCGGATCAGCCGATTCGTTTGCCGGTATGAAGTAACGGACGCAATGAGCGGCTTCTTTTTGGTCGATGCGGCGTTTTTCAGGCGAGCGGCGCCGCGTTTGAGCGGCACAGGATTCAAAATCCTGGTCGATTTGCTCGCTACGAGCCGGGAACCTATCCGGATCGGCGAGGAGCCATACGAATTTCGCAAACGGCATTGGGGCGAAAGCAAGCTCGACACGCGGGTGGAAGCGGAATATTTGTATCTGCTCCTCGATAAAACACTAGGTCGAGTTCTGCCAACAAGATTTGCGCTTTTCGCGCTGGTCGGTTCGATTGGCCTGATCTTTCACCTCGGGATTCTCACCCTGCTTTATCACCGGACCAAAATTGGATTTGTCGAATCCCAGGCGACGGCGACATTTTTCGCCATGACCTTGAACTTTCTGCTGAATAACGTGCTGACATTTCGCGACAAGAGGCTCAGAGGCTGGCACGTCTTAACTGGCTTGCTAACTTTCTATGCGGCCTGTGCGGCGGGAGCGTTGATCAACTTGAGCGTTGCCGATTCCCTCTTTCGTTCGCATGTGGTGTGGTGGTTTGCTGCGATTTGCGGAGTTGCGGTCAGCTCTGTGTGGAATTATGGAGTGAATACAGTTTTTACGTGGCGACGAGAGAAGGAACAAAGCTAGGCCTATCCCGACCTACCGATTCCGACTTGCCGACCCAATATCGATTTCCCGTTGGCGCTCGATCGCACCAAGAAAACCGCAAGCTGTCATTGGCCTGGTCCGGCCACCGGGGCAGCCGATACTTCAAATGAGCGGCTGCTGCTTAGTTGCGGACCTTCCGTCCGGCGCGATTGTAGCCAAACGGCTAGGAGTCCAGCCGCCAGAAGACACGTAGCCCAGCAATCGACACCTGCGGCCTGAAAGAAGCGCTGCATCTGTGATCCCGGAGTCAGAGGCTCCAGCGCTTCGAGCAGCACCGCGGCCCATAGAAGCATTCTTGGCCATCTCGGGAGCGCTTCCCTGCGCGACAAAAGCGCGCCGGCCGTCATTGCGGGCCACAGCAAGACGACCATCTCGGGGCGGTACGCAAACGGCTGCAGAAGTGGCAGCGCGCAGAACGATAGCGCGTCCGTCAGCGAATCCAGACGAGCGGGCGCCGCCCGGGCCAGCAACAGCAAACCGCCATAGCCGATCACGGTCAGCACCATCCAGATGACCCGCACAATGCGAGGGTCCATGGCGACGAAATTGACGTGCGGATAGTTCGGATCGGGCCAGTTCGAATAATCCATCGCCGTCAGGTATCGCTGCAGTACGCCGCCGAGCGACTGGCTGGGAAACCACGCCTGCTGGCCAAGGCTGCCGGTTCCCCACTCCTGCGCCGTCCATTGCCGGAGCAGCGCAATATTGCCCCGCCAGCCAAAATGGACCGCCGGCAAAAGCGTCAAGCCGACGGCGAACGCGCCGGTCAAAAACGCCACGCGCATTTGTCGCCGCGCCGCTACGTAGGGCAAAAAAAACAGCGGCCAAACTTTCAGGCTCACTGCAAGCGCTAGCAGAAAAGCGGCAAAAACCGGGCGTTGCCGCAGGCTCCAAAGGGCCGCCGCCACAAGCACAAAAATCAGGAACTGAGCGTTTCCGAACCGGAACTCCTGCGCAAGGAATCCGCCACAAACGCATACAGGAATGAGCCACCACCATCCGCTTCGCGGAAACTCGGTTTGGACCGCCAGCACCTTCACCACAAAAAACAGCGCGGCGCATTTCAATGCCACCCAGAGGACCAGCGCCGTCTTCAGAGGCAGCAGCGCGAAGGGGAGAAACGCGAGAAGAAATAAGGGCGGATAGCGGAAGATTTGCGGCCAACCGATCCCGCTCTGCGGGCCATACAGCGCGCCGTGGCCGTCCACCAGCACTCGCGCCGCACGGTAATAGACCAGGAAATCCACCGAATGCGCCGTGGGGTTGGAAAAAAATACGACCAGGGCTAGGGCAACGACGAGTAAGAGCAATCCAAAGTTTCTGCTTACGCGCAAACGCACTTTCCTATGCTGGCCGTACTCTCTCGACCGAGCTCCTAAATTTCCCAAGTGACGTGTGACTTCAGCAGTGTACCGTGGTTTCGGATAAGTCTGCGGCTTAGAATCTGTACGCCTTGGCCGCAATGTACCGCTAACTAAACTCTTTGCAATGCTTCCCATACGGCGCTCGACTTCGCCCGCAAGCGAGATCTGTGGGGCTTCACGCTTTGGACATTTCCCAGCGTAGTGATTCACACGATGGGTCGCCTCCAGCGTATCCTTTACTTAGATTGCCCTGAAGTATTTGCCTTGAAAGACCGGATCGAAACTGAAGAAAAGGCGGAACCATGTCGCTAAAAATCATGGTCGCAGACGACGAACCGAAAACCACGCAACTCATGAGATCTCTGGCCACCCCCTTAGGTCATACTGTGTTGCCGTTTGGGGACTATCAGGAAGCTGGGAAGAGGGGGGAGACGCAGCGGTTTGACGTAGCCTTTGTGGGCATACGATCGCCACAAGTCGGCGGGCTCGACTTGGCCCACCGAATCCGGCAGTCCCATCCCAACCGCGAGACGACCATCGTAATTCTCAGTGACTCGGACGATCTCGCGAGCTTGCGGCAGGCTTTCGGCAAAGGCGCCGACTATGTCCTCAGAAAGCCTGTTCTCGCGGACCGCCTGCGCCGGATGCTCACTGCCATGGACCTGCCAGATTGGAAGGCTAAGAGGCATGCCGCCCGATTGCCCTTTCTTGCCGACGTGAGCTGCACGTGGAACGGGAAACAGTTTCCCTTGCGAAGTATGAATCTAAGCGAGAGCGGTATGCTGCTTCAACCAGCGATTGATGCCGAAGTAGGCCAGGAAGTCGGCTTAGCGTTTAAGATCGCCGAGATTCGCGCCTCGCTCGAAGCGAAGGCGCGGGTCATCCGTAAAGAAGGAACCGAGCGCATTGGCGTGGAATTCGTCGGGCTGGAATTGCAGGATCGAAATGCGATTCAAGTGTATGTCACGGGGCACCTGGAGAGACTCACCCGAGGAGAATCTCCGAAGTTCGGACCGCGCCGGATGTTCCAATCCTAAGGAAATTTCCTAAAACCGAAATTCAGTTACATTCTATTCTCATGGGATGACGAAGCGCGTCGGAGCCCGGCAGCTAAAGACGCCGAGCGTGAAACGCTCGTCTCGCTTTGCGTCAATCGTTTAGCAATGGAGGAGCGGCCGTGAAGTATGCAGCTGTTTTCTTAATGCTTGTGCTAATGGTCCTGCCTAGCCGGGGCCAAATCGCGACTGAGGATGCGAAAGAACTGCAGACGCCACGCCGTCTGTCCGATTTGACAAAGAACGAGTTGGCGGCGTGCTTAAAAAAAGAGTCCGGGCGATTCTCGATCATGTCCATAGCGGACAACGAAGAGGCGTATAGGTATGCGGAGGATTGGCGCGAAGTATTCGCCTCCGCGGGCTGGCAGATCGACCGTAAAGATATTCCCATTCAAACGTTCAGAATCGTTGGTGGCATGTGGCACGGAATGCGAGTGCGTGTACACGATGCCTCGCCAGCCGAAGGGCAGACAGCACTGCTAGCAACCGGCTCTCCGGAAGAAAATTTCGCGCAATGCGTCAACGGCAGGCGCGATATTCCAAACGGGGGGCGCATCATCAAGTACAAAGACAGGCCAACGGGTTCCGTCTCCGTACAAGTGAGCGATCAGCCATAGCCATCTCTGGCTTCTTCCCCGCGCACACCTCAATAACTGCTTCCCTTTGATCCCGAAGCCTGTCGGACGAACATACAGGTGTACAATGGCCCTCAGTTTTCAGAGTCAAAAACGAGATTCAGACTGAAACCAAGGGAGGCTTGTCATGTCTAGGGCGAAGCTTCTTTCCGGGATACTGGCGGCAACGGCCATACTGGGTCTAACACTGGTTGGCTTGGTGATGGCGGAAACGCCCGCCCCCTCAGCGCATTTAGCGCTGACGGGCAAGGTGACGTCGCAGGCGGAAGGCGCAATGGAGGGCGTGATCGTTGGCGCAAAGAAAGAGGGCTCCACAGTCACCACTTGGGTGGTGAGCAACTCCCAGGGCCAATACAGTTTCCCGCGTGACAGGATGGAACCGGGCAAATACGCGATTAGCATTCGGGCAGTAGGCTATGAGCTGCCGAAAACTTCTGTGGATGTGACGGCCGAACCCACGCAGCAGGATTTACAGCTCAATAAGGTAACCAGCAATTCGAAGCTCGTCATGCAGCTTTCGAACGGTGAGTTGCTCAACAGCGTGCCGGGAACCTCGGAAGACAAGATGGCTCTCGGGAATTGCGTCAATTGCCACACACTGCAGCGCGTGCTCTTTTCCCGCTACAACCCGGAGGAGATGGCGCCGGTTGTACAGCGGATGGCCATGCACACAAACAACTCTTCGCCCTTACATCCCTGGATGCGTCCTCCCAGGCCCGCAAGCCCGCCGACAGCACGACAGATCGCCGCGGCAAAATATTTCAGCACGCTTAACCTGAGTTCGGTGGACAGCTTTGAATTCCCGCTGAAGACCATGCCGCGGCCCAAAGGCAAGGCTACCGAAGTGATCTACACGACCTACGACCTGCCGCGAGCGGATGCAGCGCCGCACGACGCCGCGCTGGACGCGCAAGGGAACGTCTGGTATTCCGATTTCGATTCCCAGTTTCTTGGCAAGGTCGATGTGAAGACCGGCAAAGTGGTGGAGTACCCGGTGCCGCTAGCCCGGACCGGGCCGGTGGCTCAAGGCGGTTTGCAGATCGCCTTCGATAAGGAAGGGCGCGTCTATTTCGGCAACATGTCGCAGCTGCAGATCGTCAGGTTCGATCCCAAGACAGAAAAAATGGAGACGTTCAAGCCTCCCATCCCGGAGTCGAATATCGGAGACGGGCATCTGACGATGATCGACTCCTCGTTCCAGCAAGTGGACGGCAAGATATGGGTCAACGTCGCCGACGGTACCGACGAGTCGGGTGGCACCTGGCACGTCGACTTGGCGACTAATACGTGGACTCACGTCACCTATCCGCCGGGCAGTCCCTCTGCTCGCGCCTACGACGTCGTCGCCGACTCCAAGAACAATATGTATGGCATGAGCTTTACCAACGACAAGATTTGGATGACGGATGGCAAGACGCTGAAAACCGTGTGGTATGACCTGCCGACGAAAGGCACAGGTTGCCGGCGCGGCCACATCGACTCACAGGATCGACTCTGGTGCGGCGGTTTTAACGGCAATGACCTGGTGATGTTCGATCCGAAAACGCAGAAGATCAGCGAGTGGAAGGCTCCCACGCAGTGGACGCGTCCCTATGATGCGGAGTTCGACGATAAAACTTACGACTGGGGCGCGGGAATGGACAATGATATTGCGCTCCGCCTGAATACCCAGACCGGCGAATTCACCGAGTACCTGCTGCCGCACGAAACGAACGTTCGTCACGTGGAAGTGCAGAAATCAGGAGCTCTCTCCAGCATGTGGCTGGGGGACCAGCACGGCGGCACAATCGTTCATATCGAGCCGCTGGCGCCCTAGCGCGGAGCGATTACAGCTATTCGATTCGACTTCCTGATATTGGGCTTGCTATTGGGACGAACTTCCGTTGTCGTCAGGATGCCGTTTGAGGACAGGGCGGTTCGGGTCGGAATCCTCGCGGTTCTGCTGCATGCGTGGCGACGTGGGAACGTCGTATACGTATCGGATGGTGATCGGCGAACGGCCGTTATCGATATGCAGAGTTTCATAGAGCTGCCGGCCGTCGCGGGACAGATCGAAAGTGCGGCTCATCTTCCCGCCTAGCGGGCCCTTTTCATCCGAAACGAGCATGCCGCCTTCCCAATGCGCCGCTACCTCCTGATGGTTGTCATTCGTGGATTTCGGAAGCTGGCGCCCGTCGGTGTAGAGAATTAGTTTCCGGGATTGATCGTCCGTGACGTCGATTTCCGGATTCTTCAAATCAACCATCAGCGACCCCGCCGGGTAAATGAGCGACCGGATTCTCGGATTATCTTCGATGTCTTTCCCGTCGTATCTCGGCCCGCCATTGGGATTTCCACCACCGCCGCCCGGATAGCCTCCCCAAGGACCCCTGGGATAACCGCCACCGCCTGGATAGCCACCGCCGGGGTAGCCTCCGCCAGGATTACCTCCTCCCGGATAATTGCTGCCAGAGCTTTCCGCCACTCGAACTCTCTGCCGCCCGTCGTCGCTCTGATCGCGATTCAGTTTCCAGGTTCCGGCAAGAGTCGTTCTGGGTGGCACGGCCGGCTCCTGTGGCTTGGCCGCCGGAGCCGCCTGGGGCTCTGACGTCTGACCCTGCGACTTTGATTGCCCTCGAGGCAACGGGCCCGGCGCCGCCTGCGCCATGGCGCGGCCAGGGACAAGAAGCGAGATTGCGCCCAGAAATCCGAAAATTACGCAAATTGAAGTGTTTGTAATTTTCATTTTGCTTTGCTCCACCATTGCTCGCTCAGGCTGGGACGCCCGTTTCCAAGCGGGATTGTTCTCTTCCAACCATACACCGTATGGATGTCGATGCAAGGTGCAGCCGAATAAGTTGTAGCGCTTATGTATAAATGCGATGGGTACACTCACGGAAGCCCCTGGAAAGACAGATAAGCCGTTCGCAAGTATAGGAGTTACGTTCGCAAATACAGCAACTAAAGGAGATGGATTGGCAGGTTTATGTCAGCGGCGCTCTTCCTTATCGTTACGCGCTCACACATGGGGATGGATCACTGCGCCGCTACGGCTGTCAATCCAGGCGCTCGCCGCATCTCCAAGTTCCCAGGCTCCCGAATAAAGAGAGCTGCGAGAAAAAGCACTACGGTGCTGGCCGCACCCATCAACAGCGGCATGCCCAAACCGAAGCGCAGCGCGATAGCTCCTCCGGCGGCGGGCGCAATTGTCGCACCGATGATCTCTCCGACGAGGGTTGCGAGCCCGATGGCGGTGGCTGAGAACTGTGGCGGAACGCTTTCCGCCGGCACCAGCACCATGATCAGCGCGGCAATCGCCTGACCTCCCTGCGTCAGGAATAGGATCGCCGCCAATAACCACAAGTGGGCATAGAGAAATGGCAGATACAGCGCAATGGGCAACAGCGTCGACAGCAAGGCCAGGAATAAAAGCGTAGGTTTGCGTCCCCAGCGATCGGACAAGCCCGGAAAAATGAGGCCAATGAAGAAACTGCCGAGTCCGGCGGCGCCAAGCAGGAAGCCCGCCGTCGTTCCCGGTTGGTGCATCACTTCGGTAATGTAGAGCGGAGCAAATACATTTTGCAGAAAGAGCCAGGAGATAAACCCGCTGGCGCCGATGCAGCACAGCCAAACGTTGCGAAAGCGCAGAATCGAAAAATAACCTCGAATGGTCACGCGGCCGTGTCGCTGGCCCTCTTCTTCAGTTCGCTTTGGTTCACGAACGAATTTCCAGATCAGAATCGCCATGATGATTCCGGGCAAGCCGGTCACGAAAAATCCCCATCGCCAGCCCCACCGCGATGCAACCTGAGTGGTCAAAATGGGAGCGGCGCAAAGCCCTACCAGGGCGCCGGCGCTGACGACGAACCCCACATTGCGTCCGCGTCGGCTCGGTGGAGAAGACTCTTCCGTAATCGCGTTGATCACAGCCCAGCAGGGCCCTTCGGCAACACCCATAAGGGCCCGGATCAGCAACAGTTGCTCGAAGCTATGAGCAATCCCCGATACCCACGACAAAGCTGAAAATAGAATCACACCCGGGATCAATACGATTCGCCGCCCGAAACGATCGGATAATGCGCCAAAGAACAAGCCCGACACAGCCCACGTGACCGACACTACGGAGGCCAGAAAGCCGATTTGCTCGCTCGTCAGATGAAATTCAGGAGCGAAATACGGCGCCAGATAAAGCTGCGACATGCGGTCAAGAAAAACCGTGCCCCACGTAAAAAACAGGATCAGGACGAGCTGGTTTTCGTAGCGTCTCGAATGTTCCATAAGGATGGCGCTGTGAGCAGGCGCTATGTACCGCCGATCTATTTCACCTGTCAAGCGCCGGCAAGATCTGCCAGCGCGGCGGAAGCATTCTCTTTCAGAGTCAACTGGATGAGTCGGCCGGCTCGCTCCTGTTTTTCGAGGCCGAGGCATGTGGCGATAATTTCTTCGAATCGCTTACCCGATACAGGCAAGCCGGGGATGACCTCGCGAATCCGGCGCGCCTCTTCGCTAAAGTCCCAAATGAATTCGCGCCCCGTGGCCTGCTTCGTGTAACTCTTGCCGTCCTTGGTGAAGATAGTGATCCGCGGAGCGAAAAGAGACATATCGTGTGACGGAATAATCGTCACGCGTCTCATCAGGTCGAGCACTTCCGGCGGATCAGCACCCGTCGGCAGCAGCGGGAAGCCGCGTTTCACAACGCCGTACGCGCTGTAGTAGCGCGTGCTCCCCGGCTTTGCCTCGCCGATGTCTTCCCTTCTCGTCGGAAACGCGGGACTCGGATACTGCGTCTCGAGCCAATTGACCACGGCTTCCACGCGATCAACGTCTTCGTACCGGATGTTGTGCTCTTCGCAAAGCTTGGCGGTGACGTCAATGTGCGCGATGTTGTAACCGGAAATCGAATAGATACGGTAGAGCGTCTCGAGAAATATCCATTCTTTGCCGAGATTGGCCGCGATTTTGGCCATGCTGGTCTGCGTGTCGCCAACAAAGCTGTAAGTGAGCTGTCCTCGGTTATTGCCGGCATAGGCGTGATAGAAGCCTGCTCTCCCTTCGAGCGCGGTTTCACCGCCCGGATGTCCTTGCTTCGCCAGAAGAACCGCCAGCATGGCGTTTCGCGCTGCGGCACCCTCGCGCAGTGCGGCGCTCTCCAGGTTCCCTCCGGCAAGATTCACGCCCAGGCCGATCGTGTCTGTAATCTGGTTCTCGGTGAACCGCATGATCTTAGCGGCGGCAACTGCGGCGCCAAAAATGCCAAACACGGGACCGGCGTGGAAGCCTCGCGCCATCACCGTGGGAATGAAATCCGATGCCATTCGTTCCATCACCTCGTAACCCGCTGCGAGGCCGGTGATGAACTCTTTTCCGGAGGCGCCTTGAACCTCCGCGGCCACTAACGCGCTCGGCACGATGCTCGTGCCCGGATGCGTCAGCATGCGGAACGTGTCATATTTGCCACCGGCGAGCATCATCTCCGAGTTTGCAAATGCCGCGCCGCCCTTCGTCGCCTTGGCGCCGTCTACCATGACGGTCGCGCCGCCCCGAACGCCCGCTTCTTCTTCGAGCATCAATCGCACAGCTTCCTGACCCGCCGGCAATTGAGAGCCGAGCAGCGCCGATGTAAGCGCTTGGAGCGTCACTCCCTTGGCTCGATCTACGACTGTCGGCGGCAGATCTTCGTACCGCAACCCAAAAACCCAGCGCGCGAACTGCCGGCTAAGGGATGGCGTTGCAGTCGCGGCTTGCCTGTTATCTTGCGGAATCCCGCGCGGAGCGTTTTGCCCTTCCTGAGCCAAAGAGGAAAAGGGCGCTAAGGCTGCGATACTCGCTACACCGCCAGCCGCCAAGCCGGATTTGCGAAGGAAGCTTCGGCGATCCAATTGTGGTCTGAGTTTTTCAGTAAGCATCTGCATAGACCTCCAGCGCGGCCCAATATACACCCAGCGAAAGCGCTGTCGCAGGTTGGGACCACGGACCAAGGACAGGATAGGTTAGCCGATCGACACGATAAGTTAGCCGATCACAGATTGGGCGCATCCAACGATAGCTGGAAATCCACAGCTCAACTTAGGAGATCACATGTCCGAACCCAAATCCGTCGCCAGCGAAAACGGAATTTCCCGCGAGGGCCTGGCACAACTTCTGAACGAGGATCTTTCCCGCGAATATCAAGCCATCATCGCCTACGTCGTCTATTCGCAAGTGTTGAAGGGCGCGGAATTCATGAACATCGCGGATCAGCTCGAAGAGCACGCGAAGCAAGAGTTGCAACACGCGCTGATTGTTTCCCGACAAATCGGCTATCTGGGCGCAATGCCCACTGTAAATCCGAAGCCCGTGAAGATTTCGGAAGATCCTCGTGAGATGCTCCGTTTCGATCTGCAAAACGAGAACGACACGATCCGCAATTATCGCGACCGCGTTCGCCAATGCGAACAACTTGGAGAGTACGCAATGGCCGAACAGATCCGCCAAATTCTCGTGAACGAACAGGATCACCAGATTGATTTGGCCACCGCGCTTGGCGAGGAAGTTCCCGACGCCAGTTCAGGAGGAGAGGCAAAGCGCCGCAGCGCCGGCCGGTGAGTTGCGCAATTCGGGATAAAGCGGTGATGGAGCTTGCCGATTGGGCAACAGAACGGCGGCTTCGCGTCGTTAACGCAATTGTCGTTAACCTAATGTCAGTTTGATTTTTGTGAGATTGGCTTTCCCGAAGCGTCCTTGGCTTCGCCTTCGGTGCGCCGCGCTCCGGCCAAGATGTTGATCGCGTCGTTGTCGTTCTCACTGCAGTCGTACTCAAAGAGCGGCCGAACGTAGCCTTCGCGTCTAAAGGTCCAAGGCAAGATACTGCGAACTCACCACGTATTTGAGATAACTTTCTATGCAACACACTATGCAACGAATTCATCGAAGATAGTGGGCCCTTCTTACTTGACCTTGATCCGATAACGGCCAAGCGGCCAAGCGCACATGTGAGTGCTGCGTTCAAAATCGACGATCCAGTTCAATTTCGTTCGGATTCTGATTCAGTTTAGAGGAGATTTGAGATGCGCTCGCCCATCAAAGTTATTTTTTCAACGTTCGTGTTTGTAGCTGTCTTTTCGACCCTGACGTTTGCCTCCCCGCAAAAAAATGACCAAGCGGACGCGACCACGGGCGCTCACGTTCAGATCACCGTCAGTGTGGAACCGAAGCATGGCAACGAGGTTCCGACGATCACGCAGCAGGACGTGATCGTTAACCAAGGACGCGACCGGCGGCCAGTCACGAATTGGGTTCCTGGCACCGGAGACCACGCCGGTTTGGCTCTGGCAATTCTCATCGACGATAGCGCAGGGTTCAGCTTCGGATCTCAAATCGAGGATCTACGCGCCTTCATCGGAGAGCAGGCGCCAACTACTCTGGTGGCGGTGGGATATATGCAGAACGGCACGGTATCCCTGGCGCACGACTTCACTCAAGATCATGCCGCTGCAGCGAAATCGTTGCGGCTGACCGAGGGTTTCGGCGGGGCCGGGCCGAGCCCATATTTCTCACTGGTCGATTTCATAAAGAGATGGCCTTCCAATCCGGCGGTGCCGCGGCGCGAGGTCCTGATGATCACGTCCGGCATCGACGCCTTTTACGGCGGCGGATATCCGGACCCTTACGTCGACGAAACCATCAAAGACGCGCAGTGCGCGGGCATCGTTGTTTTCTCGATCTATACTCCCGCGGCGGGCCATTTCGGACACAGCTTTTGGCGAATAAACTGGGCTCAAAATTATCTTTCTCAGCTTTCAGAAGAGACCGGTGGCGAGTCCTATTATTTCCTTGGTCCCCAGGCCCCGGTGTCTTTCGCGCCATATCTTAATGAGATGGCTCAGCGGCTCGGACACCAGTATCAGCTGACGTTCCTGGCGAAGCCCGAAACGAAGGCGGGAACCGAATCGGTGAAGGTATCCAGCGAGATTCGCTCTGTGGACTTCGTGGCGCAAGATAAGGTGTGCGTACCAGCTGCGCCGAAGCACTAGTCGAGCTTAGCTTTTTTCGCGAAATTTGTTTCGCTGGGGAAATCGCCGGCGGTGTTTTCCGGCATTGTTAGTCGCTTCGCAGAATCTTCGAATCGGCGTGGACTAACCTAGCCCTCATCCGCCAAAAGTCCCACCCGTTTGGTTGGCCCCTCGAGGGTGAAGGGCATAAAGAGCCAATTCGAGCCGATTCGAAGTGCCTAGCTTATTAAAAATTCGAAAGAGGTAGTTACGGACAGTATGCTCACTCAAACTAAGCCGCCTGGAAATATCGCGGTTAGTTAAGCCCTCGGTAACTGAGTTAACGATGTCTTTTTCTCTCTTCGTCAGTAATGTCTTTGGCGCCTTTGACGGACTTCTCCGAAATTTGGAAATCGAGGGCGTCTGGCCCAAAGCTTCGAGCGCGAACCGAAGCACCTCGCTACCAGCCCACACTTGTCCCTGGTGTACCGACTGTATGCACTTGCAGAGCACATGGAAGGGTTCGTCTCGGCAGAGGATACCGACGGCCCCCGCGCGAAAGGCGTCGACCACGGCGGAGCGCTCCATGGAATCGAGCAACATAATAATGCTCATGTCAGGGTTAGAAGTTCGCAGTTCACGCGTCACATCGAAAGCGGCCCTATGTCCATCCTTAAGCGCTCCGATAAGCGCAACGCTCGCTGCTTTCTTGCTGAGGATTGATCGAATCCCGGCCTTGTCGGTAGTGCAGCCAACTACTTCCATCCGGTAGCGGCTCCGGCGCAAGGCTCCAGCCATCAGTTCGGAGCTCATTTGACTCCTCTCGACTATCAAAACAGAGGGAGATCTTTGCCCGTTTGGCTCTGACATTGCGCCCCGACCTAATTTTCAGTGGGCCTGTGATGCACAAAAGAATTGCAGGGTTCGAATCCCAAATACGAACCAACATTCAGCAAAGTCTATGATCTTTGCTGGATTTAATCTCCGCAGTAACGCGCCCGACAAACAGCTTTAACGCCACAAAAAGTGGCCCGAATAATTACGATTACTGGGCTATAGACATATCCGCTAATGTAAAAGGATGCAAGAGAAATAATTTCAACCTCAAATGGCTGGTTGCGGCCATGCCCGCGCGGCCCGGCCGCCGCCCAAGATGACAGCACGGCAGAAGATCAATTAGTTCGGTTTTTTGCCGAAGTTGCTCGCCAGATAGGATGCCATCGTCGAGATTTCGCTCTGAGTCGCAACGTTTGTGCCTGCGCGCGCCATCATGTTACCCACGGTGCTATTCCACTCGTCTTTGCTTCTCCCGATAGTGGTGATTCGTCCCAAGTCGTGACAGAGAGCGCAATGTGACTCGACAAGTTTCTGGCCATCGCCTGCTGGAAGAGCTTCCGTTTTCAGCCCGCTTTGCATCGGAGACGTGCCGGGCCCAAAGTTTTTTGCCAGGTATTGGGCTACGGTGTCTGCTTCCTGGGGCGTCACCTGCGCCCCCCGCAAAACCATGTCGTCGACGAAGTGCTTCCAACCCACAGGGCCGTCCCGCAGCGCCACGATCATTTTCAAGCCGTGGCACTGCGTGCACGCTACAGCCACGATGTCTTTTCCGTTTCCTGCCGGCAAGGTGTTTGCAGGCGACTGCGATTGCCCATGAATCGAGGCAATAAGCCCAATTGCCAACAGGGCGAGCGCGCAGATCCGCGCGACGAACGTTCGGAAGCGGGATGCCACGTCTGAACGCATGTCACACCTTCCTTTGCCGCAAGTCCGCAATGGAATAGGGCGGATACCAGGTCGACGTCGCGCCGATGCCGTTGCGCTCAATATGGACGTCGAGTAGATAGGGCCGGCCATCCGCCGTGGCGCGTTTTGCGCGCTGCAGCGCCGCCTGAAGCTGGCCAGGTTCGGCGACAATTTCTCCTTCCACTCCGAATCCCGAGGCAAGCTTGGCGTAATCGATATCCGGATCGCCGAGGTAGCAGGTCATATCGCGGCCGGTCTGGAATTGCCTTCCGCCGATGTTCCAGATGCGGTTGCGCTCGTTGTTGTAGCTGCGATTGTTGCAAACGATGATCGTGACCGGCGCCTTGTAGCGGGCATAACTCCACAGCGGTTGCGGGCCGGCAAAGAGAAACGCGCCATCCCCAACCACCGACACCACCTGCAAATCGGGATGCGCTAGTTTCACGCCGAACGCCGCCGGTAATCCCCATCCCAGCGCCGCTCCGGTTGTCGTGAAAAATTGTTTGTCTGATCCGCCGAAAGACATGAAGTCCTCCATCTTTCGTCCCGAATCGCTTTCCGCCACCACGCAAGCGTCTTTGTCCAAAGCGGTTTCGAGCTCCATGCCCAGCCGTTCGTAGCTGACGGGACTGTGATTCCACGTCTCGCGCCCAAGCGACTCGCGGAACTTGGCCATAGTCGCAGTGTACTCGTGAGTCTTCGCAGTGCGCTCCTGGCTGATCTGCCGCAGCCGGTCTGCCGTGGCCATACTCTTCAACGCGGCAATCAGGTCTTTAGTCGCCAACTGCAAGTCTCCGAAAATCGCCACGTCCGTCGGCGCAGTGCGGGCGAGGTTAGTGGGATCCATGCGCACTTGAATCAGTTTTATGCCCGGCTGAATTCTCTCGCCATAGGCGAGACGGCTCCCGAGGTTCAAAATCACATCTACATTCGCCGGATAACGCATTTGCCGGAGGGCCGCGCCGAGATACAGAGGATGTTTCGTCGGGAAGGCTTTGGACCAGCCGATGGTGCCGCCGTCGCGCGTTACAGGCATTCCCAATAGCTCGGCCAGTGCCACAACGTCTTTCTGCGCGCCGCAGCGAGCAATTTCGTCGCCGACATAAAGAACAGGGCTTTGCGCCTCGAGAAGCATGCGCCCGGCTTTCTCGATCAAATCCGGATCGGGACGCACTCTCATCGACACTTCGAATTTAGCCTGATCGATTACGGCCGCCTGAGCTTCATCGTCGAGAATGTCTTCCGGGTAGGCAAGAAAAACGGGTCCACTTGGCATGGTGGACGCAAATTTGAAGGCACGGCGGGTCACTTCCGGAATCTTCTCCGCCGATTGCGCCACCCAATTCCATTTCGTGATCGGATGCGCGATGCTTTCGAGATGGTCGGCATCCTCGAACCCATCTTCGCCCTGGGTCGCGCGGTTCACGTAATCCACCGCCACCACCATGGGAATCTCGTCCTTCCAGACGTTGTATAGCTGCGTCATCGAATTCGGAAACCCCGGTCTGGCGCAAATCACAAACGGAGTCTTGCCGGACGCCTTCGCGTATCCGTCTGCCATGGCCACCAGCGCGCCTTCCTGAAGCGCCTTGATCAAAGTCATTTGGGGTTCGTCCACCAACGCGTCAAAAAAAGGTGCCGCTCCGGAAGAAGGATTGAAGAAGATATGCCCGACGCCAGACGCTTTCAGTTGCGCCACAAGGAGTGCGCCGCCGGTTCCCTGTACGTTTCGCGATGCTGCCGATCCTGTTGGCGGATTTGCGGCGGCATCTTCCGCAGCCGCTGGAAGAAATGGAGCGAGCGACTGCGCCATGGAATTTGCCGCAGCGGTTGTGATTCCGAGGGTCCCTAAACCTGAGAGCAGTTGCCTCCGGGATATTCGGCTATCGAGATATTGTTTGATCAGATGCTTCATCGCGTTTCTCCCTCTGCCATCCGAGCGTTCTTCGGAGCTAGACGATGCTGAATTTCGGTTGGACCTCTGTTTCGCGCATCGTACGCCTCTAGCGGGCTTGATTCAACGCATTTGCGGACTAAACGGCGGGATTGCCAACTCCCGAGATCGTCGCCACGGAGCTTTACGTTGGATTGGAAGGAAGGGTTTGGCACGACAGGGAATCGAACCCTGGTCTACGGATTATGAGACCGCCGCTCTGCCATTGAGCTATCGTGCCGCCGGGTCAACCGCCGGATCAACCGGATCAAATTGATACTACATTTCTCGCGAGCTTTGGACAACTCTTGACCAGCTTTGAGGATTTCACGCCGGGCGATTGGTTACGGTTCGCCTTCGAGCTTCCGCACTCGGACTTCAACACCCGTGCCCTTCAGCACGTCCGCGAATTCCTCGGGTTTCGACCCGCGATAGTGGTAGGGATAGGCAATTTTCGGCTTGAACGCTTTCACGCACTCCGCCGCTTCGAGCGTCGATTCGGTTCGGGGTGGATTCATCGACAGGAAGGCGACCGTGATGTTCTTGAGCGCCTTCATTTCCGCCGTGCATTCCGTGTCACCAGAAAAATAAACGCGTGTGTCGCCAAAATTCAAAACGTAGCCGCTTCCGATGCCCTTGTGGTGGAAGGGCTTCCCCGGCCCGGATCCACGCACGATGTTGTACATCGGCACGCCCTCGAACCCGATGCCCATTACCGTTTTTTGCTCGGAATCGCTGATCGCCTCCACCTCCCCACAAGCGGGAGCGCAGTTCAGCGTGTCGATTACGGCGGGCGGCCCAACGATGATCGTTCCGGTCTTCCTCAGCTTGTCGATCATCATGCGATCCAGATGATCGGCGTGCGTGTGCGTCACCACGATCAGATCGGCCTGCGGAACGCCCGTGTAGTCTCCTTGGCTCCAGGGATCGACGTGAATCACTTTCCCGCCAAATTCGAGCATCACGCTGCCGTGATAGAGCGGCCTCACACGTAGCTCGCCTCGTGACGTGTGTACGACATCGACTTGCGCATTCGAAGAATCTGCGTGCAGAAGCGCGGGAAAAATCGAAAGCGAAAGAGCAATTGCCAGCGCGCCTAAAACACGAATCGCACCTGCGGTATTTCTAGGCATGAGACGAACTCCTCGACTCCTTTTGCGGCGAGCAGTATACATCGCGACAAAGCTCGGAGGCGCCAGCGCATTCCCGGCCAGATTGCCGATTCATGTGAATTCTAGCCGCACCTTCGAACCGTCAGGCACTTGCGAGATCTGCCGATGCAGCTCTCCCAGGAAGGAGACGTATTCATATAGGTCGGCAACGTACGCGCTGTTTGGCGTGCCACTTTCGGCAAATACGAGGGGCGTCTTGAAGCCAATGCACTGATTTGCCCCCGGCTTCAATCCCTGTCGCGACGCGGCCAATACATCGCTTTCGGCAAACCATTCGTCGCGCTTCTCTTTCGTGGAGGCCAACTTGCGAAACTCGGCTTCGGACTCAGCGACTTCCTTCATTTGGCCGATGGCTATATCCAGCTTAGATATCTTTCCGGATTCATCGCGAAGGTACAGGTCCCCAAAGGCATTTCGGGCGACGAGCGAGACGGTCTGGGGACAGAGCCACCGCCACTCTTCCAGCAGGCGTTCCAATAAGAGATCCTCAACGTCGAAATAGGTTTTCATGAATTCGCTGAACCCGTCATTTGAGCAGTGTACCCCGTTGAGAGGCGAGGCCTTATTGCGGCGTGTCGTGAGAAGCAAGGTTAAGTTAGCTGCTAGTACTGGCGGCTGCGGTCAATGGGAACGACTCCAAATGATTACGGTTAACGCCTCGGCTACGCCATCCATTAAGCCCCTCAAGGGCACCCAGACCCCCTAGGTAAACTAGCCCTACAGGGAGCCCCAGCTGTGCAACAGATCGGCAGATACGAAATCCTGGAGGAGATCGGCCGCGGGGCCATGGGCGTAGTGTTCAAGGGGCGTGATCCGCTCATTGGACGCGCCGTGGCCGTGAAGACGATCACGTCCGGTGTGGCCGAAAGTGTCGATTTGCTGGAGCGCTTTTACCGCGAGGCCAGGGCTGCGGGAGGCTTGCAGCATCCCAATATCGTCACCATTTACGAAATGGCGGAATCGGGCGGCTCCCCCTTTATAGCCATGGAGTACCTGGAAGGCGAGAGCCTGGAGAAATTGGTCGCTCGCAAAGCGGCGCTGCCTCTCGGCACGAAGGTCAGCTACGTCATCCAAACCGCCCGCGCGCTCGATTTCGCTCACCGCCGCGGCATTATCCATCGCGACGTCAAGCCCGCCAATATCGTGGTCACCGGCGACGGGGTGGTCAAAGTCGTGGATTTCGGCATTGCCCGCATCGCCGATACCTCCAAAACTCAGACCGGATCAATGCTCGGCACGCTCGCCTATATGCCTCCGGAACAGCTTCGCGGCCAGTACGCCGATGCGCAGGGCGACATCTGGGCGCTAGGCGTGGTTCTCTATGAACTCCTCGCCTATCGGCGGCCGTTTACCGGAGACAATCACGCAGCTGTGCTTCTGAGCATCCTGCAAAACGAACCGCCGCCAATACGGCAGATCGTGCCTGAATGTCCCGTCGCACTCGAAAGCATCCTTTCGCGTGCTCTCCGCAAAGACCACAGGGAACGATATTCGACGATGGCAGCGTTCCTCAAGGATCTCGAAAAAATAGCGCCGTCACTCGACCGCGAAGTCTCCCGCGCAGCCGCCGCGAAGCCTGCTCCGCTGCCGAATGCCCAACACACTCCGGCTGTAACGCAGCGTATCGATATGCAGGCGCTGAACGATGCGGAAAGGATGCGCGGTTCGAAGCCCAACGCGCCCGCCGCTGCTGCCCTGCCCCAGCAGAGCCCAGTCTCTTCCGCGCCGCGTGCCTCGAATGGAAGTCCAATCTCAAAGCCCAGTGCATACTCTACGGTCGATGCGCCGCAGGCGCAGAGTCGCTCGACGCCGCCTGGGAAAACTCGATCTCGATTCAAGGCGGCGGCCATGTACGCCGCTGCGGCGGCAGTGTTGCTTGTCGCCCTGGGCGTCATTCGCCACCGGAAAATTGCCACCGCCTCTGCAGATCCTGACATCAGGCTTAACGTAACTACGCCCGCACCGCCCGTACCTGCAGCAGCGGCATCGACGCCCGTGCCGACGCCGGCATCCACTTCTGCGTCCATTCCCGTCGCTGAATCATCCCCGCCCTCGCTCGAGGGCCAGCAGCGTCATTTGATCGACCTTGCCCATGAAGCCGCGGATAAGCACGACTACAAATCGGCGCAAACCGACCTCACCGCCGCCGCCAAGCTGAACGGTCCTCTCAATGGCCTCGTTGCCGATCTGCAGCGCCAATTCGGTGAGCAGGCTTATGGCGCGGAGCTGGAACGTGCCGCACGCGAGGAGCAAACGCTCTGGGATCAGAGCATGGCTGATTTGCAGGACGCCCGTTTCGATCAAGCTGAAAGGGCGCTCCGCGACCTTCTTTTGCTCCCTGAAACAGGTCGCCACTGGGCAGACGCTGAGCGATACGTGGACCAGGTGATTCCCGAGCGCCGCCGGGAACAACAGCTTTGGGCGGAAGCCCAAATGGAGGGCAGCTCCGACGAGCGCGGCCATCTGCTCAAGGAAATCAAGGCGCTCGACGACGTTATGGCCGTGGGGGGAACACACGAACAGCAAGCACGCCAAAAGCGAAATACGGTGATCCGGCAAATGGTACGCGAGAACGCCCGCAGAAACGGGTTGGTGGATCCAACGCTTTCCGAAGGTTACGAAGCGCAATTGGCCGAGCTGGAAACTCAGTTCGGCAACTTGGCCTTAAAAGGAGACGCTTCCGCACTCGAAGGACTGCAGGAGTTGCGGCCGAAGTTCAAAGCCCTGGCCGACGCCGGTGGCCCTCTGGCGATGGACGCCCGCGATTACCTCACGAGCGTAATCCCCAAGGCCCAGAAACAGATCGAGGATAACCTCGCTGCTGACGCGGCCGATTTATCCGCCAATGCGGATTACGAGCATGCCGTTAAAGACTACGACCGCGCAGTCGCCACGCAAAATACAGGCATGCTCCGCGGCCGCGTATTGGGTGCCTTTCAGCGAATCGCGGAATCGGGTGGCCTCAGGGCAAAGGAAGCCGAGCGGTACATAAACGTACTGATTCCTTCCGCCCTGAAGAAATCTGGAAGTTAAAGATGGAAGCGCTTTCTTATCGGTTTCGCGGTGGCTTCTAAATTGAACGGGAACATTCATTTGGACGTTGCAGCCTGCACCGACAAAGGCCGGGTCCGGCCGATCAATGAGGATTGCTATCGCATTTCGCTGGACAAGAACCTGTTTGTGCTCTCGGATGGAATGGGTGGCGCCGCCAAAGGTGAAGTCGCAAGTGCAATCGCCGTCGAGACCGTTTTTCGGTCGCTTCGCGAAAATGCCGCGAATGGCATGCCAAAGCTTTTCCCTTCGTATTCGGAATCTTCTAACGGGACAAACTCTCTGGTCCGTGCAATCGAGATGGCCAATCGAGAGATCCATGAACACGGAATGCGCGATCCGGGCTGCCGTGGAATGGGATCTACGATCGTAGCCGCCCGTATTTGCGGAACACGCTTGAGCCTTGCCCACGTCGGCGATTCCCGCGCCTACTTGTTCAGGGCGGATGCGCTGCAGCAATTGACCTCCGATCATTCTCTTGTCGCCGAGCAAGTGCGCCACGGGCTGATGAGTCATCAGCAGGCCGCCGCCAGCGAACTGCAGAGCCTGTTGACCCGCGCGTTGGGAACCGAAGAAAGCGTAACCGTGGACGACGACGAAATTGAATTATTTATGGGCGATTCTCTGCTGCTCTGTTCGGACGGCCTGACGCGAATGGTGCCGGAAAACGAGATTGCCTCGATTCTGACTCAAATTCCCAGTGTTCGGATTGCCGCAGAACGGCTGGTAAGCCTCGCGAACGAACACGGCGGTCAGGACAACATTACCGTCATCGTCATTCGCCTGAATAAGGCGAGAAGTTGGTTCGCGAAGTTCATTCCCTGGTGCAGCTCGAATCTCGTTTGATCCAAATTTGGAGGTGAGGAAAATGCCCGTGCTGATCGTGAAGTTTGAAGGATCGGTTCTAAAGAAAGTCGCAACAAACGGAGGCTCCATTACGATTGGAAGAGCCCCGGACAATTCCATTGCCATCGATAATCTGGCTATCTCCAATCGCCACGCCGAAATCAAGTCCGAACAGGGCGGCCTCGTCGTCGAGGACCTCAACAGCCTGAACGGAACATTTGTAAATAATCAGCGCGTGAAGCGCAGCGCCTTGAAACATGGCGACGTGGTTTCGATCGGCAAACATTCGATTCAGGTGGACGAAACGGCTCACGGCGAAGCGCCGGCCGTAAACCGGCCCGCCGCGAACGCCAAGGTAACTCCTCGCGTCGACGAAACACTGGTCCTCGATACGGAAAAACGCCGCAAGATGATGCAGGATATGGCCGCCGCTGGCGAACGTTCGCAAATCACTCCTTCACGAATTCGCGTCGCCACTCTCGTCCGCGTCAAGGGGCAAATCGACCAGGCCGAATATGCGCTCACCGGAAAGCTTACCGTGATCGGCAAGTCCGAGATGGCTACCATTCGGCTCCGCGGCTGGTTCAAACCGAAAATGGCCGCTCAAATTAACCGCCGGGATGATGGCTATTATCTTGTTCGCGGCGATAAGGTGCCATCCATGAACGGCATCCCTGTCGGGGCTCCGACGCTGCTTGCCGATGGCGACTTAATCGAGGTTTGCGGCGTGCAGCTCAGATTTTCGATCAAGGAATAAACTGAATCCAGCGTGCGGCGCATCGGCCTGAGCAGTCGGGGAGTTCGATAACACGTACTATTTGGTCCGCTTCGATAGGGCCAGCGACTGTTTGCCTTTGTCAGTCAAAACATAAAAATCGCCGCCGGCAGATTCTAGAAGCCCTTCCCGTACCAGGTCGTCCACCGCGTCAAGTACCTGCGCTCGTGCCGCTGGATCGTTGCCCGAGCTTTCGAAGATAACGTGCAGGTCCAGTCGGTCGCGTTGCATATCCGAAAATATCTTCAAAACATCTGCTGAGTGTTGTTTCAACGATTCCTCAATTCACCGGAATTGCGGCGAATCAGTCTCTGTTGGCTTGGATGCTTAGCCTCTGGTTACAAGTACCACCCGACCGACTCAGAACTCCCTTTCAAACCAGAATACCTGGGCGGCACGTAACTTGTGCATCTAACAGAAAAGGGAGGCAAGTCATGCCCACCAAAAGGAAGTGGAGCGCAAATGTCAAAACAGACTCGACTCATCCACCCGCTGGATTATTCAAGGAGGATGCCGCCACGATTGCACGCACCTTAGCTTCCAAGCGAGTCTCACCCAAAGGGCCCGGCTCCGGCATGCGCATGCTCACTTTTTTCATCAACCGCGCTGGGCACAACCTGAGCCCCAAAAGGCGTGCGGTGCTGAACCGGGCAAAGACGCTGCTTTCCGAACGTATCCGCAGGGCTAGCGAGGCAAAGAAGCGCAGAAGTTCATCTTGAGAGCGGTCGCGCGCTCCGGCCGGAATCTTTTCGAGTCAGTCTCGACGGGCACGTACCCATTAAGGACGGGGCCCTCAAAAACATGGGTCCAAAGTGGGAAGCGCAACTAAAATGAGCGTTTGCGCCCAAACGAAACAGGGCCTGCGAGCTTCCGTCCAATATGCAGGATAAATCGCCCAAAGAGCCCGACAAAGAAATGACCGGCTGGCGCCGTTCGCTGGCAGCTTATACGGACCGCCACGTGCTGCAAGTGCTGGCGCTCGGCTTCTCCAGCGGTTTACCGCTGATGCTCATTTTTGTGACCCTTTCGGCTTGGCTTGCCACCGCCGGCATCAAGCGCGCTGCGATTGGGGCTTTTGCTCTGGTCAGCTCTTTCTACGCACTGAAATTCCTGTGGTCGCCGCTGATCGACCGACTACCCCCGCCGATCCCTTTGGGGCGACGCCGTGGTTGGGGGCTGAGCATCCAAATCGCCCTGGTGGCGGCAATTCTTGCGTTGGGATCGTCCGATCCGAAGCGAAATTTAGGCACCATGGCTATTTTGGCTGGCGTGGTGGCCTTCCTCTCTGCCAGCCAGGACATCGTCATAGACGCCTGGCGAATCGAAATCCTCCCGGTCGACCTTCAAGGACCGGGTGCCGCGATGATCCAGACCGGCTACTACATGGGCATGCTGGCTTCCGGTGCGGGTGCCCTGGCCATCGCATCGCGCTTTGGCTGGTTTGCAGCCTACGCCACGATGGCCGTCTTGCTTGCAGTCAGTATGTTGACGTTCTTGCTCGCACCCGAGCCTGCAATACCAGCAGCAGTTTCTGATCGTCAACATCGGAGACAGACCAATCGGTGGAAGGCCATCGAAGAATGGTTCTCGACGGCCGTAATCGGCCCGTTCTCGAACTTTATGCGCCGACCCTACTGGCTTGTGATCATGCTCGTAATTCTCGATTACAAGCTGGGCGAGGGCATGGCCGCTGTAATGTCGACGCCGCTTTATATTGCCGTCGGTTTCACGCTGAACGAGATCGCCGTAATCTCAAAGCTCATCGGTCCTTTCACCGTCATTTTAGGGGCGCTCCTGGGCGGAGTCGTTACGGTGCGTTTTGGGCTTGTCCGCTCGTTGATTCTCTGCGGAATCATACAGGCGCTCGGAAACTTGACTTACGTCCTCCAAGCCGTGGGCGGCCATAAAATTGGGTACCTCGCGTTCTGCGTCACCGCGCAAAATATAACCACGGGCATGGCAGGCACTGCTCTGGTCAGTTATATCTCTAGTTTGTGTTCGCCCGAGTTTACGGCCACTCAGTACGCGCTGCTGGCTTCGCTCGCCCTGTTGGGACGCACGGTCGTAGGGTCAACGGGCGGCGTGATCTCAGAAGCAACGGGCTGGGTGCTCTTCTTTCTGCTTACCACGGTGGCTTCTCTGCCGGCCCTTGTGCTGCTGGTATGGGTTGACCGCCGCGGCGCCAAGCAATCCCGCCGCGCGCAAGCAATCTCTTCGCTCGCCGGCCAGCGAAATTTATGACCGGATTTGCAGACGCAGAACATTCGCTGTCTCGGAATTTCGATATGCGCGGTGCTAAGCTAAATCGCAGCTCGTTCGACGGCGCAATCTCGCCCTGGTAGGCTTTTCGGCCCTGATAGGTTGTTCGGAGGATCGGTCGTGTCATTTATCGAACGTCGCCGTGCTCATCGTTTTGAACTCCAGTCGCCTCTGGTCGTTCGCTGGAAAGATGGCGCAGACATGCGGGAAGCCCTCACCGTTTCCGAGGATCTAAGTTCCAACGGCATCTATTTCGTTTTGCCAGAGGGCATCAAGGACGGTACACCGGTCGAGGTGGAGATGACTTTACCGAACCAGATCACCTTGGCTGGACCTGTACGAGTGCGTTGCCTGGGACGCATTCTGCGCTGCGAACCGACGCCCGGCTCGAAGTCGGGCATGGCTGCGGCCATTGAAAAATACGAGTTTTTGCCCGGCAACGATGCAACTCCTTTGGAGAACGATTCACCCGCAAAATCGAAGAACTAATCGTCGTACGAAATGCTGTGGCGGGCAGTTGTAAGGACCCTGTAACCCGAAAAAGACGATCGCCCGAAAACATTCCATGGACGTGCTAAACAAACTGTTCGAAGAGCGTTTCCACACATTGCCGGATCGGGTGCAATCCGTCGACGACCGCCTGGGCGGTTCGGGACGCAAGCTCGTGCGCCTCACAAACGGGAAAGTCAAAGCGATCGGAGTTCTATACAACGTTCGCGAAGAAAACGCCGCGTTCATCGAATTCTCCAAATTTTTCCGCCGCCGTGGGCTGCCGGTTCCCGAAATCTATGCGTATGATCTGGACCAGGGCGCCTATCTCGAAGAGGACCTAGGCGACACGACGCTGTTTGAGTTTCTATCCGCGAATCGCGCCGGCCAGAGGATTGCGGAACCCGCAATCGAAGCCTATCGCAAGGTAATTGCCGTGTTGCCGCGCTTCCAGGTCGAAGCCGGCCGCGGTTTGAACTACAACGTCTGCTACCCGCGTTCCAGCTTCGATCGCCAGTCCATCGCCTGGGATTTGAATTATTTCAAATACTATTTTCTAAGGTTGGCGGGCGTTTCCTTCAACGAGCAGGCGCTCGAAGACGATTTCGTCCGTCTCGCGGACTTCCTGCTGCAAGCCGACGGCGATTACTTCCTCTACCGCGATTTCCAGTCACGCAACGTCATGTTGCGCGACGCCTGTCCTTGGTTCATCGATTATCAAGGCGGCCGTAAAGGCGCATTGCAATACGACATCGCTTCGCTTTTGTTTGATTCTAAGGCCGACCTGCCGCCCGAACTCCGCCAGCAGTTGCTCGACAATTATCTTGACCGGCTCTCGGCTTTTATCCACCTAGACCGCAGCGTCTTCATGCGCCACTACTACGCCTACGTTTACATCCGCCTCATGCAGGCGTTAGGCGCGTACGGCTTTCGCGGTTTTTACGAGCAGAGGACCCACTTTCTCCAAAGCGTCCCTTACGCGCTGAAAAGCTTGCGCTGGCTGCTGGAACACGTTGAGTTGCCAATCGTGCTGCCCACCTTGATGGCTGCGTTCAGAGGCATGCTGAATTCCGAGAAATTGCTGACCCTGTCTGCTGAGTCGGAATCGACAGCCGAGACAAAGAACCTGACCGTCCGAGTTTTCAGCTTTTCTTTTCACCGAGGCTCGCCAAAAGACGAGACCGGAAACGGCGGCGGATTCGTTTTTGACGCCCGCAGTCTTCCGAATCCCGGACGCGAAGAGCGCTTCAAGCCTCTCACCGGCAAAGACGCGCCGGTGATCGACTATCTCAACCGGCAAGAAAGCGTGTATCGGTTTTTAGCCGGCGCCACTTCGCTTGTGGACGCCAGCTTGAGCAACTATCAGAGCCGCGGCTTCAAGAATCTGATGGTCTCGTTTGGCTGCACCGGGGGCCAGCACCGCTCGGTCTATTTAGCTGAAGCATTGGCAAAACACCTGCGCGCCCACAACGGCATCAACGTAGTCGTCCGTCACATCGAACTCGAGAAGCAGGGCAAATGAGGGCCATGGTTTTGGCCGCCGGCCTGGGTACGCGTTTGCGGCCGCTCACGGATCATCGCCCTAAGGCTCTGGTGGAAGTCGGGGGCCGCACGCTGCTGGAAATCGCGCTCGCGCGCCTGAGCTCTTTCGGAATTCGCGAAGTGATCGTCAACGTGCATCACTTCGCGGATATGATCGTCGATTACCTGAAGGCGAACAAAAATTTCGGCATGCGCGTCGAAATTTCCCGCGAGGACGACGTTTTGCTCGACACCGGCGGCGGCTTGAAAAAAGCCGCTTACTTCTTCTTGCAGAATTCGCAGTCTCCCGAAGAGCCCTTCATCCTCCACAATGTCGATGTGATCAGCACGATCGATCTTCGCCGCATGGCGCAATTTCATTCCGCAAATCACGCTCTCGCGACGCTTGCAGTGCAGGATCGCCCCACCAGCCGCTATCTGCTCTTTGACGAGCAGTTCCAGCTTTGCGGCCGGAAATCGGGAAAGGAAGGCCAGGCCGAACTGGTTCGCAGCTCATCGCACCCCAAGGCGCTGGCTTTCTCCGGCATTCACGTCATTTCTCCGCGCCTTTTCTCGCAGATGACGGAAGAAGGCGTCTTTTCCATCATCACGCCTTACCTGCGCCTTGCCGCACAGGGCGAAAAAATCATCGCGTTTCGGTCCGATGAGTATCAGTGGCGTGATCTGGGCAGGATTGATGACGTGACGCAGGCCGATCAGGAGGCGAGGCAGCTTTCGGGCCGGCCAAAGTAGATTCAACCGGCGCCCATTTATCAAGTCGCGACGGCGAGAGCCCGCTTACTTTTTCATGAATGCGGACGCTTCGATTGAGTCTTGCGGGGCGCTGAGCCGGGCTCCCCTGCAGGTGAAGACGAAGGCGGGCGGCAGGTTGCGCCACGTAATCGTCCGTTGCACAGAGCGAAAATAGCGCACCAGAAGCCCGAACATATCGAACTTGCTCAGTTGCCGGTCCCTGAATTGCAAACCATGCAGGTATTGATACTGCGTGAACGTGCCTTTCTTCCTGAGGCTGAGACCGATTTCGCTCAGTAATGCGTGCCTTTCGCGATCTGACATCAAGCCCATCGCCAGTGACGAAAGCATCGCATCGACGTGCCGGTACCCGCGCCGGCTCAGCTCTTCGAGCAGCTCTTCCGCCCGCGCGTGGATGACCACGAGGCGAGGGTCCTTGATCGTCGATCTCAGGTGTCGAGCAAACCGTGGATTGATCTCAAACGTCAGCAAAGTCGCGTTAGAAGGCATGACGTTCAGCATGGCCCGCGTCATGACGCCGGTGCCCGGCCCCAACTCAACCACCACCTGCGCATTTCCCAGCGGCAGCGGCCGCAGCATGGCCTGCGTCAGATACCGCGAACTGGGCGCGATCGCGCCAACTGTGCCGAAGTCGGCTATCGCTTCCGCGACAAATGCTGCCGGATTCATTTTGTCATCCCCGCCATACAGACCAGCTTACCCCACGATGCTGGCGCCGTCACTGCTTTAAACTTTCTTGATTGCTCCGACGCGTATCTACAATCCTGGCCTTACATAATCATGTGAAGCTGAAGCCAGCCTTAATCCGGGTTCCTTGGATCGCATTCGCACCGATTTTTCGTGGTATTAATAAGCCTGATTAGTAGATACCGGAAAGGCGGATGTATATGCCACATGAAGTGCAAACGACCGAGGCGCGCTATCGCCGCGCGGATCTAAGCCGCCGTCGCATTTTGAAGCAGGCGGGCTGGGCGATGATCGCCGCGGCATGCAGGCCCTGGCGGGCGCTGGCGGCGGACCAGGTCAGTCCCGCGATGTCCAAGCTGAGCGCTTACATGGCCCAGGCGCGCACTCGTGCGTTGCCCGAGGAAGCCATCGAGAAAACGAAGCATCACCTGCTGGACACCATCGCTTCCATGGTTTCGGGCTCCGAACTTCCTCCCGGCAAGGCCGCGATTCAATTCGCCCGCGCATATGGCGGCGAGAAAGTTGCCACGGTAGTTGCTTCCAATGTGCTCTGCGGCCCGATTGAGGCCGCGCTCGCCAATGGAGTTCTCGCGCAGGCGGACGAAACCGATGATTCGCACGCTCCATCGCTTTCGCATCCGGGCTGCGCCGTTGTGCCCGCTGCATTGGCAGCGGGAGAACGCTTTCCCACCGACGGGGCGCAATTCCTGCGCGCAATTGCGCTGGGATATGACGTTGGCACGCGCGTCTCGATGACCTTGGGCGGCCAAAATTTCATGGACGAGACACACCGCGATACCCATAGCCTTTCGGAAGGCTTCGGCGCGGCCGCTGCCGCAGGCTGCGCGGCGAATCTCAATGAGCAGCAGATGCGCTGGCTGCTCGATTATGCCGCGCAGCAATCCTCAGGCATCGCTTTCTGGATGCGCGACTCCGAACATATGGAAAAGGCTTTTGTCTTTGGCGGCATGACGGCCCGCGATGGCGTCACCGCCGCGATCCTCGTTCAATCCGGCTGGTCCGGCGTCAACGACGCCTTCTCCGGCGCCGATAATTTCCTCGTTGCCAGCTTGCCCAAGGCCGATCCGGCAGGGCTCGTCGACAAACTGGGCGAGCGCTACGAAGTCGTCCGGACGAACATAAAGAAGTGGACCGTCGGCTCGCCGATTCAGGCGCCGCTCGACGCGGTCGAAAGCATTCGCAAAAAGCGCGCGTTCGAGCCGGACCAGGTAAAGCAGGTCACCGTGCGCATCGCTACCGATGAGGCCAGCGTGGTGAACAACCGCGATATTCCGGACATTTGCCTGCAATACATGCTGGCTGTGATGATCATCGACAAAACAGCGTCATTCCGCGCCGCGCATGACAAAGCCCGCATGCAGGATCCTGCCGTCGTTCGCGAGCGCGCCAAAATCCAGCTCGTGCCCGATGCGGAACTCGAAAAACTGCTGCCCAAGCGCGTATCCATCGTGGAAGTCACGTTCACTGACGGAACTCGCCTCAGCGAGCGCGTGGATGCCGTGCGCGGCACCGCACAAAACCCCATGGGCCGGGATGAGGTCGTGGCCAAAGCACGCGACTTGATGGCTCCGGCACTTGGCGCGACAACCACCACAAATCTCATCAACAAAATCCTCGCGCTGGAAAGCGTGAAGGACATTCGCGAGCTGCGCCCGCTTTTGCAGCGCACGTGATGGAATCTTGCGACGTTCTCGTTGTGGGTGGCGGAAATGCGGGCCTCTCCGCGGCAATCACCGCCCGCGAAGCGGGAGCGTCGGTCATGGTCCTCGAGCATGCGCCCAGAGCCTTCCGCGGCGGCAACAGCCGCCACACCCGCAACCTGCGGCTCATGCATCAATCCCCTACCGCGACCCTCACCGGCAGCTATTCGAGTTCCGATTATTGGCGTGACCTGCTGAGCGTCACGCACGGCAAAACAGACGAGCGTCTGGCTCGCATGACCATCGACGCGACCGCCGAATTATTGCCGTGGATGCACGCGCACGGCGCGCGCTTCCAGCCGGCATTGGAAGGCACTTTGAGTCTCTCCCGCACTAACGCTTTTTTTCTGGGCGGCGGCAAAGCTCTGATGAACGCTTACTACGGAGCCGCCGAACGCCTGGGAATAAGCGTGGGCTACGACACGGAAGTGCGATCGCTTTGCCTCGTCAACGGCGCAGTGCGGGAAGTGTCGAACTCAACAAATGGCGCATCCGGCATCGTGCGGCCCAAAACCGTCGTCGTATCCTCGGGAGGATTCCAGGCCAATATCGATTGGCTGCGCGAGTATTGGGGAGATGCCGCCCGCAATTTCATCGTGCGAGGCACGCCCTATGCGCAGGGCGTGGTTCTAAAAAATCTTCTCGATCAGGGCGCTGCGCCGGTCGGTGATCCGACGCAATGCCACGCCGTCGCCGTGGACGCCCGCGCGCCCAAATTTGACGGCGGAATCGTCTCGCGTCTGGACTGCGTTCCTTTCAGTATCGTGGTCGACCGCGCAGGGCGCCGCTTTTATGATGAAGGCGAAGACATCTGGCCGAAGCGCTATGCGATTTGGGGACGGCTTGTAGCTCAGTGTCCGGAGCAGATCGCTTACGCCGTCACCGATGCCAAATCGGAGAAGCTCTTCATGCCCTCCGCCTTTCCTCCCATACGCGCTGAAAGCATGGGCGAATTAGCCCGGAAGCTTGGCGTCGATGCGGCAGGCTTGGAAACGACGATACGGGAATTCAATCGGGCTGTGCGTCCCGGCAAATTCGATCCCGGCATCCTCGATGATTGCCGGACAGAAGGAATTGCTCTGCCGAAAACGCATTGGGCGCGGCCGATTGATGTGCCGCCATTCATCGGTTACCCGCTACGTCCCGGCATCACCTTCACGTATTTGGGCCTGAAAGTGGATCAGAACGCGCGCGTCCTGATGCAAGACGAGCGGCCTTCCGGCAATCTGTTTGCCGCGGGCGAAATTATGGCCGGCAACATCCTCGGCGAAGGTTATATCGCCGGAATAGGTATGGCTATCGGCGCTGTTTTCGGCCGGATCGCCGGAAGAGAGGCGGCCAAAGTTGCTCTCGGCTGAACTCGAGGAACGATCGCGGCGTTTCGTCGAGATCTGCAACGCGTGCAGATACTGCGAGGGATATTGCGCCGTCTTCCCTGCCATCGAATTGCGGCGGCAATTCACCTCCGGCGATCTCAGTTATCTCGCGAACCTTTGCCACGACTGCCGCGGCTGCTATTACTCCTGCCAATATGCTCCGCCGCACGAGTTCGCCTTGAATCTGCCGAAGGCTTTTGCCGATCTTCGCCTGGAAACATATGAGCGCTATGCCTGGCCGCGGCCTCTCGCCGGATTATTTCGGCGGAACGGTTTGGCGGCGTCGGTTTTGGCTTTACTGTGCGCGGTGCTTTTCGTGTGGCTGGCTAGGCCATCAGCGCCTGCAGCAGCGCAAGAAAGCGCGGGAGCCTTTTATGCCGTGATACCCGAAGGCGCAATGATCGTTATCACAGGAGCCGCATTTCTCTTTGCAATGCTGGCGCTGGCTATAGGCGCGATCCATTTCTGGCGCGACACAAGTAGCCCTTCGTCTCTTGACGCTCCATCGTTTTTAGCGGCGCTCACGGATGTTCTCACTCTGCGAAACCTCGGCGGTGGCGGCGACGGATGCAATAATAAGGACGAATCCTTCTCCCAATCCCGCCGCTACTTTCATCATGCCCTGTTCTACGGATTCCTTTTTTGTTTTGCTTCCACCTGCACCGCCGCGATCTACGAGCACCTCTTCGGATGGGTCGCCCCGTATCCCTTCTTTAGTCTTCCCGTTTTGATGGGCACGGTAGGGGGCGTCGCCATGCTGATCGGTATCGCCGGTTTGGTGCAAATCAAACTCACCGCCGACGGGGCGCCGGCCTCCAAGCTTTTAATAGATATCGATTATTCGTTCCTGGTGTTATTGTTCGTAGCAGCTGCGACCGGCCTTTTGCTGCTTGCCATGCGGAGTACCCGTTTAATGGGCGCTCTGCTGGCAATACATTTGGGCGTTATCGTGTCGCTCTTCCTGATGTTGCCCTATTGCAAATTCGTCCATGGAATCTATCGGGCTGCCGCATTGTTGCGATACGCCGTCGAGCGTCCGCGGCGCGCGAAAAGTGGTGCGGCAGCCACGGAAGGTGTTGCCACTTGATCCTCTGCGGTAAAACTAGCGTAGCAGCCTGTCATTCTGAGGAGCGGAGCGACGAAGAATCTCTCCGTATTTTGTCGGGCATCAGAGAGAATCCTCGCTTGTAGGCGCGCATGATGAAAACTTCCGACGCTGGCGCAACGATAGGCTCCGTTGTACGCGTGGCCGGCGGCAATTTCCTCGAGATGTACGACCTCATGGTGTACGCCTACTACGCGTCGTACATCGCCAACGCTATTTTCCCCTCGAACAATCACTTCGCTTCGCTGATGCTGACCCTGGGAACCTTCGGCGTTGGCTATCTCATGCGCCCGCTGGGCGCCGTAATTTTGGGTGCATACATGGACCGGCATGGGCGTCGTGCCGGTCTCATACTCGCGTTGCTTCTCATGGCGGTGGGTACCTTCACGATTGCTTGCACGCCCGGCTACCGGACGATCGGCATCATCGCTCCGCTGATCGTTGTCATAGGCCGCTTACTCCAGGGATTTTCGGCGGGCGTGGAGTTGGGCGGAGTATCCGTATATCTGGCGGAGATCGCCACGCCGGGCCACAAAGGTTTCTATTGCGCCTGGCAATCGGCGAGCCAGCAGGTGTCGGTGATGGCCGCTGCTTTGCTCGGTGTGGCCCTTAGCTCGAAACTGCCGCCGGAAACGATGGCCGTTTGGGGCTGGCGAATACCTTTCGTGATCGGTTGTCTCATCATTCCGCTTCTGTTCTGGTTGCAGCGTTCCATGGAAGAAACGAAAGTCTTTAAAGCTCGTAAGACTCGCCCCACGATGTCCGCGATTTTTGCTTCGCTCGCGGCCAATTGGAAAATCATCATCGTCGGGATGCTGCTCTCCACAATGACGACCGTCTGCTTCTACTTCATCACGGCGTACACGCCCACGTTCGGAGAGAAGGTTTTGCTTTTGACGAATCACCAGAGTTTGCTGGTAGCCTTCTTCGTGGGCCTCTCAAATTTCATCTGGCTGCCGATCGGTGGCGCCATTTCGGACAAGGTTGGGCGCCGGCCACTACTTTACTTCTTCACCGTGGCGACCTTGCTCACGGCTTATCCCGCGATGTCGTGGCTCGTCGGCAATCCGTCGACAACCCGCTTGCTGCTCGTCGAACTCTGGTTCTCCTGCATTTTTGGCTGCTACAACGGCGCGATGATACCGTTCCTTGTTGAGATCATGCCTATGGATGTGCGCACTTCCGGCTTTTCGCTGGCATTCAGCCTGGCCACCGCAATCTTTGGCGGCTTCACGCCCGCGATCAGCACTTACCTGATTCACGTCACCGGCAATCAGGCGGTTCCCGCACTTTGGCTGTGCGCGGCGGCGGTCTGCGGACTCGCTGCAACCGCGATAACGGGTTGGCGAAGCTCTAGTTGGCAGCCCGCCGAATCGGAAGCATCCCACCTCCTGACACGAGAGCGCGCAGAGGTTTAGGCCGAATGACGATCGCACTGGGTTTGCCTTCGCGCGAGGGCTTAGTGATCTGCGCAGATCAAGAGGTGTCAGCCCGAGGCGGAGACAAATACTACGAAGAACGAATCTCCTGCGTAGACCTGTTTGGTTCAGCGCTGGTCTCGAGTTATGGCGGCTCATCCGATCTGTGGAAAGAAGCCGTAGAGAAACTTACGCGCAGGCTGTTGGAACTCCAGGGCCCCGAAGAGGAAGGCGACGTCTGCGTAATTCCACAGCAAATCTACGACACGGCGGATGAAGTGTTCACGGGCATGGGCCGGCCGTCGAACCTGCAGATGCTGATCGGCATCGGCGGCGTGTTCAACTCTCCGGAACTGTTCGTTTTCGATCAAGGAGCAATGCACCGGGCCGCGGGCATAACGTGCGTCGGCGCGAGCGAGTCTTCTCTGATTCGTTATCTGGCCGAAAATCTGTATTCGCCTTCCATGACTCTCGAAGCGGCTAAGAATTTAGGCATTTATCTCATCTCCAAGGCCGCGCAATATGTAAATGGAGTTGGCGCGCCGATCGATGCCGTCGTGATTACGGGCCACCAGCCCGAATGGCTCGGCGACACCGAGATCAAGCAACGGGAAGCAGCCATGCTGGCTCGCGAGAAATCGCTGCTGAAACAGATCCTGACGCCGCCATCCTCGCCCGCCACTTGGCCGTGACTGCCAAGTTGAATCGGGTGTAAGCTGATAGGGATTTTCCCAGCCTCAAAGGAGACGCGAAATGAAGTTGAACAACTTTCTCAGGTCCGCGATGGTAACCGCTGCTTTCACATTGATTGCGTTCACTACTGCCGCTCCTCAGGGCAAACAAACCACTTTGACCGGCAAGGTCAGCGACGTCGCCTGCGGCGCCGAGCACAAAATGAAGAACATGAGCGCGGCAGATTGCGCTCGCGCTTGCGCCAAGAAGGCTGGCTGGGCCCTCGTCGTCGGAGACAAGGTTTACAAGCTGCAAGGCCACGAAGAAGACCTCGATAAATACGCGGCCGAGAACGTCACCGTAAAAGGAACCCTTGACGGCGACACGATGATGGTGACTTCCGTCGCTCCGAAGTCATAACCACTAGCGCCTCATAGCGCCATTAAAAAATCGATCCAAACAATCAGCCGTCAAGCGATGCGCTTGGCGGCTGTTTCTTTTTTGCGGGTTAATGTGCCGGGGACTATTTCAGCGATGAAGTGGTTTTGCGGCTTCGCTCCGCAACCCATTTGGCCTTGAGCGCGGCGCGATCGACTTTCTGGCCGCGCAGATAGACCTGATTGATGCGCCGGGCATTTTCGATCTTCTCCAGCGGATTTGCATCGAGCACGATGAAATCGGCGCTCTTGCCTGCGGCCATCAGCCCCGCATTGAAATGCGCGATATCGGCGGCGTCGCGGGTGGCTGCGACAATAGCCTCAGAAGGCGTCAGGCCCATGGCGACCATGCTTTCCATATCCAAATGGTTGAAGTATCCGATAAAGAATCGAGTCTGGCCGGTGTCGGTTCCACTCACGATGCGCATGCCTGCCGCTCTCAGTTTCATCGCGTTGCTTGCCTGTAGCTCAAAATCCTGGCGCGCGCGCTTAACCTCTTCGGGTGTCCTCTTGGCGAGAGGCCGTCCCCAGTACTCTTCGATCTGATCCGAGGAGTAGAGGTCGCGAAGCATCGGATCATCGAGCCAGGCCGGCCGTGTGCCGCCCTGAGTATCCATCCACGCCGTGATCAGTGCCGGCGTCATCCACATCGTCGGGCGATTGTTCTGGGCTATGCGTTGTTTCACAATGCCGATCAGATCGTCGTCTACGGCCTCACCGCCGCGAACCGGCACGTGAAGCCAACCGTCCACTCCCGCACGCATTAGTTCCTTGGCATCGGCCAACTTGACGTTGTGGACGCCTACGGGAACATTGTGTTTGTGCGCTTCTTCGATAACCGCGCGATAGAGCGGCGGCGTGAGCGTCTTCTTGGTTCCTTCTCTATCGTCCACCCAGATCTTGACGAATTCGGGTTTCATCTTCACGTAATCGTCAACGGCTTGGCGCGCCTCTTCGGGTGTGGTGATCGAGTAAGGCACGTCAACTCTGGAGGGATCCCCCTGGGGACCCGATCCCGGCCAGGCGATGCCGGTTCCGGCCGTACGAAACAGCGCGGCGTTGGGAATAACCTCTTTTCGGACCTGTAAAGGAACGTCGCCCCAATGCGTTCTTCCGCCATGCATATCGGAACGGTCCTCGAGGTCGCCGATGCTAACCGTTGCGCCTACGCCGTTGTATGCAAGTCGCTCTAGATGGTCGATCAGATTCTCGCGAGTGTAGGTGGATTTGGACATCGTGCCTTCGACGATGTTCTGGTATCCGATGTGGCCGTGGAGATCTACCAGTGCGGGCATAACGGTCTTGCCGGTGAGATCAACATGCGCAGCGCCTGCGGGTACCCGGAGGTCCCCTCGCCGGCCAACCTGCGTAAGTTTGTCGCCTACCACAAGGAACGCAGAGTTCTCGATGGGCGCGCTGCCGTCGCCTTTGATCAGGCGAGCGCCTTCAAAGACCGTGGTGTTTGACTGGGGAGGTTGGCCATCGAGATTCCAGGTCCAAGCAGATGCCAGGAGCAGACATGCAAAGGCGAACAGATAAAACGGTATCCTCACGCGGGACATGGGATCTCCTCAGGAAACCTGAAGTTTCCGGATATTCGCGGCGGAGTTTTCGGTTGGGCTGCGATCGAAAATTAGTCCGCGGTCTGCGTCAGCAGCATTCCCGTGGTGTTTCGCTTGGGGACGTAGCCGACGGGGATGCGGGCGATCTCTTTCATCGACTTGACGTCCACGGCCGAGACGTCGTTCGTGACCGCCATGGCCACATAGGCCGTCTTGCCGTCCGGCGTGAGCGTGACCCAGGCGGCGCCCTTCCCACCCAAGTAGGCGCGACCGATCACTTTCAAATCCGGCAGAGAATAAGCGAAGAGTTCGTTGTTCTCCCGGCTGCAGACGACCAGCGTTTTCTGGTCCGGCGTGACGGCCATGCCGTGAGACGGATCGGCGCCGGCGGTAACCTTTGATTTTCCGGGAAGGAGATCGGGGTTATGAATGCGATTGATCTCTTTGTGCGTCTCAAAATCAACTACCGCGAATCCGTTGAGGTCAGACAGTTGGACGAAGATCCACTTGGTCGAGCCGTCAGGATTTCTAGCGAAGGCCATCGGCCGGACACCCAGATCCATGTCCAGCGTCCATGCGGTCTGGTCAGTCTGCGCGTCAATGACGTTGACCGATTTGCCTCTGATTGAGCCAGCCACCACATACTTGCCATCGGGGGTGACGTAGGGGTTGTGTATGGGCCCCTTCGTCTGCAGGGTTTTGATATCCGTGAGAGAAGTCGTGTCAATTACATCCACGCCGCCAGGAGCCTCGGCAATTGCGACGTAGACCCGCTTTCCGTCCGTTGCCACGGCAACATTATTGGGGTGACCAGTCAGAGGAATACGCTTGGTCACTTTCAAAGTTTTGGCGTCGACCACGTCCAGCGTGCTTTGCGCCTCATCGCTGACATAGATGCGGGTGCCGTCGGGCGCCACAGCGGCGCCATGATTCACTTCGATGCCCTCGATCAGTCCGACGACTTTATTTGTGGCGGGATCGATGACGTCAACGCTGTCTCCAGCGCTATTGGTCTGAATGATGCGGGCCACTCGGGTGCCCGGATTCGGCTTGCCCGCCGCGCTCCACGTCAAGCCGGAAATAGCGACAACTGAAAGGACTATGGCACACAGGAGAAACAGCCGCTTCGTGATCATCGTCGCCTCCACAAAAGAAAAATCCTAAGGGGAACCTTTACCTAATTGCGCGCCTGAGTTTTACTGCCCGTTTCACCCATGATCCAAGCTTTCATGGTTTTCCATTCCGGGTCATTTTGTGATGGAAACTGCTTGCCGCCGCTGTGAAAGAAATCCCCACCCGCATCTTCCGCCAGTGGATGGATCAGCAGAGGGCTCTTCGGATTCCCCGGCAATGCGACAACCTGGGTCACCGCCTCGAAGTTCTTGCGGGTTTGTTCTTCATTCCAGCTCGTTTCTCCCGGCGCGAGCTTCTGTAACTGGAAAACGGCGCCAGTGGGAGTCACGTGACAGGAGATGCACCGGGCGCGGCCCGTGCGCTTGGCCACAAAAATTGGCTGCACTTTAGCCTTGAAGTAGTCGTAGTCGAGCGAGCCGGGTTTGCCGGCCTGTGCGCGCGCGGGAATCTGAATCAACAAGCCCAGCAGCAGAGCGAAAAACAGCGCAATTTTGGACATAGATTGATCTTCCCTAGCTAGTGGTACTTGGCCGCTATCTGATGGGGAGACTAGCACTCCCCGCATTCAACCGTCAATACTACGCCTGGCCCCTGGCGCACAGCCAAGAATGCCATTGAAAACGGACCTTTATTCGACCCAGTCGGCGATGAAGATATTCGTCTCATGCTCGACGGTGCCGTTGCGATTCGAGGCCCACACGAGCCGCTTGCCATCCGAGGAAAACATCGGGAAGGCGTCGAATCCGGGATAGTACGTGATTCGTTCGAGCCCGGAGCCGTCTTCATTGACGATGTAGAGATCGAAGCCGGCGGGATCCTTTGTGTTCGTCACGTTCGAGGCGAAGACGATGCGCTTGCCGTCCGGCAACCAATACGGTGCGAAATTCGCAGCGCCATTGTGGGTGACTTGATGTTTGCCGAAGCCGTCGGCGTTCATGACCCAGATTTCCAGATTGCCGGGACGAATCAGGCCGCGCGCGTAGAGGTTTTTGTAGTCGGCAACCTGCTCGGGCGTTTGCGGATGCTCGGCGCGGTAGACGATCTTTTTCCCGTCGTAAGACCAGAACGGGCCGCCGTCGTAACCCAGTTCGTGCGTGAGCTGCTTCACGTTTGTGCCGTCGGCATCCATGGTGAACACATCCAAGTCGCCGTTGCGCGTGGAGGTAAAGACGATGTGCTTTCCATCGCGCGTGATGGTGGATTCAGCGTTGTAACCGTGCGCCGTGGTAAGCGGTCGAAGGTCGCTGCCGTCAGGCTTTGCCGTGTAGATCGAGTAGATGTCGTAAATCGGCCAGACGTAGCCGAGCGAATAATCGGGCGGAGGCGGGCACGCGGGATTCGCGGCGAAGGTGGAGGAATAAAGCATGCGGTCGCCCGAAGGAAAGAAATAGCTACAGGTGGTGCGGCCCTTGCCGTTACTGAGCATCTTTGGAGTTGCGGGCTTACCGTCGGGAGTGTCGACGCGGATGGCGAAAATCTGGTCGCAGGGAATGTTCGGTCCAACCGCGCTGTGCGTACGGGGATCGAAAAATTGTCCCTGATGCTGGAAGGTTAGATATTTGTCGTCGGCGGAGAAATAAGCTTCGGCGCTTTGTCCGCCGAAAGTGAGCTGGCGAATATTGGCGAGATGCTTTTCGCCTGAGAATTTCAGGCCATGTGAGGCTGCGTCGGCAGATTTTTTGCTTTGCGCCGTCTGGCGCGCTCCGGTGCGCAGAGCCAAAGCGAGGAGCAGAGCTGTCCCCAAGAGCAGCGATGGGCCGATCAACGAGAGGTTAGCTTTGTGCATCGATTTTTCCTTCGGGAATGTATCCCCGATATGGCCCGCCCAAAAAATTTTCTGCAAGTGCTGATTCTAAAGGTGCTTTAAGTCCTTAATTTTCGTAAGTGCTGAATCTACGGGACTTGTATTGCAAATTCTGCAAGTGCTGATTCTGTTGAGCTTACGCAAAAAATGCGCTTCGACCGTCGTCAGGAAACGTGAGCCTGACCCGGCCGCTCCAAGGGCCGAGCTCAGAGCGCCGATCGTGCCTCAACCGTCACCAATTTTGGTGCAATTCGAAATGGCACGCTCAGTTTGGCTGGACAAATTTAAAGCCTGATCTATTTTACTCCACGAGTAAAGAAAAGCAGATTCCTCACTACGCTTCGTTCGGAATGACAGCTTTTAGGGGTGGCGCTGCTCCATCTGCTGACGACCGCATTCATGCTTTGGTTTGCTGTAGGCGGGCGTCGCCGCCCAAGGCGGGGCTGAAGAGAAAGTCATGAAGGTCGCCCTTGATACCATTGTGGCGAAGCAGAGTGGCGATCTGAGCCCAGTGACGGATTTCGTGCAGCAGCACGTGGATGATGAATTTCTTCGGGGTCGCTCGTAAAGGATGAGTGCCCATCGTGTAGTCCCTGGGCTTATCCCATTCCTGAGCGGGAAGCGTGTCGATAAATTCGCGCAGCGCTTTACGGCTTTCCTGGCCGAAGTTGAAAAGCACTTCGATATTCTCGGTGGGAAGCGAGGCGGTATCGGTCAGCGGCTTGTCTGAGAGCCGCTCCACGTAACGCTTTTCCGCGGAAAAGATGTGCCTGATCAAATCGCCGATGGTTTCGAAGCGGGCATCGCTATTCGCGCCGGTGGTGGTGAGCAGAATCCTATCCCCCTGCTGGCGGAGCGATTCGCGCCACTTCTGGCGCTCCCAATCGGTGTATTCGAGGAGCACATTCAGATCGATGAGCATTTAGCGGTCTCCCTGGATTGCCTTCGGTTTCCCAATCCTAGCAGGAAACGCGGAGGGATTGTTTGCGACGGCGAGTGCAGTTTTGCGCGGCAATCTCAGCGGAGCAAAAAGAAGGAGGGATTCCTCTCGCACTGAGGAAAAGAACGGCGCGCCGGCGCGCGCCGCAGTGCGCTCGGAATGACAACTCTTGCTGATAGCAGGCTGCGAATGAGTGCGGCACCTAGCTTGCTGTCGGCACGTGAATTCACTCAAGCATCTGTTCGAGGTACAATTCGCTCATGAGCGAAGACGCAATCGAAATTCTCAAAAAGGCGCTAACTCTGCCCGTTCGTGAGCGGGCGGAACTCGCGGGCTCTTTGATCGAAAGCCTCGATGATGCGGAAGATCCGTCGGTCGAAACCTCCTGGAATGCCGAGATAATCCGTCGCATGGAGGAGTTCGATTCTGGAAGAGTGAAGCCTGTTTCCCTCGAAGAAGCTCGACGGAGGCTGTCTTCAGCTATTGAATGACCGCCAGGCCGATCGGCTTTCATCCGGCGGCTATCGAAGAGGCCGTGGCGGCCGCGCGTTGGTATCGGCTCCGTAGTCGTCGGGCGGCGGAAAGTTTCGTACGGGAAATCACTCAGACGCTTGACAGAATTATCGACGCCCCTCAACGCTGGCCTGCTGACCCCAGCGGTACTCGTAAGGTCCGACTTCCCTGCTTTCCCTTCCGGATTATTTATCGCGAGACAAGTGAGACGATACAAATCCTAGCCGTCGCCCACGCCAAGCGCCGCCCGGGTTATTGGAGTGACAGACTCTAACCGTGCAGCGCTGGGGGAATAGCTTTCTCCCGTCAGAAACTAGCGGCGCTGGGCGAGGGTCACGGAGGCTTCCAGGGGCTTGCCGTCGCGGAGGACGGTGACGGCGACGACGTCGCCGACTTTGCTGCGCCGCAGCGCGTCTGTGAAATCGTAGAGATTGCGGATGGGCTTGCCGGCGAAATCGGTAAGGACGTCGCCGGCTTTCAGGCCCGCTTTTGCGGCGGGCGAACCCGGCTGCACATCGCTGAAACGCACGCCTTTTTCGGATTCGCCAAAATCGGGGATGGAGCCGAACCAGGGGCCATAGCCGCCGCCTCCGCCCGTGCGTGTGACGCCGCTATGCGGATCGTCAGCGGCTACAGTGATGAATTTGGGGCGCTCGGGCGCCGTATCAATTTGCGTAAGGATACCGCCGATGAAATCGAGCAGCCGCGCCGCGTCCGGCGCATTGATTTTGTCCCAAGTGTCGGACGGCTTGTGATAATCGGAATGCAATCCGGAGAAAAAGAAAAGCACCGGAATTTTGCGCGCGACAAAAGAAGTATGGTCGCTGGCCGCGTACCCGCCCGGGGAGTATTCGAAGTGAAAAGGCGAATTTTTCTGCGCGGCAGTGAGAATCGTCTGGAATGTGGAGCCGGTGCCCACGCCGCCGACATAGACCTTTTGGTCTTTAATGCGGCCGATCATGTCCATATTGATCATGGCCACGGCTTTGTCGAGCGGATGCGTGGGCTGCTGCGTCCAATGGGCGGAGCCGAGCAGGCCGAGCTCCTCACCGGCGAATGACATGAAGAGAATGCCGCGCGGAAGCTGGTTCTTGTACGGAGCGAAGAGACGCGCGAGTTCGAGCACGCCGGAGGTGCCGCTGGCGTTGTCGTCCGCGCCGGGATGAATCTGGCCGATCTGCGAAGGCGCGAGCGAATCGGCGTTGCCGTAACCCAGATGATCGTAATGCGCGCCGACGATGACGTATTCGTCGGTCTTGCCGGGAAGATAGGCGAGGACGTTGTTGACAGTAGCGTGGAGCGTATCGATATGAATGTCGACGCTCAGGTGCAGCGTGGCAGGAAAGGCGAAGGATGCGGGCTTGGTGCTTGAGTTGATCTGATCCTGGACGGAGGCGAGCGATTTGCCGGCGGCGGCGAACCAATCGTCCGCGATTTTGTTTTTAACTTGGACGAGCAGAACGCCGGCATTTTCCGGGCCGCTGACGGTGCCGAAGCGCGTGAGCAGATCTTCTTCACCGTCGCCGAGCTTGCCATTGATCACGACGACGGCCTTGGCGCCGTGATTGCGCGCGTTGATCGCTTTGGTGATCAGGGAGGCATGCTGTGTGAGTCCCTGGTGGCTACCTTTGGCGGCGAAGCCGGTGGGTTCGTAGCGCAGCAGGACGACGATCTTGCCTTGCACATCGAGGCCGGCGTAGTCGTCGTAGCCAAATTCGTTAGCCGAGGCGCCGTAGCCAGCGAAGACGACGGGGGCGGCGGCTTGGCCTGACGAGGAGAAGCTGAAGGGGACAAAATCTTCGTTCAGCTTGAGGATTTTCTTTTTGCCGCCGACGTCTTCCTGCAGATCGTTTCCCGAGACTAATTTCGCGCCGGTGGTCACGGTAAACGGCTGGAAGAAGCCTTGCGTTCCAGCGGGATCGAGGCCGAGGCTCTGGTAACGCTGCTCCAGCAGATGCGCGGCGCGGTCGATGCCTTTGGTGCCTGCGCCGCGGCCTTCCATGTCGGGAGAGGCGAGCGTTTTATCGGTGTCGAGGTAGCGGGCAGCGTCGGCTTTGCCGAGGGAGGGCGCCGACGCGGGCGCCTGGGCAGGGGCCGCAGCGACGAACGTAAGCGCGACGAGCGCGGCGAGGATGATATTGAGCGAGCGGTGGCTAAGCCGCTCGTGGATCGGTGACTCGACGTTTAGGTGCAAAAGCATAAGCAGATTCCTCGTCAAGCAAATTCCACACCCGCTCGGAATGACAGCTCTTAAAGATGCCCCGCGCTATATGAACGGCGTCTAGTTGCTGCCGGGGTGGCCGGAGTAGCTGACGCGCCAGACGGATTTCGAACCATCGTCGCTGACCAAAAGCGAACCATCGCTCGCAACGGTTACACCGACCGGCCGGCCCCACACCTGGCCATCGGGCGTAGCAAAGCCGGTGACGAAGTCTTCGTACGCGCCGGTGGCTTTGCCGTGTTCGATTGGCACGCGGATCACTTCGTATCCCGTGCGGTTCGCGCGGTTCCAGGAACCGTGTTCGGCGGCGAAAATTTGCCCTTTATATTCCGGCGGAAACTGCTTGCCTTCATAAAACGCGATTTCGAGCGACGCATTGTGCGGCTGCAGGAGCACGTCCGGAACGATCACTTTGTCCTTCAGCTCGGGATGCTTGCCGGCGTGGCGCGGGTCCTGATGACCGCCTGTGTAATACCACGGCCAGCCGTAAAAGCCGCCCTGCTGGACGTGCGTAATGTAATCGGGCGGCAAGTTATCGCCCAAGAGGTCGCGTTCGTTGGTGGAACACCACAGGTCGCCGGTTTCCGGTTGGATGGCTTCGCCAACGCAATTGCGGATGCCGGAAGCGTAGACGCGGAGATCAGTGCCGTCGGGATTGAACTCCAGCACGTTGGCGCGGTGCACCTCGGCGGGGTTGTTATCCGCATCGTCGACGTTGGAGCGAGAGCCCACGGCGACGAACATCTTTTTACCGTCGGGCGAGAAGACGACATCTCGCGTCCAGTGACCGCCGCCATAGGGGTCGGACGCATTGCCGCTGGGCAGAGTTTTGACGATTACCTCGGCAGGGCCGCGAGCTTTTAAATCTCCATTGCGATATGGCAGGCGGACGACCGAGTTGGTGTTGCCGATGTAGATGTATTGCGGGTCCGATCCGGGCGGATAGAAGGCTATGCCGAAGGGCCGAGTAAAGCCGTTCGCAAAAACCGTGGTGCTTTCGGCTTTGCCGTCTTTCATTCCGTGCAGCACTTTGATTTCGCCCGCGCCGCTGTCGGCCAGGAAAATGTCGCCATTGGGGGCCGTGCGCAGTTCGCGGGGCTGATCAAAGCCAGAGGCAAAAAGCGCGATCTGGAATCCGGGCGGCACTTGGAGCGAGGCGTTCGCCGGGCGCGCAACGATGTGGCTTTGATTCGCAACGGACGGCGAGGAAAAGGGAGCCGGCAAATCGTCTGCCGTAATCTTGCGGAACGTGCCGGGCTTTTCCGTGGCCACGGTGGCAAACGCCGCCGAGCCAGTTAACGTGTTTACTGGCTCATCAGCCGGCGGCCAAGCGAGCGCGACGGAAATTCCGGTGCAAAGCGCTGCAACCGTAAGAAACAGGAAGAAAGCTCGTTTTCGGGATGTTCGTTTCATGGCAGGCCTTTCTTTGCGAAGTCCCTATCGTTGATGCGCAGCCTGGTGGGCATTGTACCCCAGTTGGATCAAGGAAGGCTCAGCCGCGAGCCCTAAGACGCCGCAGCGGAAGGCGGCTTGACGCAGGCGTGGAGTTGCTATAGAAGGCGTACGGGTAGTTCGAACAGCGCGTTCCGGAGGTGCAAGGTGAAAACGTCCTCACGCAAAGACGGGAACAGTTCATTTTCGCGCAGAAAGCTGCTGAAGGGAGCTTCCGCAGGGATTGCAGCTTCGCTCGTGACGTCTGCGGGTTCGAGTTGGGCGCGAGCGGCGCAAACGGAACGCGGTTCGGGCGGAGCGCAGAAGCCGGCAGCGATTACGCCGGATTCGTTGCCGAAGGCGTGGTCGGTGGACGAGATTCATCGGCGCTGGGCGGCCGTTCGCCAAAAGATGAAGGACGCGCAGCTCGATTGCCTGCTGGTGTGCCAGCACCATCCGGGAGAGATGATCTCCGAACGGCAGGACGGCGACGCGGATATCGAATACGTGACAGGAATTTCGCTGCCGTACAAATGGGCGATTTTGCCGCTTGAAGGCAAAGTGACCGCGCTTTCCACTAACCAGATCAAAGGCGCGCGGGAGGAAAAGCTGTCGCAGGAGCGCGGAATCGATGTGCGTGTGATCGATGTTTGGTCCGAGGGAATTATCGATGCGATGAAGGAAGCAAATGTGGGGCAGGGTCGCATCGGGGTGACGGATTTGCTGGACGCTTCGCGGCAACCGGAAGGCGAAGTGACGTATACGACTTATGATCGCGTGCTGAAGGCGTTTCCACAGGCAAAATTCCAGCCGGCCAGCTACCTGATCGATGGCGTGGCAGCGCTGCACAGTGCGGAGGAGATCGCCGTTCTGGAGAAAACGACGCAGGTCGGCGAGCTGGGTTTGCAGGCGATGTTCGAGTCGGCGCGTCCGGGCGTGCCGCAGCGGGTGGTGTGGCTGGCGATGTTTAACGCCATGGTCAATGCTTCCGGCGAGCGACCCTTCCGAGTTTCGGTGCGCGCAGATGGGCCGGGCAATAGCGCGCTCAATCGTCCGCTCGAAGAAGTGATGCGCGCGAGCCAAGTGCTAAGCCAGGAGTGCTCGGGATGCGTGCTCGGGTATGGTTCGCAGGTGAATCATTCGGTGGTCGTTGGGTCTCCGGCTCCGGCGGATTGGGATGCCGCGGCAAAAGATAGCCTGGATACGTTCGGAGAAATGGTTGCGGCAATCGCTCCGGGGAAAATGGTGAAAGAGATCTGCGCGCCTTACGACAAACGGCTCGTGGCGCGAGGCGATAAGCCCGGCGCGCTGGTGATCCATTCCGGCGGATTGGGCACACTGCCGCGCGGCGGTTCGGCTGGAGCTACGGGGCAGATTGTGCTGCAGGCTGGCATGGTCTTCGACGTGAAGCCGGCCTTTCGATTGAAAAGTGGCGGCACGGCGCAATTTGGCGATTCCATCGTGGTTACGGAAAATGGCGCGCGGCGGCTCGGCAAGCGGGAGATGAAGGTCGTCAAGCTGAGTTGACGAAAGGTTGAGGAAGTTTGCGGGCTATATGCTTCGCTTTTCTGCTTCTCCTAGCCACGACTAACACCTTATTCGCGCGGCCGCAAACCGATGCGACCGGCGCGCTCCCCTCGGACCAATCGCGCTCGAAGCCAAGCATCGACACAACGTCGAATTTCGCTGTCGCCGCGCAAAGCGGCCGTCAGGAAGCGAAGAAAGCACCCGACGACGACCCTCCGAAGCGATCCTCATTGAATGTATTTGGCAGTTGGCGCTTCCGAGCGGAGGCGTGGGATTGGTTTCAGGCCAGTTCCGGCAGGAACAATTATGTTTTCGCGCATTCACTTTTGCGAGCGGGGATCGGGCAAAAACGCGAGAGCTTTGACTGGCTGATCGAAGGGGCGCAAGACGCTATCCTTGGTCTGCCTGGCAATGCGATCGCGCCGGGGAACCAAGGCCAACTGGGGCTTGGCGGGACCTATTACGTCGCGAATGGCAACAAACAAAATGTAGCCAGCGGTTTTCTAAAGCAGGGCTATCTGGGCATTCATTTTCCGCGGAACGGAAAACTGACCCTGGGCCGGTTTGGTTTTTCTGACGGAGTGGAAGTGACACCGGCCGACCCGATGCTCGCGGAGATAGTGAATACGCGGATAGCCCAACGGCTGATCGGGGAGTTTAACTATTCAGCTGTGATGCGCAGTTTCGATGGCGTTCACTTGAGCATCGATGCGGGCAAGAGCAATTTCACGTTGGTTGCGGTGAGGCCCACCGAGGGCGCGTTTCAAGTCGACGCGATGGGCGAGCTCAACGTCGATCTTTTTTATGGCGCGTACACGCTGCCGACCGAAGTTCACAGTGGATCGGGTGAACTGCGCGTTTTCGCCCTTGGTTACATCGACCAAAGAACCGGGGTGGCGAAGACGGACAATCGGGCACTCGCCGCGCGTGTGGTTGATACGAATCAAATTCGTATCGGCACCTATGGCGCCGACTACGCCCAAGTTTTACACACCGGCGGAAGCGGCCAGTTCGATTTTCTCTTGTGGGGAGCCTGGCAAAATGGCAGTTGGGGATCGCTGACACAGCGCGCGGGAGCATTTGTCGGTGAGTTCGGCTGGCAACCTCCCGTCCAGACCGCGAAGCCGTGGTTCAGCGCCGGGTATTCTTTCGGCAGCGGCGATGCGAATCCGGCGGATGGCCGACACGGCACGTTCTTTCAACTGCTGCCGACGCCTCGGCTGTACGCGCGCTTCCCGTTTTACAACATGGAGAACAACGAAGACTTCTACGGCACGGCGGAGTTTCGCCTCCCGCGTTCTGTGATTGCGCGCAGCGAGTTGCATGCCTTGCGGCTGGCCGCAGCGCAGGACCTTTGGTATTCGGGCGGAGGAGCTTTTCAGCCCTCCAGCTTCGGCTATTCAGGCCGGACCAGCGGAGGCGCCCGCAGCCTGGCGAACGTCTGGGATATGAGCTTGGATTTTCCGCTGCGGTATGGGTTCAGCGTGACGCTCTACTACGCGCATGCGTGGGGCAAAAGCGTGATCGCCGGCATTTATCCCGCCGGTACGAGCGCCCAACTCGGTTACGTCGAGACGAACTTTCGCTTTTGAATCTGCGACTCTCTGCCGGCAAGATCGCCCTCAGGCTTCCTTGAGGCTCGATGCGGCGCCGTTTATACTGGCGTTACACGCGCGTAAATCGGCCGCGCGGACCCAAATTTTCTGAATTAGAATTCCCAGTCGTGTTACGTTCCGGCCTAATTCGTCTGCTCCTCATCACCTTGATTTTCGTGATGGCAGGCCTGTTGTTTGCGCACCCGGCACTGCTTATATCGTCGGTAACGAGAAAGATCCAGGAAGGCGCCCTGCCAGCGAATGTGGCGCTTAGGGCCGCCGCAAAAGCACTCCATACAGAGGACATTTATGCGGCGGACCGGCCGAATCAACTAAGTCCCGTGGTAAAGGACTTCCCTTCGCGGGTTTACGTGCCCAACAGCGACAGCGCAAGCGTAGACGTGATCGACCCAGCGACGTACCAGGTGGTGGATCACTTCAAGGTGGGCCGGCTGCCGCAGCACATCGTGCCCTCTTATGACCTGAAAACGCTGTGGGTGCTGGACGATCAGGGCTACGCGCTGACCAAGATCGATCCGGCGACCGCCAAGGTGGAGAAAACTGTCCCGGTGGACGATCCCTACAATCTTTATTTCACGCCGGACGGCAGTGAAGCCATCGTGGTAGCCGAGGCTTTGCACCGGCTGGATTTTCGCGATCCGCAGACGATGAAGCTGAACTTTTCGCTGCAAGTGCCCTGCACAGGCGTCAACCACCTCGACTTTTCGGCGGACGGGAGCTATTTCATCGCGAGCTGCGAATTCGACGGCAAATTGCTCAAGGTGGAGACGGCTGCGCGAAAGATTCTGGCCACCATCGAACTGGGGCCGCATGACATGCCGCAAGACGTGCGGACATCTCCCGACGCCAAAACCTTCTATGTGGCCGATATGGAGGCGAACGGCGTCCATGTGATCGATCCTGAACGCTTCGCGAAAATCGGGTTTGTAAAGACGGGGAAAGGCACGCACGGAATTCTGGTGAGCCGCGATTCGAAATTCCTGTACATCTCGAATCGCGGTGAAGGAAGCATATCCGTGATGGAGCTTGCCAGCGAGAAGATTATCGCCAAGTGGCGCATCCCGCATGGCGGCAGCCCGGATATGGGCGGAATCTCAGCGGACGGAAACGTATTGTGGATTTCCGGACGATACAACGCGGAAGTCTACGCATTCGATACAACTTCAGGAAAATTGCTCGCGCGAATTCCGGTGGGCAAGGGTCCGCACGGACTGTGCGTTTATCCGCAACCGGGCCGCTACTCGCTGGGCCACACCGGCCTCTTTCGTTAAGAGGAGCTGGGCAGTCCTCAACGCTGGCGTGTCCCCAAATAATACGCGGGCGTAAGAATCAGGATCCCATCGATCGTCTTACCGAAATATGGTCCGAAATGCCGAACGTCGCCGGAGATTAAATGCGTTGCGTGTGCTTCCATGGCGGCGAAAAAAATCGGCCAATCCTTTTCGGGCAAAGAGATAGCTGAAGGTCGTTGGCGAGGAGTCGCGTCAAAGAATTGAATGTTCCCAGCCAATTTCGTCAGCCTGCGTCTCTGGAGGTCTTCGCTGAGGTTAATTCTGGCCTCTTCCAGCGCATAGCGCGAGGAGCAGAGAATCACACCCTTTAGTTTCCAGAATCGGAGAAGACCGGCATCTGAATGGTAGGACGCAGAGAAGAGAACGTTGGCGTCGAGAAAAAGGCGATCCATCGATCAGCATTCCAGTATGGCTATTCCGGAGGACGATGCGGAATCACATCTGGATTCAGACCAAGCCTTTTCACTTCTTTCCGCGCACGCTGGTAATCCTTCTGATTCGTCGCATTCGAGAGGAGAAATTCCGCCTTGCGTTCGGGGGAATATCGTTCCACGGGCACGACAACTGCAGGCCGAATGAGGACTCCGTCATCGCGAGGCTCGGTGGTGACGAGGGTACCTTCCTCGATGCCGTAGCGTTTCCGCAATTTGGCGGGGACGATGATCGCGCCGCGCTTGCCCACTTTCACCGCATCCATAGATGCAAGTTTATCAGAATATCTGAATTCCGGGCAAATCGCTTTCCCCGCTATCTGGCCCGGTGTCAGGATCTATAAGTGGTAGGAGAAACTAGGAGGGATTCTTCGCCCGCATGCGACCCAAGCGGCGCACAACGTGCGCCGATGCGGGCTCAGAATGACGCCGGGCAGGAGTTGGCGGCCGCGACCCAAGGCGGAGAGGTCCCTCGCTCACGTTGTTCGCTCAGGATGACCATCCTAATCGGATGGTCACTTGACAGCAGTGTGAGAGTGCAATAGGGTTCGCGGCGCTGTGGACTTGGACCACTCCCTTCCGTGGCTGGCGCTGCGTCTCACGCCGGGGCTGGGTGCGCGCCTCGCGGCAAAACTGCTGCGGCAATTCGGTTCGCCCGAGGAAATCTTCCGCGCATCGCTGACGGAACTGGAGGCCTGCCAATTGCCTGTGGCGGCGGCGCAGGCTACTTTTTCGAAGGCGGCTTTTCGCGACGCGGAGAAAGAACTGGCGCAGGTGCGCAAGGCCGGTTGCCGCCTGATACACTGGGAGGAAAGCGAGTATCCGAAGCGCCTCCTGGAAATTTACGATCCCCCGCCGTTGCTGTATGTCCGCGGGAATGAGCAAGTTCTGAACCGTTACACAATTTCTATCGTGGGGACGCGACGCCCGACGCCTTATGGTAATCAAATAGCGGAAAGGCTGGCGCGCGACTTGGCCGAGCATGGCCTGATCGTCGCCAGCGGACTCGCGCGAGGAATCGACAGCTCAGCCCACCGCGGCGCGTGCGCCGCTTCGCGCGGAGGAACGATCGGCGTCCTCGGTTCCGGTATCGACGTTGTATATCCGAAAGAGAACCGGAAACTCTTCGAGGAGGTCGAGAAACGCGGCGCGATCATTACGGAATTTCCCATGGGGACCTATCCCGCGCCAGAGAATTTTCCGGTGCGCAACCGCATGGTCGCGGGCATGGCGCTAGGAGTGATTGTGGTGCAGGGAGCGCAGTATTCGGGCTCGCTGATCACCTCGCGGCTAGCGATGGAGTTTGGCCGGGAAGTGTATGGCGTGCCGGGAAATGTCACCGAGCCTGTGAGCTTTGCGCCGAACCAACTCATCAAACAAGGCGCGAAGCTGGTGGTAGGCTGGGAAGACGTGGTGGAGGAGTTGCCGACAGAAATTCGCGCGGAGCTTTTTCCCGTGGAAGCAACCTCACAGGAGGAGCGCGCGTCCTTGTTTGAGGCGAACCTGTCGCCAATCGAGAAGCGACTTTTCGATCTGATCCGCATCGAAGAGGCCATTCACGTGGACGCACTGGTGGAAACGACGGGGTTGAGTTCTTCGGAAACGCTGGCTGCCCTGTGCGAGATGGAGATGCGCGGGATTATCCGGCAGATGCCGGGAAAGCAGTTTGTGCGGGTGTTACTGTAAGGAGCATGCGGATAAAGACGAAGAGAGATTCTTCGACTTCGTGGCCGCCCGGCCTGCAAGCGGGCCGAAAACATGGCGTGGCCACTACGCTCAGAATGACAACGAGCGTCAAAGTTAGCGCGTATTGCTTTAGTAACCAGTTTGGCTTTAGGTAGCGGAAGGACATATATTCGCCCGCTGACGGGCGTTTGGGTTTACAAACAAAGCTTATGGCAAGATCACTAGTCATCGTAGAGTCGCCCGCAAAGGCGAAGACGATCAACAAATATCTCGGCCGCAACTACACGGTCAAGGCGTCCTACGGCCACGTCATGGATCTGCCCAAGAAAGAGTTGGGCATCAATATTAAGCGCAACTTCGAGCCGACCTACGAGGTCAGCCCCGACAAGACGCACGTGGTGGAGAGCCTGCGAAAGGCAGCGGAGAAATCCGACGCCATCTATCTGGCCGCCGACCCCGATCGTGAAGGCGAAGCCATCTGCGCGCATCTGGCGGAAGTTCTGAAACCGACCATGGCCGCCAAGAACGGCAAGAACGGCTCGAATGGCGCAGGCAAGAAAAAGAAAAGAAAGCCGCGCAAGGGGCAAGAGGAAGCGGAACTGCGCAAGAATCATATTTTCCGGGTGATGTTCAACGAAATCACGCCGCGGGCTATTCGCGCGGCTTTCGAGCATCCAGGGCAGATCAACGAGAACCTGGTGGACGCGCAGCAGGCGCGTCGCGTGCTGGATCGCCTGGTGGGATACAAGATTTCGCCGCTGCTGTGGGATAAAGTCCGGCGCGGCCTATCGGCCGGGCGCGTGCAGACCGTGGCGCTGCGGTTGATTGTCGAGCGGGAACGCGAGATCCGCGCGTTCACGCCGGTGGAATATTGGACGCTGCATGCGCAGCTTGCGGCGGCCGAGCCGCCTTCGTTCGAGGCCAAGCTGGCCAAGCACAAGGGCGAAGACATCGAAGTCCACACGCAGGCGGAAGCCGACGCGATCATCGCGGCGGTGGAAAAAGCGCGCTGGCAGATCTCCGAAGTCACGCAAAAAGAGAAGCGGCGCCACGCGCAGCCGCCGTTTACGACTTCCAAGCTGCAGCAGGCGGCGTACAACCGCCTGCGCTACACGGCCAAGCGCACCATGGCGCTGGCGCAGCGGCTGTATGAGGGAGTCGAGCTAGGCCAGGAAGGCTCGGTCGCGCTGATTACGTACATGCGCACCGATTCGGTGCGCGTGTCGAGTGAGGCCCTGGGGCAAGTGCGCGACATGATCGGCGCGGAATTTGGCCCGAATTACCTGCCGGAGAAGGCTAATTTCTATAAGTCGAAGAAAGAAGCGCAGGAGGCGCACGAGGCGATACGTCCGACGGATGTGTCGCGCAAGCCCGCGGACGTCAAACCTTACTTAAGCGACGATCTTTTCAAGCTGTATCAACTGATCTGGCAGCGATTCGTGGCTTCGCAGATGGTTCCAGCGGTCTATGACCAGACCAGCATTGACATCACCGCCGGCGATTACCTCTTCCGAGCCACCGGCTCGGTGATGAAGTTTGAGGGCTATCTTGCGGCTTACCAAATCTCGGCCGAGCGCGAAGATGACGACGCTGCCGAAAGCGACGAAGGCCGCAGGCTGCCGCCGGTTACACAAGGCGAAATTCTGAAGCTCGAAACGCTGCGGCCCGACCAGCACTTTACCGAACCGCCGCCGCGCTATTCGGAAGCGACGCTGGTAAAAGAACTCGAAGAAAAGGGAATCGGGCGGCCGTCCACGTATGCCTCGATCATCTCCACGATCGTCGAACGCGAGTACGTGAACAAGGACCAGGGGCGCTTTACGCCCACAATGTTGGGCGAAAAAGTGAACGATCTGCTGGTGAAGAGCTTCGAGGATATTTTCGACGTGAGCTTCACCGCGCGCATGGAAGAAGAGCTGGACGAAATCGAAGAGGGCCGGCTGCGCTGGAAGGATTCGGTGAAGGAATTTTATTCGCGCTTCGAGGAGGATCTGGAGCAGGCCAAAGGGGACATGGAGTCCTACAAGGCCGGTATTCCCACGGGCAAGAAGTGCGAAAAATGCGGTCAGGGCGAATTGCTCGAGCGCATCAGCCGGCTGGGATTTTTCCTGGGCTGTTCGCGCTACCCGGATTGCGACTTCATCGAGGATCTTTCTCCTGAGACAAGCGGGGAGGGCGACGCGGAAACGCCGACTTGCGACAATTGCGGCCGCGAGATGGTGATCAAGAAGGGGCGCTGGGGCGCGTTCCTGGCGTGCTCAGGTTATCCGGATTGCAAAACGACGCGGCGGTTAGCTGCCGGGACGCGGAAGGCGCTGCAGCCGGACGTTCTGCTGAACGAAAATTGCCCCGAGTGCGGGTCGCAGCTCGTGCTGAAACATGGGCAGTACGGGGAATTTATCGGCTGCACCGGTTATCCCAAGTGCAAGTTTATTCGCTCCAAGACGCTGGGGATCAACTGCCCCAAATGCGGTACGGGCGAGTTCGTCGAGCGCCGAGCCAAGAAAGGACGGCGGCGCGTTTTCTACGGCTGCAACCGCTACCCGGAATGCGATTTCACTACGCCATACAAGCCGATTGCGGAGCCCTGCCCGAAGTGCGGCGCTCCCTTTATTGTGGACAAGCTCACCAAGACCGAGCACGTACGTACCTGCTTGAAGGAAGGCTGCGATTGGGAAATCGCGGCGCCGGAATCGGAGCAGAAGGAAGCCACACCGGAAGAGGTCGGCGCGGGCAAGCCGTGAGCGGGGCGCGGCGACAGAAAAAAGAGAGATTCTTCGTCGTGCGCCCAGGCGGACTCCTCAGAATGACAAATTGAAGCGGGTGGACGTGAGGGGCTTCGGAATACCATAAAGAATGAAAGCGGCGATCGAGAAATTTTTAGCGTACCTGCGTTCGGTGCGCAATGCCTCGGCGCACACTCTGCGGAATTACGCGAGCGATCTCGAGCAGTTTCACACTTACCTCAGTCCTCCCGATAGCCCTCCAGTAAAGGTCACGGACATCGATCATCGCGTGATCCGCGAATATCTCGGATATCTGCACGACCAGAAACTGCAAAAAAGCTCCATGGCACGCAAGCTGGCCGCGCTGCGGTCGTTCCTGAAGTTTTGCGCGCGAGAAGGGATCGTGCGGGAAAACGCAGCCCGGCTGGTGGCCACGCCGAAGCTGCCGAAGCGCGTGCCTTCGATCCTGAGCGCCGAGGAGATGAACGAATTCCTCGATGGCCTTGCCAAAGTCCAAAGACCCAAGCCAAAGCGCGCGTCGGCTCGGACCTCGGAAGCGGAGCAAAGTGCAGCGCTGCTGTTGCAACGGGATCGCGCGATTCTCGAGTTGCTTTATGCTTCGGGCCTGCGCGTGAGTGAGCTCACCGGTCTCAATATCGACGACGTCGATCGCAAAGAGCGGATGCTGCGGGTGCTCGGCAAGGGCAATAAAGAGCGCATCATCCCGTATGGCTCGAAGGCTGAGGAAGCATTCGAGCGCTACTGGCCCATTCGCGGGAAATTGTTAACGCGTTCGAGGAACAATGGCGACGAGCGCGCCGTTTTTCTGAGTCACGAGGGGCGGCGAATGGGCACCCGTTCGGTAACACGGGTGGTGAAGAAATACGTACGCCTGATGAACGTGAATTGGGACCTGCACCCGCATTCGCTGCGGCATGCTTTTGCCAGCCACCTGCTAGCCGACGGCGCGGACCTCCGTGCCATTCAAGAACTTCTGGGCCATAGCTCTCTTTCCACAACACAGCGCTATACGCACGCTACCATCCGGCAATTGATGGAGGTGTATGACAAAGCGCATCCCCACGCCTGAAATACCGTGAAAGTTCGGAGAGATCCGTCGCTCTGGTTTCTCGCTCGCGACGCAGATCCTGCTTGGATCGGTACTTTTACGTTAATTTAACAGGCAAAAATTCGCGCTCTTGAGGTATGCTGGCGCCCGCTTAGGCCGGGGTGTTGGCCAGATGAAACGAACTTTCAACTTTATCCTCCCGCACGGGTTCGCCGTGCGGAAAGCCCTGATATTCCTGTCGGTAGTCTTGGCGGCCATCGCCGCACCCAGAGTGGGCTGCGCGCAGACGGACGAGATCCAGGTGTATGACGCCGAGATTGCCGAGCCCGGCGTTATCAATCTGATGTGGCATCAGAACTTTACGCCGAGCGGGATCAAAGAGCCGGCGTTTCCGGGCGCGATCATTTCCGATCGTTCGTATAACGGGGTCCCCGAGCTTGCCTTCGGAATTACGCCCTGGTTCGAGCAGGGGCTTTATTTACCGGTCTATAGCGTCTCAAAAGGGCGCGGCTCAACGCTCGATAGCGTCAAATTGCGGGAGCTTTTCGTGAGGCCGCACGCGGGCGATCACACGTTCTTTTACGGCATGAATTTCGAGTTCAGCTATAACGCCTCTTATTGGGATGTCAGGCACTTCACCTCTGAAATTCGGCCCATCATCGGACTTCATCTACATCCGGTGGACATCATTATTAATCCGATTCTGGATACGGACTGGACCGGTGTGAGCAACTACTTCTTCGCGCCGTCAATGCGGCTTGCCTACAATTACTCGCCGAAATGGACTTTTGCGGCGGAGCACTACGCCGATTACGGCCCGGTCCGTCAGTTCGCAACCGTAAGCGGGCAATATCACTCGCTCTGGGCGGTGGTCGATCACACCAGTAAAGTTCTGGACGTGGAGGCGGGCATCGGATTTGGACTAACGGCAGCAACGGATAAAGTGACGTTGAAGCTGATGCTCTCGCGCGATATTCGGCGCCCTCACGAGCCAGCCGAAGCGACACCCAACCAGCAAGGCGGAACGCCCTGAGGCCCCGCCTTTACCGCTCATGGGCTCGCCTTCAGCCACAATACTTCTCTGCTAAACTTCGCTGCTAGACTTCCCTGCTAACCTTTCCAGTTAACCAGAACACTTAGGTTTAAAAGAGCGAGGTTCTGCATGAGCACGAGCGGCTTGATTGAATACAAAGACGCCAGCCCGGAAGTACGCGCGGTTTTCGACGACATCATGGCCACGCGCAAAACCGACTGGGTGAATAATTTCTGGAAGGCGCTGGCACACGACCCAGTGACGCTGAAGCGCACCTGGGAATCGATCAAGCAGATCATGGCGCCCGGCGCTTTGGATGCGCTGACCAAAGAGATGATTTACGTGGCCGTGAGCGTCACCAATCAGTGCGGGTACTGTATTGCTTCACATACCGCGTCGGCGCGCAAGAAAGGCATGTCCGAAGCGATGTTCGCGGAACTCATGGCCGTGGTGGGCATGGCCAACGAAACGAACCGGCTCGCAGCGGGCTACCAAGTCGAAATCGACGAACAATTCCGATAAGGGTCAAATAGGGGTCGGATAAGGGTCAAATAAGGGCTACTGTGCAACGGCCAGTCTGGATAGAATGCGGGACACGTTTGACCTGGGAATCCCAAGCCGAAGATTGAAGAGGCAGCGAGGGTCGAAATGAAAATGCGCAGAATGCTGACTGTCGTGCCCATGCTTATGGCGGTGTGCTGGGTGTTCGCGGCGCGAGCACAGGCGCAAGGCAACGCAGGCATTACGTATACGTCGGGGCCGGTAACCAAGGGCAAGGCTTTCAATTTCGAAAAGATCGCCGACGGCGTTTACTACGCCACGGCCAGCGGCAGCATGATCACAGGCAGCAACGACGTGGTGATCGTAAACGACAATGATGTGCTGCTCGTGGATGCGGGCGTCACGCCGGCGGTCGGGCGAGCGCTGGTGCAAGACGTCAAGCTGCTCACTGATAAGCCCATTCGCTGGGTGGTGAACACGCATTTTCACTATGACCATACGGACGGCAATTCCGTCTTCGGTCCTGACGTGCAGATCATCGGGCATGAGTATATCCGCTACGCCATCCTTAACCTGGACGTGCTGCACCGCGAGCCCTTCAAGACCGCGCAGGAGAGTCTGCCGGGTCAAATCGAGGCTCTGAAGAAGCAGGCGAGCGCCGAGACAGATGCGCAAAAGCGCGCAGCGCTGCAGCAGCAGATTGCAGCCACTGAAGCCGAGCAGAAGCAATTCGCGGAGATCAAACCAACTCCTCCGACGATGACCTATTCGTCGCATTTGACGCTGCATCGCGGCCAGCGCGAAATCCAGCTCCTGTTTCTGGGGCGCGGGCATACTCCGGGCGACACGGTGGTCTTTTTGCCGAAAGAACGGATTGTATGCACCGGCGACCTGATGGAGTCGCGCTTGGCTTACATGGGCGACGGCATCTTCGACGAATGGATCACCACGCTCGATGCGGTGAAGAAGCTCGATTTCGGCACGGTCTTGCCGGGACACGGCGTGCCGTTCCACGAGAAGGCACTGATCACGGCGTATCAGAGCTATCTCAAAGATTTGACGGCGCAGGTTGCGAAGCTTCGCGCGCAAGGAGTTACCGCGGACGAAGCCGCGCAAAAAGTCGACCTCACCTCGCATAAGGCCGATTTCCCGCAGATCACGGGACCGGGCGCGGATATTCGCGGCGTGAGGCGGATGTATGCCTGGATGGACGAGGGCAAAAAGCAATGACGAAAGCGGCTACGGATCTTCGTGCGGTTGTTTCCGATACCTCAAAAAAGTTTCAGGCGCTTTCGGAAGAGGACGTCATGCGGTCTCGGGGTGCGGGTAAATGGGTGAAGAAGGAGATTCTTGGTCACCTCATCGACTCCGCACTCAATAATCAGGAGCGCTTCGTGCGCGCGCAGATGACCGACCGCCTGGTCTGGCCCGGCTATGAGCAAGACCGCTGGGTTGCAGTGCAAAAATATCGGGAGCGTCCCTGGACTGAGCTCACGCAGTTATGGGAACAGTTGAACCGCCATATCGTTCATGTGATGGCAAATGTCCCGCCCGATCGGCTGAACGCGCAATGCGTGATTGGGGATGACAAGCCCGTCACGCTCGACTGGCTGATGAACGACTATATTCGCCACTTACGTCACCACCTGAACCAAATCTTCGATTAGCACGCATCGCCCGCGGGCTTTCGTCGACTGAGTGCTTTTAGAACTTGACGATCATGCCGGCACCGAGGCGGAGCTGGCTTTGCCATTTCTTATCGAGGCGCGTGGGGATGTAATCGGCCTGGAGCAGCCGAAAAGCGAAATGGTTTTTCCAGTTCCGTTCTATTCCGCCGCCTGCCCCAAACGCGAGGTTCGTGCGATGAATAAGATTGATGTTGTTTGGACACCCAGTCGCCGGTGAGGCCGGCAGGCCATAGGAGCAATCTGTATAGCCATCCAATTCGCTCAAGCTCATGCGTGTGAACCCAAACAGCGTGTGCCCAAAAATATTGAATTTATGGGTGCGTAACGTGAATTCCGGGCCAGCCAGGAGCTGCGTAGAGTCAAGTTGCATGTGAGTTTCATAGCCGAGAGGATCGGGAATCCTGCTATGGCTCCATTGCCCTGAGACATCGAACAGCCAGGCAAGGTATTTGCGTTGGTTGAATTTGGCGTCGAATTGCATCCCGCTGAAGCTGCGTCCCGCAGGAACAAACAGGCTCGATTGTGACCCCAGGTTGAGATTGGCGTAGGAGTAGCCCACGAAAAGCTCAACTCGCGGGAATTGCCGGGGGGAAGCGACAGGATGCTGCTCGACAATCGGTTTTATCGGCAGCTCGCCGACTTCCAAAGTGTCGGGTGATTTGTCGGCATTGACACGAGCCAATGGGGCAAGTGCGAGAGCGATAACCAGAACTCCGACCCGGGATAGAGTCATGGAAAGTCCTCCTCTTTTTCGGTGCCGTTTTGAGACGGGAAGCGAAAAGCGTAATCAGAAAACTGATTTGACCCGCCCCAAAAACGGCGCTAGAGTGCCGCAAACTTCCGGCCAGGACCACATCGGAGGTGACAGTCTTTTAAACTGTCACAAGGACAAACTTTCACAAGGGTGGTGCGGCGGTCTTCGCCACAGCTCATGGACATCCGGCTCAGTCGAGACAGTGAGGTTCCGCTGCGCCGGCAGTTAGCGGAGCAGATCGTCCTTTTGATCGGCGTGGGCAAACTGCGGCCCGGACAGCGTTTGCCGAGCGTACGCGAACTGGCGCGCCGTTTGAAAATTCACCGCAACACAGTGAGCGAGGCCTATCAGGCGTTGGTGCGCCACACCTGGCTCGTGAGGCAACGCGGCAGCAGGTTGGTGGTCGGATCGCGCGAGCTGCGGGAGGAATCTTCCGGGAGCGGCGGGCTGGACGAAGTCATTAACGCGGCGATGCGCCGGGCACGCGAAGAAGGCTACACGCTGAAGGAACTGCGCGAGCGCGTCAAGAAACGTCTGGTGGCTCGGCGTCCGGATCACATTTTAGTCGTCGATCGCGAGCCAGGGTTTCGCGAAATTATGCGCCAGGAAATTCGGCAGGCACTGGGCTGGCCCGTGCAAACCTGCTCGCAAGAGGATTTGGCAAGACTGCCTGGATTGGCCGACCGTGCCCAAGTCGCGACGCCCGAGTACAACATCGACGATGTGGAGCCGCTCGTGCCCAAGGACCGGCCTGCCGTTTGGCTCACGTTTTCCACTGCGGACCAGCTTCTGGAAGTGATCCGCACCTTGCACGAACCATCCGTGATTGCCATGGTTTCCGTCAGCGAAGCATTGCTGCGCACTGCGAACGGGCTTCTGGCACCGGCAGCTGGGCGCCGCCATGTTTACCGCGAGTTCTTGCTTTCACGGGGGACCAAAGTCGATTTGGGAGCAGTCGATGTGGCCTTCTGCGACTCGCTGGCAGTGTCTGTAGCGACGAGGGCGCGCAAAGTTCATTACCAACTGCTCCAGCCGCGATGCCTGGAATATCTTGCAACTACCGTTGGCCCGGTTCCCGGTCCGTAACCGTCTGCATTTTGCGCTATCGACGCGCAACCCGGCGTTGACGGCAGGAGAGGGCGCCCGTATAATCGTGGTTTCCCATTTGCAACTGGAGGCAGGATGTACGCCGTGATCCGCAGTGGAGGAAAGCAGTACCGCGTCGCGCCGGGCGAAACCGTGAAGGTGGAAACGCTTCCCGGCAAGGTGGGAGGCAAGATTACGTTCGGCGAAGTGGTCGCCGTAAGCACCGACGACCAGAAGGTCTTGACCGGCAAGGACGCCGCAGCCGCCAAGGTTACGGGCAAGATTGTGTCGCAGGGACGCCATCGGAAGGTCACGGTGCTGAAGTACAAGACGGGCGGGCAGTATAAGATCCAGCGCGGGCACCGGCAGAATTACACGGCGGTTGAAGTCAGCGACATCGCACTTTAGCCCGGCTTTTTGAGCGACAAAAGCCGCGTGATTTGGCACGCGCTTTTGTCGCCCGACAACAGGCGAACTTCGGGGTGGATAATTTCTTATGGCACACAAAAAAGGTGGCGGATCGTCTGTAAACGGCCGGAACTCTCCGGGTCAACGGCTGGGTGTGAAGCGCTTCGGGGGGCAACTCGTCAACGCCGGGACCATTTTGATTCGTCAGCGAGGTACCAAGCACAAGCCGGGCATAAACGTGCGGCGCGGGAAAGACGACACTCTATTCGCACTCATAACTGGCTACGTACGCTTTGAAGATAAGGGCCGCTCGGGCCGGTTCATCAGCGTACTTCCTGGCAACAGCGCCGCTGAAGCCGTCCGGCAACCTGAACCCGCCGCGGCAGCACCGCCGGCTGTGGAAGCGCCTGCGGCTGACTGATCCGCATTTCCGCG
>Ga0207135_1002_pt1 | contig 50606 bp, 49 predicted proteins | sample Alteio_BWMinHeat_10_FD_153530 | JGI IMG/M metagenome (GOLD analysis project Ga0207135, IMG submission 153530) | Enriched cells from forest soil in Barre Woods Harvard Forest LTER site, Petersham, Massachusetts, United States -... | ecosystem: Environmental > Terrestrial > Soil > Temperate forest >...
TAATGCAAATCAAAAATGATGGCGTCTTCGCTGCAAATGGTGATGTCGCACATGAGGCAGATTTCCGTGTGGAAGCCGGGGCCATTCAGAACGCCGATGGTGGGAATTTCCAGGTCGTTTATCAGGGAGCTAACGTTGATCCTGCCGTCCTTGTAGGCATATTCGTATGCCCAATGCTGAAGGTCCTCCTGTTCGAGTTTGAAGCCGTCCGGATCGGCGTCCATCATGAAATCTTTACCCGTGCCGGTGAAGATCATGACTTCATTTTCGGGGTCGGCGCCGACGGTCTTGAAAAGCTGCCCGACGGAACGATGATTTTGGACGCTCAGCTGAATGGGTCCGCCTTTCGTGTGCGCTTCGACAAGAATGACTCCATCTTTGCGGCGCTCCAACTTGTAATGTTGCTTGAATCGCTCCTTGTATTCCTCGAATTTTGGGGTGGCGACAAAATCAACCAATGACATGGCGTTCTCCTTTCGTAGGCCGATGAGATATGTAAGTAGCGCGGAGCTGCATAAATTTATCGCGCCGGAAAGCTGCCGAGCTTAGCTAACTGAGCGCTCGACTGCGGGACGTTACGTGAGGCGGAGGTTTGAGTCAACGGGGCATCGATGGAGAGATCGTTCGTGTTCGCTACTTCGTAAGGAAGGAGGCGTGAGACTATTGTTTTCGGTTCAGCACCTGAATTTCCTCAACCAGCGTGTTGATCTCTACCGATGTCAGTTTGCCGCCGAATTCGGGCATGCGGAACTTGGGAACGTGTCCTTTGCCGTTTGTAACGGCGTTGCGCAGTTCTTCGGTCGAGATGCTTGCGATTTTGGGGGAGATGAGCGACGGCCCGGCGAACCGATGGCCTTCGGCAGTCTTTCCGCGGCACTTTGCGCAGTTTTTCTGATACACGTGATTCGCACTGAGGCCTACGTCAGAAGGCGGAATTTGGCCGAGGGCGGATGTGGTTGTGAAAAACAAAAATAGCGCGATCGTGAATCCGTATCTGTTCAAGTCGGACCTCATCGAAATGAATTGCCGAGAAGGTGTAGATGCGTCCAAGCCCAACTTGGTGATCTTGGGATTTCAGGAGCCAGGGCGAAGGGAGATGCTTATTGTCGTCTGAAGAGGAGGGCCGCCATCCACTTACGCGCAATTTCCGGGAGAATGACGGCCTTGCGTCAGAACTGCTCCAGCTTAGCCATGCCGAACACGGCGTGAAATCGCTCGCAGTAGATGATCACGGCGTTGTATTTCTGCAGATTCGCGGACGGGGGCACGCTGTAATTCTGATCTCCCTGGTTTCCCTTCAGTGAGCCGAGTTCGATGCTGTCGAGCTGGCCCTTGACGATTTCCTGCTCAAGGTTGTCGTCGCCACTTCGACCCAACAGGACGTGCACGTCAGGGCCATTGGAGGTCGAGAAATCCGTGAGCCGCAGATACTCGGTGCCATCCGCAGCCTTGTAGACCGTTGCTCGCCCGCTTGTTTGGTGCGCCTCGCCCTGGAGCCGTCCGGTATAGAGCGGCTGAGGTTCAGTGCTGGAGGCGAACGGTGCGGCCTCATTCACTTTCTGATTGATCCACAATTTCTCGGGACGAAAAGCCCACCAAGCCGCAACGAGAACGGGAAGGCTGATGGCCAGGATCCACTTTCTATGGAACACGGGAGAACTAACATGGGTGCTCATGATTTACTCCTTCAGGCGTGGATCGGGCAGGGTCAACCTGCCCGGTCCAATCGAACCTAATGTGAATTTAGAACTTCTCGAGGGGCGCAGCGCCGAAGTTTGCGTTGAAGCGCTCGCAGTAAATGGAGACGGTCTGAAACTTCGTGAGGTCTGTGCCAGAGGGAAGCTCGTAGTTCTGGTCGCCTTCGTTCCCCTTAAGTTTGCCAAGCTCTAGTCGTTTCGTGCTGCTCTTGAGGAAATTGGCATCATCGTCTGCGTCTTTGGCGGCGACCAAAATCACGTGGACGTCGGGGCCGTTGGACGTTTTGAAATTTGTGAGACGAAGAATCAGTTTGCCATCTTCTCCCCTGTAGATCGTGGCGCGGCCTGACGTGTTGTGCACCTTGCCATGAAAGGTCCCGGTCTCCAGGGCCTTGCCATCGTTTGCCTGCGGCATCATGTCGCCGTGCTTCATGTTATCGTCCTGTTTCATGCCATCTTCATGCTTCATGCCGTCGTTCTGCTTCATGCCATCATCGTGCTTCATGGTATCTTGGGCGCGTGCCAACGTTTGCAGTCCCAACGTGAACGCCAGCGCGGCCAGTGCCAACCCCACCTTAATTTTGCTTAACATGACGGTTTCTCCTTATCCTTAATATGGTTCGTTTTCGGTGAGCACCCGCGGGCGCTCAGCTCTCATGCGCAATAGGAGTCGTGGGCGTCACAAAAGTTACGCGCGAAGAGAGAACGTAGTTGCATAAGATTTTTGTTCGAAAGTTGCGGCGGGACGAGGGGTTTCCTGACGATGGATGATACTTACCTGATCAACACCGCGAAGACGGAATTTCGAGAGGCATACAATCGCGGCGATGTGGAACAACTACTCTCGGTCTTCGACGAGGAAGGTTTTACCGATATGTCCGACGGTGGCCCGAGCCTTTACGATGAGGCGGCGAGGGAGGGACTCCGCGAGCGCGCGACTGAGCTATTTGCGCAATATGACGTGAAGTTGACGGTGATTGTCATTGAGATCGTCGTTGTTGGGAATCTGGCTTACGACTACGGCTGGCACGAGTTCACCTTAAGGCCGAAGGGAACGGGAGAGACACTGCGTAAGAGGCACCGATATTTTGAGGTGTGGAAGAAAAATTCATCCGGTCAGTGGAGGATTTCGTCGTTCATCAATAATGCCGATGTCCGAGAGGAGCTTGGCGGTCGCGCAAGCCACTGGTTTCTTAGCGAGGAACAAGCGGGAGATACGAAAGGTGCGGCGAGGTCATAAATAGAAGAGCCTGCGCGGGTTTGAGGATTGCAGGTTCGCTATTTGTCTTTGATTTTTCTGTAAAGGCGGTCGCTGAAGCCGCTCGGAAGTTCATATGCAACGCCGTCCGCCACCAGCTTGACGACATTTTTGGTGCCGTCCAGGACAGCCTTGCAGTGCGCGCAGGATTTGAAATGAGCCTCCATCCGCGCCCGCAGCTCCGGAGCAACGTCGTCGTCGACGTAGTTGGAGAGTTCCCGCCAAACTTCCAGGCAACTTATCTCAATCACGCTCATTAGACACGCTCGTCTGTATTTCGTTCCAAAGTTTTAGCGCCTCAGTCGCTACCAGGGCCGTACTTTCTTGTACTCGGGCTTGCCAGTGCTCCAACTGCCGTCGATCCCGGGCGCCAAGGCATCCCGCATCTGCAGTCGGGCACGCAAGAGCCGGGTTTTTACGTTCCCTTGGCTTATGCCAAGAATTTCCGCTGTTTCTTCGATGCTCAGGTTTTGAATATCACGCAAGATTAAGACTTCTCTGTACTTGAGGGGCAAGGTATCCAACGCGCGTTTCAAGGCGTTTCTTAATTCGTCTCGCTTGAGCGCCTCAGAGGGAATCTCGCGCCAGTCGGCGAAATCCTTTGGAGAATAGTCGCCTTCCTCATCGGTACGCGGTTCATCGATGGAGTCATATAGATGACGACGGTCTTTTCTCAACCGCGAGCGGGCTTCGTTAATTGTAATCTGAATGAGCCAGGTGCTGAATTTGGCCTCGGCCCGAAATCCGGCCAAGTGCGCGAGAGCTTTTAGCACCGCCTCTTGCGCGACCTCTTCCGCGTCTGCGGCATTATTCATGATCGACATCGCCGCAACGTATACGGCTCGCTCGCATGGACGAACGAGGCTATAGAACGCTTCCTTGTCGCCTTCGCAAGCCCGCCGAACGAGTTCGGCCTGGCTTGCATCCGAATATGCCGCGGGAGAACCCATCCTCCTCAGGTTACCCGATTCCGAGTGGCTTGCGGGTGTGCCAATCGGTGGCCTGCTCGTAAGCGTGGGCGAGTTGCAGCACGGCCGCATCCTGTCCAAGGGCCCCGCTAATTTGTATTCCGATGGGGAGACCCGAAGAGCTGAATCCGCAGGGCACAGAAATCGTAGGCCAGCCATAGACGTCGAACGGCGACGTATTGCGGATATTACGGTTCACGAAATCGACTGACCCGTTTCTATCGCCGGGGAATTCAGCGATAGCGGGCGGCAGGATAGGACTTGTGGGCGTGATCAGGAGATCGACGGTTTGAAAGATCTGGCCGATGGTGCGGCGGGTGTGCTCGAGCTCTCGTCGCGCTTGAATGTAAGTTACTGTGTCGACGTCTGCTCCGGGGCGTAGTCGCGCTAGCGTCTCCGGCTGATACAAGCCGGGTGTCGCTGCCATCATCTTTGCGTGATAAGCGTAGGCCTCAGCGAGCCGGACGGTCGATCGCAGCTGCTCCTGGGTACTGGCTGATATGGCCACGTCCTTGATGCCGGCGGTCAATTTTGCCAGGACGGGCAAGGCTTGATTCATCGCGCGCTCAATCTCCGGATCCAAGCTCTCAAAGAAGAACTCGCGTGCTATTCCCAGTCGGAAAGGGGCCGTCGACATCCGCAAAGCAGCCGTATAGTCGGGAATCTTCATGGATACGCTGGCCGTGTCCTCCGGATCGTATCCAGCGATCGCCTGGAGCAAAAGTGTGACGTCGCCGACCGTTCGAGCCAGAGGCCCAACGTGATCGAGCGACCAGGACAGCGGAATTACGCCTCGGGCGCTCACCAAACCGTAGGTGGGTTTGAGGCCGACGATGCCGCAGAACGCGGCCGGCTGCCGGATCGAGCCGGCTGTATCCGATCCTAGCGCACCATAACAAAGTCGCCCTGCGACCGCGGCGGCCGATCCACCCGACGATCCGCCTGCAATGTGCGCGCGCTCCCAAGGATTATGCACACCGCCGAAATACGTGACGAGGGAGCTGCCGCCGAAGGCGAACTCGTGCATGTTGGTCTTGCCCAGAAACACCGCGCCTGCCGCTTTGAGCCTGCGCACAACTTCGGCATCTTCGGTTGGGACACGGTCCTTAAAGACGCCGCTTCCGGCGGTAGTCCGCACGCCAGCTGTGTCGAACAGATCCTTTAGCGCGATGGGAATGCCGTGTAAAGGGCCGCGCCATTTACCGCGGTGAATCTCGGTCTCGGCCGCGCGGGCTTCGGCCACTGCTGATTCCGCAGTGACCGTGATAAACGCGTTGAGCGTTGGGTTTAGTTTTTCGATTTGTGCGAGGCAGGCATGGGTCAGCTCGACGGGTGAAACTTTTCTCTGACGCACCAACTCGCTCGCATCGCGGATGTTCAGATCGATAAGCTCGCCACCCTGGGTTCGGCTTGGGGGCTTGGCGCTTCCGCCGAACTGCTGAGTCACCGCCGCAGCTCGCGATTGGACCGCGATTAAAGCGGCGCCGCCGGCGATCGTCTCTTTGAGAAAAGCCCTTCGAGAAAGATCGGTTTCGCTAGCGCCGGCTGTCGTCCCTGAATCACGGGCCAGGGCGGTATTTTTATGCTTTTCAATTTCCGCAACATTTTCAATTTCCGCATCAGAGGGCATGGAATTGCTCCTGAGCTAGGCGAAGAAAGTGCACGTGAGTGCTGGCAAATCTTATCACCAACAACTTTTGCAAAACCTAGCGTATTGCACTGCCGAGTTTGTGGAGATTCTCTTCGGATGAAGCGAGAGAGCCTTTTATTGCCGCTTGAAATACAGCGCGGCGAGGGGCGGTAAGCGCAAGGGCAGGGAGTAGTCCATGCCCATCCATGGCGTAGGCTCAGCCATCACTCCGCCGCCGTTTCCGTAGTTGCTGCCCGAGTAATACTGGGCGTCGCTGTTGAAGATTTCGCGGTAATAACCAGGCTCGGGCACTCCGACACGATAGTTTTCGCGCGCTACGGGCGTGAAGTTTGCCACTACGACCAAATAATCCTGGGGATTTCGGGCGCGACGGATAAAGGACAGGACGCTGGCGTCCGCGTCGTTACAATCGATCCACTGAAATCCCTGCCAGTCGAAATCGACCTCGTGCAGTGCCGCTTCACGGCGATAGATCGCGTTCAGGTCGGCCATGAGTTGCTGAACGCCCCGATGTTCGGGGAAAGCAAGCAGATTCCATTCAAGGCTGGCACCGTGGTACCACTCGGAACGCTGCGCGAACTCTCCTCCCATGAAGAGCAGCTTCTTCCCTGGATGCGCCCACATATAGGCATAGAGCAGGCGCAAGTTCGCAAATTGCTGCCAGAGATCGCCGGGCATTTTGTCGATCAGGGAGTGTTTTCCGTGTACGACTTCATCGTGCGAGAGGGGCAGGACGAAATTTTCCGTGAAGGCGTAGAGCATCGAAAATGTCATGCGGCTGTGGTGGTACTTGCGGTAGATCGCGTTTTGCGAGAAGTAGCTGAGCGTATCGTTCATCCAGCCCATATTCCACTTCAGCGTGAAGCCCAACCCGCCCAGATAGGTTGGGCGGGACACCGCGGGCCAAGACGTGGATTCCTCGGCGACCATCAGAACGCCCGGATGCTGTTCGTTGGCGACTTCATTGAGGCGTTTGAGAAATGAGATCGCGGCCAGATTTTCCCGGCCGCCGAACTCGTTAGGAATCCACTCGCCCGCATGCCTGGAATAATCGAGATAGAGCATGGAAGCTACTGCGTCCACGCGCAGTCCGTCGATATGATATTTGTCCATCCAAAAAAGGGCGCTGGCCAGAAGGAAACCGCGCACTTCCGATCGCCCGTAATTGAAGACGAGCGTTCCCCAATCAGGATGCCGGCCCTGCCGCGGGTCGGCGTGCTCGTACAGATGGGTGCCGTCGAATTCCGCCAAGCCGTGCGCGTCTGCGGGAAAATGCGCCGGCGTCCAATCCAGCAGCACGCCGATATTTTCCTGATGGCAGCGGTCCACGAGATACATGAAATCTTTGGGCTTGCCATAGCGGCTGGTGGCCGCGAAATACCCGATGGTCTGATATCCCCAGGAGCCGTCAAAGGGATGCTCCATCACCGGCATCAGTTCGATATGCGTGTAGCCCAGCTGCTTTACGTAAGGGATCAGTTGATCGGCGATTTCGCGATAGGTGAGCCAGCGATTGCCCTCTTCGGTAACGCGCCGCCACGAGCCCAGATGCACTTCGTAAATCGAAATGGGCTCAGCCAGCCATTCCCGTCTTCCGCGCGCCTTCATCCATGAGTCATCTTCCCAGGCGTAGCCCTCGAGCGTCGAAACCACGGAACCCGATTTCGGCCGCAGCTCCGCTTCGAATGCATACGGATCGGCCTTCAAAAACGGAAGCGCGCCGAGCCGCGAGCGAATCTCGTACTTGTAGACCATTCCTTCCTTCAGCTCGGGAATGAACAGTTCCCAAATGCCCGAGTTGCCGCGCGAGCGCATGGGATGCACGCGGCCGTCCCAACGGTTGAAATCGCCCACTATGCTGACCCGCAGCGCATTCGGGGCCCAAACGGCGAAGTGCACGCCTTTCACGCCCGCGACCTCACGAACGTGAGCGCCTATTTTCTCGTAGCTTTGCCAGTGTGAGCCTTCGCCAAAGAGATGGAGGTCAAATTCGGTAAGCAGAGGAGGGAAGGCGTACGGGTCTGCGATTTCGGTGATGTCGCTATTGTCCCAACTTATGCGCAGGCGATAATCGCGTGCCTCCAGATGCCGATAATCGGCTGGGAGCAGGGCTTCGAAGATTCCTCCGGGCTGCACGAGTTCAGCAGGGAAGGCGCGGCCCTCGACGATCACGCTTACCGAGGCGGCGTAAGGCTGAATCGTGCGAACCACAACGCGGTCGCCTTCCACGGTGTGTGGGCCGAGGAGACGAAACGGCTCGCCATGTTCTGCTCGCGCAAGCGCGGCAAGCTCCACCTCTAAGTTGGACGACGGTTCGCCTGGTATTCCCCGACTCGCATTTTCCGCTACTTTGGTCAAATCGCACTCCCCTACCGAAGTAATTCTAAATGAATCCCGCCGTTCTGTGTGGAATCGTCCGCGCCGTGTCCACAGCTACGAATAGTAGGCTTATAGTTATGACCTCGGCGGCAAGAAAGCATCTCTCTTGGTTGGATCCGCTGTAGAATCGCTTCGCCGTGAAACCACTCACTGTATACCTGGGCAAGTTGCTCGGCCTTTTCACGCTGATCACCAGTTCTTGGCTTTTGATCGAGCGGCAGACGGCGGTGTCCACGATTCCGGCGCTTCTCGGGGATCGTCCGGCCATGGTGATCTTCGCCATCATCGCTCTTGCGAGCGGGCTGGCGATCGTCTTAGCCCACAACATTTGGTCCGGCGGCGCGTTGCCAATCCTGGTCACACTGATTGGATGGGTTATGGTGATTCGCGGCGTGCTTTTTCTGTTTCTCCCGCCCGAAGCAACCTTGCAGATCCTGGCCACGATGCAATTCGGGAGGCTCTTTTATGTCTATCTTGGCATTCCCTTTGTACTCGGCATCTATCTGACGTACTTAGCTTTTACGGCATCCTCACTTGCGGCAAGGCACTGAGCGACTATTGAATTGGCGGCGCTCGGGCAAAGTCGAAACAGCATATAATGTGGTGAAATGAATTTGCTTCCGGCGGGCCCAGTTGTGCTTCGATGGTGCGCCTTGCCCAAGGAACGTTTCGGAGTGAACACGATGAAAAACGTTAAACGCCGTGCGCATTTTGCGCTCGTTATCTGCGCGGTTTGCGGTCTGGCTTTCGCCGGCTTGGTGAGTTTGGCCCTCGCGCAGCAGCTTGGCACGATCACGTTTCCCACATCCGGCGCTTCCAATGCGCAGGCGATATTCCTGGAAGGCGTCAAAGATCTGCACAATTTTCAGTTCGATGAGGCCGCTGTGGCTTTCCAGAAGGCCGAGCAGATCGATCCGAATTTCGCGATGGCTTACTGGGGCGAAGCGATGAGCCATAACCACCCGCTCTGGGCGGAAGTGGACGAGCTTGGCGGCCAGAGAGCTTTGGAGAAGCTCGCGCCAACTCCGGAGGGACGGGCTGCTAAAGCAAAAACCGACAACGAGAAGGCCTATTTTGAGGCCGTGAACCAGCTCTTCTACGGCTCAGACGACAAGCTCGCTCGCGACAATGCCTATTCTCAGGCCATGGCAAAAATGTACGATCGTTGGCCTGGAGATCACGAAGTAGACGTCCTATATGCCCTCTCCCTGCTTGGAACCGTGCGACCCGGCGATGAAGGTTTTCGCCGTCAAGCGCTTGCTGCGTCGATCTGCCTCAAGGTCTTTCAGGAAAATCCGAACCATCCCGCCGCCGCGCATTTCATTATTCATGCCTTCGACGATCCTGACCACGCCATCCTGGCGCTTCCTGCTGCGCGCGCCTATGCGAAGATCGCTCCGTCGGCGGCTCATGCGTTGCACATGCCGTCGCATATTTTCCTGCGGCTCGGCATGTGGCAAGACGTAATCAAGTCGAATATCGCGGCCTATCAATCTTCGATTGCGCTGATCCAGCGCCTCCATCTTCCGGAAGGGCGAGAGGATTTCCACACGCTTTCCTGGCTGCAGTACGCCAACCTTATGGTGGGCAATTTCGACGAGGCGAAGAAGGATCTCAATCTCGCCAAGGCGGCTGCTGACCGAAATACTAACAGCCCCAACGTGCAGCGAGGCTATCACGCCATGCACGCCCGCTACATCCTTGAGACCGGCCAATGGGAAAGGATTTCGCTACAGGCCAAAACACAGCCTGCCTCTGGTTCGGGAGCGTCCATGCCCGGGATGTATATGGAGGCTGACGACGAGTGGTGGACGTTCATCGCCGGTTACAGCGCGATCAAGTTAGGCGATGCGGCTACGGCCGATCAGTCGATCGCGCAACTTCACGCCATCGCCGAGAAGGCGGGCGCAAACGCCTACGCGGCCAAGCCTTTCTCTATTATGGAGAAGGAACTCACAGCCGAGGCTGACCTCGCTCGCGGCCAGAAAGATGAAGCCGTGCAGGTTGCCAAAGCGGCTGCCGACATCGACCGAACGTTGGCGCCCCCCTCGGGTCCGCCCGATCCGATCAAGCCCGGCCTCGAGCTTTACGGGGACGTGCTGCTCGCCACCGGCCACGCCAAGGAAGCCGCCGCGGTTTACGAAGAGCAGTTGCTGCGCACGCCCAATCGGACGCCCTCTGTCAAGGCGCTCGCCCGCGCCAAAGGCGCCCAAATCTCCATGGCTACGCCGAAGCCTTAATCGAAAATGGACCCAGTTCGTCGGCGGGGCAGCCTTCTCCCCGACGTCGGAAATGGAGACCAAAAGCGCCGGCTATTTGCTTCAGTGATTGCCCTCAGGGGCAAGTGGGGGAGATCATCTTGATCGCCGTCAACTTCATGTAGTGCGGGGCCTTTGGCACTTTCGGGTCCGCTTCTGCCTCGGCCTTAGGAACGGCTGTGCCCGTAACTTCGATCTTATGGCCGACGTGGGGCGCCAGGTTGGCCGATGAGGAGACGATGCCGATGGACTTCGGTCCATTGCCTTCCACATCGGTGACCATGTAGGTCCCGGCCTCGTCGCCCTTTTTCAAACATCCCGTCATGCTGTGCTCTTTCGGAGCCTGCTGGGCCTGAACGGCGAGCAGAAAGGCAAACGCGCACGAGACAACCGCGGCGGCCATGATGAAACGCTTCATGTGAACCTCCAGTAAGTGAGCTATGGGCCGGATTGGCACAGGATGGTAGCACAGTTCTTTATCTATGGTCGCTGCCGAGCCGATCCAGATCGACTAGATCGCTTCTCCTTTCAGCTTGCAGCCGCCGTCAGTTTTCTGGAAACTCGCCGCGCGGCTCAGAAGAGCCTCGAATTCTCGATCTCTCCCAGGGATCTCCCCGACCGCTACCATGCCACGAGGCTCCACAGCTTTGATTTGGCGGCCACTATCGGTTTGCGAAACGCGTCTTTTCATCATTGCCTCTCCTCTTAGTTGAAGCTGTGCGGCACCCCTGGGTGGGTATCTTGCTTCACTGAGTAAAGCGAAAACGAGACACGGAGTGGCTCAAACAATCGTCTGGACCTGTTCGGGTTTCGCCGTGGTGGCTTCTGTGACTCTCTACAGGGTCAAGCAGGGGTGGTTCGAAGCGGACCTATCGATCATACTAATGCGGATCCAAGCGGCATATGAGGAGGAGTGAGGGTGAACGAGAAGAACGGTTTTGCTACGCCGATCCGGGATTCGAAGATCGAGGCTGTTTTAGGGCGCCTGCATGCGGTTGCCGACACACAGGAAGAGGAAGCGGAGCTAGCCGCGCGCCCTCGTAATATGAAGAATACTCAATGGGGGCCGGATTTTCTTAAGGACAAGATGATCCCAATCCACCGTGAACAGGGCTCATTCTTGTATCTCCTGGCCCGTTCCATTCGCGCGAAAACCATCGTTGAATTTGGAACTTCTCACGGGCTTTCCACGATCTATCTCGCCGCCGCCATCCGAGACAACGGCAGCGAAGGGCAAGTGATTGGAACCGAGTTCGTTGCCGAAAAAATGGCCCAAGCAAAGCGCAACCTGGAAGAGAGTGGCCTCACGCGGTTTGCGAAAATCCGAGAAGGAGACGCGCGGGAGACGCTAAAGGAACTTCCGGACGGGATCGACATGTGCTTGATGGATGGATTCCCGCCCTTCTCTTTAGAAGTGTTTAAGCTCATCGCGCCGCGCCTGAGAAAAGGCGCAATTGTGGTTGTCGATGGAACGGAGACGCTTCGCAAGCCGCAAGCCGATTTTCTAGCTTACCTGAGTGATCCGGCTAATGGATTCCGCTACACCGAACTCTCTTTCGGCGACGGCACGGGGTTGGCCTTCAAGGATGTTTAGCGCCGGCAAGGCTTCACTGCTGTCGATCATGCTGCGCGGACGTGCACCGTCATCTCCCCAACGTGTTCGATGATGGCATGCATGACGTCGCCGGGCTGGATCGGACCCACGCCCTCGGGCGTACCGCTGAGCAGGACGTCACCTGGCAGCAGAGTGTAGAACGAGGATGCAAATTCGATCAGCTCGGGAATGCCAAGGATCAGATCACGCGTGTTGGCTTTTTGCCGGAGTTCGCCGTTAACGCTGATCTGCAGATCGAGCTGCGAAGGATCGACTAATTCGTCGGCGGTAACGAGCCATGGGCCGAGCACGGTATAAGTATCGACCGATTTGCGAAGGCTGCGTTCTTCGGGACCGCGAATGGAAATATCCAGGCCGATGCAGTAGCCGGCGACGTACTCGAGTGCCTCGGCTGCCGGTACTCCTTGTGCGCGCCTGCCGATAACAACGGCCAACTCTACTTCTTCGTCCGTGCGCCGGTCGGGATGGCGGATCACCACATGTTGTGAAGGGCCGACGACCGAGCTATTTGCCTTCAGAAAAAAGCCGGATTGATGGATGGCCTGCATGTGGGCCTTATTCTGGTGATGCAGATTGGGATCGGCGGTCACTTCATTCAAATGCTTCTGATAATTCACCGGCGCTCCCATGACTTTACTGGGATTGGCGACGGGGCTAAGCAGGTGCACGTCGGAAAGTCGCTTGGCGGAACCGCTACGCGCCGCAGACATGATGGCATCGCGAAGCGAAGGCAGCATCGCAATGAAAACATCGTCTTGCGGGAAGGGATAACGGCGGCTGGGCAGATTATCCAGAACGGAAGTAACGTCGCGTACGGTTTCGTTTTCGACCAGGCCGAGCCGATTTTCGTCAAATTGGCAGAGTCGCATGAGTAGGGGATAGTACACGGAAGTCCAGGAGCGCGCGAGCGACCGAGCCGCACGATTCTCCGGGATGGTAGTGCGCACGGGGCTGATATAGAATTTGACCGCGCCGCACTCGGCTTGCGTCCCTGCGCCGGCTTTCCGGAGGTGATCCGTGCACGAGCCCGAGTTTGAAAAGCTCTATAGCGATATGGAGCAGCGTCACGTCAAGCCTCTATGGCTGGCAGAGCGAAGCGTAAATCCGGCGCAGCCGCAACCAAAAACAGTACCGTGGCTTTGGAAATGGACGCAGCTCTCGAATTTTGTTCGGCGCTCGTGCGAACTCGTGACGCTGGATCGCGGGGGCGATCGCCGTGCGATGGGTTTGGCGAACCCGGGCTTAGGAGGCGCGCCTTACGTTACAAATACGCTCTGGGCTGCTGTGCAATGCCTGAACGGCAGGGAAGTGGCGCCCGCGCATCGTCATACCGCGCAGGCGATTCGGTTCATGATCGATGGGCGTGGGGCGTACACGACCGTGCAAGGCGACAAGATTTATCTTGAGCGCGGCGATTTTGCCATCAATCCACCTTGGCATTGGCATGACCACGGCAGCGAGAGCGATGAAACGGCCGTGTGGATGGATGCCCTCGATGTGCCGCTGAATAACTATCTCGATGCGCCATTTTTCGAGCACGCGGCGAAAGACGTCCAGCAGGTGACCACTGTTGTGGACGAATCCGTGTTGAAGTACGGCTTCGGCCAATTGCGGCCTGCCTGGGAGCCGCCCGCCGCACGCTATTCCCCGCTTTCTGTCTACAAATGGCAGGTGACTGAGCGCGCGTTGAACAATCTGGCCAAAGTAGCTGCGAGCCCGTTCGATGATGTGGCGCTCGAATACACGAATCCGCACACAGGCCGGCCGGTGATGGATACGATGACCTGCTGGATTCAAATGATTCGGCCCGGCGTGCATACCAAGGCGCACCGGCAGGTGAATAGCGCCGTCTATCATGTCCATGAAGGCCGCGGAGCAACAATTATCGGCGGCGTTCGTTTCGATTGGGAGCAGGGCGACATTTTTGTGATTCCGAGCTGGACCTATCACGAGCACGTCAACGAATCGAAGAGCGAAAGGGCGATCCTGTTTTCCGCGCAGGATACGCCCGTGCTCGTCGCGCTGGGAAAATATCGGGAAGAGGCGCTCACGGCGAATAATGGCTTCCAGACGGTGAAAGAGACATTCGACGTCGATAAGGCGCTGGCATACGGATGAGGTGTTCCACCCGGTCGATCAGATCGTTGGCGGTGCGTACTGAGTTTCTGCTAGTGGTCCTTGGTTCAGGCACTCGGATCGGGTGCGAGCACTCTGAACTCGGGTGATGGAAGAGAGGGAAAATGGACCGACGCAATTTTATAAAGGTTGGGGGAGCGCTCGCCGGAGGTTTGGGGCTCGGCAGATTGCTGCCCGCCCAGCAAGCTCCGCAAATGCCCCAGATGCAGGGGCAAGCCCAAAATCAGAACTCCGGATCACAGCCGCCCGCCGATTTCACGCTGAAGATCGCGCCGGTCCTGGTAGAACTCGCGCCTTACCGTTCTATCAGCACCATCGGCTATAACGGCACGTCGCCGGGCCCGCTGATTCGTGTGCGCGAGGGCAAACCGGTAACCATTGATGTGATCAACGATACCGATACGCCGGAACTGGTTCACTGGCACGGGCAGCTTATCCCCTCGGAAATAGACGGTGCCGAGGAGGAAGGCACGCCGATGATTCCGCCTCACGGGCGCTATCGATATCAATTCACGCCGGGGCCCGCCGGCTCCCGCTGGTATCACACACATGCGATGGCCGGCTCCGATCTGCATCGAGGCACCTACACCGGGCAATACGGGTTCTTTTACATCGACTCCGGCAAGGATCCCGGGAAATATGACCAGGAACATTTCCTTGCGCTACGCGATTGGGAACCTTTTCTGGCAAACGAAGACGAAGATGATGAGGACGAGGATCCCAACGCACCGAAGCCGGAGAAGCCGGAGCGCATGCCTCGGGGCGCCAACGGCTACGAGGCCGTGTATCGGGTCGTCTCGATCAACGACAAGCTGATGGGTGGCGGTCCGCCGATTCAGGTGAAGCAAGGGCAGCGGCTGCTGTTTCACTTCCTGAATGCGTGCGCTACCTCTAACCGGAAGATCGCTTTAACGGGCCACAAATTTCAAGTTTTTGCGCTCGATGGTAATCCGGTAGCTAATCCGCAAGCGGTGGATGTCATCGCGATGGGTCCTGGCGAGCGCGTGGATTGTTTCGTGGATATGAACCGGCCGGGCGTATGGGCTCTTGGTGCGACCGCTGATGCCGATCGTAACGCGGGCTTGGGCATCATCGTCGAGTACGAAAATCAGAAGGGGCAGCCGCAATTCTTGCGGCCGGCGAATCGGATCTGGGACTACACGGTTTTTGGCCGCCCGACTGCGCCAGCCGCGCCCCCGGAAATGATCGACATGATTTTCGAAAAGGTCCCCGGCGGAGTGCACGGGTTCAACCACTGGACCATCAACAGCAAGGAATTTCCGCACGAAGACGAATTCGTGCTTCGGCCGGGCTCGAAATATCGGATCTTCTTTCGAAATCGCACGGATGACGACCATCCTCTGCACATCCATCGGCATCTTTTCGAGATAGTGGAAGTAAACGGAAAGCCGACGAGCGGCGTTATAAAAGATACCGTGGTGGTGCCCAGTTTCGGGCGTGTAGCCGTGGACCTTATGGCCGATCAGCCGGGCTTGACGCTTTTCCATTGCCACAATCAGATGCACATGGATTTTGGCTTCAAGGCTTTGTTCCGTTATTCGTGAACTGGAATCCAATAGTCAGCGATTGCAAGAAGGGCGAGGCGATAGGTTGGTGAAAGCGCCGGATTTTGATACCCTGCGGAGAGAGCTTCCACTATGAAGTTGCTGGCGCGCGGTTTGCTGCTGCTGATGTTTGTGGGTACCGGTGCCACGTTGTTGGCACTGCAGCAGGGATACTATGGCGGCGGGGGCTATGGCGGCCGCGGCTATCGCGATAACGGCGTAGAACAGAAAGACGAATTCGCTTTTGCGCGCCTCCGCTATCCCGTCCGCATGGCCAGCTACGGAGGTTTCGGCGGCTTCGGATATTTCCGAAACGGCGGCTGGTCCGAAGATTATCCCAGAGCGGATCGGCAGTTTGTGCAAGGTGTCCTTCGTCTGACGCGCATCGATGCGCGCCCCTACCAGGAAGTAATCGATCCCGATAGCGACGAAATCTATAACTGGCCGTGGCTGTATGCCGTCAACGTGGCCGATTGGGACTTCAATGATGATCAGGCCAAGCGCATGCGCAGCTACCTGCAGCGCGGCGGTTTCCTGATCGTGGACAGCTTCCATGGCGCCGCGGCCTGGGCAAGCTTCATGATAGGTATGCGCAAAGTTCTGCCCGACCGGCCTATCGAGGATTTGACGAATAAAGACGAGATTTTCCACGTGCTCTACGATTTGGACGAGCGGCCACAGGTTCCCGGTTATCAATACATCTATACGGGCAGGACCTACGAAAACGACGGTATCTATCCGGAATGGAAGGCCATTCGCGACGAAAATGGCCGCATCATGGTGGCCATCTGTTTCAATATGCATATCGGCGATGCCTGGGAACATGCCGACGATCCGCGCTATCCAGAGCGATTTTCTTCTTTTGCCTATCGCATGGGCATCAACTACATCATCTATCCCATGACCCACTAGGCGGCGCTGACACTCTACCGCGAGCTCTTCGCGTCCGGTCTTTCAGACTGCCGGCGTTTGCCACTTTGCGGAAATGATCACAACGCCATGAAAACGCTCGCTTAGTGGATTTGAGCGATTAGGCCGGTGTTATAATTTTACTATCGTGAGAACGCTTGTAGCCCTCTGTGTTGCCGCCGTCGGAATATCGTTGGTGTCGCCGCGAAGCGCTTTTTCCGCCTCAACCATTGCCGGTCTGTGGGATGCGAAGATCGTAGCGAACCAACTCGAAATTCCGTTCCGCTTCGAGATCGCGCAAAACGGCAATCAGGTGCAAGGTTTTTTCTTCGAAGGCGATCGGAAAATCGGATCGAGTTCGGGCAGCTTTTCCGGCGGGCATCTGATACTCGAATACGACATTCTGGAAACGACCCTTGAGGTTACCTTCCTGGACGACCAGTTCGCGGGTACGTACAGGTTCAACCGATCTGGAAACGCGCTGCTCATCCGCGCGCGCCGTTTTGTACCTGCTCCCGCCGATGCGGCGGCTGCTCCGCAGATTTCAGGCAGTTGGGATATGCGGCGCGTACCTCAGGAAGTAAAAACTGCCAGCGATAATCAGACTTGGAATTTGTTCCTGCGGCAGTCAGGAGCCGAAGTCTCAGGTTCGATTCTACGGGTGGACGGCGACACCGGATTTCTGATTGGACGCTGGCAAAGCGGCAGGCTCGTTCTAAGCCACTTCGCCGGGCAAGGTCCGCTGCTCTTTGAAGCCAAGCTGAATACAGACGGCACGCTTGCGATTGCCTTGAATCGCGGCAGCAACTACATAGCTGTGCGTAAGAGCGAAGCGAGGGCAAAAGGCGTTCCCGATCCTCCTGATCCTACGCGCTACACCAGCGTGAAAGATCCAACCGTGCCTTTCGGGTTCAGTTTTCCCGGCCTCGACGGCAAAGTCGTGTCCAATACCGACCCGCAATTCAAGGGCAAGGTGGTGATTTTGGCGATCGGCGGAAGCTGGTGTCCGAATTGTCAGGACGAGGCTCCGTTTCTGGTTGATCTGTACAAGGAATTTCACTCCCAGGGACTTGAAATCCTCGGCTTGATGTTTGAAGCGGATGCAGATCCGGCGTTGGCGCGGCCACGCGTGCAAACTTTCATCAGGCGCTTCGGGATACCGTATCCTATGCTGCTGGCTGGAACTCCGGATGATATCAGTCAGAGAATTCCGCAACTGGTGAACTTTGGGGCGTACCCCACAAGCATTTTTCTCGGACGTGACGGCCGCGTGCGGAGCGTGCATGCGGGATTTGCGAGTCAAGCCACAGGCCAGGAGTATTTGCGGCTGAAGGGCGAAGTGCGGAGCCTGGTGCAGCGGCTGCTTGCGGAGAATTCTCAGACAAGTCGGGCGGCGGCTGGAGGATTGTAGTGTTCCTGGAAGGACCATCGACATGTTTTTGAATTCACGGCGTTTTTCAATCCCTTCAGTGGTTCTGGTATTAGGTTTTGCTTATGGTGGAATCGCGGCGGCGCAGTCGTTCACGGCGGCTCATGCGAAGGTGAGCCTCATTGCCGAGAATAACTCGCTGCAGCCCGGACAAAGTGCGTGGGTGGGTGTCTTATTCGATCTTGAGAAAGGCTGGCACATTTATTGGGTGAATCCGGGCGATTCCGGAGAGCGGCCCAAGATTCAATGGCAGCTTCCTGCCGGCTTTCAAGCCAAAGAGATTCGCTGGCCGACGCCAGTCCGGCTGGGCACCGGGACGGTAATTGATTACGGTTATGAGGGTCGCGTGCTGCTTCCCGTGCCGATGCAGGTACCGGCCGACTACAAATCCGGCAAGCCGGTGATGCTATCCGCGGATATCCGCTATCTGATCTGCCGCGAGGTGTGCATACCGGCGAAGGCTCAGGCAAGCCTCGCGATTCCGTCGGCCAATACAAGCGGTGTTGCTGCCGATCGCGAACTCTTCCGAAGCACCTTTGAGAACTCGCCGAAGCCACTGCCATCTGGGTGGAAGGCGCAGGCTAGCGACATGGGGGGCTTCTTCCAGCTTTCGCTGGATACTGGAACGAGCGAGAGCAAGGCGGCGTTTTTCCCATTAGAGGAAGATCAGGTCGATAATGCCGCTCCTCAGAGTGTGACAGCGACACCTCGAGGAGTGCAACTCAAGCTAAAGAAATCGGATCAGCTCTTAAAGCCGATCGCCGTGCTAAAAGGCGTAGTAATTCTGAGTCCGGGCCGCGCGTATGAAGTAGCGGCGCCGCTCACGGGGCCGGTAAAGGGAAAGAAGTAATCGAGGATTTATCCGCAGAGGTTGAAGATTGAGCCTAGAAGCCGTTTGGGAGGTGCGAGGATGAAACGAGCGGCGACTTCATGGATGATTGTGGCTGCGGCTTTGCTATGCACATTGCCTGTGGCACGCGCTGCCCGGGTGGGCGAACACGCCCCCGATTTTTCTGTTACGGACACGAATGGCAAAATGGAGAAGCTTTCCGATTACGCAGGGAAGTTTGTAGTTCTGGAATGGAGCAACCGTGGTTGCCCGTACACGCAGAAGCACTACAACAGCGGGAATATGCAGCGTTTGCAGCAGGAGTGGACCCAAAAGGGCGTAATCTGGCTGACAGTGATTTCCTCCGCGCCTGGCAAGCAGGGGTATGTAACGGCAGCGGATGAAAACTCCTGGCTCAAGCAGATCAAAGCCGCGCCGACGGCGGTGCTTCTAGATCCAACGGGAACTTTGGGGCACCTCTATGACGCGAAAACAACGCCGCAAATGTTTGTAATCAGTCCACAGGGAACGCTCGTCTATGATGGGGCGATCGACGATAAGCCCACAACCGATCGCGCGGATGTGGGGCGGGCGAAGAATTATCTTTCTCAGGCCCTCGCGGAAGCTACGGCGGGCAAGGCGGTGAGTACGCCGACGAGCCGGCCATACGGCTGTTCGGTGAAATATCCAGGGTCGTGGTTTTGACGCGTAGTGCAGGGGACGGCAGTCTATAGGTGAAAACTTGCGAGTGCTGGTGGTCGAGGACGAAAAACGGCTGGCGGAGAACGTGGCGCGCGCGCTGCGAGAGAGTGCCGGCTACGCCGTGGATATAGCCAGCGACGGCGAAGAGGGTTTGTATCTGGCTGAATCCAGCGCCTACGACCTCATGGTTCTGGATCTCATGCTACCCAAGCTGGACGGGCAGAGTTTGCTCACGCAATACCGCAAGAAGGGCCATGCCACTCCTGTTTTGGTTTTGACCGCCCGGGACGAAAAAGAGAATGTAGTGCGCCTGCTCAACGCAGGCGCCGACGACTACGTGTCGAAGCCTTTTGATTTAGGCGAATTCCTGGCGCGAGCCAAAGCTTTGGTGCGACGCGGGAAGGGGCAAAGGTCACCAGTGCTTTCCGTGGCGGACCTTCAACTGAACACGATTGAGCGAACGGTACGGCGCGGGCAGAAAGAGATCGCGCTTGTCCCGATGGAATATCGTGTTCTGGAGTATCTGGCGCACAGGCCGCGCGCGGTTATTTCCAAGAGTGAACTGCTGGAGCATCTCTACGATTACAATTGGGAGAAATTCAGCAATGTGATTGAAGTTTACATTTCCGGCCTACGGCGCAAGATCGATAGCAACCATCCCGTCAAACTGATTCATACGGTGCGCGGGCATGGTTACGTGCTGCGGCCCGATCGTTAACAGGGCACCATTCAGTTCAGGAAGATCAGGAGAATTCAGGAGGAAGGATTCAGTGGCATCGGGAAGCTGGCCCCAAACCGAAGCGGCGGTAACTGGCGCGGGCGCCAATGGTAAAATCGTGCCCGGCACATTCGCCTGGCTGCGGCGGAAAACGAGAATTACGGCCAAGCCTTTCTCGCTGACAGGTCGCATCATCGCGGGCGTCATTATCTGCCAACTGGTTTTGACCGCCGCGGTCACGATAGTTGCCATGCTCTATGCGCGACGCGAGTTGGGTCGCGGATTCGACGCGGCGTTGAACGGATGGGCCGTTAATACGCTCGCTGCCGTGCGTTATACGGAATCCTCGGTTCCCGATCTCCTTTTCGATCCCGCACTTATTCCTGAATCGTCCAGCGTGAGGCATCCTGATCTTTTCGAAATTCGCAGAAGCAATGGCGAGATACTGGCTCGATCCGGTGGGTCACTTCCCAAGGAATTGGGCCAAGGAAGCAGCACGTTCACCAATTTTGTAATTCGCGGCGTTCCTTACAGGGCGATTGTTTTGCGCCAAGTGCCGGTGCTTGATCGGGAAGACAATCTTAGCGTGCAGCAGCGAGTCACGGTCGTTTACGCCGCGTCGCAGAGAGCCATGCACGAGCAGCTTGTGGAATTGGGTTTTTCTGTCGTAGGAGTCAGTTTGCTTTTGCTTTTTGTCGTCAGCGTAGTGGCTGCCTGGGGCGTGCGCCGGGCGCTAGAGCCGCTACGAGAACTGGCCGGCCAGGCAGGAGCAATATCGGTGTTGAACTGGGAGTTCCGGCCGCCCGCTGAGGCTTCTATGGCGAGGGAACTGGCCCCTCTGACGAGCGCGATTGAAACCGTGCTCGAACGACTGCGGGAGTCCTTCCGCCAGCAACGCGATTTCACCAGCGATGCCGCCCATGAGCTGAAGACTTCCGTGGCAATCGTCAAATCGACCTTGCAAACTCTGCTGCAACGGCCACGTCCGGAGCACGAATATCGGGCCGGCCTGGAAAGCATGCTGGAAGATTGCGGGCGGCTGGAGGATCTTCTCGGTCGCTTGTTGCGATTAGCCCGGATCGAGCAATGGGCTGAGAACGGGATGAATCGCAAGTTGGGCGTTACCGAAGTCACTTCCACTTGTGAGGCGGCGATTTCACGAATCCAGGCGCTGGCCGAGGCACGCGATATTCAGATTGAACTGATCGCGCCGCAAGAGGTTCAACTGCAGGCGGATCCCGAGGATCTGGAACTGATCTGGGTGAACCTGCTTGAAAACGCGGTGCAGTACAGCCCTGTGGGATCGAAAGTGGCGATTCACGTGGACCGCAACGGCGGGAGTACCGCGTGCGTTTCCGTGCAGGATTCTGGACCTGGCATTCCAGAGGAACAGTTGCCCCACGTTTTCCAGCGATTCTACCGGGGCGATCCATCGCGATCTCGCGCTACAGGAGGATTTGGGCTGGGGCTGGCGATTTGCAAGGCAATAGTGACGGCCTATGGAGGGCAAATTCAGGCCACGAACCGCAATGGTATTGGAACTGAGATGAGGGTTGAGCTGCCGGTCGGATTTGCGAGTACGTCTAGCTAAATTCCACTCCTGTTGAGATTAAGATCGATTTCACTCTGGGTTAAGCTCCGCTTAACGTCGGCGATGGCAGATTCCGTTGAATTGAGACCCCGGTAAATGACGCCCCGTTCGGTCCCTGTGCCGGACGGGGCGTCTTGTACGAAGGGGCAGATTATACGTCTTAAGGTTGGCTTAATCTAGAATAGTTTGGGCTATGTGGCCTGCAGAGGCTGGGATTCGAGCGAGCATTCATGTTCCGTTCATGTAGAACGAGACAGAATCCGTAAGAGATGGGAGAATCCGTGGCACAAATTTGGAGAATGGGAGGAAGGACGACGTGATTGCTGCGCGTGAGAGTTTTTTGGTTGCCGAGACGAGATCTACGGGAGCGCGCCGCAAGGCTCAGCCTCGTCCAGGCCTTTATTCTCTTCTGGCATTCGTTGTGATTTGCATGGGGACATCGCTCGGCAATGCGCAGACTGCGGCCCCTCAGACCACTCCCGAGGCACCGGTACAGCTTGTCTACCCGCCGAAACCGGCGGGGGAAACCGGTCCGCCAGCCACCATTACCCTGGCGGATGCGCTGCAAAGGGCGCAGAAGAACAATGCCGAATTCTTGTCTGCTCTCTCCGATCAAAGAGTGGCACAAGAAGACCGCTTGCAGGCACGGAATGCGCGCTTACCGCAAATCGGTTTTAGAAGCGAGTATCTGGGGACGCAGGGCAACGGAAAGACTCCCAATGGGAGATTTGTCACCCAGGATGGCGTGCACGTCTACCGAGAGTGGGCTACCGTGCATCAGGATCTCACCGCGAACGTACTGATTGGGACTGATTACAAGCGGTCTCAGGCTGCAGAGGCGATCGCGACGGCCAAGGCAGAGATAGCCCGCCGTGGGCTGACGGTCACGGTGACGAAGAGTTTCTACGCGTTGGTGGTAGCGCAGCGTAAGTACGCGACGGCGCAGGAAGCCTTGGCACAGGCACGGCGTTTTCTCCAGCTAGCGGAGGATACGGAGCGAGTGGGTCAGGCTGCTCATAGCGACGTGATCAAGGCGCAAATTCAGGCTCAGCAGCAAGAGGCGGCGTTTACGGAAGCAAACCTCGGAATGGAAAATGCGCGGCTGGATCTTTCGGTGCTTATCTTTCCCAGCTTAGATGAGAATTTCACGGCTGTAGACGATTTGAATACGCCACGGCCCTTGCCGACGCTTGGAGAGGCGCAGGAGATGGCAGGGCGGATGAATCCGGACATCCGCGTGGCGACGGAAACTCTCCGGCAATCGAATCTGGACGTCAGGAATGCGAAAAACGCGTTTCTGCCAGCGATATCGCTTGATCCTGTCTGGGGTCTTGAGGCGAATTGCGTCGCGACACACTGCGTATACACGGCCATTCCAGAGGCTGGGGGGACGCCGACCCTGGGCTATTTCATTACGGCTTCATTGACGGTTCCGCTTTGGGATTGGGGAACGTTGCGCAGTAAGCTTCGCCAAGCCGACTTCAAACAGGAGCAGGCCCAAGTCTCGCTGAGCCAGACCCAGCGGCGTATACTCGCGGAGCTCTATGCAGCATATAATGAGGCGCTTGTAGCGCGCGAGGAGGTTGATAAACTCCGACAGACCGCGGACCTCGCGGGGGAAAGTTTGCGCCTGGTTACGTTGCGGTATCAGGGAGGATCATCCACGTCACTGGAAGTGGTCGATGCGCAGACGACTTTGATTACGACCCGCAATGCTTACGACGATGCGCAGGTTCGTTATCGAAACGCGCTGGCGAGTTTGCAAACGTTCACGGGAAATTTCTAGGAAGAAAAGGTAAAGAGACAGGAAAATGAACGCGGATAAAAACGCAATAAATAAATCGGCTCTTCGTGTGAAGGCTCGTGGTGTTTACGGCTGGGGGACACGCATCCTGCTCGGCTCGGTAGTGGCGTTGGGTTTGGTGGCATCCGGCTGCTCCAAAGGCACAGAAGTGGAAGCGGCGCCGACAGTTACCGTGCAGGTGGGCGCCGCGGAGAACCAGACAATCGAGCGGAAAGTGACGGCCGAGGGGACGCTCTATCCGTTGGAGCAGTCGGCGATCGTGCCGAAGATCAGCGCTCCGGTTAGGAAGTTCTACGTGGAAAGAGGCAGCAGGGTGCATGCGGGCCAACTGTTGGCCGAACTCGAGAATTCGGACTTACTCGCGAGCCAAAAGGAAAGCGAAGGCACCTATGCTCAGGCTGAAGCGAGCTATGAGCAGGCGGTTCAGAAGGCGGAACAAGACCGCACGCTGGCGAAGGAAACGTTGGACGCTGCTCAGAAGCTGTATAACGCGCGGCAGGAACTTTATAAACAGGGAGCGGTCTCTGCTAAAGACGTCGATGACGCCAACGTGGCATTGATTCAGGCACGGAATGCATATGAAGCGTCGCAGAAGCAGCTCGACCTCAAAATGGCTGAAGGTCAATTGGCAGCGGCGAAAGGTCATAGCGCAGGGATCGAAGCAAGTGTGAATTATTCTAAAATCGTGAGCCCCATCGACGGTGTGGTCACGGATAGGCCTGTTTATCCGGGAGAAATGGCGTCGAATTCGGGGCCTATTATTACCATAATGAACTTGTCGCAAATCGTGGCTCGCGCGCACATCGATCAGTCCGAGGCATCGCAGCTCAAGGTGGGTGATCCCGCGACGATTTCGGTGCCGGGTCAGCCCGGTGCGCTTAAAGGCAAAGTCAGCTTGGTTAGCCCGGCGCTAGATCCCAACAGTACAACGGTGGAAGTGTGGGTGCAGGCTCCGAATCCAGGCGACCGTTTGAAACCGGGAAGCAGCGTGCAGGCACAAATGGTAGCCCAGGCAGTCCAGCACGCCATCGTGATTCCCGCGGAAGCCCTTCTGACTGGTTCGGATGGAACGACCTCCGTAATTGTTCTGGATACCGATAACAAGCCGCATAAGAAAAAGGTGAAAGTGGGGATTCGAGATGGCGGCGACGTGCAGGTCACAGAAGGTCTGCAAGGCGGAGAGCGAGTGGTGACAGTGGGCGCCTTTGCGCTTTCGCAAGAGGACGATCCTATCCTGGCGAAGACAAACATCCAGGTTCAGGCTCCGCCGAATATTCCCGACGAGGATGACGAGGATCAATGAGCCGATGGCGGGCACCTCGTTCCTAGAGTTTAAGAATCCACAGACAGCTCGACGGTACTTCCATGGAAAATAAGACGACGACAACAATCAAGACGGTGACTTTGCCCCCTCCTCCGCGTATTGCGCCGACAGATGATCCGAACCGCTACTGGTTTTCGCGCCATTCCAAATCGATCATCTTCATGATTCTCACTCTGGCGGCGATTGGAATCTACGAAGCTTTTACGCTTCCCATCGCCGTGTTTCCCACCACGAACTTTCCGCGGATCATCGTGGGCGTCGACAACGGCGTGATGCCCATCAATCAAATGGAAGTGACGATTACGCGGCCTATTGAAGAGGCGGTCAACAGCGTGCCCGGTCTCCAAAACGTGCGCTCGATCACGAGCCGCGGTTCGGCGGAAATCGATCTGGACTTTAGCTGGGACGTTGACATGGTCTTGACGCTTCAGCAAGTGCAGTCTGCGATTTCGCGCGTCCAGAGCACGCTGCCTTCAACGGCCCAGATCGACGCGCATCGGCTGGATTTTGCGAGCTTTCCGATTCTGGGCTACAGCATCACATCGGACAAAGTTCCACAGACCCAGCTCTGGGAACTGGCCACTTACGACCTCAAGCCGCGACTAAACCGGCTGGACGGCGTGGCTAGCGTTTTGGTGCAGGGCGGGCAGCAGCCGGAATTTCAGATCGTCCCCGACCCGGCGCGAATGTTGCGGGCCCACGTGGCGCTGCAGGACATTCTCGATGCGGTGAATCACACGAATTTGATTGATTCTCCTGGCTTGCTCACCCGCAACCATCAGCTTTTCCTGGGCCTCGTGACGGCACAAGCGCAGAATCCCGATCAAATCGGCGATATCGTGATCAAAACCAACGGCGACGTCCCGGTACGAATAAGGGATATCGGCGAGGTATCGCCTTCGTCGGCGCCGACGTACACCGTAGTCACAGCGAATGGCAAACCGGCTATTCTGGTGAGCATCAACCGTCAACCCTCCAGCAACACTGTGCAAGTCGCCAACGAAGTTCACCAGGAGATTCAGAATATAACCCCCAGTCTGCCGTCGGGTGTGGACGTGCGGGTCTTTTACGACCAGTCCAATATAGTCAAGGGGTCCATCGGCAGCGTGCGCGACGCGATCATCATCGGGCTTTTTCTGTCCGGGCTGATCATCTGGCTCTTCCTGCGCGACTGGGGCACGGCCATTATGACCGGCCTGGTCGTGCCGGTAACGATCATGGTCACCTTCATCGTGATGAAGATCATGGGCCAGAGCTTCAACATGATGACGTTAGGTGGGCTGGCCGCCGCTGGCGGATTGGTGATCGATGACGCGATCGTGGTCGTGGAGAATATAGTCCTCCACCGCGACGGCGGTGAAGGTCCACTGCAAGCCACCTCGAGCGCGCTGAAAGAACTCACGATACCTCTGATCGGTTCGACGCTGACTCCGATTGTGGTTTTCTTGCCGCTGATCAGCATAACGGGAGTGACGGGAACGTTCTTTCGCGCTCTGGCCATCGCCATGAGCGTTTCTCTGTTGACGTCGCTGGTCCTGGCACTTTGCTGGACGACGAATTTGGCAACTTTTCTGATCCGCCGGGGCAAGCATGGCACAGTACCCGAAACAAACGGAACAAATGGAACGAACGGAGGCCCGGAGGAATTTGGTAGTGTCGCCGACAAGCCGCGGGGTGCCGCTCCGGGCATGGAACCGGCCGGCGCCGATTCCGCTGAGATGGAACAGATCCGGCGCATGATGGCGGCGGAGGAGGCCTCTCTGAAAGGAGGCTGGTTCGAGGGCATTATCCAGTTTTATGAGCGTTGGCTGCGCCGGGCGTTTGCGCATCCCTTTGTTTTAGGAGGGTTGTGCGCAATTCTGATCGTCATCTCGTACTTCAGCTACAAGGCACTGGGCAGCGATTTGCTTCCGCACATGGACGAGGGTGGCTTCATCATCGATTATGTGACGCCCCCGGGCAGTTCGCTCCAGGAGACTAGCCGCATGGTTGCGCACATGGAGCAAATCGTGCGAACGCTGCCGGAAGTGGAGAGCACTTCGCGGCGCACCGGCTTGCAGCTTGGCCTCGCGGCGGTCACTGAGGCGAACACGGGCGACATCTCGGTCAAGCTCAAGGATCAGCGCAGCCGCACTGTCGACGAAATCATCGCGGACGTGCGGGGGAAAGTTACGGCAGCTGAGCCCGCCGTGGACGTCGATTTCCACCAGGTATTGGAAGACATGATTGGCGATTTGACTGGGGATCCGAAGCCGGTAATGATCAGGCTCTACTCCGACGATGTGGAAGCGTTAAAGCAATGGGCGCCACGCGTGGGGGATACCCTCGAAGGTATTTATATCAACAATAAAAAACCCATCGTCGACGTGGACAACGGCATAGACAGTACGGCGAGCGGTCCAGCTGTGGTTTTCACGGTAGATCCCGTACGATCGGCGAAGGCAGGATTCACGACGGACCAACTTTCTATCGTGACCTCCGCGATCATCGACGGGGAACCGGCAAGCACTCCCGTGGTAATTAACGATCGGCCGTACGTCGTGCGGGTGCGTTACTCCAAGCAGAGCCGCTCTTCGCTGGAATCCATGAAAAATACGCTGCTGGTGAATTCAAATGGGGGTACCGCGACTCTGAGCGCGGTGGCGGATATCACTGAACTTCCGGGGCAGATCGAAGTCATTCGCGATAACTTGCAGCGAGACGTTGTGGTGGCGGCGCGACTGGAAGGAATCGATCTAGGGACCGGCGTTAACGCGGTGCAGAAAGCGGTAAACGACCTGAAACTGCCGATACGAGTGGAATACGCTGGCACCTTTAAGGAGCAGCAGAAATCGTTCCGCGAGTTGGAAACGGTACTGCTACTGGCCCTGGTGCTCGTTTTTGTCGTGCTGCTGCTGGAGTTTCGGGCGTTTTCAGCACCGCTGGCGATTTTGTCTTCGGCAGTGCTCTCTACCTCTGGCGTTTTCTTCGCCCTGTTGATCACGCGGACGACATTCAACGTGTCTTCGTTTATGGGACTTATCATGGTGATCGGTATCGTAGCGAAGAACGGTATCTTATTACTCGATGCGAACCAGAAATTCCGTTCGGTGGGCTTTTCTCCCGAGGAGGCCATGGTACAGGCCGGACGGCGCAGGCTTCGCCCCATTGTGATGACAGCAATGGCCGCCGTAGCGGGCATGTTACCGTTGTCGCTGGCGATCGGCGCAGGTTCGCAGATGCTTCAGCCTTTGGCCATAGCTGTTATCGGAGGAATATTAATTTCGATGGTTCTGTCGCTCGTCATTACCCCGGCGATGGAGTTCTTCATGACTCGGAAGGGCCACTCTGTGGCCGAGGCGTAGAGGTGAGGGACGAAGTGTCTATTCAGTATGCGGGAAACGATCGGAAGGAGGGTTCCGAAAATGGTGTATCGGGGCCCATTCCAGCAATTCAAGTGAGGAGGAGTATATGTTGCGTCGAGGTTTCTTAGGAATGTTGTGCTGGGCCTGCATTCTTTCTTCTTCGCTGGTGTTTGTGTTCACGGGTACAGCATCCGCTCAGAACAATTACAAAGTGATCCGCAGAATCCCCGTTGGAGGCGACGGCGGATGGGATTATCTGCGGGTGGATCCCGATGCAAAGCGCGTCTACATTGCGCGGGGCGATCACATGATGGTCGTCGATGAGACTAGCGGTAAAGTAGTGGGCGATTTGCCAAATACCAAGGGCATCCACGGCACGGCTCTTGCGACCGATCTGGGCAAGGGCTACACGAGCAACGGCGGAGCGGCTACAGTGACCGTCTATGATCTGAAAACGCTGAAGCCGATGACCGAGATCAAAACGACGGGCGACAATCCGGACTCGATTATTTACGATCCCGCAACCAAGCGTGTGTTCACGTTTAATGGCCGGGGCCTTAACTCCACCGTGATCGATGCTACAACCGACAAAGTGGTGGGCACAGTGGCTCTGGGCGGGAAGCCGGAGGAGCCGGCGCTGGACGGGCGTGGCAACATGTACGTTAACCTGGAAGATAAAAGCTCGATCATGGCATTTGATACGAAAACTCTGGCAGTGAAGGGGACCTGGTCTCTTGCGCCGTGCGACGGGCCCTCGGCTCTTGCCGCGGACACAAAAAACCATCGCTTCTTTGCAGCTTGCAGCAAGATGATCGCGGTATTCAACGCTGACACGAACAAGATAGTGGCGACGCCGGCAATCGGCGGAGATCCGGACGGCAATGGCTTCGATCCGGGTACGGGGCTAATTTTTGCCACCTGCCGGGAGGGATTGCTGACCGTAATTCATCAAGATGCGCCGGACAAATACACCATCATCGGCAACGTCAACACGCAATTTGGCGCTCGTACGATGGCGCTCGATCCCAAGACGCATCACGTCTTCACCGAAACAGCAGACTACAAACCTGCGGGGGCACCGACCGCAGACAACCCCCGTCCGCGTCCGCAAGTTATCCCCAACACGTTTGTGCTTTTGGAAGTGGGGCCACAGTAGTTTCGTATTGAGATTTGCGTTTGGCTCCCGCTCACGGAGCAACTGAGCGGGAGCCAGACGGCCTCAAGTTGGCCCGCCCCTTGCGTACTATCTTTGCTGTATCCTCAACAAAATAAGGCGCTCTTGGTCAGGCCGTGGTGTATCCTGAAGGCTCCGGTCCGGCGGACTTCGTGAGGGCCGTCGCGGCCACGAAGGGCTTTCCTCAGAGAAGCCAGGAGGACGCCATGCGGCATATCCGAGCAATCTTGATCGTGCTGACGGGAATTTCTTTGGTTTTGGTCCCGAAGCTAGGTGCTGACAGCTTGCAATTAAAGAACGGCAATTTCGTGCAAGGCAAATATTTGGGCGGCACCGAGCGCGCGGTGCAATTTGAAGTGAACGGAAAGATTCGCCTTTATGGCATCGATGAAATCCTCTCTATCAGCTTCGCCGCTGCATCTGCCGACGGAGGCATTCCCTCGAACGATGTCGAGCAAAAGCTGCGCACAAACACAGGATCGAATTTCGTCGTTCGGGGTAACGGCGGACTCCGCATTGCCCCGGTAAGCCAGGTGAATGCGCGCAAGCCTCTCTCCCAGCGGATAACGCGGACCGAAAGTCACAGCGCGAAGTGTCAACGTCGAGAGGTGCAAACCGGCGGATCTCTGCGATCCAACTGCACCGATTTGGCGCCGAATTCGGATTCCAAGGCGCGGATCGTCAAGGTTTCGGCGCAACCTACCCGTGTTTTAGCCGCAAGTCCCTCGATCCTGTCTGATTAAGAGCCATATGCGTGCTGCCAGAGTGAGTCTCTGAGTCTCCTTATCCGCGCTAAACTGCTTTTCCATTCTGCACCAGACCCAGGAATCCCGTGTACTCATGCGCACCGGTGCCTAAAATCTTCTTGCGCGGCTGGTATTAGCGTGCTTAAGATACCGCACGTTTCTAAGATGCTGAGCGCTTAAAGGAAGAGAGTGGATGCCGAAGGAGAAGCCCAAAGTTAATATTGGTGAGGTTATCCGAAGTTACCGTGGCCAGCGAGGACTATCGCAGGGCGACATTGAGCGCCGCACCGGGCTCCTCCGTTGTTACCTCTCGCGAGTCGAAAACGGGCACACCGTGCCGTCTCTCGAGACCCTGGCAAAAATAGCGGAAGCGATGGAGATCAGTTTGGCCGATTTTTTCCCAGGGACAGAAACGGCGCATGACCGTGACACGCAGAAAATGTTGGGCGAGCTCTCCGAGGATGAGATTCGGTTCCTGTCGGAGATCAAACGATACAGCACCAGCTTATCGGACGGCGATAAGCGTCTCGTCCTAGCCATGATACGGAAAATGGCCAGCTTGATTCCTCCGCCGACGCGCAAACCCGCCGTACGCCGCACCGCGTTCTAAACACAAACTCGTCTTTCAACTTTCGTTTGTAATTCCGCAGTTAAGTGGCACACGTGCACTCGCCTACGTCCGCGCTAATACCCGATTTTCGGGGCGCTGGCTGGAATCAGGCATCTTCGGGGCTGGGACGCGGGGATTTGACCGGACGGAAGACGCTGTCCAACACCTCTCCCAAGGTAGTCGCGAATTGCTTCCAAAGGCGCTTCTTAAGGGATGTGTAATTCTGCGCTCCGCAGAAAAGATCGGCAATAAGCTTGCTGAAGGTGGTGCTGCGGTCAATAAACTGGATCATGCGGGTGGTGACGGAGCCGCCCAAGAAGCGCCCATGATAGAAGGTGCGGGCGATATGCGCGGCCACTTCCAGATCGGCGGAAAAATCGTCACGTATGCGACGAGGATAAGCTTCGGGCTCACCGGAGATTAGTGACTCTGCCAGGAGTTCTCCCGAACGCAATGCGTAATATAGGCCTTCGCCTGTAATTGGATCGACCCAGCCGGCAGCGTCTCCGATTAGGGCCCAATTGTGCCCGGCCACACGACGCGAGGCCAGGGTATGAGCGCGCGGGGAAGGTAAAACATGACTATAGAAATGCGCTCCGTCGGCGGAAATGCGCTCCTCGTGCATGAATTGGTCGAGATGCCGATGCAATTCGCGGCTGGTGTGCCGGTTCAGGCTGCCGCATATTCCCACGGAGAGATGGTCGCAGCGTGGGAAAGACCAGATATAACCTTGCAAGCCTCGCACGAATTTCACCTGGATGCCGTCCGCACAGGACGGAACGAAATAGCCAAGCGTCATCTCCAGGTCCGCAGGGTCTAAAGCGCGAGTGGAAGGAAAAAATGAGTTGCGCGCGCCCGAGGCCAAGATAAGGAAGTCGGCGTGCTGGACCACATTTTCGGAGATAAACGAGGGAGATTCTGCGCTGACGTCTACCGAGCCCACCCGGGAATGGACGATACGGCATCCGGCCCGTTCTGCACGCTCCAGGAGCAGCCCATTCAGCACGGCGCGAGAATAGATGACGATGGGATGGTCCAGGCACAAGTGGGCGCGATGGCCATTGGGGGAGATGAGTTCGATTTGTTGAATCAACTTCTTGGATTGAGGACCATTAAGCAGAAAAGGATAATTGACGAGGGCTTTGTGTGTGAGGCCTCCGCCGCAGGGTTTCTCCCAAGCGAGGTGCTCATCGAAAATTGTGACTTCGAAACCGGCGGACGCAAGCTGTTGACCGCACAAAGCGCCGGATGGCCCGCCACCCACAATGGCAATTCGCCGAACAGGCATGTTCCAACTCTCTTCCACCGCGGATGGGGCCAGGACGGAGGCGGGCTCGGTTGACGTCAGCCGTCGCGAGCATCCTATGGACGATGGAGTATAACGAGCAGTTTAATCAGCAACCTGGCTGAGTATATCACCGGAATACGAATGCGACTGGCAGTGCCGCGCTCCGGCGCGCAAAAGGCACGCGTGTTAATATTTGGTATCTGAGGGCTTGCCACTTAAGAAACCGATGGGCCGTATCGTCTCTCAAGAAGAACTGATCGCGCTTCTCAGCCGTCCCAACCGTGGCTCGCGTCGAGTTGTCTTTACGAACGGCTGCTTCGACCTGCTCCATCCCGGGCATATCCGCACGTTGGAGGAGGCGCGTGCGCTCGGCGATCTTCTCGTTGTTGCATTGAATGAGGACGCTAGCGTGCGCAAATCGAAGGGCGCTTCGCGGCCTGTTATCGCTGAGAACGAACGGGCCGAATTATTAGCGGCGCTGGAGGCAGTCGATTTCGTGGTTCTCTTCGGCGAGCCCACACCGCGCGAATTGATCGTTAAGTTGGTGCCTGACGTCCTCGTCAAGGGCGCCGATTGGGGCTCAACGGAGATCGTGGGCCGCGAGGAAGTAGAAAAAGCCGGGGGACGCGTCGTTTCCATAGCCTTGGAACCGGGATATTCCACAACCAGCATTTTGCAGAGGATTGGCAAGCTCTCACAGAACCATTCTCATCCGGCGATCCGCTAATGCTCTTCACAGCCGTCACTGAGCTTTTCGGACATTTGGCACAGCTTCCCGCTTTGGACGAGGCGTTTGAAGCGCTTCGGCGTGGGTCCCCCGCCGAGAAGCTGGCGGGGTTAACCAATCCTGTCAAAGCCCTTGTTGTGGCGCTTGCGGCGGCAGAGCTGCGAAGGCCGATTGTGGTGCTCGTAGAGGACGAACGCCGAGCCGCATCTCTTCTAGAGCCGCTGCAGTTTTTTCAGCGGACGCTTAGCGGCAATTCCGCCGGCCCCGTCTTATTGCTCCCCGCACTCGATAAGCTGCCGGGATTGGGCGCAGGTCCACATCCGGAAATCCTCGAGGAGCGTGCCTCCACGCTTTCGCGTTACGTCAGTGGCCAAAGCTCGATCATCGTGGCGCCGATCGAGGCCTCGTTGCTGGGTTTCGCTCCTACCGAATTCTATGAATCATTGTCGCTCTCGCTTGAGCGAGATGCAGAAATTTCTCTCAAGGAAGTTATCGCGCATCTTTCAGAAACGGGATACATCCGCACCGAACTGGTGGACATGGAAGGACAGTTCAGCGTGCGCGGCGGAATACTGGATGTTTTTCCTGCCGAAGCGGCTAAGCCTGTGCGTATCGAGCTTCTGGGAGATACGGTCGAGGCCTTGCGCGAGTTTGATCCGGAGACGCAGCGCTCTACAGGCCCGGTTAGCCGCGCGATTTTGCCACCACTGACCGAGTTTCCGCTAACTCCGAGTCAGCGTGAAGACAAGGATTCGAAATCGTCCCGATTCTGGCCCGCACAAGATGCCAGCGAGAAACCAACGACGCTTTTTGACCTTCGCGAAGATACATTGGTCGTCCTGGATGAACCAGAGCAAATCAGTCAAAAGGCAGAGAAGTCTCGGGATCGCCTGCTGGCAGATTCCGCTTCGCTGGGCCGAGATGGAGCGGGTCCCTTGGTTTTGCCCGAAGACGGGTGGAAGCAAGCTCTGGAGCACCGTCAGCGGTTAAGCCTGGAGGAATTGGGGCTTCATCTGGACGGCCAAGAGCCGCGCACGCTGGTGGTTCAGCCCACGGCACGTTATCACGGACAAATTCAGCCCTTTCTGGACGAAATTCGCAAAAGACTGAGTTCGGGAGAGGAAGTCTTAGTCAGCGCGGCGAGTTCCGGCGAACTCGAGCGGCTGGCTGACCTTTGCCGTGAATATGATGTGCCTTATCGCCTGGGCGAACTCGAACAGAGTGCAACCGGAGCGAGGCTGGTGGAAGAAGTCACCTCCGGAAGTGCTCCGGCAGCAGTTTTGCTGCGCGCCCCGCTGGCGGAGGGCTTCGTAATCCCAGAAGCGGATCTGGCGTTTTACGGTACCCGAGATCTCTTCGAAACCACTCCGGTGCACGAACGGCCTAGGGCACGTCCGAAAACGGCGGGTTTCTTCAGTGACTTCAGCGAGCTCAAAGCCGGGGATTACGTGGTGCACATGGATCACGGAATCGGCCAATTCGAGGGCCTGCAGACAATCGAGAACGATGGCCGCCGCGGTGAGTTCATGCGCTTGCAATATGCGGATGACGCGCGGCTTTATGTACCTCTGGAACGCCTGGACCTGGTTCAGAGCTATCGCTCTCTGGAGGGTGCGAAGCCGCAACTCGACCGGCTGGGTGGAACGGCTTGGGTAGCACGCAAGACTCGCGTGCGCAAATCAGTCACCGATCTCGCCGACAAGTTGCTGGAATTGTACGCGGAGCGGAAAACGGCCTCGGGTTTCGGATTCGCCCCTGACGTACCCTGGCAGCATGAATTCGAAGATGCATTTGAATTTTCGGAGACGCCCGATCAGGCGACAGCTATTGCCGATATCAAACGCGACATGGAAGCGTCCACGCCGATGGATCGGCTGCTTTGCGGCGACGTCGGGTACGGTAAAACCGAGGTGGCCATGCGGGCGGCGTTCAAGGCGGTGGCGAATTCCAAACAAGTTGCAGTTCTCGCGCCCACTACAGTTTTGGTCTTTCAACATTACGAGACATTCCGGCGCCGCATGGCCGCATTTCCGATGCGCATCGACATGCTGAGCCGATTCCGCAGCGCACGGGAGCAAAAGGACACGCTGGCGGCGGTGGAGGCGGGCAAGGTCGATATTCTGATTGGCACGCACCGTCTGCTTTCGCGTGACGTGAATTTCCACGACCTGGGTTTGCTGATCGTTGACGAGGAACAACGCTTTGGCGTGACCCACAAAGAGCGGCTGAAGGAAATGAGCCGGAACGTGGATGTGCTGACGATGACCGCCACTCCGATTCCGCGCACGTTGAATATGTCGCTCGTGGGCCTGCGGGACATGTCGGTAATCGAAACGCCGCCAAAAGACCGGCTTGCGATTCAGACGGTGGTAGCGCCTTTTTCGGAATCGATTATCCGTCGAGCAATCTCGGAGGAACTTGAACGCGGAGGGCAGGTATTCTTCGTACATAACCGCGTTGAATCGATTTATTCGATGGCAGCTTTGATTCAAAAGCTCGTCCCGAAGGCCAGGGTCGTGGTCGGACACGGTCAGATGGGTGAACGCGAGCTCGAGAAGGTGATGCTCAAATTTGTTCGTGACGAGGCCGATGTGCTCATATCGACCACGATCATCGAAAATGGCCTCGACATCCCGCGTGCCAATACCATTATCGTCAATCGCGCCGACCGTTTTGGTCTATCCGAGCTTTATCAGCTCCGCGGGCGCGTGGGGCGTTCCAACCAGCGCGCCTATGCGTACCTGCTGGTCCCTCCGGAAGCCTCTCTCACTCCGATAGCGAGGCGCAGACTTGCCGCGCTGCGCGAATTTAGCGAGCTTGGCGCCGGCTTTCGCATCGCGGCCCTCGATTTGGAATTGCGCGGCGCGGGAAATCTGCTTGGCCGTGAGCAACACGGCCACATTGCCGCGATCGGATTCGATCTCTACACCCAAATGCTGGAGCGGGCCGTATCTGCCAAGAAGGGAGAAGAAGAGCAGCCGGAGCTTCGCGCCACGTTGAACCTTGGCATGGATATTCGCATTCCGCCCGAGTATCTGCCCAGCGAAAGCATGCGATTGCGTACCTACAAGCGGATCGCAGAAATACGCAACGAGGCAGAGAGGGAAACCCTTCGGCGGGAACTCGCAGATCGGTTTGGCCCTCCTCCGCCTGCCATCGATAATCTATTGGACTATGCTGTCCTGAAATCTCTGTGTGAGCGGCTGCAAATCTCATCTGTGGATCGCCGGGGGAATGAGGCCGCCATCAAATTCCACCCCACCACCATGCTCAGCCCAGAACGACTGGTGCGTCTGGTGCGAAAGCAAAAGGGCACAAAACTTGACCCTAGCGGCGTCCTGACGATCACATTGGAACGCAATAATAAGAGCATCGCAGAGGCCATCCGAAACGTATTGCTTCCACTGGAAACGGGGAGCTAGAATGCCGAATGAGCAAAGGAGAAAGATGTTAAGGAACGGATATATCTGGGCGGGGTTGATCCTTATAGCCCCGGCGTTCTCCTGCTTGGCGCAGAGCAAGAGCGTAGTGGTTGAAGAGGTAGTTGCGCGAGTCAACAACGAGGTCATCACTCGCAGTGACCTGGAGCATGCCCGAAGCGAGATGCAACAGGAAGCGCAGCAAGACTGCCCTAAGTGCACGCCCGAAGAGATCAATCAGAAAGTGGCGGGGGAAGATAAGAACGTACTGCGCGACCTGATTGACAATTCTCTGCTCGTTCAACGCGGCAAAGACTCGGGGGTTAATGTCGAAACGGATGTGATCAAGCGTCTGGATGACATTCGCATTCAGAACAAGATTCCGACGATGGAAGAGCTCGAGACGCAGATTGACAAGAGCGGCGTTTCCTTTGAGGACTTCAAAAACAACATCAGGAATCAACTGATCCAGCAGGAAGTGATTCGGCACGAAGTGGGTTCGAAGATCATCCTGGATCATGCGCAGGTGCAAAAATATTACGACGAACACAAAAGCGAGTTCACGCGTCCGGAACAGGTTACGCTCCGGGAGATCTTCGTAAGTACCGAAGGCAAGCCGGAATCCGAGATACCAGCATTGCGAAAGAAAGCCGATGAACTCCTGCAGCGGGTTAAAAACGGCGAGGATTTTGGAGAACTAGCCAAACATTTTTCCGATGGTAGCACGGCCAAGCAGGGCGGAGATTTAGGTAAATTTCAGCATGGCCAACTGGCGTCCAACATCGAGCAAGCGGTGTTCGCGCTGCAGCGACTTCAAACGACGGACGTGATTCCAACGAAAACGGGGTTTTTGCTTCTGCAAGTGGGGGAACACTACGCCGCCGGCGAGCAGCCGGAAGACAAAGTTGAAAACGAAATAATGGACCGCCTTTACAACGAGCGGCTGCGTCCCGGGCTGCGGGCATATCTGGAAACGCTGCGTGAGGAAAGCTATGTTTTAGTCAAGCCCGGATATGCGGATACCGCAGCCGTGCCGTCCAGCACTATCGAAGAGGTTCCTCCGACCCCTGACGACGATAAGAAAAAGAAGAAGTCTGCGCCGACGCCGAACACGCCCGTGCCAGGTAGTAAACCCGACTGAATGAAAACCGCCTACGTTTCTGACCTGACCCCGGACACCACGATCACGTCGTTTTTTCTGGTGTGCGAAAAAGAGCTGCGCTCGACCCGTGAGGGAAAGCTTTTTTTGCGGCTGGAGCTAAGCGACCGGAGTGGAACGATTGAAGCGCGCCTTTGGGACAACGCCGAGGCGTTTGCGGCGCTCTTCGATCGCGATGACATTATTAAAGTTCAGGCGCGTGTTGAGAATTATAAGAATCGAATACAGCTTTCGGTCGACAGGGTTCGCCGCGCCGAGCCCGCTGAGGTGGATTTATCCGATTATTTTCCTCACACCGCGGAGGATATCGAGCAGCTTTATGGGCGGCTGCGTGAACATGTAGCAACGATCAAAAATCCCTGGCTAAACCGTTTGGTCTCCGGAGTAATTGAGGACCCCGCGATATTTCCGCGGTTGAAGCGCGCCCCGGCGGCAAAAATGATGCACCATGCTTTTGTGGGCGGCCTGCTCGAGCATATTGTCAGCCTGTGCGATCTATGCCGATTGGTTGCTCAACACTATCCTGAACTGGACCTCGACCTTTTGCTTACAGGCGCGGCTCTGCACGATATCGGTAAGCTGGACGAGCTTTGCTATGAGCGTGCGATTCATTACACGAACGACGGTCAGCTGCTGGGTCATATCATTCTGGGCCTCGAGCAGGTGACTGAAAGAATGAATAGAATCGAGGGCTTTCCGCCGGACTACAAGACGCTGGTGAAACACTTGCTTATTAGCCATCACGGGCAATATGAATTCGGTTCACCAAAGCTGCCGATGTTTCGCGAGGCACTGGTGCTCCATTACCTCGACGACTTGGATTCAAAAATGGGCGCAGCGCGTGCTGTTCTGGCGGCGGATGGAGGCGAAGCCGGTTGGACTGCTTTTAGCTCCGCGCTGAATCGCAGGCTGCTTCGGCTGGACCAATTTCGAGTCCCTCCAGCGGAAAAGGCCACTACCGCCGTGCCGGAAAATGACGAGCAACTGGGCACGGAAACGCTGCTCAAGACGAAAACCGTCTAGAAAGACGGATCCATGTACACTTTACCAGCCCGTGGTATTCGCCGCTCCATACTGGATCTAGCCCCTTTGGAACTCGATTGTATGAATGCTTTATGGCGGCTCGGCGAGGCGACCGTCCGTGACATTCACGCAGCGCTGGCGACCACCCGCCCGCGAGCATATACCACGATTATGACGATCCTCGATCGCCTGGCGCAGAAGGGTGTGGTGGAGCGGCAGAAATCCGGCCGTGCGTGGCTGTATAAGGCTAATCTTTCGGCTGATCAGGCGCGCACTCATGCGGTGGCGCGACTTGTGGAAGGATTCTTTCAGGGTTCTACGGATGCGTTAGCTTCACACATTTCGACCCTGAATAAATCACCGCAAGCCAACGTCACGCGCAATCCAGAATAACTTTCAGGCTACAGATTTGGAAATGACAGACAAAACGCGAGTTGAGATGGCGATGCGACGGAGCTTTCAGATCCGCGATATCGAGATCGCTCCCGCTTCGGTTCTCGCGCCAATGGCCGGCGTTACGGATACGATCTTCCGCCGCATGATCCGAAGTCTGGGCGGCTGCGGGCTGATCATGACGGAATTCACGAGCGCGGAAGGTGTAACGAGGCAGGCGCCGCGAATAATGAACTACCTTTACTTCGAGCCTGACGAGCACCCGATCACGGCCCAGTTGTTTGGCGCCAATGCTCGAGTTTTGGCAGACGCCGCGAAGCTTGTAGAGGATCTCGGGTTCGACATAGTCGATATCAATCTGGGCTGTCCAGCGAAAAAGGTGGTGAAGTGCGGAGGCTCGGGGCTGCTGCGCGATCTTCGCGCGCTGGAAGAGCTGTTGCGGATGGTCCGCAGTGCCGTACAGATTCCACTTACGATCAAGACGCGTGCTGGCTGGGATCAGAAGAGCATCGTAGCCGTTGAAGTTGCCCGGATGGCGGAAGGCGTTGGAGTGGAGGCCATCGCGGTGCATCCCAGAACGCGTGAGCAAGCCTACACCGGATCTGCGGATTGGAACCTGATTCGCGCAGTCAAACAAGCTGTGCGCATACCTGTCATTGGCAATGGCGATATTCGGAGTCCCGAGGATGCAGTTCGCATGATTGACGAGACAAAGTGCGACGCAGTAATGATTGGGCGCGGGGCAAGCACAAATCCGTGGATTTTCAGCCAGATCGAGCAATTCATCGCTACGGGACGCTATGACGAGCCCACTGACCGTGACCGCTACGATTTGCTTTCGCGTTACTTCCGCCACCTGCGTGACGCCGGGTGGCCGGACGCGATTGGAAAAATGAAGCAGTTCGCATGTTGGTTCACTCACGGCATCCGCAATGGCGCCGAGCTGCGGAGGCAGGTCACAAGGGCAGACTCGGCGGCGGAGATCCTCGACCGCGTCGACTCCTTCTTTGCGGTTGAACTCGCCGCGAATGGAAACGCTTAGCCGGCAAGTATCTCGGCTATTCGGCCAACCTCACTTCTACCAAAACATCCAATTACGCGCTGCTTAGCAGTTGTTTGTAAGCTTCACGTTTGGTGAGGCCGCGCTCGCGGGCGGCAAGTTTCAAAGCGGCTTTGCGATCGATTTGTCGCTCGCGCATGATTTGCTCCACACGTTCGCGCAAAGGCGCGGCAGATAATTCATGATTCGTTTCGGCGCCGGGCGCCGGCGGCCCGATGAGGAGGGTGATTTCCCCTCGAATTTGTTGCTGTTGCACGCGAACGAGCAGTTCGGCGAGATCGCCGCGCAGAAATTCCTCGTGGACTTTGGTCATTTCCCGGGCAATAACCGCCTGACGGCGACCCAGCGAGTTCAGTGCATCCGAAAGGGTGTCCACAAGGCGATGGGGGGCTTCGTAAAGGACCAGGGTGTGGCTTTCTTTGGCGAGGTTATCGAGTATCTCGCGGCGCGCGGCCGAGCGGGAGGGAAGGAAACCTACAAACAAGAATTCCTCGGACGGCAGCCCTGAGACTGCGAGGGCGGCGACCACGGCTGAAGGGCCTGGAATTGGAACTACGGGAATTTGTCTTTCGAGACATAAACGAACCAATCGGTAGCCGGGATCAGAGATAACCGGCGTTCCTGCGTCACTTACCAGGACAATCTGCGCCCCTTGCTCCAGCCGCTTCAGTAGCTCGTCAGCCCTGGAGGCTTCGTTGTGCTGGTGATAGCTGAGCGTTGGCTTACGAATCCCGTAATGATTCAGGAGTTTTACTGTGTGCCGGGTGTCTTCGCATGCGATCAGGTCTGCTTCGCCTAGAAGACGGAGCGCTCGCACGGTTATATCTTCCAGATTTCCTATCGGAGTAGCCACCAAATAGAGTGTGCCTTTGCGATGTGGGGGCCCCTCGGGCGGCCGAACTGATGTTTCTGGCATGCGCCAGCCAGTCTAGCATGGGCGCGTTAGCCGCCTTCGGAGCCGGGCTTGTGAGCTATTGAGGCGTGGATGAAGAGTCTGTTCGGGTAAGAGCGGCACCCTCATGGTAAAATACTGATTTTACGGAGACAAACAGACGTGCCGTTATACGAGTACGAGTGTGAAAAGTGCGGTAAGCACTTTGAGAAAATCGAGAAGATGGGAGGGCCGCATTTAAAAAAATGCCCCAGCTGCAGTGGCCGGGTCGAGCGACTGATGTCGGCGCCTGCCATCCAGTTCAAGGGCAGCGGCTGGTACGTGACCGATTACGCCCGCTCGTCTAACCGAGGCGCCGAAAAGAGCGATGCGGGTGGCGATTCTGACAAATCCGACAGCAAGGCTGAAACGAAGACGGATGCGAAGACAGAAACGAAAACGGCATCCGAAAGCAAAGAAAAGAAAAAAGTCGCCAAAGAGAAGTAATACTACGGCCTAGAGCTTAAGCTCGCGAAGATAAGCGCGAAAGTCCTCACCGAATTCGCGATTTTCCAAAGCAATTTCCACGGTAGCCTTTAAGAAGCCCAGTTTATCGCCCGCATCGTAAGATTTGCCCTCGTACTCTAATGCGTAGAGTTCGTACTCCTGAGCTAACAGACGCAATCCATCCGTGAGTTGAATTTCTCCTCCGCTTCCCGGCGAAGTTCGCTCGAGGCAATCGAAAATCTCCGGCGGCAGAACGTAGCGGCCGGTGACCGCCAGATTTGATGGCGCCTTTCCCGGGCGAGGCTTTTCTACCAGATCGCGCACGCGAAGCAATCGGTCGCCCCATTTGGATTTCTCGGCCGGCTGAGTGTCAATGACGCCGTACAGATGAGTGCGCTCCATCGGAACGGGCTCAACGGCTATCGTGCCAATGCCCGTTTCTTCGTAAACGTCGGCGATCTGACGCGTGGCGGGGCAGGGGCCTGGAATAATTACGTCGCCGAGAAGAACGGCGAAAGGCTCATTTCCCACCAATTCGCGCGCTGTCAGCACGGCATGCCCAAGGCCCAGCGGTTCTTTTTGCCGCGTATAGCTGAAGTTCACCATATTGCTGATTGAGCGCACCATCTCAACTTGCTCGGTCTTTCCCTTGCTTTCCAGGAACCGCTCCAGCTCGGGCGCATTGTCGAAATGATCTTCGATAGCGTTCTTGCCTCGCCCTGTAACGATAATGATGTTCTCAATTCCCGAGGCCACGCATTCCTCGACCACATATTGAATGAGCGGCTTATCAACGACGGGGAGCATCTCTTTAGGTTGCGCTTTGGTGGCCGGCAGAAATCGGGTGCCCAGACCAGCGGCTGGAAGGACGGCCTTGCGCACGCGTCGGCTCTTATTTGTCATAGGGCGATTCCGGAAGCTATTCCTGTATGGAAGTTTGGAAGTCAAAAATGCGGTTGCTCAATCGGCCAGAACGACCTCGCTCCTTCGATGAAGAGAAGGCGATTTGCGGACAGAGTCTAGTCCGTGGCCAGTGGGTGAGCCAAAGCCGTATGCTACCATACGAAACCGCAACACACGCGAGACCGTATGGCTAAGCGTATCCTGGGCATTGAATCTTCGTGCGACGAAACTGCGGCTGCGGTTGTTGCCGACGGTCGGGAGATACTGTCCAGCGTCATCGCTTCTCAGATCGCAGTGCACAGGAAGTACGGCGGGGTGGTGCCGGAATTGGCGTCGCGCGAGCATCTTCGAAGCATTGTTCCTGTTGTGCGCGAGGCTCTTGACCGCGCCGGGATGACCTTAAGAGAGCTGGATGCTGTCGGAGTCACATACGGACCAGGTTTGGTCGGCTCGTTGCTGGTGGGTTTGACGTACGGGAAAGTTGTGGCAAACGCGCTAGGGAAGCCGCTCATAGGCGTCAACCACCTGGAAGGTCACGTTCGAGCGGTGTTCCTGGAGGCGTTTCGTTCGGGCCGAGAGCCGTCTTTGCCGGCGGTTTGCCTTATCGTTTCCGGCGGACATACTTTGTTGTACGAAGTCAGGGATAGCGGTCCCACCGTTCCCCTGGCCGCCGCGCTTCTGAGATATCGAAAGATCGGCCAAACGCGTGATGATGCCGCGGGCGAGGCATACGATAAAGTTGCAAAGCTTCTGGCCTTTGGATATCCGGGCGGGCCGATCATCGATCGCCTCGCGGCTCACGTCGCCGGGCTACCTTCCGCGCAGAAAGAAGCCGTCGAGTTTCCGGCTACTAAGATCAAAGGGAATCCATATGATTTCAGCTTCAGCGGGATCAAGACGGCTGTGCTGTATTACCTTCGGGCACACCCAGAACTGCAGCCTGAGATCGATGAGCGCCGCCGAGCGCTAAGCAGGGGTGAGCGGAGCGCCGATCAGTTGCTTCCCTTATGTAGCGCGCAAACCCTGGGATTACTCGCGAGTTTTCAAAGACGAGTCGTGGCCGAATTAGTCAGGCGCACTCTGCAGGCATCTGAGGACGCAGCGGCTCAGAGCATTCTCGTTTCGGGAGGTGTGGCTGCAAACAACGAATTGCGGAGTTCATTCGAACGTGAAGCGGAGCGGCGCAGCTTCCAAGTATTTTTCCCCAGCCGCGAGCTCTGTACCGACAATGCTGCAATGATCGCTGCGGCGGCTTACCCCAAGTTTTTGTCTGCGCAGTTCGCTGGCTGGGATCTTAACGCCGAGCCCGTCCTGCCCCTGGCATAAAAGATCACTTAAAACTCTGGGCCAGGTGCTGAGCGTTTGGATTTCAAAACAGGCAATACGTCGGGAAGCGCGATAGCTTACCGCCGGAGGTTCAAACAAACTGTCGCCGAAAATCAGTCTGCGGCTGTGGCTTCGTCACCCGTAGGCGGCATACGCAAACGCGCCTTTGCCAGGGACTTAACAAGTACGGATTCCATATTTTCGGGACTGGAGTTACGGGCGGTGGCGAGTTCGGTGATCAGGAGGTATTTAGCCCGCTCGAGCATTTTCTTTTCCCGAAATGAGAGTGGCTTGCTGTGGCTCAAGGCCACCAGGCTTTTCAGAACTGCGGCAACTTCGATGAGTGACCCGGTTCGCATGCGCTCCGAATTCTCCTTGAAGCGATGCTTCCAGTCATGGTGTGAATTGAACTTGCCCTTTTCGAGATAGCCGAGAACTTTGCAAGTGTCGCCATTTCGAATAACTGGACGAAGTCCGACTGCTGCTGCGTTCGAACGGGGAACCATAACCTTGAGGGAGTTGGAGGTAATTCTCAACATGTAGTAGGTTTCGGTTCGGCCTTCGAGCATGCCATAACTGATTTGTTCAATTACGCCCACGCCGTGATTTGGATACACTACCTTGTCGCCTATTTTAAATTCCATGGCAGGAGTTCCCCCTAAGACAAAGCACGATGCACTCATTTTAGGCAATTCATGTACGGATAGTCAATATATTTCTCGTAGAATCAGGTAGTTATGTAGAAATTCCAATACGGGATGGAACTAAAATTGCTTGCAAATCCGGCCGATTCAGGTGCGATGTTAGACCTACACGACAGGCACTTGGAAATTTGAAGAATGCTGATTCTTACAGTGGACACCAGCGCACAGTCAGGTAGTCTCGCGTTGCTTCGTGACGCGACAGTTCTGATGCATCGGGTAATCTCGTCCGACGAACCGTATTCTGCCAGCCTTCTTCGCGAGGTAATGAAAATGTTAGACGGAGCGCGCATCTCTTTCGAAGAGATTGACTTATTTGCCGTGAATGCCGGCCCGGGCTCCTTCACGGGATTGCGAGTGGGTCTGACAACCGTAAAGGGCTGGGCGGAAGTTTGGGGGAAGCCGATCGCGGCGGTGAGCGGACTAGAGGCAATAGCGACTCAGATTTGCGGTTCAGTTGCACCGGGCTCATTCATCGCAGCCGTAACAGATGCGCGCCGTGGACAGATATTTGGGGCTTTATTTCGTTCGCGGGACGACGGCTCTGGGCTCCTTGACCGCCTCGGAGACGAAGTTCTAGCTAACGCCGATGAGTTCCTACAGTCTTTGCCGGCACATGTGGGAGGCGACGATGTGTTAGCCATCGCGTGCCTTCAACCTGAAGGGGTGCAGCCAGCAATTCAGCGACTGGGATCCCGGATCGAAGTCGTATCGGATGTGCTTGCCCCTTTTATTGGCCAGCTTGGTTACGCTAAGGCACGGCGAGGGGATGTAATAGACGCGTTGCATTTGGACGCCAACTACATCCGCCGGTCCCATGCGGAGATGAACTGGAAATCCGACTGAATCCTGGCGACATCTTTTGCGGACTTCTGATTCCACAGACATGATTCGGAACGTTGATGCCACCGATCTCGAGCGCGTTCGGACGTTGTTGGCGAGTGTTCCCGAGGCTGCGGTGTGGTCAGCCGATTATTCTCGACTTGCTTTGCATGGGGACTTATCAGTGCGAGTGGCAGAGGAGGAGGGAATCGTGTGCGGTTTGGTGGTTTTTCGAACGATGGCCGATGAGGCAGAAATTCTAAATCTAGCCGTAGGTTCGACCAGTCGGCGCCGGGGAATCGGCTCGCGCCTTATGGAAGACGTGTTGGCGGCCTGCAAAACGGCGGGAGTTAAGAGAATATTCCTGGAGGTTCGTGATTCCAACGACGCTGCCCGAAAGTTTTATTTGCGGATCGGCTTTACCGAGGTCGTGCGGCGCCGCAAGTATTATTCCGAGCCTATGGAGGATGCTCTAGTACTGGCTCGTACAGTCGAATAAGTACGGAAAAGTTCTTGTGACGCGAACCTGCGTATGTTAGGTTTCGCTTATGTAAAACCCTAAAATACTCAGGAGGCGCATGATGTCTTTGCTCCGGGAAGTTCGTGAACAACTGCTGGCGGGCGACGCAGAATTCCGACACCTGGTTGAAGAGCATTCACGCTACGAAGCACAGCTTGAGCAACTCACCAAAAGTCCCTACCTGAGCGCGGAAGATATCCTCCTGGAATCCGATCTGAAAAAGAAAAAGCTTCGCGTGAAAGATGAGATCGAACGGTTGATCGCGCGGCGCACTAAATCAGCACACACCCATTAGCACGCGGCTCCGTAGTGTTAATTTATCGTAGAATGGTAAAGGTGTCGTTGTGCGCTTTTAGCGCATGGGCTTATGGCAGGGAATGGTCAAAGACGGTTACAAGTTTGTTCTCCCGCTTTTGTTTGCGGGGATTGTGGCGGCGGCTCTCGGCTGGAGAATTCCCGGGGCCGTGCTGCTGTTCGTCTGCGCCGGCGTGGCTTTCTTTTTCCGGGACCCAGAACGGCTTCCGCCCGCTGAACCTGGAGTTGTGGTTTCACCAGCCGACGGCAGGATTACGGACGTATCGGAGGAGGCCTTAGGTGACTGTCCGGGTCGGCGAATCAGCATCTTTTTATCTATTTGGGATGTTCATGTGAACCGGTCGCCTATGACGGGCCGGGTTGCCGACGTGGAATATCGGCGCGGCCGTTTTTATAACGCCATGCGCTCCCGGGCATCCGTCGATAACGAGCAGAACATCATTCATCTGCAAACAGAGCGTGGGGAGATGATCTTCAAACAAATTGCCGGCGCAATTGCCCGGCGCGTGGTCTGCTGGAAGCGGCCGGGCGAGACGGTAAAATTGGGGGAGCGAATCGGCCTGATCCGGTTTGGTTCACGCATGGATGTCTGGCTGCCGCAGGACGCCGAAATCGTTGTGCGTCCTGGTCAGCACGTGGCGGGAGGAGTCAGCGTGCTGGCGCGGTGGCGATGAAAGAACCGGACCAGCAGGAATTATTCATTGAGCCGCGCAATCATCGCTTGAGGCGCGGCGTCTATCTCCTTCCCAGCGCATTTACCGTCGGCAATCTGTTGTGCGGCTTTTATGCCGTCTTGGCTACGGTGAAGGGCGGCATTGTCGATCTCGATTACGCATCGCGTGCGATCGGTTTAGCCATTGTTTTTGATGCTTTCGACGGCTTTGTTGCCCGGGCTACCCACACCAATACGGAGTTCGGCAAACAGCTTGACTCCTTGGCCGACATGGTTAGCTTCGGAGTTGCGCCTGCGATTCTGGCCTACACCTGGGGCGTCCGCACCATCGCTCAAAGCGATATCCCTGAAGCGCGGCATATTTACGATTTGGCGTGGGTAGTGAGCCTAGCGTTTGCTCTGTGCTGTGCGTGGCGCCTGGCGCGCTTCAACGTACACGGGATGGCGCCGGCAGGTGGCCTGCGCTACTTTGTGGGCATGCCATGTCCCGCGGCTGCAGGAATGATTGCGGCCGTCGTGCATGCGTGGAAGGTTCCCATCGAGGACTGGCGCTGGTCCGCCGCTTGGCTAACACTGGTTCTGCTCCTAGCCGGACTTATGGTGAGCACGGTACGTTACTTTAGCTTCAAAGGAATTCCCTGGGGCAGGCGCCAGCATTCATTAATTATCGTTGCTGTGGGCTTGCTTGTCTGGTCGGTTGTGGTTTATTCGGAGATTGTGTTGTTGCTGATTGCAGCCGCCTATACTGCTGCGGCGGTCACGATACACGTCGTCCGCCTTGTTCGGCACCGCCTCGTTTCGCGTACCGCCTGAGCGATGCCCCTTCCAGAGCACTCGCTGCGAGTGGCCATTGCCGGAGCCACCACGCTACGTGGAAAAGATTTGAAATATTGCCTTGAAGAGAGTGGTTTTCCCGCGGGGGAAATCCGACTCGTTGATGAGGAAATAGCTTCAGGCACACTCACCGAAGTTGCGGGCGAGCCCGCCATCGTTCAGTCCATCAACGAAAGCAGTTTTGAGGGTATGCGGTTCGTCTTTTTTGCTGGTTCGGCGGGATTTGCTGCAAAGCACGGGCCGGCTGCCGACAAAGCCGGCGCTTCCGTGATTGATATGACGGGAGGGTCATGGGCCGCCTCTCGTGCACGACCATGGATACCTCGCCTCGACGCGTTGATTTCTCCTCCTACTCCCTCTGCGTTGCCGAACGATCACTATCACACCTGGGTGGCGCCTTCGACCCCAGCGATCGTGGCATGTTCGCTGGCAGCCGCCTTTGCCGATTTGTCTCCGGCGCGTGTTGCGATCACATTCTTTCAGCCGGTTTCCGAACGCGGCGATGAGGGCGTAACCGAATTGGAAGGACAAACGACCAAGCTGCTCTCCTTTCAACCGATGCCCCAGCGAGTTTTCGATACACAGGTAGCGTTTAACCTTACGGCGCGTTGGGGCGCGGAAAGCACAGAACGGCTCTCCGACGCGCGAGCCGCCATTGCCCGCGAAATACAACGATATCTCGCGGACCGCATCACACTACCTGCGGTTACTCTTATTCAGGCGCCGGTCTTTTATGGACATGCGTTTGCAGCGTGGGCTGAGTTCAAGGGCCCCATGAACGAAGACACTCTAACCGCGAAGCTGAAGACCGCGGGATTTAGTGTAGTTCCTCCAGATGAACCAAGCCCGTCAAACCTCACTGCCGCCGGGGAAGCGCAGCCGTTGATCACTGTCCCTGAACGCGACGCCAACGTCGCCAACGGATATTGGTTCTGGGGTGCGGCTGATAATTTTCGATTGGCCAGCGTGAATGCAGCTCAAATCGCAGAGAGGCTCCTTGCATCCTAACCGGAGCTTCATCTGCGCACCGATACGTTGGATTCTGGCGGTTGTTTTGGCCGCAAGTAGTTGCGGCTATCGCGTCGTGGGCCGGACAAATACTCTGCCGGAAGGGGCTCACACGATCGCCATTCCGGCGTTTGCTAATCGGACGACGCAATATCGAATCGAGCAGATCCTGACGCAGGCCGTGACGCACGAGTTCATCGCCCGGACCAATTATCGGGTTGTTCCCGACGCCGACGGCGCTGATCTTGTGCTCCGAGGAGAAGTGACGAATCTAGTGAGTGGCGCCGTTCTCTACGATCCTACGACGGGCCGTGCGACCACAGTGCTGGTCACGGTAAACCTCAGAGTTTCGTTGCAGGATCGCGCCGGCAAAAATTTATACCGGAATAATAATTTCGTATTCCGCGAGCCCTATGAGATCTCTGTGGATATTCCTTCCTTTTTCCAGGAAGAAGGTCCGGCGCTTGATCGCATGTCGCGGGATTTTGCATCGCAGCTTGTATCCGACGTTCTCGAGAACTTTTGATGCCTACCATCTCCGCCGAATCTCTAGTTACCCGGCTGACCAAAAGCAAGGCCGGGTCTTCGCTCCTGCTGCTTGGTAAAGACGCCTATTTACGCGATGTTTTCCGGGAGCGCGTGATCGAAACATCGACCGATCCTGCGGCGCGGGGCTGGGCGGTATCGCGGTTTTCTGCCGATGAAGGCGAAATGGGGCAGGCGTTGGCGCAGGCCCAGACCGTCCCCATGCTGGCACTCCGGCAGGTTGTAATCGTGACGCAAGTCGAAGCGCTCGAGCAAATGCCGGAGGAGCGGCGAGAAGCGGAAACGCAGAACCTGGCGGATTACTTGACCGACCCCGCTCCGTTTACCGTCCTGATTCTTGAGGCCGGGGAACTGGACCAACGCACGAAATTCGCAAAACTGCTGCTGGAAAAGGTGCTGGTCGTGGCGGCGGAGCTTCCTGAGGAACCTCACGAGCGGGCACGAACAGCAGCAATGCTGGCCAGCCAAATGGCGCGCGAACGAAATTCCGTCATTGAAGACCAGGCGGCGGAGGAACTAGCTGATCTTTGCAATTGTGATCTCGGGGCTATGCGAAGCGAGATCGAGAAGCTGGCTACGTATGCGGGGGCGGGACAGCCCATTCGGCGCGAGGATGTGGAAGCGCTGGTCGTTTCGGAGAAGAAGTATTCTGTGTGGGAACTGGCGGAAGTCTTAGCCAGCCGGCAGCGCGCCCGGGCATTCCACTTTTTGGCGAACGTGCTGGAGCAGGGAGAAGCCGCCCCCGCGCTGATCGGTGCAATGGCCTGGATGTATCGAAAGTTGATTGAGGCGCAACAGCTGAGTCCGCATACCTCGTCGTATCAGGCTGCGGGCCGCCTGGGCATGCGAGCCGCCACGGCCGAACTGGCAATTCGTCACGCTAGAAAAATCCCGCGCCAGCAGCTCGTCGAAGGATTGCGGGCACTCTACGACACAGACAGCAGGCTCAAGGCGGGTGCGACGAACGATCGCGCAGTGATGGAGTTTGTGGTCGCCCGACTTACCGCTTAGAGAGCCCACACGACTACTGATTTAGAAACGGGCTGGTGAGTTATGCTCGTGCTTGCGCTTGCAGATTGTTGCAGGCAACCGAGAGGCGAGACTTATAGCGATTTGCCGTATTCTTGGTGAGGACGCCTTTGGCAACGGCACGGTCAATCGATGCAACGGTAGATGAAAGCAGCTTGCCTGCCGCTGCGCCGTCGCCAGAATTGATGGCGCCTCGCAGCGACTTGATCATGGAGCGCACACGGGTACGGTTCGACCGGTTAATGGCGGAACGCTTGATCGATTGCGCCGCGCGCTTCAGTACAGATTTCTTGCGCTTCTTTACCTTAGTGGCTGTTCCCTGAGCCATCCATTGCTCCTTTTTTCAACGCGAAGCGATTACGGTAGCCGACGACAGCAGCTTTGTCAAACACGCGGCGTCGCGGTCCTACTATGTGCGGCGCTCGTTTTGGCGGCGGCCCTCTCGGCCGGTTGCGTGTCGACTATCGCGGCCGCCGAAAAGGTCGAGCAGCTCTCACCGCAAGGTTACATCAACGATTTCGCGGGCGTCATCGATTCCGATTCGCGCCAAAAGATTACAGCTTTATGTGAAGAATTGGACCAAAAAGCGGATGCACAGCTTGCTGTGGTCACCATCCACACGCTCGAAGGCGATACAGCTCAGAACTTTGCGAACCGCTTATTCGAAAAATGGGGCGTAGGGCCCAAGGGCAAAGATCGTGGCGTGATGGTGCTGCTCGCGGTGGACGATCACGAATATTGGACCGAGGTCGGATATGGGCTGGAACCGATTCTG
>Ga0207135_1004_pt1 | contig 38108 bp, 36 predicted proteins | sample Alteio_BWMinHeat_10_FD_153530 | JGI IMG/M metagenome (GOLD analysis project Ga0207135, IMG submission 153530) | Enriched cells from forest soil in Barre Woods Harvard Forest LTER site, Petersham, Massachusetts, United States -... | ecosystem: Environmental > Terrestrial > Soil > Temperate forest >...
CCCGTGCGTCATTCGCAATCCGCCGCGCCGGCTGCGCCGCGGGTGATTCCGGAAAAGAAGCCGCCCGTCGTGTATGGCAAGGCCTTCGTCGTGATGGAAGACGAGGCCAAGTGCACGTTTGAGTATCTCAAGGGGGCTTGGATCCCATACGGAATGAGCATCGCCGAATGTCGGCGTGAGTTTCTTGTCAAGGAATTGCCGCAGAAGGTCAATCGCATGACGCGCTATGAAGTTCGCCGCCCGGTGACTGTGGATGATTGACATTCATCATTCGGAAAGCAACATCATGGCGCGCGACATCGATTACGCCGCGAAGGCAGTCAAAACGGCAATCGTGGAAAAGTTCGGCGCGAAGAACGATTTATCCGGCCTGTACGTATTGGCCGGCGAGCGAACGATCTCGGTGCGCGACGGGGAGGCTGCCGCCGAGGGAACCCGCGATGCGCTCTTGGCTGGGATTCGCGAGTCGAGCAGTTATGCCGATGTCTGGGAACGATGGCGTGCTTCGTAGCAGAAAGTGCAAACTATGCTGACCGAGAGAGATGTGTCCCGTCTGTGGCGTGATCTATTTCAGACAGCGCCGATCGACGAGAGCGCGTACACTAAGGCGTCGGAATTGATCGACGCCTTGCCGGCAACGAGCCCTTTGCGGCAGCGCTATGCCAGCGAGCTGTCCGATCTTCGACGGCTCACCGCCAAGGCGGAAGCGCCGCCGCCCGCCAAGCGCGGAAAGCAACGAACTCAGGGGTGAGTTTCTCATCAAGGACGTTTCCAATGCTCCCTTGGGCGGCCAAAGGCCGGCGGCCCACGGTCTGGATCATTTCGCCGCTAGCGGACACGTTGCTGCTCGTAGCCGCTCCGCTGGCGATTGTGCCGGTCGTCTGGCTGGCGGTGCAGTGGTTCTCGACTGAGGTAATCGTCGTCGCCGTCGCTTCGTTCGCTTCGCTCGGGCATCATCTGCCGGGTTTCATGCGGGCCTATGGCGACCGGGAATTGTTTCGCCGGTTTCGCTGGCGCTTCGTGCTCGCTCCGCCGCTGATCTTGGCCGTGGCGGTCGTGTTTTCGTGGCGCAATTTGCACGGGCTGGAACTGATCCTCTTGGTCTGGGCCACCTGGCACATCGTCATGCAGACGTATGGCCTGATGCGAATTTATGATCTCAAGCGCGGCCTGCGCGATGCTGCTGGAGCACGCATGGACTTCGGCGTTTGTCTCGCAGTGTTCCTCGCCGGGATCCTGTTCAGTCAGAGCCGCCTCTATGCGATTTTCGACATCGTCGGCCGAGTCGGCATCCCGCTCGGTCCGCCGGCGACGATCGACATCTTGCGATGGGTGCTCGGAGCGGCGATCGGCGCGGTGTTGCTCGTTTATGCCGTTCGCGTCTTAATTCAGACGCGCGCAACAGGACCAAGCTGGGCAAAGATTGCCTTGCTGCTCACCACGGGCTGGCTCTATTGGAGCTGCGGTTCGGCCAGCACGAACCTGCTGATCGGAATCGCGATGTTCGAGATCTTTCATGCCGCGCAATACTACGCGATTGTCTGGAGTTACAACCGGCGCCTGGCCGATCGTGACGTGCATCGTTTGGGATGGTTGCGCTTCATGTTTGCCAAGGGCTGGTGGCCGCTGGCGATGTATGCGTCGGCCATCATCGCTTTCGGTTCGATGAAATGGTTGACCGACGCCATCGATGCCTCGACAACGAAGTCCATCCTGCTGGCGATTCTGTTGACTTCGAGCGCCTTGCACTTTTACTACGACGGATTTATCTGGAAGGTGAGCGAACGCGGCACACAGCAGAACCTCGGCATCGAATCCGAAGGGAAGCGGGCCGCGAAGGTTCCCGGCTCCTGGCACGCGGCAAAATGGGCCGGAGTCGCCGGGCTCGCCGCACTGTTGTTCTGGATCGAGGTTTCCGGTCCTACACGCACGGAGGCTGAAGAGCGCCAGTGGGTCGCCACACTGACGGCATGGACGCCCGACGTGCCTGAGCTGCTCGTGCGGCAGAGCCAATTCGCGCTATTGCGTGGCGACGTCGGTAAGGCCGTCCGTGCGGCGGAACGAGCCGTGGCCCTGCGCCCCGCTTCAGTCGAAGCCGAGGCCGCCTTGGGCACCAGCCTGTCGAACGCCGGCCAGTATGAGGCGGCCGCCGTGGCGCTTCGTGAGGCGGTGGCGCTGGCGCCGAATGTCGCCGAGAATCACCACGATCTGGCACTCGCGCTCGGGCAGCTTCGGCAATGGCGCGAGGCCGACCGGCAGTTCGAGATTGCCGCCGGCCAACAACCCCGCAATGCCAAGCTGCACAAGGACTGGGGCGATTTGAGCGTCCGCCGCGGCACGCTCGATGCCGCCGTGCGACATTTCCGCGCGGCACAGGCGCTGGCGCCCGACTCGCTCGACGTGAGCGGTGCACTGGCGAACGTCGCCAAGCTGCTGTTTCAGCAGGGCAATGCCCATTTCCTCCGACATCAGACCGCAGAGGCCGAGGGCTGCTTCCGCCAGTCGATTGAGCTGACGCCCGAATTCGCCGAGGCGCACGTGAATCTTGGCGCGGTCTTGATTCAAAGGGAGCGATTACCCGAGGCCAAACTCGAGCTGCTGACGGCAATCGCATTGACGCCCGACAACGCGCAGGGACATTGCAACCTGGGCTACATCTTGTTGATCGAGGGCGAACTGTCGCAGGCGCGCGCGCACTTGCTCCGCGCCGCGAGCCTCGGTCAATCGCTCTCCCCGGAACTCCGCCACGCGGCCGGCCTTTAGCCGATGCGATTTATCGCGACCGCAGCCCGACGCGCTAGCTTCGAGCTTGCTCGCTGCGATCTCGTGGCGGAATTCGTAAAGCGGCCGTAGGGAACGCCCTCTGCGGCGTTCCGCAGCATCATTTGTGGACAGCGTTTGTCGCGCCCCTCGGAACGGCACGGAGGCCGTTCCCTACAGCGGCTTTCGAACCAATTCCGCTACAAGCGCTGAAACGAGCAATATTACGGCAGGCCGTGGGCGCCGCCGGCTCCGCCAAGCAACGCCACACGCCCGCACGAACTCGCAGATTAGCCGCTTAGACCGGCGTGACCGAGGCGGCCCGAGGACCCTTGCCCTTGCCGCTCCCCTGTCCTTGCTCGACGGTGAATTCGACCTGCTGGCCTTCGGTGAGGCGATCGAATTGTCCGCCCTCAACCGAGGAATGGTGGAAAAACAGATCCGCGCCGTCGCCAGTCTGAATAAAACCGAATCCCTTGTCACTCACGAGTTTCTTGATCGTTCCCGAAGCCATGACTGCAAACTCCTTCACGTGTGTTCCCTCGCCTCGACAGGGAACACATGCTCCCGCTTGCGGTAGGGGTGAAGCGTCATGGTAGCCGATTACGGCACGGCGTGAAAGACCTGAAGGGATTGCTTTCAATGGGCGGTTCCTGGGGCCGTTTTGGCCGCCTTGAAAAAATCTTGAAAAAACCTCCAAGATCGCCTGATGCCCGGCGAACAACCTCTGTGACGGACGAGATTTGGCTCGCCGCCGGGTGTTTTTCAAGTCCAGAGGCCGGGAATCTAATCCTTGAAAAGGAGGGTGCGATCATGATCAAGCGGGTGCTCTTTGCGACGGTCGGTTTGACGCTGTTGGGCGTGTTCTTTTTTGGCCGCGGCGCCGCGAGCTATGTGGGAACGGCCGTCGGACGGATCAAGGATTCGATCAAAGACAGTGTGCCGGTCGGATTCGAGCTGGATCGAGCTCGGAAAATGGTGAAGGACCTTGTGCCCGACATTCAGCGCAACATGCATATGATCGCTCAGGAAGAGGTCGAGGTCGATCGGCTCGACCACCAAATCGCCGACTGCCGGCAGAAGCTCGATAAGGACAAGGCCGATCTGCTCCGTCTCAAGGGAGATGCCGAAAGCGCCAAACAGGAATTCACTTATGGGACGCGGGTCTATACGGTCGCCCAGGTCAAAGCCGATCTCTCGAATCGTTTTGAGCGATTCAAGACGGCCGACGCCACGCTCAAGAGCCTCGAAGGGATTCACGACGCCCGGCAAAAGGGTCTCGAGGCCGCCCGGCAGAAACTCGAAGCCATGTTGGCCGCCAAGCGACAGATGGAGGTCGATATCGAGAACCTCGAAGCCCGCAAGAAGATGGTCGAAGTGGCCCAGACCACGAGCAACTTTCAGTTCGACGACAGCCAGTTGGGCCAGGTCAAGGAGCTGGTCAGCGATCTGCGAACCCGGCTGCAAGTGGCCGAGAAGATGGTCAGCGCCGAGACGAGCCTGCACGATGAGATCCCGCTCGACACCCCGACGCCGGCCAACATCGTCGATCAGGTGACTGATTATTTCGGCCACAGTACGCAGGCTGCACAGGAAACTGACCCGGTCAAGGTGGCGAAAGCGGAGAAGTGAAGTTGGTGAGCGACGGGTGGCCGGGGCTGGACCGTAGGGAAGCCCCGGCGGCGACACCGGGGCTTCGGCTTCGCCTCCAGCCCCGGGCACCCAAGCGACACCGACCCCCCGACCCCCGGTCCCTGACTCCTGGCCCTTGCTAAAATGTACGATCGACGCCGATTAGCCGAACGGTTGCAGCGGGCGATGCTGGCCCAGCGATGGAGCGAAGTGCGACGCGTCGCCCAGCAACTGCAAGGCAGCTCGCACGATTGCGGGGCGTGGCGCCGGTTGCTCATTCCCTTCTTCGCCGCGACGAAACGAACCACTAACCTGCCGACTGCCATGACTGCGATCTCTGGACAAGGACGATTTCGGCTCTGGATCGACGCCGTCGGCGGGTATCTGGTCTGCTTGAACGACGAGATCGTGCTCGGCCAGGCGGTGCCAGAAGGCTCACCCGACGTGCCAATCCTTGGCGACCTGTCGCGGCGTCACGCCGTGATCCATCGCGACGAAGAAGGGTACGTAATCGAGCCGGTGCGAGGGGTCAAAGTTGACGGAAAAACGATCCAGCAATCGATGACGCTCACAGATGGGCGCACAATCGAACTGGGCACCGGCGTGCGGTTGCGGTTTCAGCGTCCGCATCCATTGAGCGGGACGGCGCGGCTGGAGTTCGTCAGCCATCATCGCACGCTGCCCGCTTTGGATGGGGTGTTGCTGATGGCCGACTCGTGCATCATGGGACCGGGACCGCAAAGTCACATCGTCGCGCGCGATCTCGCGGGCGACGTCGTCTTGTTTCGCGAGGGAGCCGGCCTGGCATGCCGCACGGCCGGACAACTGCGGATCGACGGGAAAGACCACGAGGGTCGCGGCCCGCTGACGGGTCGCTCGCGGGTCGAGGGGAATGACTTTTCATTTACGTTAGAGGCTTGCTAGGAGCTGGGGCCAGGGGACAGAGGCAAGTTCGCCCCGCCCGCTTGCGGCGGGTGAACAGCGACACAGATCGGAAGTCGGAAGAGGGCGCTTTGCACAGGGATCGAGCAATGGTTACGCTGGAATCTGTGGAACCCCAAGCCATGAACCTCCCCATGACTCAAGCCACCGCGAACTCGGCCGTGCCCGCCGGCCCGGCTCGCTTCGCCTTCACCAGCGGCGCCCGGCCGCTGGACGGCTATACGATCAAGCGAGGCATCGGCCAGGGGGGATTCGGCGAAGTTTATTACGCCGTGAGCGATGCCGGCAAAGAGGTCGCGCTCAAGCTCATCCGCCGCAACTTGGATATCGAGCTGCGCGGCGTGACGCAGTGCTTGAACCTCAAGCATCCCAACCTGGTCGCCCTGTTCGACGTCCGCCAGGACGAGCATGAGGAAACTTGGGTCGTAATGGAATATGTCAGCGGCCAGTCCCTGCAAGAGGTCCTCGCGGCCAACCCAAAAGGCTTGCCGGTCGATCAAGTCATGCACTGGATGCAAGGAATGGCTGCGGGAGTCGCGTATCTTCACGACCATGGCATCGTCCATCGCGATCTCAAGCCGGGCAATGTGTTCTGCGAAGACGGCATCGTCAAGATCGGCGACTACGGCCTGTCGAAATTCATCTCGTGCAGCCAACGGAGCGGGCACACCGGCAGCGTGGGAACCGTGCACTACATGGCCCCCGAAGTGGCCAACGGCCGCTACGGAAAAGAGGTCGATATTTACGCTCTCGGGATCGTCCTGTATGAGATGATCACAGGGCATGTGCCATTCGACGGCGAGAGCCTGGGCGAGATACTGATGAAACATCTCACGGCTCAGCCGGATGTGAGCGTGATCGGCGAGCCGTATCGGACGGCCATTGTCCGTGCTCTGGCGAAGGACCCGGAACAGCGGGTGCGGTCGGTTGGGGAGTTAATGGCTCTCTTGCCGCGCAACACCGGCGGCTATGCCGATCCACAGCGGGCGGGAGCCTTTCCGCCGCCGTTGCTCGGGGCGAATCGTGCGCAAGCGGCTGTGCCGGCCTGGCCGGTCGGGCCAGCCCAACCAGTTAACCGCCAAGCCGACGCCTACAGAGGCGGAGCGCCGGTTAATGGCGGACCTGCCGTCGGCGCCCCTATGTTTGCCGGATCCGTGGACCGAGCAGGGCGCGAAGAGCCGCTCTGGCGGCTGATGCGCACGGCTTGGTTGGACGTGCGCCACTGGTGGGACCGAGCGGGCCTGCTCCCTTGGCAACGGCTCCTGCTCGTGCTGGCGGCGTTGGTTGTTTTGCTAAAGACGTCGCTGATCTGGTTGCCCGTCGTTCTCATCGGTGCGCCGTTTTACGCGGCCTACTGGGTGATCTGGGCAGTATTTATCAGAAATCGATCTGCCCAGCAACCAACTCAACCGATGCCGGTCGCCGCGGCTGGACCCGCCGTCGCGAATCCAAACGCCGGGCCGCGCAGGCCGCTCAATCAGACCTATCACCGGTGGCGCAACGGCGGGCCGCCGTCGCCGTTGCTTCAGCTTACTCCGCGGCAACGGGCCACGGAATTGGCCGGCTCGATGTTCGCCGGGGCGATTGTGGCGATCCTCGTGGCCCTGGTGATGTTCCTCGTTCGAGGAGGCGCCGGCGGTGGGACCACTCCCGAACTGAATCAATACGCTTGGCTAGCACTGTCCGCGATAATTGGAGCCTGGGGAGTGTTGATTCCGGCGAAGCTATGGGAAGGCGCGAGGGAAGACACTACGCTACGCCGTTTCGCGATGCTCGCAGTTGGTCTCTTGGTCGGCGCTGCGGCGTATGGGATACAAACTGATTTGCTCGTCAACTTGCCTTATGAAATGAATCACCACCTGCCGCCGCCGTTCAGCGGCAACGGAAATGCGTGGCGCCAAAACTTCTACGACGTGTACGGCAAGCCGTCGTATGCCTATTTAACGTATTTCGGATTCCTGTTTTTCGTCATGAAGTGGTGGCGACAGGCAAACCCGCTGCGGCATTCGCGATTGAGCCTCTGGTCGGTCGCGGTCACCGTGTTTTGTGCGGGTGTGGCCAATATGTTATGGCCCTTGCCGCAACCCTGGGGCCTCATGCTCGCCGCCACGATCTCGATCAGCGTGCAGATGGCGAGCACGTGGATTCCGATTCGTGACCGCGGACGGGGTCCGGGAATGGTTGCGAACAACGTGTAGCGATTTATTGCCTTTTACTCGTTCCCAGGCTCTGCCTGGTAACGCACTACCGTCGAGGCTCTGCCTCGACATCGTGTGTGATTCTGGGGTAACGAAACAACGATCGCGAGGCAGAGCCTCGCTGGCAGTGTGTTCCAAGGCGGAGCCTTGGAACAAGACTTAGGGGAGGCGGTCCGATGGAAAGTCGCGTCGTGATTGGCGTGCCAGTCGTCGTGCTCTTGGCAATACTGGTATTGTTTGGCGTCGCCTGGTTGTTCCACCATCACTATTGGAAGCCGGTCGTCGGCGGACTTCTCTTTGTGTTCGGCATCGCTTTTCTGGTGATGTTCGGGTACTCCGTCCCGCGCCGCATGGAGATGAGCCGGCAGGTCGAGGCGGTACAGATGGACGAAATCAACCGGTCCGAAGCAATGCGTCGAGCCGACGCACATCAACTGGCGAAGGCGGAGTCACAACGGTCGGTCGATCATCAGCCGTCAGGAGCGGCCGACTCCGCCACCGCTGGGGACCGCGCGCCAACTTCCGAACGAAAGCAAGCGGAAGCCGACTTGGGAACGGCCTCTGAAACCGGTTCTGCAAAAGCGGCCGCCTCACCGCCGTCTGGCGATTCGGCTGGAAAAAGTGCCGATGCCGGAACCCCGACCGCTGATGCGCGTCCTGCTTGGGTCGATCGGCCGTCGGGTCTGAAGCAGGCCGGCAAAGGCTTCGAGGCGACCGCCGTCTCGGGACTCTATTCGACGAGGGGCGAATGCAAGCGGGCAATTATCCAGCCCGTGAACGATCTTGCGACCGAGTATGTTTCCGAAAATGTTCCGGAAGCGGCGGAGCAAGGATTGGCGCTCGATCGCGACTACATCTGGTCGAAACTCGTTAAGGCCGAGTATTGGGAGACGGTCGATAAAGCGTTCGGGGCGGAAACTCATCCGATGAGCCAACTCCACGTGTTGCTGGCCTTCGACAGCCAGGTCGGCCACGATCTGGACTATCAGGCACATCAGGCGCTCGTCGGCAGCCGGCTCAAGGACGCCGCCGGTGTCACGGCTTGCTCGCTGGCGCTGTTAGGAGGAGTGTATCTCCTGCTGAAACGCGGCACTTCGCCGCGCACGCCGCATGCGGAGCACGCTTCATAGGGCCCATCATTGGAGTTCACGCTTCAGCCTGCTGCGGCACGCTGAAGCGTGAACTCCAACAGCCGACGCAAGCACGCCGCAAGCGGCGTGGCGAAGGCATCCGACTTCCGACCTCCATCCTCTAAGCTCCCCTCCATGTCATCCGACACCGTCCTCATCGACCGCATTCAAACCGGCGAACTCGAGGCCTGGGAGGAATTGATCGCGCGGTTCGAGGGGCGGCTCTTGGCGTTCGTCGAATCGCGGCTCGGTCGCCGCTCCGCCGGCGAGGACGTGGTACAAGAGACGTTTATCGGGTTTCTCACAAGCTTGCCGAACTACGACCGGTCCCGCCCGCTGGAAAGCTATCTCTTTTCCATCGCCGCGCACAAATTGACCGACCATCTCCGGCGCGAAGGACGGCGGCCGGCGCTACCGCTTTCGACAGGCCAATCGAGCCTCGACCAGATCGACCTCCCTGGCAAAGACCGTCCGGCCAGCAGCATTCTCCGCAGCGGCGAGCGACGGCAAATCGAAGCCTCCGCGCTCGCCGAAGCCCTCGCCGAGCAGATCGATCGCTGGAAACAACGCGAGGAGTGGGAAAAAATCAAATGCGCGGAATTGCTGTTCGTCGCCGGTTGGCAGAACAAACGGGCCGCCGAGGCGCTCGGGATCTCCGAGCAAACAGTGGCCAACCAAAAATTCGAGTTCCTCGAACGGCTCCGCAACTCGCTGCGCAAGCAGCGGCTGTCGGAGGATCTGTTTCCAGAGTTGTATGAGAACAATTAATTCGCGTTGATTCCCGTTCATTTCCGGCCCTGGACTCTTGGCGTCCTTGGCGCCTTGGCGGTTCATCAGTTTTGAGTTCGCAATGGATTTCACGACGGCCGAGTTACAAGCCTATCTCGACGAGTCGCTGCCAGTCGAAAAGATGGCGGCGGTCGAGGAAACTCTGCGCCGCGACCCGTCGCTGCTCAGCGCATTGGAGACGATCAATGGCCGGCGGGACGCCGGCGTCCATTCGCTCGGCGAAATCTGGCGCCGCAATCGGTTGACCTGCCCCACGCGGCAGCAATTGGGCAGCTACCTTCTCAACATACTTTCCGACGATCAGGCCGGCTACATCCGCTTCCATCTCGACACGATCGGCTGCCGCTATTGCCAGGCCAATCTCACCGATCTCAAGTCGCAGCAAGCCCCGCCCGCCATCGCCCAGCGCCGCAAGAAGTATCTTCAGTCGAGCGCCGGCTATTTGAAGTCGCGCCGCTGATCATCACTTCAGATGCGGCCGCACGATGTCCGCCCGGATCTTGTACCCGGCCGCATTGTTGTGCAGCCGGTCTTGGATGAACAAGTCTGCCCGCGGCTGACCGTCGGGGCCGAGCATCGCGTCCCAGAAGTCAATGTAATCGAGGTTCTTGCCGGCGGCGATGTAGTCTCTGATAAGCTGGTTACCCTTCTGCTGCTTGTCGCGCTGGGCCCACCGCGACGGGCTGGGATTCATCGACAAGTAGGCGATCCGCACGTCCGGCAGCTTCGCCCGCACCTTCTCGACGAACGCCTTGAAGTCGGCCAGCACCTGCTCGGGCGATTTGCCGTTGTTGATATCGTTTCCGCCTGCTTGGATTACGATCAGCCGCGGTTTGTACGGAATGACGATCCGGTCGGCGAAATAAACCGAGTCGGCCATCTCCGAACCGCCAAATCCGCGATTGATGACCTTCTGGTCGGGGAAGTCCTCGGCCAACGTCTTCCACATGCGAATGCCGGAGGCGCCGGTGAATAAGACAGCGCCTTCCGGTGGCGGTTGCTTCTTGTCGGCGGCCTCGAACGCCTGGATTTCCTTCTCCCAACGCTCGCTCGGCGATTTGGCGGCCGGCTTCGCGTCGCTCTTGGGCGCGTCGGCAGCCCGGATCCACGGCGACAAGAATGACCATGCCGCCAGGCCAATTGCAAATCTCATGAACAAACTGTTGACGCGCGATTTCATGCGAGGGCTCTCCTTCTGGACGTGATCAATGGACGGACTCAGTGTAATCGCCGTAGGTCAGGCTTTCGAGCCTGACAGCGTACGTCAGGCTTTCCAGCCTGAAAACGTCGATCGATGTCAGCCTGGAAAGGCTGACCTACTCAATGCTTTGCACCCGCGCGCGACAATGTTAGAATTACATTCGCGGCGCTAAAGTAGCAGGCACACTCCGTGTGCCGTCCGCAGTTACGGCACGCGGAGCGTGCCTACTACATTTACCATGAGCATTGACACAGTCGACATCGGCACGATCCCAGCGGCTTGGACGCGCCGGCATTTGCTCGACCTGGAGAGCCTTTCGGCCGAGGAGATCAATGTCATCCTCGATACGGCCGTGATGCTCAAAGAGGCGACGGGCGGTTGCCTACAAAAGCTGCCGTTGCTGACGGGCAAGACGGTCGCCAACCTATTCTTCGAGAACTCGACGCGGACGCGTACCAGCTTTTCGCTCGCCACGCGGCGGCTCGGCGGCGACACCGTCGATTTTTCCGCGTCCAGCTCGAGCCTGTCGAAAGGAGAGACGTTCATCGACACCGGGCGGAATATCGAGGCGATGGGGGTCGATGTCGTTGTCGTTCGGCACCAGACCCCCGGCACACCCCAACTATTGGCCCAAAACCTCGCCTGCTCGGTGATCAACGCCGGCGACGGCCCGCACGAGCACCCTACTCAGGGCCTCTTGGATATCCTCTCGGTCCGCCAACGGCGCGGGCGTATCGAGGGACTGACAGTCGCCCTGGTCGGCGACATCGCGCACAGCCGCACGGCCCGATCGAACATCTGGGGCCTGAAAAAGCTGGGGGCTCATGTCATCGTCTGCGGTCCGGCGACGCTCGTCTCGCGCCGCTGGGAGGAACTGGGGGTCGAGGTGTCCTACTCGCTCGATGAGATTCTGCCGCGCTGTGACGTGCTCAATCTGCTGCGAATTCAATTCGAGCGACAAACCACGCGGCCATTCCCGTCCGTTCGCGAATACGCCTTGCTTTACGCGATGAACCGCGAGCGGCTGGCCCGGGCAAAGAGCGACCTCTTGGTCCTCGCCCCCGGCCCGATCAACCGCGGCGTCGAAGTCACCCCCGAAGTGGCCGACGGCCCCCACTCGCTCATCCTGGAACAAGTCGCAAACGGCCTCGCCGTCCGCATGGCGGTCTTATGGCTCGTCACAGGGGCGAACGAATAACCGGATTGGCAACGGATCTTTGACAGGATTAACAGGATTCACAAGATTTCTTTCGAGGTTTCTATCAGTTTTCATCGGCGACGATGTTTGGCGTCGTGCCGACTGTGCAATCGTGTAAATCCTGTTAATCTTGTCGAACACCTCCTTATCGAATGCCAACCCTCCTCATCACAAACGGCCGCGTCATCGATCCGAGCCAGAAGATGGATCGGGTCACGAATCTGCTCATCCGCGATGGACGGATCGCCGCCTATGATGCCGCGCCCAGCGGGCAGGACTCCGTAATCGACGCGTCGAGCAAGATCGTTTCCCCCGGATTGATCGACATGCACGTCCATCTTCGCGAGCCGGGGCGCGAGGAGGACGAGACGATCGCTACCGGCACCGCCGCCGCGCTGGCCGGCGGTTTCACGAGCATCGCCTGTATCCCGAACACCGAGCCGCCGATCGACACGCAGGGGACCGTCGAGTTCATCCTTCATCAAGCGGCGCGGGCCGACAATTGCAACGTGTTCGTCGTCGCCTGCGTCAGCAAGGGGCGCGAGGGGAAGGAGCTGGCCGAGATCGGCCAATTGGTTCGGGCCGGCGCGGTCGCCTTCAGCGACGACGGGGCACCGGTCTACGATTCGGAATTGATGCGGCGGGCATTCGAGTATTGCCGGATGTTCGACAAGCCCCTGCTCAACCACGCTGAGGTCCGCGAATTGACTCATGGCGGCGTGATGCACGAAGGTCTTGTGTCGCTCGTGCTCGGCTTGCCTGGCATGCCGTCCGCTGCCGAGGACGCGATGACGGCCCGCGACATCGCCCTCGCCGATTTCACCGGCGGCCGGATCCACATCATGCACGTCTCGAGTGCCGGCAGCGTCGAGCTGATCCGCCGGGCGAAATCGCGCGGCGTGCGGATCACGACCGAGGTCTGCCCGCATCACTTCTCACTCACCGACGAATCATTGCGCTCCTTCGACGCAAATTTCAAGATGAGCCCGCCGCTCCGCGCCCGCCGCGACGTCGAGACCTGCATCGCCGGCCTGGTCGACGGCACGATCGATTGCATCGCCACCGACCATGCCCCACACGCTCGCGAGAAAAAGATGCGCGAGTTGGACCAAGCTCCGTTCGGAATCGTCGGGCTGGAAACGGCGCTTGGCCTGGTCGTCACGAAACTGATCGAGCCGGGCCACCTCGATTGGCCAACTGCATTGGCCAAGATGACGATCAATCCCGCCCGCATCCTCGGCCTCAATAAAGGTACGCTCGCCGTAGGTGCAGACGCGGATGTGACCATCATTGATCCCGACGCCCGCTGGAAAGTCGACCCCGACAGATTCCGCTCGAAAAGCGCCAACACGCCATTTGCCGGCTGGCACCTCCGCGGACGGGCCGAAACCGTGATTGTCGGTGGAAGAGTTAAATACAAAGCCGGCGCTTGACGAACTCAGCAGGTGCGTCGCCGGAGTGCCAGCAATCCGCCAGCAGCGCCAAGGGCCGCAAGCACGATCGTCGAGGGTTCGGGGATAAATGGTCCGCCGGCCTGAGGGGCATAGGCTTGGGACGTGCCGACGTGCCCGTTGTCCGAAAAGCCGACGTTGGTTACGGCATAATGCGCCGCGTTGGTGACCACCCAGACGAGCGCCGACTGATCGCTCGGAGTGGAATTGAGCTGCGTCCCTGAGTTCAGCGGATTGAAGTTCACTGCAATCCCGCTGTCGGTCGCAGAACGCGCCAGATTGAACGGTTGTCCGTCGCTCCAACTGCCGAAAGCGCCAGAGATCGGAGTCGAGTGCCCCGACGCATCGGCGCCGGCGCTGGGAATGCTGACGCCGGTCCAAGGGTTCGTCGGGTCGTTGATCGTCGCCCGGACGATATCCGTTAGCGGCGGATTCTCCGGAACCAAGGGCTTCAAGTTCTCGAAGACGTACGTGAACGCCAGCGCGCCGGCATCGTTGGCCCAGACGCTGCTCCGCACGACGCCATCGAACGAGCCATTAATCGTGCCGTTGTAGTTGGTCGGAAAATCGTGATTCGCCACCGGAATATGGAATTCCGCTGCGGGAAAAGGGCCAGTGATGTAACTCGGAGTGAAGATAACGGGATTGAGCACCGGATTGTACAATGTACTTCCGGGATTCAACGGACCGGTGGGATTTCCCAGAGCCGGCCGAGCCAGGAGAATGAGAATCGAGACCAGCGCGCCAAATGTGAGCTGTTTGACAACTCGATTCATCAGACCTCCGACGCAGTTGTTAAAACTCATTATCGTTTTCCTAAACTGATTCCAATGGTGTGACTCAGTGGTGAATTCGGTGATCGGGGCGCATCGCGAGAGGCCGGAGCCAACGCGATGGCGAAACCAACTCCGCGCGCGGGATCGTCGCGAAGAGGGCAATTGAGAAAAAACCGGACGGGCTAACCACCGCGACGTCGAGCGACAATCGGATGGCGGCCTAGAGGCACTTCACTAGCGAGCCCGTCACTAAGAGAGATGGCCGGAGCGAACAGCAAACCTGCCCGAGCGGCACACTTAAAACTTACGAATCCAGCGTTCCCCTTAAACCCAAACTGTGCGAGCTATGGGATGCGTTGGCAGCCCCTGCCGCCGAACTATAGAGCAGTTATACCCGCGATTTCACGCGTGTCAACAGTTTGGAGTCGCTCATTTTAGTGGTGGAGGGCAAAGCCCGGACAACTGTGCCTTGTATGGGGAAAAGCCTCTCCGCGGCAGCCAGTCGCCGTACGTATTAATCTGTCCCAAATCAATCTTTTGTCGCAAGGCGAGCCACACACCGATTGATTTTGTTGGACGCAACACGACGCAGCGGCTACAATTGGGGAATCCATCTATGGAGCTTCAGGAAGAGCCTAACCGGCTTGCTCCGTAGGTTTTACGATTGCGGGCGTAGCTCAGTTGGCAGAGCGCTAGCTTCCCAAGCTGGATGTCGAGGGTTCGAATCCCTTCGCCCGCTCTTTATAAGAGCAAACCAGTTCTCGGTTTACCACTTTGTCGCCGACTCACCCGAAAATCCGGGTGACAGAATAGGTGACAGAATTCGGCGCTTGTCGCCCCGATTTCCCGCGAGACTCTCCCTTGTCCCCCGTATCTATCTGGGGAGAGTCGAAGATGGCACGTTCTGCAAAGCCGTGGTTCAATCGTCAAAAAGACTGCTGGATGAGCTGGCTGAACGGCAAGCGCGTGAAGCTTGCCGAGGGCAAACGCAACAAGAAGGCCGCACAAGATCGGCTCGACGAGTTGCGATTCGAGGCGGTTCACAATCCGCATCCCGATTCGGCCGAGTTGACCGTTGCATCGGTCATCGAGCGGTATCAAGGCTTCGCTGAAAAACGGGTTGCCGAAAGCACGCTGGCGACCCGCAAGCCCTATCTGCAATCCTTCGCCGAGGAGACAGGCTGGCGGCCAATCTCCGATTGCCGCCCCGACCACATGGAAACCTGGCTCGACAAGCATCCCGAATGGGAAAGCGACTGGACGAAGAACGCGGCGATCCGCAACGTTCAAGTCGCTTTCAACTGGGCTTGGAAATGCCGCATCGTCAAAGACAATCCGTTTCGCGGCGTCACGCACCGCGTGGGCGAGCCGCGGCGGAACATGACGGAGAAGGAGTTTCAAGCGGTGTTGCGAGTCACCGGCAGTGAATGGCGAAAGACCAAGCCGACGCCCGGCGCCCGCTTCCGGCAAGTGCTGACGTTCCTTTGGCACACCGGCTGCCGGCCATGCGAAGCCTGTAAACTCCGCTGGGCCGACGTGGACTTCGGGCGGGAGATCATCGTTCTCCGCGAGCACAAATCGAGCCGGACGCAACGCAAGCCCCGGCCGCGAATCATCCCGCTTGATCCGGTCGCGCTTCGCTTGCTTCGCTCTTTGCAGCGGCGAAACGAAGGGGATCATGTTTTCTTGAACCACCGCAAGACGGTTTGGAACAAGGACAGCTTGGCCTTGCGGCTGGCACGCGCCCGCGAGAAGGCGGGCGTTTCCGACGACGCCAAGGTTTACGGCGTCCGCCACGCCTTCGGCACCAAGGCGATCGTCAACGGCGTGGACCTCAAAACCTTGTCGGAACTCATGGGACACACGACGACGCGGATGACGGAGCATTATCTGCACCTATCGGGAGAGACCGCACACCTTGCCGCCGCCATGCGGCTCGCAAACGCTCGCCGTTCAAGTGCTTAAACGGCGACCCGGATTTTTTCGCGGCCGGCGGCGGGGCGTCCTGCGCCCGCCGCCGGGTGTTTTCAAGATACGCCGCCAAATCGTCCTCCATGACGCGAATGCCCTTGCGCATTCCTACGCAATGGGACTTGAGCCGTCCTGTCTCAATCAGTTGATAGACCGCCGACAGGGACAGCGCCAGACGAGCAGCCACCTCGCGAACCCGTAGCACGATAGAGATCCTCACAGCCAACTTGATCCAACTGCCAACAAAAACGGACGGAGAGATACGACGCCCCGCCCGCATGGCTCACGCGACGCACGTTCACCTCTTGAGAAACAGTTGCATGAGCTTCACCGCGCTGGCGGTATTCTCCGGATTCTTCACCGCCGCCTTACCCATTCGGATAAGGCCGTAGCCGACGAGCGCGAAGATCAGAAACATGGTGGAAAAGAAGTCGAGAAATCCGAATAGAACAGGCATCGTACTACTCCTTAACTGAAAAAGCCTTGATGATGCGGCCGTGAACGTCACGACCGCCGAACCAGCATCGAACCCAACAGCGCCCGCACGAAACCGACGACCCAGCCCGAGGCGGTCGAGACCGCAACAGGCAACGGCATCGTCAGTAGCTCTGACATCGAAGCCAACCGCCACATAACTCACCTATCCGGTTCCATTTCCTTGTCGTCCCGGCCGTGAACGTCACGGCCCTCTGCTTGTTGCAGCCGGCTATCAAGTACCGAGCCGCTGTCTCGATCCCCGTCCATCGAACCTTCGCGCCGCGACTCCGCCACTTCTCCCGGAGTCAAGGTTCCATAAAGTCCGTACTCCGAATGCTGAGCCACGTTCGATTCCGGGTACAACGCGCCGCGAAGTTCCCGCAATCCCTGCCGCCACATCGCCGAGGCGTGCGCCGCGCCCACCTTAGGACTGTCGTCCGCACTCATAACCACCTCCCTTCAAGAAAGAGAACAAGTCAGTTCCAGTTCCAATGCCCTTGCAGTTCGCGGAATTTTCCCGCGATTTGCCGCTGCGTAATCACGGCGTCATTCATTTCGAGCGCCTGCATTCGGTTCCACTGGTCGTAGGTCGAGTTTGTCCCGGCCAAGCAGCAGGCCGCGACGACCAGGTAGCAGCCGAGCGGCGGATTTACTGGCATCAAGATCATCGCTAGGAAGAACGTCAGACACGGCTCGACGAAGCGCTTGACCGAGACTTCATTCCACGTCGGCAAAAACCGCATCAGCCGCGGATAGCCGTTGTAGTAGGAGTGTTGCACGATCCCACGCCGACACTCGCGCCAACTCTCAAGACGCGCTCGCGCGCACATCACCACGAACACGCCCAAGAACAACATCAGCGGAGCAAGGTTGAAACCCGGCCACACCATCGAAAAGGCCAAGACGACCATGATCCCCACTGCCCCGGCAACGCCCAGATAACGCTGACCGAAGCTGCGGTGCAGGAAGACTTCCACCGTCGCCGCCCAGGCTTGAACGATGACCATCCCCAGCTTGCTTGCGTTCCGCGCCGTGTCCGTCGAATTGTTTTGTTGCTGCTGCTGATACATCAGACAAACCCTCTCCAGTTGGCCAGGCACGCGCGCACCGCGACCGCAGATGCACCATCGCCTGGAAAATCCCTTGCTATGAGAATGACCGCCCGACCCGATCCACCAGCCGCTTACCGTCGCTGCCCAAATGTGGCCAATCGCCAGCCTCGGCCAGTGTCCGCGAACGTCCTGCCGTTTTGCACCACGATCGCATCGACGTTGCATTGATTCTCCGGCCCGCCCGTCCGGAGCGTCGTGAACACCGACGGTTGCACCTCGTACTCGTATGATTCCGACACGCCCGCGCTCGTATGCGGCTCCGGTCTCGACCAACTGCCGCTCGCCATCCAATCATCCGGTTGATAACTGTTGTTTGCGTTTACGAAAAACTGCCTTGTTCGGCCGATCAGAGTCGCAGCCCATTCGTTCGTAACCGGATCACCGTTGGCGTGAAAGATCTTCGTATTCAGGTTTCCGAATAACGAGTCCGCTTGCGCCTTGCCCGCCTGCTCCCCGCCCAGCACCGCGAAGAAGTTCGACACGTTCTGCGAGAGCAAGACGGTTGCCACGCGTGCCGAGCGGCACGTCGTTGCAAACTGGAAGTCGTACGACGTGAGGAAATTCTGTGCTTCGTCCGCCCAAAGAAACACCGGCCGCGGACTAAGACGGATGTCCCGCCGCTCAATCGACCGCATGAACACGTATTTCCAGATTACTTGCGCGAATTGGCCGACTTCCGCGTACTCTTTCACCGGCAAATCAATCAGGATGATCTTGCCGTCCTCCACCGCGTCCGGCGTGAGATTTGTTTCTGTGCAGAATAACTCTCGCAGGATGCCCCGATTGAGCACGTCGATCATCGACGTGAATGTCGATACGATGACGCTTCGCGTTTTGTCGCTCAAATTCGGATACTCGACCAGGAAATAGTCGGCGACCGTCTCCAAATCCCGCCGCTCGCGCGGCGTCTTCGGCCGCTTGTCCGCTTCCGCCAATGAGTGAAAGCAAAATGAATTCCGCTTCCAATCATCCGACGCAATCTGCTCGCGCGAAGTGGGAGCCGAGACTACGAGCCGGTACAGATCGGGAATGGTGATCCGCCCGCCGCTCAGCGCCAATAAATCGACGAGATTGCGACACAACTGGCGATTGGCCCGCCGCCAATACGCCTCATCCTGCCGGCCGCTTCCCTGGCCCGAATTCCTGTCTCCCAATTCCAGCACGGTCGAGAGTAAGTTGACGACGTTCTCGGTCAGCCCAGCGCCGCCACTGCTCCGCGACATTGCGTGCGCGATGAAATTAAAGCGCCACGGCTGGTCCAAACCGAAGACAACCAGGTCGCTCAAACGTCCCGTCCGTCGGCAGTACGAAATCCACAAATCCCTCTCGTCGGGTTTTGATGTGAGCACAAGGCCGCCGAAGCCATTCAGAAACGCCTCTGCAATCATTTGCCCGCTACCGCTGGTTTTCCCGCTGCCGGTGGCCCCAAGTATGAGGGTCCCGTTCCAGGCATCCCGCAAGCTCCACGCTTCGCGCCGTGACCACCGCACCAACGGTCGCTCTGGATTCCACCGATCGTTGCGATTCGACTTGCGACTAAACGGCCACATGCCTTTCCTCTCCGAATAATTGCCTTCTCGCTAATCGCAATCATTGGCTACCAACCTCTGGTGTCCGATTCGCCCGCGGCCTCGTCAGAAACTGGCGGGACGTAGCCACCTTCGCCAGCCCATACGCTGAGCAAATTCTCATCGCTCAGGATCATGGGTTCGCAGCCATCGTCGTCCGCATCGCGAGACATCTTTTTTCTCCGCTCGATTCAATTCGCTGCGGCGGCCTGCCGCTTACCAGGCCGCCGCCAGCGAACACGTCAGCAGCACACGCATCCCCCTGTCAGAATCGCCGAAATGACCGACGCGATCACTTGGACAAAAATGAGAGTCAACATCCGACTATCCTCCATCTCGGATGAATCCACTTGGGCTGCTTGTCGGCATCCGCAACCGGCAAGCGCCATTGAGGCGACACGCCTCGGTTACGCACCCGCCATGTCCCTGAGCATTCGCAGGGCGGTACTGAGCCTCAGATTGCGCTTGCGGCAATCGCGCAGTTGGCCGACCAGCCATTCGAGATTCTCGATCAGCGAATCGAGGGTTCCATCACCACCTGCGAAGGTGACGGATCGCCCGCCGCCCAGCGTCGCCGTCACACGGCGCCGCAAACTCTTAACGGTGTCTTCCGCTACTAAAACACGGTCATTCAGATCAGCGTTGGACATCCGCATGTCTCCCAATTCGCTTGTCGTAGCCATTGTTTTCACCGTTGTCCGGTCATTGATACTTACGCCCATCGCTAAAGAATCTTTCTTGAAAAACTGAGGCTTCTTCGAGAGTCCTTTTCTGACCGCAAGAACCAATGCTCAGCAATCGAGGTCTGCAAATTCCCGCAGCCGACCCCGCAGAACTCCACGAGCACGGAATCGTTGACTATCTACTGCGCCGCGGCTTATCCCCTCGAAATCAGCAATCTCATCCGCGGGAATCTCGTCCCAATACTGACGTCGAATGGCTTGACGGTCGCGCTGATTCAAACGCTCAATCTCCTCATTCACCTTTCGGTGCATGTCCCGGCGTCGCGCCTCTTGCATCGGGTTCCACCCATCATCCACCACGTCTAAGCAGCCCGGCAGCGCCGGCACTCGGCACAACGCGCGCACGAGGTCATTGCAGCACTTGTTCGTCACCCAACGCACAAATGCGATGAGCGGAACTTGGCGGTGATAGTCGTCGATTCCACGCCGCATCATGTGCATGAACCATTCTTGTGCGGCTTCTCTTGGATCAACCCGATAAACCCGCAAGCGAGGGCGGGACAGACACACGCGAGCTTCGTTCAGCACGACCGGATACAAAGCTTGGAATTGCTCCGCCATTCGCGGCGAATTGAATTCATCACCATCCCATCGCCATTCGATGATGTTTTGAACGCGCCAAAGATGGTCTCCCCAGCGCTCCCCGCCAGTCTCCACATGATTCCGATCGTCGTCTTCGCGATTCATGGTTTCACTTCCTTTCGATTCGTTTGGTCTCTAACAACTAAAGACGCTCGAATCGCGCGCACGCGACAAATTTTTTTTCTATTCAATTGCTGCGCGATCTATTTCGTGACCGCAGGTCAGAAGACAACTCGCGAGAGAGGCGAGAAACGATACGAACTCAATCAGTTCAGGCGATCCGCTGGCATCGATTACTCTGCTCGACAGAAGCCTCAAAAACAGATAGTATACCGCCGTATAGTAGTCGGCATGCGCAGGATTTTGAGCTGTTGCCGCTTCTTTATTTCATTTGGATGAATGGAGGCGGCATTGCCGGCGGATGATGAGAGACCAAAGCTTCGCCTGAAGAACGGCAGCGAAGTTGACGCCCAAATCGCCTACGTGAGATGGCGAATGCTCGGCGCGGAGCAGACGACGCGCCCACATCTTGTGGAGGCTCTTTTGGCGTTTGCCCGCGGCAATCCCGACTCTATCTCCACAGAAGTCGCTGCCGAGACAAAGGAGCGTCACAGCTTCTGGTTCACGCGAGACGGCGCATTGGAACCGATTGTTCGCGATGTTCTGCTTAGTGCATACCGCGAGACGCCCGACGGCGTCGTTATCGTCAACCCCTTCGATTTACGCACGCAGCAGGAAGCCGATACCCTCAGTGAGATTCAACGCCAGGACGACCTCTTGATCCGGCGCGGATTCCGCGACAAAGGCGAGCAGCCGCCCGGCCAGTCCCGCTGAACTTGACGGCGCAGCTCCTTTTCCGATTTTCCAAGGTCTACGGCAATTTGCGGCCACGTCTGACCATCACGCCGCCGCTGGATAATCTCTCGAGTTTCTTTAGGCAGTTCGTTTAGGTCTTGATCTAACGCCTCCCATGTTTCTTCCGGACCGGGACAATTGTAAAGATGCGCTTCGCTTCGACGCTTACCCAGTTTCCTTCTGACCAGGCGGACCTTACGAAAGTAGTCGTATGCGAGATTCCTCGTCGTCTTCGCCACCCATGCCCCGAAGTTCCCACGAGGCCAGCGACCACTCAAAAACTTCACAATCCTGACCCCAAGTTCGCCTCCAAGGTCCTCCGCGTCCCATGGCGGTATTCCCTTCGAACGAAAAAAGCTAATCGCGCGATCTTGAACGCTCGGCATCACTGCCATGGCGGTTAGGAATTTCACTCTTTCCGCCAGTTCACACCTCAATAGCTCAATCGCTCCTTCAACACACCGCGCCACATCGGCGCCGTTCAGCATCAAGCAATCGAACACTGCTTCCATGCTTCGCGAAATATCGTGACTCAGTCGATCCTTCTTCTCGTCCGACCGACAGATGGAGACAATGACTTCCGGCAGTTTTATTGGCTGGTAGCGCGACATATTTAATCGCTCCCCCGCTGAAGGTCCACTTCCGTTCCGGTTCCGAGCCACTGCAATCGCACGGAAATCTGACATTTGAGAAAGCCCTCCCAGCTTTGTGCCACTAACTTCGCCGCCCTATGCACGCAGAATCACCCCATGTCACTTTTTTGCAAGTGAACCTGCGCAGATTAGGAAGTGTTTAAGGCCGGAGGCTCAGGACCAAGCCGCTAACCCCGGCACCGCGTTTGGCCACCGCTCGCCCGCTCTCGGTCCTCGAACCAAATCAAGCGTGCGTGCGTACTAACAGATTTGGCCTCCCAAATCTTCTACGCAAACGCGTTCGCCAACGTCGCACTTGGCCGAAAAGAATTCTGAGAATCTCGCTGCCCCCCTCTGGCGGCTGATGGCTTGTGTGTCACGAGAAGTTCACTTGCTCGATCACCGTCGCATTCTTCGGAGCGGCCATCGCCGCCGGCTCGTCGGCCTCTTGCAGCCAGGGGATGCGATGGCGAACCAGCCCGTCGAATAGCCGCAGATGCGGACGGACATCGGAGTTTAGATTGCGCCCGGTGAGGCGAACGGTCTGGCCAGTGAATTTAAGCGTGATGCCGTCCGATGCGTCGAAATCGGCACGCTCCAGCCATGCGTAACCGAGTGCGGTGATGCTGCCGTCCTTGCGCCGGACCTCCAACATGACCGCCCGCTCGCGGCTGCCACGTAGCCAGCCGAACGCACCCAAATCTTCCGGCTGGTCGTCCGGCAAGTCGTCGCGATCATGGCCGTTGCCATGTTTGTCAGTGAATTGCCGCAGAATACTATCGTTCATAAGCCCTCTCTCCCCTTTCGACCGCAGCGCGTTCGAGCGCGCCGTCGCCGTAACGCTCGTGCAGTGCGACCACTTCCCGTTGGCGTGAGCCGTTGACTAGCTCCGTCGCCGTTATCCGCTCTTCCGACTCCGCCACCGCTTCGCGGAGCGCCTCTTTGTCGTCGCAGTAGACGGTCACCGACTCGCGGCCGCGTGAACAACTGGTGTACCATTGTTCACGTGAGCTTGCAGGAAACGATAAACTGCTCTGGCCGACGAACACGCAATCGACGGTCTTGCCCTGGCTCGCGTGCGACGTGACGCAATAGCCGTGCGCGATGTGCCCGAAGTTCTTCGGAACCTTCCAGGAATTGTCCAACACGATGTTTCCTTGAGCGTCGAACGTCTTGATCCGGTAAAGCGATCCGTTGTCGAGCCGGTGTTGGCGATCCGCAGTAAAACCATTATGGGTGATCCGAATTACGTCGCCAGCGGCAAGTTTGAGCCTCGCTTTATGAAACACGTTGAACCGCGCCGCCTGATCGAGCGGCAGTGTAGCACCACCGACGGTCAGTCGCTCGCCCCGCTTATAGCTTTTGGCGTTCTGATGAAATTGCAGAACGTCGCCATGAGCATAATTTCCAGGATCGCCGCGTTCGGCCTCAGTGTAATTCGCGTTTTCAAGGACGGTGAATTCGCGTTCCTCGCGAGATAGCGAACCACGTTCTTGGAGCAATCGCCTAATTTCGGCAGTGCAGCGGCCGCCTTCGCTGTGAGTAGGAGACACGACCAACGCAGTTTTTCCGCTCGAAACCGCGGCAACGTAATCGGCAGCCAAAGCTTTGTATCGCTCGGCGTTCGGAATCTCACGAATCCAAGAAAGTTCGTCGAGCCGATCGAACCCTAAAGCCGTTTTACCTTCCGCAAGCAATTTGATCGCCTCTTTATATTTTCCAGATTGCCGCAAAATTTCCTTGACTTCCACCGGCCTTATTCCGGCCTCATTTTCTAGCAGTTTCAGCATCGCTCCACGTTCAACGGAGCCATGCTGGCGACGATCGCCCGTGAGCAAAATGCGAGCGTCGATTTCTTTGGCGAGCTTGAACAATTCCGCAGTCGTTTTGCTGCCAAGCAACCCAGCCTCATCAATCCAAACCACTTGTCCGCGACATGATTCCTGCATTCGTTCGTCTTGAAGGAGACGGGCGACAGTGTCCGCTTCTTTGAAGTGAGCCGCCCTCAAAACCCCTCGGCTCGCATCGGCCGAGGGTGCGAAGGCATGCACTTCGGTTCCCGCTCGCTCAATCGCCTCGACTGCCTCTTGCATCAACGTTGTTTTGCCAACTCCTGCCTTGCCCGAAACTGAGATCACCCGGTCCCGCGATGTGAGAATGTGCCGGACCGCGTCTTTTTGCGACTCGTTCAGCCAGTCACGTTTGAACTCGTGCTCGCCCTTGACCAGCGGCTTGCACGCCCCGCGGCCCGAGCGTGCGAATTCGATGATCCCCCGCTCTTCACCGAGCACGTCGCGCGTCGTCGCCATGCGCCGGCCCTTGAGTTCCGTCACGAGCAGCCCGTCGCGATCGATTTCACGGCGAATCTCTTCAGGCGTTGCCTGGCCAATAGCATGACGCATCGCCGTCGCGAGCAATTCACGATCTACCGCGACGGACCGCCGCTCAAAAACATGCGCGATCGCAAAATCCATTGCCTTTGCGGCGGCACGTTCGTCCGTGAGTGAGGCATCACCGCCGAGCGAAAACGCTACTTGAGCGACAGCGCTAAACTCATCGGACGATAAACGGCGCCGCCATTCCTCCTGCAATTGCGGCATCGTGAGTTGCTTTGCTTTCCGTTCGCGAGTGGTCGCCCCAAGCTCCGACTTGGCCACCGGGTCAACGATCCCTTTGTCGCGGGCGACCTGCTCGATCAATGCCGTGCGACGCGAGAACCTCTCGTTTAAACTCGACAACCCAGCGATCTCCCAGCCCTTGGCCGTTCGTTCGATCGGCAATCCGAGTTCGGCCAGCCTTCGGGCAAACCGCGAATGGAACATCGCTTCGAAATAAGGCGAATCCCTTTTTAGGTCGCGGAATTGTCCGGCTTTCCAGGACTGTTCCTTATCGTCCCAGGTGACGTTGGCAACAAAGCAGTGAGCGTGCAAATGTGGATCGGGCACGCCATCCACAGGGCGCGATGTGAAATGAATAAACTCTCCCCAGACGGCGTTGCCCGTAATGCGCTCTTCGTTTTTGCCCGACTTGCGGACGCGGGTTTTCATTTCGCGTTCGATGTCGCCCATCGTCGCATCGACCGATTCGCGAAAGGCATCAAGAATCCGCTCGTCCCTGGTCAGGCCGTAGAGCACAGAGACGCTCTTAGGCACGTGGAAATTGAAATCGTAGCCCACCGAGCGCGTGGCATTACGACGAAGCAAAAGCGACTCGCCGGTCTGCGGGTGAATCCCGTCGCAGAGCGCCTCCCAGTCGCCCTTCTCAATGACGCCGCTTAAGCCCAGCTTGCTTGCGGCCAGGCCGCGCCACCGGCCTGAGAGTTCCTGCTCTCCCTCGCAATAATAATCCGCTGTGCTATAGTATCTCTTCGCTCGCGCAGCGTGCATGTTCTGAACAATGCGCAACATATCTTATAATACGCCTGTTCACGGATTTTCTCACCAAAAATCAGCAGAGCGCCGCGGTCAGACTCGGTTTCAGCAACGGCGTGTCGCATTCTGGCACGGCTTCGAATCTGATTCCCGCTCAACCCCCGCGTGCATTTTGCCGCCCATCGCCGGTTGGTGGTGTCATTCATTGGCGCCGCGAGCCGCGCCCGATTAACGCGGAATTTCTTGCCCAGGTGATGAAGCCCAATTTGTCAGCGCCAGGTTTTCCGCTCCTCCGGTAATGCTCCTGCCCGTTACGCCCCGCGAGCCGGTAGGCATTCTTGAAGACACTTCGGCCTGACGCGGCTTCACGTGTTGTCGCGTCGTCACCGTCGTTCTCTTCCCGAGTTTGCTACCGCCCCCACACGCGGCCTTTTTCGCTGGGCACTTACGAAGCGTCGCCGGTCCGGCAAGCAGAAAATCGGTTCACCCCTAAAGGTCGCCCCCAATTTTCACGCTTGCCCGCACGCTTGCGCTCCGGCTGGTCCGCTTCGGTCAATCGTGCCGCATGGCCGCGATGGTCGTGGCCGGTAAACGCAAACGAGGAGAACGAACATGACTGACAACACACAGAACGAAGCCGCCGGCTCGAAGAAACCGAGTCACATTGCCTACCACGTCCGCGAACGCAAAGGCGCAAAAAGCTTTTGGTTGAGGGTCGGAAGCGCCTGGATCCATTCAGACAAAAATGGGTTTTCAATCCAACTGGATGGCGTTGTTCCGCTCGACGGGCGCATCACGCTCCGCGTCGCATCGGAGGAGAAGTAGTCACCACCAACCGGGCGGGCAGGGATGCCCGCCCATTTTTTTGAGAGGAATCGCATCATGTACGCAACAACCATCAATCCCTTCTACGCCGCCCGCACTCAGCGCCCGGCCGCTTCGCGGCGGCCCGACAACGCGACGAGTGCGATCGAGAAGGTCGTCATCGGCAACGCTACGCTCTACCGGGCGAACTGTTTCGACATCCTGCCCCAGCTTGCCGGCATCGACGCCGTCGTGACCGACCCACCCTACGGCATCGGCTTCGCCTATCGCAGCTACGACGATTCGCCGGCCAAGTACGAAGCCATGATGACCCGGCTCGTGCCCGAGTTCGTCCGCATCACGAATAACGGCCCATGCTTTGTCTGGCAAAGCCCGCTCAAAGCCGACCAATGGCATCGCTACTTCCCCAAGGGCTACCGCATCGTCGCCGCGTGCAAGATGTATCCGGCGCGCCCCGGCAAGTCCGGCTGCCTCAGTTGGGACCCGATCATTTTCTGGAGCGGCCGCTCCCGTATCCACGATGAATTGCCGCGAGACTGGCACATGGCCGACCTCAGGCCGTGGGACGGCTACAAAGGCGACAATCCGCTCCCGTGCCCGCGGCCGTTGGAGCAAGTCCGCTACATTTGCGATTCGATCCGTGCCGAATCGGTCCTTGACCCATTCATGGGCAGCGGCACCACCGGCGCCGCCGCCGTCATGGCCGGCAAGCGGTTCGTCGGCATCGAGCAGGACCCCGTCTACTTCGAGTACGCCTGCCGTCGCATCGAGCGGGCACTACTTCACGTACCACCGTCGCACGTATCCATCTGACTTTACAAGTGACATCTGCAATGGAAGGAGGTACAAGTGATCGCGTCTGTTGGGTTCAAGACCCTACGACACATTTCAAGAAGGAGAGTAATGATGGCCGCAACAAAACACATTGCTTGCTTGTCGTTAGTTCTGGCCGTCGCTGGCTGCGCTCAGTCGGGCACCTTATATCCGGCAAATCCACAGGCATCACGAATCGGCCCGCTGAGCCTCGAATATACAGCGTACGGGACTGGTGCCGGACCAGTGCGGATCAGCATGCCAAGCGGCGAACTACTGACTGGGCAATACCGGGTGGTCGAGAATTCCACGTTCGACTACGGTTCATCATCGACCGTAGCAAGTGGAAACGCTGTCTCGTATGGGAGTGCAACCGCTTACGGCCCAGGGGGCGTCGTTACTGCCACTGGAACAGGAACAACCTACGGTACTGCACGCGCTACGACTACTTCAATCAATCAGGTTACTCCCGGCTCACGTAGTGGCATGTGCTCGATGGTCGGCGATAGAGGCACTACAGGTACTTGCGAGTTCTTTGTAAATAGACTTACCGGCGTTGGCGGCGGCAGTTGCCAGCTTTCCAATGGTGCGCAATACAACTTGATGTTCTGAACCGCCTCCGCCTTTCCTTAGCTAGCAAGCGGTTCGTTGGCATCGAGCAGGACCCCGTCTACTTCGACTACACCTGCCGTCGCATCGCGCAGGCGTCGAACGAGCGCCCGTGACCGGCCGCCCTCGCGGCTCCTGATCCTCCGTCACCCAGTCTCCCGCGCCGGGAGACCGACCACTGCGGCAAACCTTGCCGCCCTTCCAGCTCTGCCAAACCCAGCAGAACCCCGGACAACAGCCACATCGTGTGGCTGTTGCGATGAGGGATGCTGACTGGCGTCTAATACACTTTCTTGGACAGACATCTTCCCTTAGCACAGCTAAGGATGTTTTTTCACGGTGAAAATCGCCCGCCAGTCGCCATCCGCTCAAGCCGCTTTCCCGCGGCCACCGCCGCTTTGCCGGTCATTGCTTCGCGCCGAATGACGCAGCCGACCTCGGCAAATCCTGCCGGTCGGCCGCGCCAATTTACGACATTGCCACAGCGATTCCGCTGCGCATCAGGCGCTCGTTTCGCTCATCCACCGCATCAAAGCTGGCCATCCAAGACCAGCGTTTCGACGACAAACCGGGTCCGTTTGCCTCGCAAGGAGCAGCTTCCAGCGACGCTAACGCCGGGCTTTCGGCGATCAAATACGGCCGAAAAGGAGCGAACAATCGGGGCAGGGAAGAGGGGCGGATTCTTGCACAGTCATTCACACATACAGAGATTGAAGGCGAAAATCTCACTAAAACTCAAAGACTTCTGCTTACAAGCGCTGGACTCAAAATCAAATACGGCTACGACCAACAAACCAAAATCAACTGATTTATCAATGGCTTACGAATTCAATTGACTCTTCCACCGCACTGAAATAGCTTGCACACTACTTGCACATTTTCACACCGATTCCATTGGATGGCCGAGCACGAGCTGATGGGAGGAAGACTCCGCCTCTACAAGCGACCCAACAGCCGCTTCTGGCAGTGCTACACCTATCTCGCAGGCCGACAGTGGCGCGAAACCACGAAGGAGGAGAGTCTTGCCCGTGCGAAAGACGTTGCCGAAGACTGGTATCTTGGCCTAAAGGGCAAGCATCACGCCGGCATTCTCAAAGAGGGAAAAACGTTTCGCGAAGCAGCACAACAATTCCAGCGTGAGTATCAAGTCATCACGCAAGGCCAGCGAAATCCCAAGTACGTCGAGACTCAGGACATCCGCCTACGGGTCCATTTGCTCCCGTATTTCGGAGACATGGTCCTCTCCGAGATCACGGCTGGCACGGTCCAGGAATACCGCGTCCACCGGGCTACCTCACGACTCGATAAAAAGACGGGCAAACCATTGCTGCCTTCGCGCAGCACAATCCACCAAGAAATCGTCATCATTCGTCAGGTTCTCAAGACAGCCAATCGCCACGGCTGGCTTCCCTACGTGCCCGATTTGTCGCCGCCCTACAAGACCTCGGGGAAGATCGTTCACCGAGCTTGGTTTTCCCCCGAGGAGTACCGGCACCTCTACGAAGCGACGCGCCGCCGCGCCAAGAATCCGCTGACAAAACGCTGGCGCTGGCAAAGCGAGCAGCTACATGACTACGTGCTATTCATGGCCAACACCGGCCTTCGTCCCGACGAGGCCGCTCGACTTGAGTACCGCGATGTGACCGTTGCCAAAGATGTAGGCACCGGGCAGACCATCCTCGAAATCGAGGTTCGCGGCAAACGCGGGGTCGGGCACTGCAAGAGCACGACGGGCGCAGTCCGGCCCTTCGAGCGGCTCGTCGAACGCAACAATCCGCAGCCAACCGATCGACTCTTTCCAAAGAATCATCGAGAACTTTTCAACGCCATCCTCGACGAACTACAACTAAAGACCGATCGCGACGGCAATCGTCGCACCGCTTACAGCCTCCGTCACACCTATATCTGCCTCCGTTTGACCGAGGGCGCCGACATCTACCAGATCGCCAAAAACTGCCGCACCAGCGTCGAAATGATCGAGAAATACTACGCGACCCACATCAAGAACACGCTCGACGCGGCCGCGATCAACGTCCGCAGGCCAAAGCCGCCGAAGCCAGACAAGGACGACTAGGCTTGCGCCCGACGCACGATTTTCGTTGGCGGAGGCGAACGCGGACGCTATAGCTACTCCAATGCGGGCGTGGCGGAACTGGTAGACGCGCGGGTCTCAAAAACCCGTTCCCTCACAGGAATGTCGGTTCGATTCCGACCGCCCGCACCAAAACGACCCCCCGAAACGAATTTGGGGAAGACTCCATTCGTCGCACCCACCCGGCCCAAAAGCTACTCCAACGAGAGCAGTCGATACGCTGGCCACCTGATTGGTGGGGATTTATGCAAGCCGCTAGCCCTCAATCTGCAAGAATTTGCCGACTCAAATTTGCCACAGGTCGTTATAGCACAATAACTTCCGTTCCGTCCTCTCCTTGACAGATGCCATGCTAGCGGATACATAAAAGCAGCCGAGTCTATCTCGGAAAATGCCGAACGCGATCCGACCTGATACGCACCTGAGCATCGATCGATCGCCGGAGAACAAGCAGGCGCAGCGTCATCAATGCCAGTCAATCTCGACAAGCCTCAGCGATGGAAGGAAGACGTTGCCCGCTCCGTCGACCAATACAATCAGTGGTTCCTGAATTTCGCCCCAACGACGTATCGCACGACACGAATCAAAGTGACTAGCGAAGTCGAGGCGATGTTGATGCGAACCAATAATCTTCGGAGCATAACAACAAAAGAACTGAACGATCATCCAGGCATTCTCTTCGCCCTGCGAATGTCAACGGCTCCGCCCCTTGCGCGAGACCGTCTCGTCGGCTTAGCCGGCATCAGCAAGTCACTCGTCGGCACGATGGAGTTAGAACACCGTCTACCTCCAAAAATGGCCAAGACGCGACTCGAAACCGATCTCGGCAAGATTGCTGCCCTCATCATGCGGCTTGCCGACGTGGATATCTTTACGTGGTTGGAAACCAAAAAGGAACCGTCGCCCGAAGAAGTAAATCGAGGGGCAACTATCGTCGCAGACCGGCTCTGCGGCGCTCAAGCCGATCCGATTGTTCGCAACGCCCAGGAGCAGCGCCAACTTGCAGAGATCAAACGCTGGCTTGAACATCGCAAATATCAGGACGTGAGCGGTAAGACCACACTCACCACCATGAAACCGGGCACGTTCGCATTTCGTCTGATTGTTCCTGGTTTGGGTCTCGATGAAGACGCCGACCCCGTTAATATACCGATCGACGCTGTCGTTATGCCGCACAAAGCGCAGGCCGGCAACCTCCCGCTGCTAATTGAGGCGAAGTCGGCGGGCGATTTCACCAACGTTAACAAACGCCGCAAAGAAGAGGCGACCAAAGTCGCGATGTTGCGTCGAAAACAGGGCAGCGCAGTGCGGTTTATCCTCTTCCTCTGCGGCTACTTTGATAGCGGCTATCTCGGCTACGAGGCGGCCGAAGGCATTGATTGGGTCTGGGAACACCGGATCGACGATCTTGCGGAATTCGGATTATAGGAAACAGACGATGCGAAACACGATGGATCGTGAAGAAATGCGGCTCAAGCTTCAAATGGACCTTGATGCCGCAAAAACCCAGGCCGAAAGAAATCGACTTGGGCAGTTCGCGACGCCACCGAGCCTTGCCGACGAGATCGTCCAAACGGCCGTGACCCTTCTTCCGAAGCGCTCGAAAATCCATTTTCTAGATCCCGGCTTTGGCACCGGCGCGTTCTACTCGTCACTTCTTCGACAGGTTAGCCCCACACGGCTTCAGACAGCACGTGGATTCGAGATCGATCCCCATTATGGCGACCGTGCCAAGTCCCTTTGGGGGCCAACTGCGCTGAATCTCGATCTTTCCGATTTCACGAAAGCAACTCCGCCAACGCACGATACGGACAAATTCAATCTCGTCATTTGCAATCCGCCTTATGTCCGGCATCACCACCTGACTCCGAGCCAAAAGCAGCATTTGCGGCTTGTGTTGAACAAGCATTGCACGTTCGACATGAACGGCTTGAGCGGACTTTATTGTTACTTCCTAGCCCTATCCAAAGCGTGGATGAGTCCCGATGGCGTTGCTGCATGGCTCATTCCCAGCGAATTCATGGACGTGAATTATGGTCTAAAGCTTAAGCAATTCCTTCTCGACCGACTCACGCTCCTGCGAATCCATCGTTTCGACCCCGCGGAAATCCAATTTGACGACGCACTGGTCTCGTCTGCGGTCCTGTTCTTTCGAAATGCCATACCGAGGGGTAGCGCGACCGTGCAATTCAGCTACGGCGGCACCGTGCTAGAACCAAAAACTAGCGACTTAATCTCAACGACACACCTCCGTGACATCGCCAAATGGAGCGCCTTACCGGCCACGATTCGCCTGGAAGCTGAACGCGGTGATGGCGCCAGGCTTGCTGATTTCTTCACCATTAAGCGAGGCTTGGCGACGGGTTGCAATTCGTTTTTCGTCCTAACCAAGGAGGATGCCGCGAAACACGCCATTCCGCCGCAGTTCCTGACTCCCATTCTCCCAAGCCCGCGAGATCTCCACGCAGACGAAATCGAAGCCGATCGAAACGGCATACCGAACCTCGCGAAAAAGCTATTCCTCATCTCGTGTGGACTGCCAGAAAGCGAAATAAAAGCGAAATATCCAGCATTTTACCGCTATCTTGAAACCGGCAAATCGGCCGGCGTCAGCCGGCGCTACCTATGTGCGCACCGCGACCTTTGGTATTGCCAGGAAAAGAGGCCTTCCTCGCCCTTTTTATGCACCTACATGGGCCGGCCATCGAGCAAGTCGGTCGCACCGTTTCGATTCATTTTGAATCATTCCAGAGCAACGGCCGCCAATGTTTACCTAATGCTTTATCCAAAGCCTGCGGTCGCTGACGCAATTGAGCGGAATCCCGACGCCACGAAACGCATTTGGCAAGCGCTCCGCACTATCACTGGTGCAATGATGACCGATGAGGGACGAATATACGGAGGCGGTTTACACAAAATCGAGCCGAAGGAGTTGGCGAGGGTTTCCGCACAGGCAGTCGCGGACGTGTTATTGCCTTACGGCAACACAGGTCAACGACAGACAGTATTTGCATGAGACGGCCGACATTGCTCCTGACGACGATAGCTAGCCGTAGGCCAGGTAGCGTATGAAGAAAGAAATTGAGATGCTCGACGCAACGCCGTCGAAGCGTCTGTTCCTCTCGATCATCGCCGACTATGACTTAAACCGATCAATCTGCGAATTGGTGGATAACGGACTCGACGTTTGGGTGCGCGCCGGAAAGGCGCAGCCTATTACAATCAGTGTGAAGCTCGACGCCACACAGCAGGCAATCACCGTTGAGGACAACGCCGGAGGACTTGCCAAGGATGAATTAAGGTACATCGTGGGGCCGGGACAAACCGGAACGAACCCGACCGATGAAACAATTGGAATCTTCGGCGTCGGCACAAAACGTGCCGTTGTAGCGTTGTCCCAGAACATACGCATTCGTACGCGACATGGAAAAGGAAAGACACACCAAATCGACTTCGATGACCAGTGGCTTGAAGACGACGATTGGCAGCTCCCAGTGTACGAAGTAACCGACATCCCCCAAGGGACGACAATCGTTGAGCTGCAAAAGCTTCGTGTTCACATCACCGAAGAATCAATAGCGCGCCTCAGAGAACATCTCGGCACCACTTACGCGAGGTTTCTAACGAACAAGAACGTGTCACTCGACTTCAACGGGCAACCAGTCGTGCCACTCTTCTTTGAGAATTGGGCATATCCTCCCAATTACTCCCCGCGCCGATATACCGGCACACTCAACACAGAAGATGGTCGCAAGATTCGCGTCGAAGCTCTAGCGGGCCTCAGCAGGGAATCCAGCCCAGCAGCCGGCGAATATGGTGTCTACTTTTATTGCAACGATCGCTTGATTGCACGCGCTCTGAAGACTTTCGACGTTGGATTCACGAAAGGCCTCGCTGGCCTTCCTCATCCAAAAGTGTCGCTGACTCGCGTTTTAGTATATCTCAATGGTGACGCGCGCTCGATGCCGTGGAACAGCAGCAAGTCCGATATCAGTACCAAGCATGAAGTCTTTGTCGCCCTCCACCAATGGCTCGTACAAGTAGTTAAGGATTACGCGTCCCTTTCACGCATCTGGATGGGAGATTGGCCGGAGAAGGTCTTCCAATATGACGACGGCGTCATCACCGACGTTCCAATTGACGATTTCCCTCTGGCCAAGAAGTCATTCTTGCCGCCCCCGCCAAGATCGCGCCCTCGCTACGGAGAGATTATTACCCAAAGGAACCGCGCTGTCGTAGGAAAAAAGCCGTGGACCCGTGGCCTCTACGAGGGCGTCATCGCCGCCGACCTCATTGCAAAACAACGTTTGGACCAGCGCAATCGAATCGCATTTATTGTGTTGGATAGCACACTGGAAATTGCATTCAAGGAATACCTAGTCAACGAATCCGGCGCAAGTTACACCGATCAGAAGCTATTGTCATTATTCTCCACCAGAGCGAACGTTCAAACTGAAATCAAGAAGTACGTTACGATCAAGCCCGATACCTGGAAGAAGATCGACCATTATTATCGCCTGCGATGCAAACTTGTCCATGAGAGAGCCACCGTCGGAATCAGTGACCAGCAACTTCAGGAGTTTCGGCAAGTAGTTGAACGTGTCCTTGGCAAGCTGTATAAGCTCAGATTCAACCCAGAATAGTACGACGCAAAGGCGTCGAGGAGGATTGCTAATGCCGCGCTTTGGCAAGAATGTGCTCTCGCAATTCCTCCGCACGAAATGCGACAAGCAACTACGACTCTCTCTATACACACCACCTGAACTCCGCGCGCTGGGGTGGCCCGAACCGCTTACTGCCAGGCCCGCCGTCCAGATTCTTCGAGATGTCGGCGTCGATTGGGAACAGGCAAAGATGGCAGACTTGGAATCGGCGTTCGGACCCAATCTCCGTTGTGATAAGCAAGACGGCAAGTTTAGAGAAGTCGCATTACTGCCAATTCTCCAGCAGACTCTCGCAAGCCCGACATTCATTCTGCAACCCAGCTTTGAACATCCCATCTTGAAGGAAACGTTCCTCCAAAACATTGGACTCGCGGCGGCTGTGATCCAGCAAACGCCTCCGTTTGGCGCATTCCGACCAGATATCATTTGCGTACAAACACGCAGGGACGACGAAGTGGAAGTTCTGCCGAACGGCGAAACATGCACGATTCAGGCCGCCGATCAGCGAAAAGCGCTAGCTATCAGCGATATTAAACACGCAGGCGAAGCGAATTCGAGCTACAGCGCAGAAGTTGCCCTCTATGCAATTCTTCTATCAAACTGGTTGCGACTTGTGAATCTGCACGGAACTTACCTCGTTACGTCGCGCATTGCATTGTGGACTCGCGCGAAGGAGATTTCGAGTTTGGCTCAACTGATTGCCACAAACCCCGGCGCCACAACCTCTGCCCGCACCGAAGCCTTCACGAGCGATTTAGAGCTGGTTGACTTCCCAATCTTCTTTCAGACCATAGACCACTTCTTCAAGACTGACCTGCCCCGTGTGCTTGCCGTGGCCGACTTTCCGCAGCTTGACTGGCACGTCGACTCGCGATGCTCCGCTTGCGACTTCCTCGGCTATCGAAACTGGTTGTCGGCCGCCGACCGTGCCATACTCGATGCACATCGTGACCACTACTGCGTTCCTCGCGCGCAAGATATTCAACACCTAAGCTGTATCGCTACGATAACGCGTGGCGGTCGCAAGACATTGGAAATATCAGGAAACGCAACCGTGCCGGCCGTCTCCAACTTACAACCAACGGCCCCAGCATTCGAGGAGCACAACTCTCTCAAAGCTGATCGCAATCACTTGCCACACCGCGCCGCAGCTCTTATTGCCGGCACGACAAGCGTCGCTCCGAATACAACCACAATCGACTTTCCAAGCTGGGCTGACCTTGAGATCTTTATCACAGTCAATTTTGATTCCGGCACTGGACTTCTTACCTCCCTGGGATCTGAGGCGAGGTTCCGACAGAGAGTTCCGTTTGGACAACAATCACAAATCGCACGCACCTGGACAGCAGAAGCGCAAACACTCCTGGCGGCTACCCTCGCGGAAGAACGCAATGTTGTCGTCTCATTCCTTTCCCGTTTGGCCGAAGTATTCTCCTTTGCCTATGACACCGACCCGCAAAAAGGTGGACCCGAGGCCGCGAAAACCCGGACTCAATTATACTTTTGGGATCGCCGTCAATTCGAGGAACTCACCAAGGCGATAGGCCGCCATCTTAACGTTATTGTCATGCCTCCGAACGATCGAATTCTTCGCGGGCTGGTTTGGCTATTCCCGCCAGAGCAAACATTGCAAGACGACGAAATCACGTTGGCAAATCCAGTCACATTTCTCAAAACGGTCATCCAACGCGACATCCGGCTGCCGGTGTCCCATTGCCTCACGTTGTTCAATGTCGCCGAGGCCTACCACAATCCTCAATACACACCGCGCATTCCGAATTCGTTCTATCGCGATCCATTTTCCGACATGATTCCGCGGGAACGAATCTATGAAGTCTGGTCAAGCGAACCGCTCATTCGCGTTGGAAACACGCAGAAGACTCGGTCGCAATGCATTGCTGCCTATAGCGAAACGGTGAACCAGCAGGTCGCGGCGCTCCGCAATATCGCTTGGCATTTCCGGACCACCATGACTGGTCGGCTCAATTTCTCGGCACGAGCGCTCGATATCGGAATCCCCTTCAACTTCCAGAGTATGAGCGAGGACGGACGGCTCTGGTACGGCTGGGCTCGTCTGGAAGAGGCCTATAGAAGGATTGAACTCCGTCGCATCTGGTCGGAAGAGCCTGAGCAACTGGAGGCCAGCTACGACATACTTCGCTTCACAAATCGCCTCGCCCAGACAAATAACGATATCACATACCAAGTCCGGCCCTCCTCCCAAGACTGCAAGTTTTCCGATTCCCAGGCTTTCTTGGCTCTTCAGGACGAAGCTATTCCGGGCTTCCTTGACCTTCGCTTCCGTGATATTGCCCAGACTTTGTGCGACCAAATCCAGCCAGCAGAGCGCAACCGCAAAATGGCGGACATATTTCAGGCATCCCTTGTCGAGTACGACCGTGATAATCTCACCGCGCGGGTCACACTCACCAACTATGGTTCTTCACCATCCCTTCGCCAGCTCTTGCTAGCAAACGGGATCGTCAACTTGGACACGACGGCGAGTTTGGTTGAGGGCACCGGCCCATCTATGGCTGATCGTGTTCGCAAGTGCCTCATCGAAATTGGCCGCCCTCCAATCGCGCTCGGCGCTCCCGCAACCTACCAAGCTCTTGGCCATGCTCCAGGCGTAAACCCTCCTGGTAATGATCCCGTAACAACCGCGGCAAGGGTTCTTTGGGATGCACCCGCCCTAGCGGTCGAGCCGACCACCGCAACCGCGGCCGAGATCCAGACTGCCGTCACCTCAATACTGAACGTCAACTGGCCGTGCAATGATTCTCAACGCGCCGCCATTGAACACTGCTTGGCCAGGCGCCTCTCGATCGTATGGGGTCCTCCCGGCACCGGCAAGACGACCACGGCGGCCGCGCTTATCGCCGCACGTATTCTGGTCGCTCGGGTGACTGGCCACAGTCTACGCCTCCTCATCACTGGGCCTACATATAATGCATGGGAGAAGCTGTTTAACGATACTCTTACACTTTTGGCGCTACTTAATCTTACGGACGTAACCTGCTTCCGCGTCTATTCAGCCACCCATGAAACGCATGCGCCGCTTTCCGGAAACACACCTCCAGTAACTGATGTAAACGCAAGTGCCCAGGACCCAGGATTCGCCAGCCTCGTCCAGCACCTTGATGCCCCGACTGGAATAATCCTGGTTGGAGCGGTTGCCCACCAATGTTATCGAATCGCTGACCTTGCGCACAATGTCGCCCACTACCAAGCGTTTGACTTCGCAGCCGTTGACGAGAGTTCACAGCTTGACATCGGAAAGGCTCTATTTCCTCTTTGTCTCCTCGCAGATGCCGCAGAGATCGTCTTTTTGGGTGACCATTTGCAAATGCCTCCGATTGTTTTGACAGAGCCTCCTCGCGACGCCGAATGGCTCGTTGGTAGTATCCAGAGTTATCTAATCCACAGACACGCCTGTCCTCAACAACCGCTTCTGATTAACTATCGTTCGGCCCGTCCCTTCGTCGATTTTGGCAAGCGCATTGGATACCCTCCTCTACTGGTAGCCCACTCTCCCGATCTTCGACTCCACGAACTTAGCGCAGCCCAAGTGCAGCCTGCCGGGTGGAGCGGTAACGTCCTGTGGTCTCCGCCCCTCCTCGCGATCACTCAACCGGATCGCCGACTTGTCGCCATCACGTACCCCGATGGTCGCGCCGGCCAGGCCAATGAGTTTGAGGCCGATATCGTGTGTAGCAT
>Ga0207135_1005_pt1 | contig 37653 bp, 29 predicted proteins | sample Alteio_BWMinHeat_10_FD_153530 | JGI IMG/M metagenome (GOLD analysis project Ga0207135, IMG submission 153530) | Enriched cells from forest soil in Barre Woods Harvard Forest LTER site, Petersham, Massachusetts, United States -... | ecosystem: Environmental > Terrestrial > Soil > Temperate forest >...
GTGGCCGAAATCGAGAATCGCCGACGTGAGCCGATCGACGCGGAACCGCGGGTCGTGCTCGACGATGCCGACCACGCGCTTCGGTTGCCCTTCGAACAACCAGCGCGAGAGCGAGATCGCATAGCAGCCGATGTCCATCAGCGCCCCGCCCCCCATCGTCGGATCGTGGCGGATGTTGGCTGGATCGTCGTTATAGAAGGAGAAGAATGTCTGGATCGTCCGCAGCGTGCCGATCTTGCCGGTGTCGACCAACTGCTTGGCCAGTTTCCATTGCGGATGATGGCGATACATGAAGGCCTCCATGAGCTTGAGCCGCGGATGCCGCTGGCCGGCGGCGAGCAGCTCGTGCCCTTCGGCGGCCGACAGCGCGATCGGCTTCTCGCAGAGCACGTGCTTGCCCGCCTCGAGCGCCTTGATCGACCAGGGGACATGCAGATCGTTGGGCAGCGGGATGTAGACCGCGTCGACGTTGGGGTCGGCGAGCAGGGCGTCGTAAGAGCCGTGCGCTCGCGGGATGCCGAGCCGCGCGGACGCCGCCTTCGCCCGTTCTTCCACGCGCGAGCCGATGGCCACGACCTCGGTGAATTGCCCCTTCTGCATGGCGGGGATGACCTTCTCGAGTCCGATCTTGGCAGTGCTCAGAATGCCGAAGCGAATCTTGCTCATGGATGGCTCCCGATGGAAATTTGCGATAGGCTTCTTTTACCATAAAGAGGCCGGCTTCGCTCGCCATACAAACCCGAAGCGTTAGCGAGGTCGACCGGCTCCGCGTCCTCGCTAACGCTTCGGGTTAGTGTGACGATTTAACATCGCATGAAACCCGGCGACGACTATCTCGAAAAGTGTCGCGGCTTGATCGCCGGCGTCGAGGCGCAGTTGCCGGCGATTCGGCGGGCGGCGGATTGGTTTGCCGCATCGATTCTGGCCGGGCGCTGAGAGATTGTGATTTGGGCACTAAGCAGCCCCCCTCCCCAGCCCTCCCCGCCGAGGGGAGGGAGCAGGACAAAGATTAAAATGGAGCCGGAAGTGGAGAATAGACAGCAAATGATCCAAGATCGCTCGGGACAAGACTCGAATTTGAGACGATTCGCGACCCCATTCCCTCCTCTGAAGAGAATTTCAGGGCCAATTCTGATCCTGGGTTTGGCTTGCTCCGGCTGTTGTCAGCGCGCCGAAGAGTGAAAGCCAACAGGTGACGGAAGAAATGTGGTGAACACGGTCACTGGGCAAATCAAAATCACGGCACTTGGAATGACTCGGGAAGAGTATGAAAGACGGCAAAAGGAGCAAGAGGAGGCTTTTTGGGCGGCGAATCTGGATTGCTATTCACGGATTAAAGCGTTCGTCGTATCCCCCACCGGCCAGACTTTCTCAAAGATTTTTGAGTCTGTGTTCAGCGGACCGTCGGACTCTTATTCAGAAATCTTCGAGCTAGATAAGTGGCTGCCCGAGGCTAAACGGGATGAGTTCCTTTCGTTCGCGATGCGGCTCCAGAAAAATGAGGCGCGCTACCCAGATACAAAGGACAAACTCCCGCATCCGCAATGGGAGGAACTTATTGAGAACTTGAAGAAGCTTGAGTATTGAACGCGTCATTGCCCGCAGGACAAAACAAAGGGGACAAAACAAGGCGGACAGGAAAAGAGGACGCGGCTCGAATTTGAAACGAACCGCGTCCCCTTTTTTCAGATGCCGTGCCCCAGAACCGGAAACGGCCCCTCGAACCCAGGCGAATGATGCGGAGCCAAACCGCGCGTCGCCGCACAACCAAGGGACACGTTATGGCAAAACATGTAGCCGACCTAACCCAAGAGATACTCAAGAGCTCGCGACATTCTTCCGAAACGACGGCCGCGGCCGCGAAGGATTTAGAGGAAGGATTGAAACAAGTTCACCGGAATATCATCGCCAAGCAACAACGGACTCGGAAGGCGACTAGACGGAAAAACTAACGCCTCGGACAAAATGAAGGGGACGGGAGTCGTTGTTTCGACTCAACGGGCCATCGCTTGAATCAGGAGCGGCGTAACAACGGCAAGCCGCGGAAGGCGCTTCGCGCCGCCGCTGGTGCCGAGCGTTCGCCGGCGAAAGAATCTCGAGGGAAAGATGGTTCAGACGTACGGTCTCACGCACATCAATCTCGCGGTGCGCGATCTGGGGCGCGCGCTGCTATTCTACGAGCAGGTCTTCGGTCTGCATGAGTACGGGCGCGGAGATGGGCTCGTCCACACTCGAGCGTCCGGTCGGCACGACATCCTCACCTTCGCCGAGGACCCTGCCACGGCCGGTCTCAGTGGCGGCATCGCGCATTTCGGTTTTCGGTTGGTGGACCCCGACGACATCGACCGTGCCATCGCCGAGGTCGAACGCGCCGGCGGGCGACTGCTCCGTCGTGGCGAGTTCGCCCCCGGACTCCCGTACGCTTACGTCGCCGATCCGGATGGCTACGAAATCGAGATCTGGTTCGAGTAAGCAGTGCGAGACGGATTTCCAATTCGCTGGGGGTAAATCCCCGGACGACCAATGGCGATCGAAATCAAGCTTCTGGGCACTCATGACGCGAGCGTTCTCGAGCACGTCGCGCCGGGTGTCTTTGACGATCCGATCAACGTGTCGCGGGCCGAAGAGTTCCTGGCGGACCCGCGCCACCATTTGGTCGTAGCTGTCGATGACGGTCTGGTCGTCGGCTTCGTGACGGCGGTTCACTACGTTCATCCAGACAAACCACGCCCGGAGTTGTGGATCAATGAGGTCAGTGTGGCCGCAACGCATCGGGGCCGCGGCCTGGGAACGCGCTTGCTGCGTTCGGTGTTTGATGTGGCCCGCGGTTTCGGATGCGCGGAAGCTTGGGTCCTAACCGACCGAGCGAATACGGCAGCCCTGCGGCTTTATTCGGTTGCCGGCAATGCGGAGGCGCCGACCGACCATGTGATGTTCGAGTTTCGGCTGGACGGCGTTGCGCCGTCGAGAAGTCAGGGCAGCGTCCCGGGAGCGACCGATGGCGGCGGGTAGAAAAAGGGTAGAATACGATTCTTGCTGGAAACATCTTCGGGCCGTGCAAAGAAATCGAACCCTTGTGGCACGGAGCAACAATCTTGGCTGCAAAGAATCTGGAAGGTAAAGTCGCGCTGGTCACCGGGGCTTCGAAGGGGATCGGAGCCGCGATCGCCCTGCGCTTGGCCCGCGATGGAGCAGCGGTCGTCGTGAACTACTCGGCCAGCGCGGATCAGGCGCAGGCGATCGTCGATCAAATCGGCAAGGCCGCCGGCCGGGCCTTCGCCGTCGCGGCCGACGTGGGCAAGGTCGATGAGATCGAGAGGCTCTTCGAGGCGACGCTCAGCCACTTCGGCAAGCTCGACATCTTGGTCAACAACGCCGGAATCCAGCTCGTCAAACTATTGGCCGAGATCACGGAAGCGGAGTTCGACCGCATCTTTCGCGTGAACGTCAAGGGAACGTTCTTTGCTTGCCAACAGGCCGCGCGACGCATGGCCGATGGCGGCCGGATCATCAACGTCTCCTCCTCGACAACCGTCATGATGCTGGCCAACTATTCGGCCTATGTCGCGACCAAAGGGGCCGTCGAGCAGTTGACCCGCAGCCTGGCTAAAGAGCTTGGGCCGCGGGGCATCACGGTCAATGTCGTCTCGCCCGGCCCGACCGATACCGAACTGTTCAGCATCGGCAAGACTGAGCAGGATAAGCAGCGGTTCGGCCAATTAGCCGCCTTCGGACGATTAGGCCAGCCGAACGACATTGCCGACGCAGTCGCCCTGTTGGCCAGCGACGACGCCCATTGGATCACCGGCCAGAACATTCGAGCTAATGGCGGAACAGTTTGAGAGGCAAGCAATGGACGGCGTGGGATCAAATCCATTGGGAATGCTGACGTTCATCGTCGCGCCGGCGATTCTGACGAACGCTTCGTCCGTCATGGCTCTTGGCACGTCGAACCGGTTCGCCAGAACAATCGATCGGGCCAGGAGTCTCGCGGTGCTGGTCGAGGAGAACGAGAGCGACCCTGGTCCCGAAGTCGGTCTGATAGTCCGCCAACTGCGGACCGCCGAGCGGAGGGCCTTGTTCCTTGTCCGCGCCTTGACGGCCTTCTATCTGTCGGTTGGCTCGTTCGCCGCCGCGAGCCTCGTGTCGCTTCTCGGCGCCGTGTTCTTCGTCGCGCAAAGCGAGGCGTTGCACGTCGCCGCGCTGACGATTGCCATGTGCGCGGGCGTGGCCGGGGTCGGCGGCCTCGTCACCGGCTCCGGGCTTCTGGTTTGGGAAACTCGCATGGCGCTCCGCATCCTGCGCGAGGAAACGACATTCATGTTGAAGCGGTCTGGTCCGCCGCCGAAATCCTGAGCTTGCGGAACCGCGGACATGACGATCATTTGTGCTGAGTCCCCTTCGCATATTCACGAAGCTCGGCGGCTGTTCGAAGAATATGGCGCGACGCTTCCTCCGGAGTTGTGGTTCGAGGATTTTCGCCAGGAAGTTGACGGATTGCCCGGCGAATACGGTCCTCCCTTTGGCCGCCTGTTGCTGGCGATGGCGGACGACGGCGCAGCGGCCGGCTGTGTGGCATTGCGCCGCTGGGACGCAGGGATCGGCGAGCTAAAGCGGATGTTCGTTCGCCCCGCTGACCGGGGGCGCGGGATTGGCAAACAGCTTGGCCTGGCCGTGCTCGACGAGGCTCTTGCGATGGGATACGAGCGAGTTCGTTTAGACACGGCGCCGTCGATGGTTGCGGCGATCCGATTGTACGAACGGCTCGGCTTCCGCCGGATCGAGCCTTATCGCCATTATCCGGTCGCCGACGTGATTTTCATGGAGTTCTTGCCGCTTAGATCGCATTCGCCATGACGGCCGCATGATCGCGCGCGAGCACGGTTCCCATTGCAATTTTGCCCGTAGGAAATAGAATACTGGGTTCATCGCCCCAATGCCGAAGAGCTTGCCAGCGTAGCTTCAATTGGCAGAGCACCGCATTCGTAATGCGGGGGTTGTGGGTTCGACTCCCACCGCTGGCTTTGGACCGACCGAACTGTGTTAACGGAGATGTTGCCGATGCCAGCCACCGCTGCGAATGTGAAGCAAATCGTATTGACCAATGGGACGTTTGGACCGCAAGAGATCCTGCAGATCGTCGATTCCCTGGCCGAGGACGCGGCCAATCATCGGGCGCTCCGCGAGGCGGTCAACGAACTCGAAACGAGCGAGGATCGCAGCCCGGCGGCCGCCGTGCGGCTGGGGGTCTGCCAATACTTGCTGGGCCGTTATCATCACGCGATCGACACGTTGAAGACGGGGGACGGCGGCGCGCTGGCCCATTATTATCTGGCCAAGGCCCACGCGGCTCTCGAGCAATACGACGCCGCGATCGACAGCTTCAATGCCGCTGCCAAGGCCGGTTATAACTCGGACGATTGCGCTCTGGCCCGAGCCGAGGTCTTGCGGACCGCCGGCAAGCCGCAGGCCGCGCTCGATCTGCTCGACAAGCTCTCCGGCGCCGTCGAGCAAACGGCCGAATATCTCTATCAACGCGGAGCCACGGTCGCCGCCCTGCACGGCAGCCCGAGCGAGGTTGTCAAGCTTTACGAACGGGCCGTCGAGGCCGACCCGCGTCATTCCGGCGCGCTGTTCGGACTGGCGCTCGAGAACGACCGTTATGGCAACGACGACACGGCCGCCGATCTCTACGAGCGCTCAGTCGCCCGTTTTCCGGCGCATCTCGGCGCGCTGTTGAATCTGGGCATCCTCTACGAGGATCGGCAGCAATACGAGCGGGCGCAGCAATGTTACCAGCGGATTCTCGATTCGTTTCCCAACCATGCTCGGGCGCGGCTGTTCTTCAAGGACGTGCAGGCCTCGCGCAACATGTTCTACGACGAAGACGCGCAGCGCCGCCGCGATCGGTTGAGTCAGGTGCTGATTATTCCGGTCACGGATTTCGAGCTGTCGGTGCGGAGCCGCAATTGTCTGCAAAAGATGGGCATCATGACGCTCGGCGATTTGGCCCGCACCAGCGAAGCCGACCTGCTGGCCAGCAAGAACTTTGGGGAAACGTCGCTCGTCGAAATCCGCGAGATGATGCAATCGAAGGGGCTGCAGCTCGGCCAGCTCGCCTCCGAGGTCCGCGAGCCGGAGCCGATCTACGAGCCGGAGTCGATGACGCCCGACGAACAGGCGCTCCTGGAGCGGCCGATCGCCGACCTGAACCTCTCTGTTCGCGCGCGGAAGTGCATGATCCGGCTGGGCATCAACACGATCAGCGAACTGGTCCGCCGCACCGGCGATGATTTGCTAGAGTGCAAGAACTTCGGCGTGACCAGCCTGAACGAGGTTCGCGAGAAGCTGACGGCACGGGGCTTGAAGCTGCGCGGGGATTGACGGCGAAGGCGGCTTGGCAGTCGGCGATTAATCTGCGAGTTCTCGTTTAATCTCGGCCAGCCACGTTTCGAGATTCGCGCTCGGAAACCGGGCCTTTGCACCTTTGCTTAACCAACTGCCATCATACCAGCGTATCCATTCACTCGGATTGCGAGCAGGCTCTCCACTCAATCGCTGGACTGCGTAACAGAGTGCATCGGCCTGCTCGGGAAACCTGGGCGGTTGCCTTAACCAGTCAATGCATAGTGGGATCGCGCGCGGATCCGTGCGGACAACCGAGTGCATAATCCAGCGACCGACCCACGTGAATTCAGTTGCGTACCAACCGATCCACTTCCAGCTCCCCCAAAAAAAGTGGCTGTCGAACGGGGCAAGCGCTGGCTGCGCAAACTCCGCGGCAACGCGCGCGGCGCGAGCTAGCCCGGCCGCGTGGTCTCCGTCGGGCGCCGATTCATCGAGGTCCCCATCCGGCGCTGCTCCACATCGATCGACGAAAAATCTCGTAAGTCGCGACGTGGCCGTGCGGTCGCCCTCGATCACCCATCCGTTGTCATCTCGCTTTACGTTGATCACCTCCCCTGTCTCGCGGTGCTCCAAATACATCCAACTCCACTGCCGGTCCGTCGGCTTCTTACAGTCGCCTTCGGAATCGTAATTAATCTGACCCCAAAGATAATACGGGATTTCGGCAAAATGAGGCCGCGTTTGATCGAGCTTGAGGCGCTGACTGAACATACTCAAACTACGCGTGATTGGGCTTTAATGCCTTCTTGCTTTGCGGCCGGTCAGAATCACGGTACGCGCCGCTGGCGTTGGAGGGGCCGGGGAAGCCGATTTGCTGCCAGACGCCGAGTCGTCATCATGCCTCTCGATGTAAACCGTCCGCGCAGGCGACTCGCAGCTCGCTTATTTCTGCCAGCCGACCGGCGAAGTCTCCCATCGTGGACCAGGGCCAGCGTGGTTGAGGATTGGCGGCGGCGGCAAGGATCTCTTGATCTTTCTTGCCTTCGGCTTCGGTCCAGGCCTTGATAAACGAGATCAACTGGGCGCCCGTGATGCCATGAGCCATTTGCAGGCGATGGGCGGGCAGATCGTAACACGCGGGCTCCCATTCCTCTCGCGCCCAGGCAGACAGGAATTCCAATTCATCATGCGTCAGCGTCATGGTGTGCCGTCCTCAACGTACCGGTATCCGTGAAGGGCGCCAGGCATCAGCTTGTCCTCGGCCACCCACTGTTCGGGTGTCATCGTCATGTCTGGCGGAATCTTGTGGAGTCCGTAGTCCTGGGCACGGCGCTCCATTTTGGCTCTGGAGTATCTAATCGGCACCAGAACAGACGGGACCAAGGACTTGCCACCCGTGTCATATTCTACAGCCTGTTGGCAGTAAGGGCACGTAATTGCGCCGCCGGGTGATTGTCCCAACACCGCCTTGAACTCGGGTCTTGCCTGGTCCGCGGCGGGCACCATTTCCGCAAGCAGATCCCGAATCGGCTGCCCACAGCCAGGATGAGGACAGGATTGGTTAGGCCATGGAGCCATGAATCAACAAAGTGTATCGAATCCGGTACTTGCAGGCAAAACCGAATAAATCGTCACCGGTGATGCCGTTTGGTTTGTGGCTGATCGAAGTCGGGATAGCCGCCGCTGGCCGTGGAAGGTCCAGGGAAGCCGATGCGTTGCCAGACGCTGGGGTCGCTGAGGTAGAGCGCTGGGACGTCGAGGCGGAGTTGCTTGAAGAAGGCGGGGAGACGGTCGCGGACGTTAGACAGCAGGTCGTGGATTTCTAAAGCGGTCAATTGAGCAACACCGCGATTGTAATGTTCGCGGGCGAGGGAATCCGCTAGCGCTAGTCCTTGTTTGTAGATCGCCGCGTTGATTCCATTGCCGATCTTCTCGGCGATCTTGACGGCGGCGTTCACTTCCGCCGCGCCGGCGTCAAGGTCGTCGGCCGGGATGATGCCGTTGGCCAAGGCGGCGAGCGCGGTGAGTTGCGCGGGATCGAGGAGCAGCGCGTCGGATTCGTGATTTGCAATTTGAGATTTGAGATTTGACATTGGGGACTCCATCTCGTAGCTGAATTCGCCAGAATTCAGATGCGTTTGAGCTTTGTTCGGCATCGGAATTCTGGCGAATTCCGCTACGTTTCCTTTGCGATCCGCTCCGCGGCACGGCTCGCGATCGCTAGGGCGGTGAGGGTCGGGTTCACGCCGGCGGAGGTGACGAAGACGCTCGTGTCGCAGACGTACAGGTTCGGGATGTCGTGCGATTGGCAGAATTCGTTGACGACTGAATCCCGCGGGTCGCGGCCCATGCGACAAGTTCCCATCGCGTGCGCGCCGTAGTTCAAGCCAATCCGCACGTCACGCGCGCCGGACGCGTCCATCATCTCGGCTGCTTTGTCGCGGGCGGCCGCGGCGAGCTTGAGATCGTTGTCGCACCATTCGTACGTCAAGCGGGCGACCGGCAGCCCGCGGGCGTCACGAACGTCCGGATCGAGCGTGATGCGATTGTCCGGCATGGGCAGCCCCTCGGCATGGGCCCACCACGCGGCCGTGTAGGCATAGTCGTGCAGAAACTGCTTGAACTCAGGGCCGTAAAACGATCCGCTCAGATTGGCATACGTCACTGGGGTCATCATGTACGAGAGCAAGATGAAGCCGCGGGCGTAATCGCGATTCGCCGCAGAGGGCTTCGACGGCGCGTAGTAGTCTTGCACCATGACGTGCCCCATTTGCATGCCCTTAAAGGCATTGATCGGCTCATCGAACGTGCCGAAGACTTGCCAAGTCGGATGGCTCGTGAGATTGCGGCCGACCTGGCCGCTGGAATTCGCCAGCCCGTCGGGAAACGTCGGATTGGCCGAAAGCAGCAAGATCCGCGGCGTTTCCAAGGCATGGGCCGCGAGGATCACAATTCGCCCCATCACATGATGCTCGCGCTTCTCGGTGTCGAGATAGCTTGCCCCGGCGACGCGGCCTCGGGCGGAATCGTATTCGATTCGATGGACGAACGCCTCGCTGATGACCCGCGCCCCGCGCTTCTCGGCCTTCGCGAGATATACGTCCGGCGCGGTCGCTTTCGCCCCGGTCGGGCAGCCTGAGCCGCACCAGCCGCAATAGATGCAAGCCGGCCGGCCATCGTAAGCGACCGAATTGATCGCGATCGGCGGCGCAAACGGTTGCGCGCCGAGCTTTCGAGCGCCGCGGGTAAGCACCTGGGCATGCCAGTTCATGCGGTGCGGCGGCATGGGCAGCTCGTAAGGCTCAGGAGCGAACGGCCCGCATTCGCCCGCCACGCCGAACTCGCGTTCGACCTGCTGATAATAGGGCCGCAGATCGTCGTAAGAGATCGGCCAATCGCTGCCGACCCCTTCAGTTGAATGCGTGCGAAAGTCGGCCGGATGGAAACGCGGCATAACGCCGAGCCAGGCGAGTGTGCCTCCGCCGACGCCGACGCCCGCCTTCGGCACGACGCCATGCTTGCCCGCATAGACGCGCGGCTCGGTCCACATGATCTTCGCGCCGTTCGCCTCGGAGTTCGGCAAGTCGCGGGCGCGATCAAACCGTTTGCCCGCCTCGAGCACGACCACCGACATCCCGCGTTCAGCCAACTTGCAGGCCATCAAACTGCCGCACGCCCCGGCGCCGACGATCAGGACATCTGCAATATCAGCGGGCATGATCGGTTCGATTGATGAGTCGGCGAATCCTGTTGGACGGCTTGGGAAAGCCGTCCCACTTGGTCATCATAACCGCTCGATTTGCCAGAAAACATCATCGAGCCAGAACGGCTTCGAGACGATCACGGCTGCCCCGGCCTCGACGAAGCGTGAGCGGTCTTCAACGCGTGGGAAATCGAGCAGGGCGACGACCGGCACGCCGCCGAGCGCGGCGCGCCATTCGGTCATTGCCCGGGCGTCATCCGACGATGAGTTCGCTGCATCCCATACGGCAGCACGAATCCCGGCAACGTGTGACAGTCGGTGCGACCGGTGCCAGATCGCCGCAAAACCGCGGCTGGCGGCGGCGTCGCAAAGGGCGGCGGCACAGTCGCTGTCTCGGGCGCGGATCGCAAGCAGGCCCTGATGTCGGCTTCGACGGCGGTCTGAGACGAATAGCAGTCGCTCTTCGTCGGTGGCGGTCGGCGGCAAGCTCCAGGCGGGTGGGTGGCCGTCGGCTTGCAACGCGAACTCCGGACCCATCCGCGGAATCCATTGATGCCAGTAAAACGAGAGCGCTCCTGGGAGCGGCTCGCCGCCTTGTGGCAAATGTTCGCACCAACTTCCCAGAAGCTGCGAAAGCCTTGCCAACGGCGCGGCTTTCCGCAGCCGCTCGATGCCAGGACCGGAAAAGTTACCGGGCCAGCGCTGGGCTAAGACTATGAGCGTCGGATCGGACTGGCCATGCTCGACGAGCTCCCAGGCGGCCGCGAAATCCGGCGCGTCAGCAAGCAATGTACCCATCGCGAGCCATTGGTGAACGTCCCGAAACTCGGGCCAGTCCCGATCGCCAACGAAGAGAACAGCAATTCGATCCATCGCGTTTCCTATTGACGACTATTCCGTAGGCCCAAGTTCCACTTCAGCTCGCGCAATCAATTCGTGTGTCTCGCGAGGATCGGTCGTCGCGCGCAGCGACGCCAGGAAGTCAGCGCTGCCGACCAGCCGGCTCAGGCGAGCCAACGTCTGCAAGTGCCCGCGGTCTTCCACTGAGCAAATCAAGAAGAACAAATCGGTAGGCACGCTGCCGCCAAAGGGAAGTCCGCGGTCAGTGCGGCCCAGCGCCATCACCGGCCCGCCGAGAATGCTTGCCATCGGCCGCCTGGGGTGCAGAAGGGCCACGCCGTTCTCGAGGGCCGTCGAATGGAGTTCCTCCCGCGCCCGTACCGCATCGGCCATGCGGTCCGCATCCCAGACGAGACCCGTTCGGGCGGCCAGATCGACCATTTCTTTGATCACCGAACCGCGGGTGCGGGCCGCCAGCGGCACGGCGATCGACCCGACCGGCAGCAGTTCGGCGATCGACGGAGGCTGGCTAGGCGCGGCCGCGCCGGGCCTCAAAAAACTTTCCATCGCGGTCAATTCTTCTTCGTCCGACAGGCCGATCCGGTCTTCCAGCCAATGGTGAATGTCGGCCTGCGCGAATCGCCACTGGCCTTGCACTTTGCGGCCGGGAAGTTTTCCACGATCGGCCAATCGAGCGACCTGCGCCCACTCGAGGTGCAGATAACTCGCCAAGTTCTCGACGTCGAAATCGTCGTCCGCCATGAATTCGCTCCAGAACGTACCCTTCAGGACTCATTATGCGACACGGTGCGCGTGTAGGGAACGGCCTCCGTGCCGTCCCCAATACGTGAATGCCGCGTCGACTCACGGAACGCCGCAGGGCCCAAAGGGCGCCCCGTTCCCTAGAGGCTTCGATTTGAATTCGGCCGGTGGCTGTCTCACCGTGCTACTCCAACGGGGCTGGATGCAGCGGTCGCAGTTTGTTACGTTATTCCAAGAGAAAGTCCGGGAACGCAAGCTGCCGGCGATACAAATTGACTGGGGATTCGATGAAACAGGCGATTGCCGGCGTGGCCCCGCCGGAGTTGAGCGAAGTCACGGTCATGACCATCTGGCCGTCGGTGGCGGCGACCGGCGGCGGCCGATCCTTGGGGCGGCTGTTGGCGATTCAGGCCGGCTTCGGGATGTTTCGTCTCGGACGGCTGTTCGCGTCGCTCGCTCTTCCGGTTGCACCGCTCTTCTATGGATACCTTCGCTTGCCTTGGGTCGTGAGGCGCTATCGACTGACGAATCGCCGCGTGGCCGTGCTGAAAGGGATTCGCCCGCAGGTCGAGTGGTTCGTCGATCTCGACCGTTTCGACGCGATCGAAGTCGTCGTCCGGCCGGGACAGGAATGGTACCATGCCGGCGATTTGGTCTTTCGCAAGGGAGCGCTTGAGACCTTCCGCTTGACCGGCGTCCCCCGTCCCGAGACATTCCGCCAGACTTGCTTAAAGGCCCGGATGTCGTTCGTCGGCGTGCGAAAAGCCCGCGAGATGCAAACGGCGAACTCTTAGAATGCGGCACGCGGTTCCGCGCGGACGCACCATGACGAGCGGGCGGTGCGTCTGCGCGGACTTGACGCACGCTACCGGGGTGCTGGGTCGTGGCTCACAGCAATTCTTCGAGAATTAATCGCAGCGCGTTGACGGCGATTCCCGTCGGCAACGCCGGCATTCCGTGTGGCTCGTTGACGACCTGGGAAACGTCAAGCGGCAGGTGGATGAAGGCCGCCTGGGTCCTGATGCTCAGCCGCTCGGTGAGATAGCAGGTCCAATAAAGCGTCGCATTGCAAAGATAGGTGCCGGCGTGATAGGAAACCTGCGCCGGAATGCCGGCCGCGCGGAGCTTGATCGCCCAATCGGCCAGCGGCAGCGGGCTGCGGTAGGCCATCGGCCCGTCGTCGGCCAGCGGCAGATATTCGTCGGGCGATTGATGACTGGAACCGCCGACATTGATGCCGATCGCCTCGAGCTGCACGCGGCTGCTGCCGGGCGCCTGGCCCAGATGGATCGCGTAATCGTAATTGGCGGCCAGGTCCTTGACGAGCCGCTGCTTGACCTCCGCGAAATCGACCGGGTAGAGCCGGGTGGTGATCGCCGGCTCGCGCGGCAGCTCTCGGGTGAGTTCGACCAGCGCCAGCCAGCTTGCATTGGTTTGCCAGCGATCGTAGGGCTCGAAAGCGGTCAGCAGGACGTTCGGCATGGCGGTCGGGCGCGGTGAGCGATGCTTCTCGGAAGCCGCTTGAGAGCCACGAATCTACCGCCTGGAAAGGCCCCTGACTAGTCGCTGTCGGCGGAGCCAAGCTGCGGCCTCGAAGCAGCGACAACAGTCACGAACAGCGCGCCACGGAGAATGGAACACGGGCGATTGAAAAAAACCGCTTGGCGAGTTTGCGTCAGCTCGCGCTCATGGCGTCGCCGATCGAGTTGGCGCTGTTGGAGAAGCTGGTGCCGGTTTGCGTGCCGACCGATTGGACCGCCGCTAAGCAGACGAGAATGATGAGAGCGAGCATGACCGCGTATTCGACGGCGGTGGGCCCTTCCTCGGCACGCAAGAATCGCAGCAGCTTATTCATATTTGGTCCGATGGCATTTGACGTGCACGAGGCGCGGCTGGCGGAAGAAGACAACCTGAGTTAATCCTTTCGTGCAATCCCGCCGCGCGCGGATTGGATCGGCCTGCTTTCAAGGCTACGTCGCGAATTGCTCCAAGGCAAATCTGAATCGGTCGGATTCGAGCGTGTCGACCGCCTCGCCTCATCAATCGCTACCGGCGGTTTAAATGGCCTTTCCGCTATTGACATCGTTTCGGTTGGAGAAAACGATTGTCTGCGAGCCGAAAACGAGTTCCATCAAGCTCAGGGGAAGAGGCGCGGACGTGAGCCATCCGCGACAGATTTGCACGAACACAACGAACGCGACGGAATTTCGGACCGGCCTACGCCGTCCGCGTTGGCCCCCTTTGAATGGCCCGATTTCCGTCGGTTTTTCGCCGCCACGGCCTGCCTGACGTTGGCCGGCCGCGGTCTGGCAGTGGTCCTCGGTTTTCAGGTCTATGCGCTGACTGGCAGCACACTAGCGCTTGGCGGCTTGGGCCTCGTCGAGGCGATCCCCTCGATTTCGCTGGCCCTTTACGGCGGGCACATCGCCGATCGCCGCGACCGGCGCTCGATCATGCGGATCACGCTTGCCGCAGTGGCGATCTGCTCTCTGGCGCTGGCATTCACGGAAAATCTCAACTCCGGCGCCGCGCAGCTCGGATTACTCTACGGGATTGTATTCGTCGCGGGAATTGCCCGCGGCTTCTTCGAACCGGCCGCCGGGGCGCTCGAGGCTCAGTTGGTGCCGCGCGAGCTGCTGATTCATTCCTCGACCTTGATTGCGAGCTGCTGGCAGATCGCGGCGGCGGTCGGCTCAGCGGCCGCAGGGGCGGCCTTGCAGTTTCTTGGAGCGGAATGGACGTTCGTGGGAATCGCCGCGCTGTTTGGGCTGGCTTGGCTCTCGATCTCGCGGGTGATGCCGCGCCCAGCGCCCGAGGCGCCGGCCGGCGAATCCGTTTGGCAAAGCGTGTCGGCCGGCGTGGGATATGTCTTCCGCGATCAGATTCTGTTGGGCTCGATGTCGCTTGATCTCTTCGCCGTGCTCTTCGGGGGCGCGGTCGCGCTGTTGCCGGTGTTCGCTCGCGATATCTTGCTCGTCGGCCCCATCGGCTTGGGAGTTCTTACCGCAGCGCCACAGCTTGGGGCGATTGCTATGATGCTCTTCGCGGCGCGCCACCCGCCGGTAAAACACGCGGGAAGAAATCTCTTTTTGGCCGTCGCAGCCTTTGGACTGACGATGATTGTGTTTGCGCTCTCAACGTCGATGGCGCTCTCGGTCGCCATGCTGTTCTTGAGCGGGGCGTTCGACGCGGTGAGCGTCATTATCCGCCGGTCGATCGTGCGGCTGCTCTCGCCCGAACACCTCCGCGGCCGGATCGCCGCCGTGAGCATGATCTTCATCGGCTCGTCGAACGAGATCGGAGCGCTGGAAAGCGGGGTGGCCGCCAATCTGATGGGAACGGTTCCTTCGGTCTGCGCCGGCGGGGCGGCAACGCTCCTGATCGTCGCCACAGCGGCGGCGCTCGCCCCGAAGCTGCGGCGGCTGAGCCTTGATTCGCATCGCGCGGCCGAGGAGGACGCCGATTTGGCTGATGCCGTGAAGTGAGAGCGTCCTCTTGCGTGCCTGTAGCAGAATTCGTGAGAATTCTGACGGCGCCTCGGAATTCTCACGAATTCCGCTAGGGCTAAAACCGATCGAGCGAGTCGAGCCAGCGGGCCAGTTCGGCCAGTTCGCCGGCGGAAAGCGGCCGCGGCGTCGGGCCGAGGTCTTTGACCGTGATGGGATACTTTTCGGAGCGGAGATGGGCGATGGTCGCATCGATCTGCGACTTCAGCGGGTCCTTGCTGGGCTGGCCGGTGTAAACCGCCAAGCGAAGCAGCGGATCATTCGGCGGGATTTGCGCCCCGGCGGGCAGCGGTGCGCCGATCGCCGCCACGCCGTGGACCAGCTCGCGATTGCCTAGCGCGAAGAGATAGGCCATTCCGCCGCCGCCCTCCTGGCCGACCGCGACGGTGCGAGCCCGATCGACATGATACTTGCCGGTCAATTGATCGAGCGTCTTGCGGACGAACTCGAGCTCGGTCCGCTGCCACTTCGCCGCGTCGGCGCTCTTGGGCGCGAGCACGATGAAATCGTACTTTGCGCAGAGTTCTTTCCACCGCGCCACGAGCTCATCCTCCTTATAACCGCCCGGCGGATGCAGCCAGACGACTACACCGTAATTCAAGCGGGCATTGTAATTCTCGGGCACGTAGGCAATGCCCTCGGATTGCGATTCGGGAATCTTGATCTTCACGACTCCGGTCGCCGGCTTAGGACCCTCGGCAGCCGGCGGTTCATCGTGCGCCGGCGGCAGTTCATCGGGGATCGACTCGGGAAGTGCCGCAAAAGTCGCTTCCAGCTTGAGCGTCTCCTCGCCGCGACGAACCTCAAACTTCACCTTCTGCTTGGGTGTCATTGAGGCAATCTGCTCGAACAGATCGTTGAGCGACTTGATCGGCTTCGCGTCCCAAGCCGTGATGCGGTCGCCCGGCTTGAGGCCGGCCTTCGCGGCAGGGCTGTCGGAATAGACATAGCGCACCGTCACGCCCGGCTCACCGTCCAGCCGCATTGGCAAGGCGCCGAGAAACGGATGCTCATAGGGCACCAGCTTGCCGACCAGCTCGATCGTCTTCTCAAGTCGCTCTTTGCCGCGAAGTACGACGAGCTTCACCTTGTCTCCCGCGTAATGCGGCCCCAGCAGGTGCTTGAGCTCGGTCTGACGGGCGACCTTGTGCCCGTCGATTTCGACAATTCTGTCCTTCGGCTTCAGACCGGCGCGATAGGCCGGGGAATTCGGCTGCACCGCGGCCAACTCCGGCTCGTCGGCATAGATGTCGATCCCCTTCATGCTGACGCCCATCAAGCCGCCGAAGAGATCCTCTCCCTTTTTGAGCCGCGGGAGGAGCGCATTAATGTTCTCCAGCGGTACGGCGAAACCGATCCCTGAATCGTACCATTCCACTCCGGCCAGTTCGTCACTAGCCATCGGCGAAAGCGGGACGAGCAGGCCCATCACGCGCCCTTGGATATCAACGAGCGGACCGCCATAGTTATTCGGCGAAATCTTGGCGTCGGTCTGCATCGCCTTGCCCCAGATGCGACGAACAGCGCTGATGATGCCGACCGATACGCTCGGCTTGGCACTTTCGTACGTTCGCCCGATGGCGATCGACCACTGGCCGACGGTGATCTCAGCCTCCGGCGCGGCCGTGGGCACGGGCAACTCCTTGCCCGCGGGAAGCGACACTTTCAGCAGCACGATCATCCGGCTGTGGTCTGTGGCGACGAGCGTGGCCGGCAACCGCGTTCCGTCGCCCAGATGGACGAGAATCTGAGCCGGCTTTTGGACGAAGTTGAAGGCGCTTGAGGCGATATAACCGTCGGCCGAGACGACCAGGCCGGTTGTCGGCCCCGTGCCGATGAGCACACTGCCGACTTTCTCGAGGCCGCCGAAGGTTTCAATGCGCACGACCGAGGGGGCGACCCGCTCGACGGCTGCTTTGATCGCTTGCTCTTCTCGTTGAGAAATATCGTCGTCGGCAACAAGCGGCGAGATTCCCAGGGACAGCCACGAGGCGGCCGCGACAAATGCCGCGACGCACTGAATGACCGCGGCACGGCTTGGCAGACGCCGAACCGATTTGGCGGAAATGGAACCCGACTGCGGCGTCTGCCAAGCAGTGGCACCCGCATCTTCAAGAGGCGTCGATCGAAGCGGCTCGTGCATGGCGACTATTGCTTCACCTCATCCGCCGCCTTGAGCTGCACCTCGATGAGTTCGTTGCCGCGCATCAGTGTCAGATGAATATCGGCATCCGCCTCGCGGAGGCCGAGCTCCTTATTCACCGCCGCGCAGGATTGCACAACTTGATTATCGACGAGCAGCATGAGGTCGTCGGGCCGGACGCCCGCTTTCTCCGCCGGCGAGCCGGGCCGCACCTCGTCGACAAACGGCGGCGTCCGTTCCAACACGTCCGGCACCAAGACAATGCCCAGGCGGGCAAGTGTCAGCGGGTTGTCGGGCTTCTTGAGCTTTGACCGGTCGCTGTTTGCGATCGGCTTTCCGGTGCGGATCGCCTCGACCGACGCGGCAAATTCAGCGGTCGGGATGGCAAAATTGAGCCAGATGTTATTCTTCGAGTTTCGCAGCTCCTTGCCGAGAATGCCGAGCAAATGTCCTTGCAAGTCGGTCAGCGCTCCGCCGGCCGCGCCGGGATTGTTCGTCATCGCGTCGAGCGCATAGATTGGGCCTTGATAAGGCGTTTCGTAGGCCCCGCGGCGGGCATCGAGCGTCGTGACGGCGGAGATGATGCCATGCTGCACGCTGGCTTGCTCTTCGCCCGTCGCCACGCCGAACAGGTTGCTGAACGCCAACACGCGCGTCCCTTCGGCGGCGGGCAGGGATTGCGCGAGGTCGAAGTGCGGCAGGTCCTCGGCGTCGATCTTCAATAGCGCCAACTCGAGCCGCGGATCGGGGCCGACGAGCTTTGCATGGAACTTGCGACCATCGCTCAAGATGATCGTCACGTCGTCCACATCGAGCACGTGGCTCCAGACCGTGAGGACGTAGCCGTCGACCGACACCAAAAAACCGCTTTGGTAGATCTCCAACCCATGCAATCCGCCTGCGCCGAAGATCTTGACGATTTTCGGCTGCACCTGCTCGCTGACCTTAGCGAGCGATGGGCCGGCCGAGGCGCTGGCGGCGGTGAATGCCCACAGGGCGACGGAGAGCGCGGCGATTGCGACGCCTCGTTCCCAGGCTCCGCCTGGGAACGCAATGCCTGCGAGGCTCTGCCTCGCATGCAGTGCACCAGGTTTAGGCATCCGCCTAGGCCGGGAGGCGGAGCCTCCAAGGCAGTGCGTTCCCAGGCGGAGACTGGGAACGAGCGATAAGGCCGTCATTTCTCAGCCTCCTTCTTTTGCTCCGCTTCCTTCTTCAGCTCGACCTTCGTGATGTTCATGATGGCGAACAGGTTGTCGCCGTAGTGCACCTCGAGCCGATGGGGCACGAAGCGCCCTTCCGATTCGCGATAGTCGCTGAAATAGACCTCGCACGGCTCGGTATCTACCTCGGGATACATCTCGAGCGCGACGAGCGAGCCGTCGGACGTGTCGAACATGAAATGACAATCGACGCCGCCGGTCGTGCCGACGACGACGTCCACGGGCCGCTCGTGGCCGACGAGCGGCATCGTGCCGAGATAGACGAGCTGCCCATACTTACCGGGCCCTCCAACTTGCAGCTTCCGCCAGAGGTGCAGTGTTGCCAACAGTCCGCCGCTGCCTGGTGGATTGAGCACCGCGGCCAGATCGTCGCTGACTTCGAGCTTCGTGTCTCCCAACGGCAGCGCGATCGAGGCCTCTTTGTCGGTCAGCTTGATTTCGAACGTGCCGCCCCCGACCAAGTCGCCGGAGAACATCCAAGGGCCGGCGAGCGACGAGAAGTCGCCACGAGCCAGATTGGCCTTCCAAATCCGTTCGCGGTTGAGCTTGTTGAAGTAGTAATTCGCGTAGCCGGACCGGGCTTCATAGTGCTGCTTGACGATGTCGGGAAGCGGCTTCTGCATGAGTTGCTGCAGAGCTTCCCGGAGCGGATTGGGCAAAGGAATCTCCGGCTGATCCTTTTTGTCGGGTTTCTTCCCGTCATCCTTCTTTTCGTTTTTGGGCTTCCCGTCATCCTTCTTGTCGCCATCCTTTGGCTTGCCGTCATCCCTCTTCTCGTTCGGCTTGGGAACTTCCGGTTCGCCGCCGGCGGCCGCGAGCAGCTCCGCTTCGTGGTGCACGCCGCGCAGACGGACGAGGATATCGTAGGTCTTTCCGTCCCGGCGATAGGTCATGGCGACGCGCCATCCCTTGGGAAAAATCCCCAAGATGTTCTTGAAGGCGTTGGTTGAGGGAATCGGTCGGCCGGCGAAGGCGACGATTTCATCGTCCTCGCGAAGGCCGCGGCGATAGGCGTCGGACTCCTGCAGGATGTCGGAGACCAGCACGCGGCCGTCGTCGGATGTGCTCGCTTTCGCGCCGAGCGTGGCGTGGTCGACGATCCGTCCGCTCTTCAGGCAGCCAATGAAGTTCTTCGCCTGGTTGACCGAAATTGCGTAGCCGACGCCGACATTCACGCGACCCCGCTTCTCGAACGAAGCCCGGCCGTTGATACCGATCAACTGCCCTTGGGCGTTGAACAGCGGTCCGCCCGAGTTGCCGGGATTGATCGCCGCATCGACTTGGAGGCAATCGGAATATTCGAGCAGCGTTCCGGACGGATATTGGTAGCGATGCACGCCGGAGACCACGCCATAGCTGATCGAGGGCTGAAAATCAGTCGCCAGCAAAAACGGATTGCCGGCGGCAAAGCACCAGTCACCGGGGCGCATCTGGTCGCTGTCGCCCAGCTCGGCAGCGGGGAAATCCTCGCGCCCCAGAAGCTTGACCATCGCCAGGTCGCCCGTCGGATCGACGCCGACAATCACCGCGTCGTAAAGCTTGCCGTCGGGCATGCCGCATTTCATGGCGATCCCCGCCTCGTGCGTGACGTGGAAATTCGTGAGCGCGTAGCCGTCCGGGGAAATCACGACGCCCGAGCCGCCTCCCTGACCTTCTTTCGCGTAAATGGCGACGAACGCGGGCGCCGCCTTGGCAATGGCGGCGATCCGTTCGGCCTCGGCCTTCTTGACAGATTCGTCCGGCTCGCCGCGCGCCGACGGAGCGACCAGCGAGGCGATCGGCAGCAGAACTAATGCGGCAGCGATTCGCATCTTCATTTCACAATCCTTGCATCTCCGAGATCGAGGTAGTTCCCCACATCGAGCCCTTCGCCGAAATCCACAAGAATATTCAACCGTTTCACCCCCGAAACGTCTAGATCGAGATCGACCGGCTCATCGCGGCCGACGACCTTGCCGTCGTAGAGCGTCTTGCCGTCGCCTTTGATCACCAGCCGGGCGCTGCCGGCCTCACGAACGCTGTCGTCGATCCCGACCACGGCCTTCAGTCGCCTTCCCTTGCCGGTGATTTTGTAACTGATCGATGTGCGTCCGGGAATCGCCAGCCCCTTAGGATAACTCTTCCCCGCCAGCCGGATCGAATTGCCGTCGAGGCCGCGATCCTGCCGCAGCCGATAAAACCTGGCAAGCGAATCGTTCCCCTTTCCGAAATCGACGTAGGGAGTCCACTCCGTGGAAGCCGGCGCGAGTTCGCTCAGATAAACCATCCGGCCCGACGAGAAATCCAACAACTTGAGCGCTGCGAGCGGCCGAGCGATCGCGCCGCCGAACGTTGGCTCGAGCTTGAACTCACCATCGGCGAACGACACGCTCTTGGCATTCACCCGCCAGCCGGCGAGATCCTCGAAGACGCATTTCGCCTCGGGCAGATCGCCGTTGTCCGGCGGATGGAAGTAAACGAGCCCTGCGACCTTGGCCCGCTTGACCGGCACGTTGTCGCCATCGACTTTGAAGTTGACGGTCTCATCGGTCACGTCCCCGGCCGCCCCTTCGACATAGTCGATTCCTTCGCGTTTATGAACGACGATGAGATCGGTTGCCAAATCGGGTTTCAGATCGGCAACCCAAGGCGCCCCGGAGCCGCCGGCGGGCGCCCCATCAGCAGGAAACTCGACGAGCCGGATGGACTTGGTGGGCAGACTGAGCGCCTCCCCGTCTGCCAATTTCAGCTCTGCACTGCCTTTGGCAACCGTGTATCCGATCCCGGGAATTCGGCTGCCATCGATCGTTTCGAGCCAGATCAGAGAGCGTTTGCTCGAATCGTCGGCAGATTTGCTCGATGAATTCGGCGATACTTTGTCGTCGGCCGGTCCGATGGATCTCACGGTCGTGAAGTCGATCGTCCGTTTGCCATTGGTCGACTCAATGACCACATGCTCAGCGTCGAGCGACACGAGCGTCCCGGCAACCGTTTGACCGTCAAGGAGCCCGACCTGAACCTGTTTCGGCTCGGCCAACAGCGCGGCGGCGAGAAGCAGGAAAGTGGACATTCAGGGGCAGGGGGCAAGGGACAAGGGGCAGGGGACGCGCAAGCGGAGCCTGAGTTAAGATGGAATTCATGTTTGCGCGCCGAATCGAACTGCCAGTCACCACGCCGCCGCACGCGTCATCCGCCGCGGCGGACCACGCTCCACGTCGTTTCGCCCCCTGCCCCTTGTCCCTTGCTCCTTGGCCCTACTTTTCTTCCTCATCCGTGGCCAGGCGCTTAAAGTATTGCTCGATCACGTCGCGGTAGTGGGAGGGGTATTCCTTGCCGATCGACTGGAGCGCCTCCTGCCGCTCCTTAGCGGGAAGATCGCCCCAGTTGGCCTTGTTGCCAATCGGTTTCTTCGCCACGTCGCCGGCACCTTTGCCCTTGAGCAAGCCGCTGTCCGGCGCGGGCGAACTCGAGCGCCGGCCACCGGGACCCATTTGGCTGGACGCCGCGGCCTCTTGTTGCCGCTTCTCCTCTTCCTCGATCATCTTATCGAGCGAGGCGATGATGCCATCCTCGACGCCGCGCACTTTCTTGCCCGCGGCGCCCGTATCGAGCCGGGCATCGACGTCGCGCATGCGCCGGTCGATATGGTCGAGCGACTCGTCTTTGAGCGCCGCCAGATCGGTCTGCATCAGCTCCGCCGTTTGCGAGTAACGCCGCGGAAGCTCCTTCTTCCGTTCGAGCAAACGGGCGATCGTTTTTAAGCCCGGATCCTTGTGCAGGAGCCAGTGATTCGCGACCGCTTGATAGAACAGCAACGATGCCGGATCGACCACATCGGTCGGCTCCATGCCGGCAAGCTGCGTCAGCGCATAGTCGTAAAGTCGCTCCTGCGCCAGCCAACGGGCATACCAGAGCCGGAGGTTATTGCGCTCGATCGCCGGCAGCTTGTCATCCGCGAGCCAATCGAACTTCGGCAGCGGGCCGATCGCCTTCGGCTTCGCACAGAGGTCGATCAGCTCGCGGGCCTGCGGGTGGCCCAGCGCGATCGTCTTCACGACGCGTTCCAGGAGGTCGGCGCCCGCCGGCTGTGCGCCGTCGGTCGGCCATAGTGCCTCGGCCTGCTTGCGAGCGTCGGCCTCGACCTTCCGGCCATCAAGCCATTTGAAAACATCGCCGCGGATATCCGCCGCCGTCGGCACAGTCCACGTTGGCTGCTTAGCGAATTCGTCGTCCGCTGCATCGGCGGCGCGCGCCGAGGCCGCATCGAAGGCCGCCGCGACAACGACGATCCCGAAACTCACGATTGCGAATCGAATCCGGCCCATTTGATCCCCCTTCTCCGCCACAGTGTTATTGTAGCTTGATTCGACGGAAAATGTCAGTTGGAGCTCCGCCTTGGGGGGTCGGGAGTCCTTTTCAGTCCGCTAAAGACGGTTGTCGATAACGCGAGCAGTTCGCGGCGGACTGTAAAAGACCCCCGACCCCTTCACTCAACGCGGGATTCCAACGTTTACTTATTCTTTCCCACCGCGATGTCGTGCGTCACCTGGTGGACGCGCTCTTCGCGCTCCGCCAGCTTCTTCAGCGCATCGACCAGGTCGGGACGATCGGCCTCTTCGACGTCCCCTTCGAGCATTTTGGAGTAGCGCTTCGTGCGCGTGTTCACCCGCATTTGCAGGGCGCGAATCATCTTCAGTTCGGCGATCTTATCGACGAGCGCCTCTTCGGACTCGCCCTGCCCCGGCCGCGACTTTCGGTTCTTTTGGGCCTTCTGAGCCTTTTGCAGGGCATCGATCGTCTCCTGCAATTGGGTGATGATCTCTTGCTCGATCCCTTGCGTGATCTGCTCGACTTTCGCCCGAGCCAGGCGGGATGAAACCTGCTGCATGTCGTCGCGCATTTGATCGACCGATTCGGGGAAGGCGACGGCCGAACCTTCTTCGTGGAGCAAATTCAAGGCGCGATCGGCTTCGACGACGATCTCGGATTCCTTGCGGCTGAGCCGCGCAGCCTCGATCTCGTCGTCGTGTCCGCGGTCGGCGTCGGGGACCTTGTCGAGGCGAATCGTCCCCTCGTAGACCTCGATCTGCATGACGAGCATCTTGCGAAAGCGGCCTTCGAGCATCGCCAACGTGCGCTCGACTTCCTCCTCGCGCATTTGGCGGAGGATTTTTTCGAGTTCGAGCTTGGCTTTCTTCAATTCCTCGAGCGCGGTTTCCTGCTCTTTGGCGGCCCCCTTTCGATTCGCTTCTTCCAGATGCTTCTGCGCGGCCCTCATCCTTTCTTCCGCGGCCTGGACGCGTTTGCGGGCAGGGCTTTCGTCGTCGGACTGGTTCTGATTGGGCTGGTTATCCCCTTCCTGGCCTTCGCCTTGTCCTTGACTTTGACCTTTGCCTTGCCCCTGGCCTTGTCCTTTTCCTTCGCCCTTGCCTTCACCTTTCCCCTCGCCTTGACCTTCACCTTTGCCCTCGCCCTTCCCTTCACCTTTTCCTTGACCTTTGCCTTCACCCTTGCCCTCGCCTTTACCTTGCCCCTGGCCTTTTCCTTCGCCGTTGTTCTTATCGCCGGGCTTTGGCTCGCTACCCTTGCCGTTTCCAGCAGGCTGTTTGTTTTCGCCCTGCTTGCCGTCGCCCGGTTTATTATCGCCCGGTTTGTTACTTCCCTGCTTAGAGTCACCAGGCTTACTGTCTGGCTGTTTGTTATCGCCGGGCTTGCCGTCGCTTGGCTGTTTGTCGCCGGGCTTGTTCTCGGGTTTGCCGTCTCCCTTGCCTTCACCTTTACCTTTGCCCTGACCTTGGCCGTTTTTGTCGGACTTGTTTTCATCCTTGACTGACGTGTCTTTCGGCTCGAGGTCCTTGATGTTCTGGGCCAACTGCTTGGCCTTTTCGGCCTCTTGACCTTGGCGCGGAGCGAGTTCCTTCATCTCGCCTTCCCCTTCGGTCTGGCCGTGGGTGCCTTCTTGTTCCTTGATGAGTTTGTCGAGCTGGGCAATGATCTTCTTGTATTGCTCTTTCTCCGATTTGGCCTTCTCGGCGCGGTCGCCGCTTTTGAGCAGCTCGAGCAGCTTGACCAAATCCTGCTCGACTTGCACCTGGCCCTTCGTAGCCAGGTAAAGTTTGTCTGACTTCAATTGGCTGATGAGCTCGCCGAACCGGTCGTCGAGCAGCCGCTGGCGGCTTTCGGCGAAGGCTTGCCGCAACAGTGCCGCCTGCTTGGGATCGGTCGCCCCGACGACTTCCGCCATCCGGTTCATCGCCTTTTCGAGATCGCCGTACTGCTTAGCGAGCTTCTGTTGCTCCTTATCGAGCGGTTGATTCAAGGCGGCAGTCGGCGCGGCGGGAACCGCATCCTTTGCTGGCTCGGCGGCCTTTGCCCCGATGGCAGTCAATGCGATGGCGCCCGCGGCGATGGCTTTGAGCGACCGGTGACCAAGAAACGTGGCCGGAGAGTTCATCGCTAAATCCTTAGTTAGCCGGAAATCGACGGAAATTCACGCCAATGTTTATTAAACCCCGCAATCCCATTTTAGTCGCCTCGGGAGAGCGGAAAGTTCTGTTGTAGCGGCGGTTTCCAGCCGCCCAAATCCATTGAAACGCCGAGGGCGAAGAGGACGCGGAGAAGGCCTTCGCAATCAAGCTCCTCCGCGAACTCTGCGTTCTCTGCGTTTCAAAGTCTCTGTCTATTCATCCAGCTTGAGGGCCTTTTCTTTCTGTTTCTTTTGCGTCAATTTGTTGAGCGCATCCTGGTCCTTGATGATTTCGCGAAGATGCTCGACGATTTCGTTGAACGATTCGAGTTCCAGCATCTTATTCATGATTTGCCGCATCTCCAGCAGGATCGCGTCGACCTGCGCGAGCACTGCTTCATGCCGCGCTTTGCTCGTCTCGGGATCGGCGAGCGCTGACTGCAGCCGCTTGAGTCGCCGGTCGAGCTCTGGGAATGAGGCTTCGCCGATGTGGCGCAGCGGATCGGCGATCTGATCTTTCAGCCGATATTCGAGTTCGGGCGTATCGATGCGATTGTTGACCATCTCCTCGCGGATGTCGTCGAAGGCGGCCGCGAGGCTCAACGTCTCACTCGCCCCGCGCTCGCTGTTGGCCAGCGATTGCTCGATGACAACTGGCGCGGATTTCAGCCCGCGAGCCGACGCGGGGTTTTCCGTCTCGCCCGGCTCGGCGCCCTGGCCCTTCGCGGGCTTTGCCGATCGGAAGTCTTCCGGCTCGTCGCCGAGCGGTTTCGCGACTGGCTTGGTCTCGGCGACGGTTTGTTCGGCGGCCGTCGCGCCGTTTGGCTTTTTTTCGCCGCTCGGCTTCTCGGGAGCGGCCGGAGCGTTCGGTGCAGCGAAGTCAAGCTGTCCAAGCTGATCGCGCGTGGCCGTTAGGTCTTGCGCGATCTGTTCCAGACGCAGGCGAAGCGTCAGCTCGCGGGCTTCGAGCATCGACATCAATTGGTCCGCCGCCACGACAGAAACCTGGTAGCGCTCGCTGGGGGCGACGTTTCCGCCGCGCTTCAGCGTGCAATTATCCTGCGCCATGATCGACAGCGACATCTGCTGGCCGACCTTGAGCGGATGCTCCTTGAAATCGAGTGCCTCGTCGGCCGCGCGATCGAACTTGAGCGACGTGCGGTCGTGCGGATTCGTGTGGAGGGGGACCTGCACCGCGTCGCTCTGGTCGAGCTTGTACTCGAACCACAGCTTCGACACGCCGTAGTCGTCGGTGACTTCTCCTTCGATCGGCAGCCTGGCTTGCGGAGTGATCGACGTGCCGATGGCGCGAAGATGCACGCCCACTCGCGGCGGCTCGTCCGGAGCGGCGTTCAAGATCAATCGGACGGGCTCCTTTGTGCGGATGCCGTCGATATCGACGAGCGTGAAGAGCAGCGTCCGGTCGTCGTCGAGATGGTCGATCTCGTACGAGAAATGGCGGCGATCTGCGTCGCTCGGCCGGATCGTTTGCGCCGGCTGAGTCTTTTCGCCGACGAGCGAACTGACGGGGACTTCGACGAGGTCCTTGTTGGCCTTCGCGCGAACCGTGATCTTCGTGCCCTGCGGCACCTGCACCAATCCGGTCACCGGCAGGTCGCGCGGCTCGCGGCGCATGTAGGCCGGATAGACGCAATGGAGCGTCATCTCGATCGTGGGTACATCGACCACGTCGATCCGATAATCGCGCAAGGCCGCATCGCCGCCGACAATGTCGAACGATCGCGAGGAGAGGATTCCGCGGAACACGAACGAATACGACTGGTAATCGTCGCCCGGCGCGGCGGCGCCCAGCCGGCTCATATTCTCGCGGCTCTTACCCTCGTCGGTGCGATAGCGAATCTGCACGATGTCGGGGACCTCGAATTGCGTGGCGGCCTTGGCGACGACGGTCACATCGGAGCCCTTGGCCACTTTGATCCGCTTGTCGGCAAAGCCGTCGATCTCGAGGTGCGTTCGCCGCGGCCAGAGGATATCGGAAAACAGCAGATCGCGCTTGACCCAGATGCCGAACGCGCCCGACGCGGCGAGCGCGAATGCCGAAACGGAAACGATCGCCAACGTCGCCGCGAGGAGGGCGCGAACGAGCGGCCCGAGCCGGAACACCTCGGCCAACCGAACGTCGGAGACATGCCGCAAGGCGTCGCCTTGAGTGTGGGCAAGCATCTGCGGATTGAATCCGGCCGCATGATCCGGATGATCGGCCAGCTCGACCGTCGTGACCAGGCTATCGCCGAAGCTCTTAAAGCGCCGCTCGAGGAGCACGGCCAGATTCGTGTCCGCCAGACGGACAAACGCTCGCCGCAGGATGAAGCGATAGATCAGATAGACGAGTACAACCGCGACGCCGCCGATCATGATCTGCCGGGCGAGCGCCGGCGGCTCGATCCACCAATCGAGCGCGAGCGTGATCCAGAATGCGGCCCCGAGCCAGGCAACGGACAGGGCGAGGCCTTGGAGCCAGACGTAGCGGCGTATTCGCCGCCGCAGTTGCGTCAAAAGCGCGTCGATTTGCGGAGCGAGAGCGGGGCGGGGTGCGTGACGCGTGGCACGTGACGCGTGGAGCGTGGTTGCCGCCGCGATGTCAGGTTCGTTTAATGTTCGCTGGTCTGACATTTTGTATCGAAGCCGCTACTATGCCAGCCGGCTGAGCCGGCGGACGAGCCATTCCATGCACAAAAAACCGCAAATGCCGCAGAGCAGCCAGGTGCTCCAGAGTTGTTGCCAATCTTTATCGATGTCGCCGGACTTCGGTGTCTCGCGGCTACGGTCTTTGAGCTGCCCGACGAGCGGCGGCGGGGCGTTCTCGCCTCGACCAAGCGCCGCGTTGACGCCGACATAATACCGACCGCCGGTGCCCGAGGCGATTTCGTTCATCAGGGCGTCGTTTCGCTGCGGGTTGTCTTTCTCCAAGTCGGGGACCTTCACGATGATTTGCCGCGACAGCGGATCTTCCTGCGAATCGGGGATCGGCAGCTCGATGCGATGCGGCCCCGCCTCGAGCGCCGTGAACTGCCCGTGAAAGCTTCCCTTGCGGCTAGGATCGGCAAGCAAGGGGACCATCAGCGGCGCTCCGTTTTGCGGCGTCACTTCGGCCACGACTTTCGGCAGATCGAGCGGTTGATGCTGGACGTTCGTCAGCCGGGCGTCGATGTCGACGGTCGCCCCGAGCAGATACGTCTCGCGTTCGACGGACAAGTTCCCTCGCCGCGATCCGCGCAGCAGCCGCCCTTGCGTCACATGGCGCAAGAGCTTCGTGTAAAACTCCTCGAACCGCGAGCCGTCGGGATCAAGCGCCCGCAGCCGCCACATCTCGCCGCTGCCGAGATAGAACACGCGGCCGGCGCCATAGAGCTGCCCGGCCATGTAAATCGGCAGTTCCTCGCCGGCGGCGGTCGAATCTTGATCGGCAAAGCGGGCATAGACGGTTGCGCCCGCTTTCTTCCCTTTCACTCGATAGTAGCCATAGACTCCCTTGAAATCGGCCCAATTGTGCTGGCTCTCCGAGGCCGACGTGCCGAGCCAGAGGAACTCCGCCTCTTGCCCTTCGCGGGTGAACTCGATGGCGCCCGGGGTTTCCGAGCCGTATTTGGCGTCCTTCGCCTGAATCAAGAGCCGATTGAACTCGACGGGATAGAGATTTCGGATCTTCGCCATCTGGCGGTCCTGCGCCCAGTCGTCGGTATAGACCGGTCCGGCAATTAAGACCAAGCCGCCGGCCTCCTCGGCCACCCATTTTTCCAGCAGTGCGATCCGCTCATCGCGGGCGGCCGAGTCTTCTTCGAGGTTCTTCCAATCGGGGTCGAAGGCCACGATCGCATCGTATTCCGACAATTCCTGCATCGTCGCCGGGAAGTGCTGGAGGATCTGATTGGCATCCTGCGACACAGGGCCATTGGCGGTTTGCAACAGCACGTCGACGATCGTATCGCGGTCGCGGCGCAATTGATTGCGGAGGAATTGATATTCGCGGGTCGGGCCGCCCGCCAGCAGCAGCACGTGGTTCTTCCGATCGACGATCTCGACATCCGCTTCGCGCACCAGGTCGCCGGCCTGCTGCTGCGACGTTGTCGCGCTCTTCGGCAGTTTGATTTGCAATTGCAGTGTCCGGCGGCCCGGCTCCTTGATTCCGGGTAGTTCGAACTTGATGCGTTCCTTCTTGCTGTCGCCGGGCAGCGTCACTGTCTGTGTCTCGACTGGCTCCCATTTGGCCGGGTTGGCCGCGCTGACTTTTCCGGCCGGTCGCGAGTCGAGATCGACATCGACCTGACGTCCCGCCATGCCTTGGGCCTCGATCTCGGCGGTCACCGTGAAGCTGTCGCCCGGATACGCCCGCGGCGGCACGGCGAAATCGGCGATTCGCGCGCTCTTCGGCCGGTCGTGGAATCCTAGCCCGACGAGATAGACGGGCACCTTCGCTTCGCGAGCCAACTCGATCGCGGCGCTCGGATCCAATCCGGCATTTTGCCCACCGTCGCTGAACACGATCACGGCCGAGACGGGCTGCGCTCGCTCGTCGCTGATCAGGGCCCGCAGGCACTCGCCCAAGCGCGTTTCGACGCCGCGAGGTTTCAGCGCCGTGCCCCAATCGACCTTGACCGGCTCGGCAACTGCTGCAGGGGCCGTCACTGGCAGCGGGGTACCCGCGGCGGAGCGGGTCGGCTTGCCATTGCCACCCGCCGCGGGCGCTTCTCGAATCCCAATGACTTCCAACAGATCGTCATTCGGATTGTCTAAGCTCAGGTACGCCAGCGCCGCAAAGATCGCCAGCGCCGAAATTGTCGCGCCGATGCCAAAGACCCATCCGCCTCGGCGGCCGCCGACCAGCACGCGAACGATAATGAAACCCAGTACGGAAAGACCGAATAGCGCGGCCGCGGCAATGAGGCCGTAGCGCAGCCATTCGATTCGAGTCTGCCGCGCCGATTGCGCGGCAGCGTCCAACTGCTCTTTGGCAACTACGTCTTGAACTTTCGACAGCATGGGCGCAGCGCGGCCGAGGTCTTGATCGAATCGCCACACTTCCACGTCGTGCGTCTTCCGCAAGTCGTCGAGCATCGTGCCGGCGGTGAACTCGTTCACGACTTGCGCGATCCGCGTGTCGGCCGGGGAAGAGCCGGCGCCGTCCGAGTTGCCCAGTCCCATACTGATGCTGGTGTCGACCAGCACGAGCGCTCGCGAATTCTGAACCTCTTTCTGCTCCGACCATTTCTCCAGCCCGAGATAGAAGAGCAACAGGCCCACGAACGCGGCCAATCGCATGACGGCCAGAAATACGCCGACCCCCGGCCGCAGCTCGACGCTGTCGCGGCGATACATCCAGACGACAAACGCCACGACCGCCAGGCAGGCCAGCACCAACAGCGGCATCTGCCACCATTCGCCCAGCGCGCTCCACTGCGTGAACTCATAGCGCGTCGCCCCGGCAACGCTCACGGGCGAGGTGTCGGCGAACAGAAGTGGTTCGCTGCCAAATGTCACCGCGCAAGCTCCTTCGCACTGGGATGATAACTGCACGAATAGGCGAGCAATTGCTCGCAGAACAACAGCCCGATGAGCGAATACAGGATCAACCGGCCGACGCTCGCCCGATCCAGCTCGTCGTCGTCGAACACCGTGTCGGCGGCGTGATGGAAACGATACTTGACGCCGTCGAGCCGGCTTTCTAGTTGCGGCCCGTCGATGATCTTCAGGTCGCCTTCCTCCGGCACGACGTTGTAGGCGAACCGCCGCGAGTCGGTCCGCTGCTTGTCGGGGGACGTGAAGCGAACTTCGTAGATGCCGCTTTGCATGGCGTCGCCCGGCAGCGCGGCCTTGAGGCGCTGGCCGGCGGGCGCCGCCTGGACGGGAAGCGTTCCCGTCGGCCCGCGGAGCGGAGTCATGAACGTCACGTCGGCGGAATACCTGGCCCGGTCGAACTCGACCTCGAGCGGGCCGCCCACTTCGCGGCCCGGATCAGTCTGCTTCGCCGCCGACAGATACGCGGCCAATTGGAGCATGGCGCCGACATGCCGCGGGGTGCGGGCCAAGTTGTTCCAAGTCGGCGCCGCCGACGTCAGAAACGCCATCACGCGGCCGTCGCCGAACTTCTGCTCAATGACTAGCGGGGCGCCGTTCCGCAGCCGCGCGACGACCCTGGCCGTCGAATTCGCCGGCGGCGTCCACCGTTTGTCGACCGCGAAATAGCGCTCGATGATCACCTTGTCGATATCCACGCTCGGCTGGCTCGAAAACAACGAGAACACCGGATGGCTTCCCTCAACCGTCAAATCGCTGGCGGTCTCCGTGCGATCAATGAGCAACTCCGTCGGGCCGACGAGCGGGGCGGGAAAGAGCCCTTTGCCATCGCGATACAACCGGCCGTTGAAAAAATCAGCCCGCGAGCGATCTCCCATGAAAAAGGCGACCCCTCCGCCGCGCTTAGCATAAGCCTCGAGGGCGTCGATCTCGGGTTGATCGAGCCGATCGATATCGAGCAGGTAGATCACGTGAAACTCGTCGAGCGGCTTGTCGCGGAGGAACCGGGCCGTCTCGATACGCGGAGCGATGCCAGTCGGCGCCACGTTGTTCGAGGAAAAGGGCAGCGTGAGGAAGTAGGCGTCTCCCTTGCCGGACGCGGCGCGTGCGTCTCCCGCGGTCACGAGCACGGGCACGTTTTCGGGAAAGTCGATGACCGTCGACCGCGAGTTATCGGCCTCAACGGCGTCGGCCGGCAGCTTGGCGGTAATCGAATGTTGGCCGGCGCTGGCATAGCGGACCTCGAAATCGCCGCTGGCCGTTTGCCCGGCGGGGATCGTCGCGATCGTGATCGCCGGCCGGGCGCGGCCGTCTTCCTCGAGCTGGATCGAAACGTCGCGGGCCGTTTGCGGGCCGTAGTTCGTCACGGCGACTTCGATCTTGAGCGGCACGCCCGCGGCGCGGATTCCCATTTCCGGCTTGAGCGCGGAGATGGTAAGGTTCGGCCGGGCGGCATCGACGCAATCGATCAATTGGAGCTTAGCTTTCAATTCATCGCCGAGTGTCATCAAGCTGCGACGCAGGTCGGACGCGTTCGCCCAATCCTTGGCGCGGAAGTCGGAAACGAGATAGACGACCGTCGACGAATCTTCGGCTTCACGAACCATCTGTTCGACGGCGCTCAGGCCCTCGGCCGGGGTGACGGCAAGCTGCGAAGGATGCAGATTCGAAAGCGCGCCAGACAAAGTCGTACTGAACTCGGGTGAGACCGGCTCGCGCGAGAGCACGGCCTTCATGCCATTTCCCCGGCGGCTCGCCTGCGAGAAGAGCAGCAGCGTGAATTCCTGTCGGCCCCCTTGGCGGCTAAGTTGGTTGCCCAGCCGGGAAATGACGTTTTTCGCTTGCGAAAAGGCGTCGGTATCGGCCCATTTGTCCGACATCGAGTAACTATCGTCCAAGAGCACGATATGGTGCGTCTTGCTGCCGCCCAGCAGGCCGGCCAGCGCGTTTTGCAGCCGAGGTTGGGCGAGCATCAGCACAATCGCCGCGACCGCCGCCATTCGCAAGAGCAAGAGCAGCAACTGCTTGAGCATGACCCAAGTCCGGTTGCGCTTCTGGCTCTGGAGCAGAAACTCCATCGGCGCCCATTTGATCCGCTTGTGCCGCAGCACGTTGATCAGATGGATCAACACCGGCAGCCCGATGAGCGGCAGGAACCAGAGGAGTGAGGGGAATTCGAACACGACAAATAAGTACGAAGGACGAAATGGAAACAATCTAGCCCCGCCGCTTGCGGTTTAGCAGCGTCAGCGGGGAGCCCCGACCTTCTGTCGATTACTAATAAAACGAGCCAGCACAGCATCCATAGGGTCGCTCGTGCGGATCAGGGCATAGTCACAAGTATTCGTCGTGCAAGTGCGGCGGACCTCGTCGAGAAAGCCTTGCAGGGCTTCCAGGTATCCCGCTCGCAAAGCGCGAGGGTTGCACGTTAGGTGATCCGGCATTTCCAACCCCTCGAAGCGCGTCGCACCGCTGAAGGGGAAATCCAGCTCGTCATCGTCCATGACGTGAAACACGAGCACGTCGTGTCCGCGCTGGCGGAGCAGCTTGATCCCTTTGACGAGGCCGCCCCGATCGGCGAGCAGGTCTGAGACGACGATCATCATTCCGCGGCGCGGAAAGCTCTCCGCCACCTCGCGGAAAATCGCGAAAAGATCTGTCTTGTCGCGCGGCTCGTTCGTCGAGAGCGCCTGAATGATTGAGTTGAGATGGTTCCGCTTCGTGCGCAGAGGCACGATCGTGCGGATCCCGTCGGCGAACGCCACGCAGCCGACGGCGTCCTGCTGCCGCAGCAGCAAATAGGCCAGGCTCACGGCGATCGTCCCCGCGTAGTCGAATTTGTTCAGCGGGCCGTTGCCGTAGCTCATGCTGTTCGACACGTCGACCAACAGCGTCGCCCGCATGTTCGTGTCTTCCTCGAACTGCTTGACGTAGTAGCGATCTTGCTTCGCCCAGACCTTCCAATCGACGTGGCGCAGGTCGTCGCCGACCGCGTATTCGCGGTGCTGGCGGAATTCGACCGACTGCCCGAAGTACGGGCTGCGGTGCATCCCCGACAGAAACCCTTCCACGATATGCCGAGCCCGCAGATCAAGCCGCGAGATTCGCTTGATCGCGTCAGGATGCAAAAATCTTTTGGAATCGGGCATCACTGGTCAGCTCGTTTTCCTTCGTAGGGGTGATCTGGATGAGGCGCTCGACGATATCGTCCGGCGTGATTCCTTCGCTCTCGGCGGCGAAGTTGAGCACCAACCGATGACGCAGCGCAGGCTTCGCCAGGGCTTGGATGTCTTCGGTTGAGACGTGAGTGCGGCCGTGCAAGAGCGCGCGGGCTTTCGCTCCGAGAATCATGAACTGCATGGCCCGCGGCCCGGCGCCCCAGCTCACCTGGTCGGCCACAAAGTCGGGCACGCCCGCCTCGCCCACCCGCGTCTGACGGACGAGCGAAAGCGTGTAGCGGATGATATGGTCGGTCACGGGCACCGCTCGCACCGTGCGCTGCAGGCTGAGGATCTCCTCGGCCGAGAGGACCGCGCCGATTTGATCCGCGAGCGTCGTCGTGGTGCGGCGGGCGATTTCGAATTCCTCGCCGAAATTCGGATACTTCACGAACACCTTGAACATGAACCGGTCTTGCTGCGCCTCAGGGAGCGGATACGTCCCTTCCTGCTCGATCGGGTTCTGCGTGGCGAGCACAAAGAACGGATCGGAGAGCGGATGCCGCACTCGGCCCACCGTCACCTGCCGCTCCTGCATCGCTTCCAACAGCGCGGCCTGGGTCTTGGGAGGCGTGCGGTTGATCTCGTCGGCAAGGATCACGTGCGAAAAGAGCGGCCCTTCGAGAAAGCGGAACTCGCGGCTGCCGGTCGATTTGTTCTCCTCGATGATTTCCGTGCCCGTGATGTCGGCCGGCATCAGGTCGGGCGTGAACTGAATACGGCTGAACGAGAGGTTGAGCGAGCGGGCCAGCGTGCTGATCATCAGCGTCTTCGCCAGGCCCGGCACGCCTTCCAGCAGGCAATGCCCGCGGCTGAACAGCGAGATCAGCAGCTCCTCGATCACCTGGTTCTGCCCGACGATCACCTGCGAAAGCTGTTGCAGGATTTTCTCGCGGGCCTCGTGCAGCTTGCGGACAGCCGCCGAATCGTCGGCGACGCTCTCGGGGTGGTAAAGCTCAGTCATTAAGTCATCCTTAGGTGGGAATCGCGGTTGAAAGTCGAAGGACGAATGCCTAATGACGAATGTCTAATGAACCCCGAATGCCTAATGACGAATCGCAAGCAGCGGTCGTTGTCGCAGGTTGCTTAATCCCGCCACGGCAGATCTTCGACATTCGTGCTTCGTCATTCTTTAGACATTCGTCATTAGGCATTCGTCATTCCGTCTTCATCGCTGATAAATCGGCAGCGTGTTGTTCTGAAGTTGGAGGATGGTGAGGTTGGTGGCCGTGGTATAGACCGGGCCGACGTAGCCTTGGGTCCAGTAGACGCCGTTGTGCCCGTCGTCGGTTGCCTCAGAGACGATGCGGGGATAAATCTTGTCGCGGTATTCTTCCCACTTCTTGCCCCCTTCACGGAACATGACCTGGGCATAGTAGTAGTGGGCATAGTGCCAATGGCCGAAGCCTTGATTCGAGATGTTGTTCAGGTTCTTCTCAGCGTAGGAGAGCATTTTGGGGACGTATTTGTCGTCGTAATCGCCGGCGTTGAAGAGACAGGCGATCGCCGCGGCGCTAATTGCAGGCCGCCCGCCGCCACCCTTGGAACTATACTGCACGCCGCCGTCTTCCATCGTGCATTTGTGGATGTACTTGATCGCCTTGTCGATGATTTCTTTAGGGACCGGAATGCCGGCGTTGCGGCAGCCGCGGAGGCCCTGGACCTGCGTGATCGTCGTCGAGCCTTCATCGAACCCGCCCCCGTCCTTGGCGCTCACGTAGCCCCAACCCCCTTCGTCGGTCTGGGCGCGGCCGGAGAATTCAACCGCCTTCGTGAGCACCTTGATCAACTCCTTGCGGCGATCTTCGTCCTCCTCCTCACCGAGCACCTGCGAGAGAAACAACATCGAGAACCCGTGGCCGTACGTGTAGCGGTCGTCGGTGTTCGGATCGCCGATCAGGCCGTTGGCGCGGCTGCGACTCACCAGGTAATCGACGGCCCGCTTGATGTTTCTTTGATACTTGCCCTGAGTCGTCGTCGAACCTTCAAGCAGCAGCGCCGTCGCAGACAGCGCGGTCATCGACGTCGGATAGCGGCTTTCGCCGGCGGCCCAATGCCCGCGCGACGATTGGCTATTCGCCAGCCAGTCGAGTCCGCGCGAGATGACCCGCTGCGTTTTCGGATCACTGCTCGCTGCGCCAGCCGAGGCGATGTGAATGAAACCGATCGCGATCGCCGATGCGAGAACCACGGCGGTTGAAGGCCTGTTCAATTTCATTCAATCACCATTCCTTTTCGCCAGTCATTGTTTCCTACGTACTCAGCCTGTTGGAGTTCACGCTTCAGCGTGCAGTCTGCAAGCTAAAGTTTGAACTCCAACCGGTCACTTCCCATCGTCTTTTTCGTCAAATGGGTTCGGGGACGCTCCTTCGCCGCCGATCTCACGGGTGGCGCCGCCGATCGCCTTCAGAATGGCCGCCGCGGGGTTTTGACCCAGCGGCGATTGCTCCGTCAACAAGCCCGCCTGATACGGCGGCTCGGGCGGCACGGGATCGTTCGTGAACCGCAATGTCAGGGCTTGGGTGGGCATCGAGACGGTCACCGTCTGCCGTTCTCGATTGCCGCTGAGCTCGCAGTTGAAAAAGTTGGCCGGTGAGCCCAAATCTTCCTTCCAAACCGCTCGGCCGCTACGGCGATCGAGACACAAGAGCGACGACTTCGCCTCGCCCGATCCTCCCGTCGGCGGACGCCAATGCAGCAGCACCAGCAGCGGCAATTCGACCCCTTGGCCGAGCAACACGTGGTAGTTTTTGACCAGCGCCGGCACGGGCCAGAGCGGCTTGCCGCTGCCGCGATCGAACGCGTAAACATGACCGTTCGCGAGGGCCATGCCGCTGTCAAGTCCGACCATGCCTTGCGGCGTCGGCAAATTGGGGCTGCTCCCTCGCGACGCGCGATTCGCGAACAATACGTATTGATCGGGCGTGCGCTGAACGACGATATTATCGAGGGCGTCTTCCGGCTCGAGCTGTTGATCGATCATGTGCGAGCCATCGGCCAGCGCGACCATCAGGAACCGTCCACTCGGCTCGAGAAACGCCGCGGCGTCGTCGCCGATCAGCGTCGCCTTGACGCCGCTCTTGAAGGTCGCCAGAACCAATTCTTTCTCCTTCCAGGGATCACTCAGCACGAACGAGAGCCGGTCATTACTCTCGACCCGCCCCGCCAGGCAGCGGCGGCCGCAATAGGCCCAGCGACGGATCGACTTGGGCAACTTGCGGGTCCCCAGTTCTTCGCCATCCATCGAGCGGAGGATTGTCGCTTGCACTGAATCGCCCGCTGTGTCCGGCGGCGCGATGACGAGCGCCTCCTCGTCGCCGAAGATTTCGCTTCCCGGCTCGATTCCCCGGCGGCTCCAGAGAGTCTCGCCGGTCACCGGATCGAACGCGGTCAGATCGTGGGAGCGTTCGACGAGCACGCAGCGATCGAGCAAGGGTCCGACGATGCCGATCGTCTGACCGCCGGCGACCGGCGCCGGGACATGCCTCGACGCGCCCCAAGGCAAGGGAATCTCCTTGGCCTGGATTGGCGGGCCGTTGAACATGTTGGGTCCCAGGTCCGCTAGCTCTTGGGCCCACAGCACGGGATTTCCATTTCCCTGGCTCCGCAACGTGTCGATCGCCAACAGCTCGCTGCCGAGATTCACCAACAGCAAATGCCCCTGGGCGGAAACGAAATTCAACTCCGGAGAGATCTGCTGGATCGGGAGCCGGCTTTGAGAATTGATCTGCACGCGAAATCGTTCGCGGCCGACGCCGTCGTGACCGATCACAAACTGCTGCTGATCGAAGGCCACCGTGACCGTGTCGAGAAACTCGGGACGGGCGCCGCGCCACGTGATTGGGAACGGTCGGGCTGGATTCCGAGAGAAGCCGCGAATCTCCGCCGCATCGCGCCGCACGCTCCCCTCCGGCCAGGGCGCCGCGTCGATCA
>Ga0207135_1006_pt1 | contig 36576 bp, 31 predicted proteins | sample Alteio_BWMinHeat_10_FD_153530 | JGI IMG/M metagenome (GOLD analysis project Ga0207135, IMG submission 153530) | Enriched cells from forest soil in Barre Woods Harvard Forest LTER site, Petersham, Massachusetts, United States -... | ecosystem: Environmental > Terrestrial > Soil > Temperate forest >...
AAATGGTGCAAAAGAGTGCGCAAGAATATCAAAACACAGGGGTTGAGTCTTGCCGAGCAAATTAACTGCGGGAACGGGCAGCGTCACAGGTCGCGGATAAGCTGCGGTGACGGGGAACATATAAAAACATAGCACAGAGTACCTAGATTGTCAACATATATGTACTATATGGTATTTCGAACGGCTGGCAGCAGGCGTTCGAACGGAAAGTGCCGAATCGCCTCCGCAGGGGTACCTGAGACAAAACAACGCGCGGAATAGAATCCGTACGTTTCCGTCTCGGAATCCCGGCTTGAGATCAAGGATCTCGACGAAAACGAACAGTGAACCCAATTGGGGTCGGCGGCGTCTGGTAAGGTAGGCGACGATGAATGCTTGGGCTGAAAGTTTGGCGGGAAGCGCCGTGACGGCGGACACGCCGCTCAAACGGGAATTCGAACAACATCTGGCTAGTTGCCCGACGCTTGCTTTTCGGGTGGCACTCAGTGTTGTTCGAAACCGCGCAGATGCAGAGGATGTGGCCCAAGAGGCCATATTTCGCGCATATCAGAAGTTCGTTCATCTGCGCGATCGGGACCGGTTCCGCGCGTGGCTGGTCCGAACCACGTGGCGCCTGGCACTGGATCGAATTCGCTCGATGCACCGGAGGGAACGGCGGGAGCAGGCATTGACTGATTCGCCTCGCGCTGTGACGGCAGAGGAGCTTGCTGCATCGAGCGAATTCAGGCGTCGGTTGCATGCAGCCATCGATCGTTTGCCAGAAAAACTTCGACTCGTCGTGATTCTGGCCGCGATCGAGGGGCATGACCTGAAAGAAGTAGGGCGATTGCTCGAAGTGCCTGAAGGTACGGTGAAGTCAAGGTTACATTTGGCACGAAAACAGTTGGCGGAGAGTTTGAGATGGACTGCAAGCGATACCAAGATTGGCTAACCGATTCTGTTTTGGGCGAGTTGGACATCCAGCGCGAGCAAGAAGTTCGCGCACATCTCGCCATATGTGAGACGTGCCAGGTCGAAGCCGCTCGCAGGCGCCAACTGCTTTCGGCGATTGATGATGGAGTGGCGGCGATGGTCAAGGCCGAACCCGATCCATCGTTTGTCGGCAGACTGCGGCAACGGTTAGCGGAGCCTATGGTGCCCGCGAGATCGTCATTACCGGCGTGGGTTCCCGCAACCGCGGTTAGTTTGGTAATCGCTGTCTTGCTGATTGCTGTCCTGATGCGGCCTCACGGCCCGATGGTCAGCAAGCGTGAGGTGCCGCCGTCTGCGCTTGACTCCGGCCCCACTCACCCAGTGCGGCAATTGGCGGGAACCGCCTCCAAAGCCACCGGAGTGGAGGCGCCCAATGCGATTCGCGCCCGAGCCAAGTTTGCCAACAGCGCCGAGCTTCCCGATAGCAGGGAGAATCCGGCTGTTGTCGTGCCGCCCGACCGATTGCGAGCGCTGGCAGAGCTTGCCCGCAGCGTCAGAAGCGGGCGAGTTCAAGGTTTGGAACCCAGTGCGGAGCCGGAAGAAGAATCTGGATTTCTTTCCGTGGCGCCAATCGAGATCCCGCCTATCGAAATCGCACACTTGAGTGAGATCGAGCTTTCACCGGCACCGGCACTCGAGAATCGCTGAACAGAAAACATGAGGTGTCTTGCGATATGACGGCAATTCGCAGAAGGAGAAAATGATGAAACCGACCGGCATTCTGATTGGATTACTGACATCGCTTCTCATTTTGACCTGCCCTGCTCGCGGGCAAAATGCTGCAACCGATAATCAGTCCGCACCGACGGTGCAATTGAAATTGCAGATTGTTCTGACCGACATGGAAGGCACCAAGAAGGTCAGCGGCTTGCCTTACATGCTTCACGTTCTGCCCACAACCCCGCCGCTTGTCACGCAACTTAGGACGGGAGTCAAGGTACCTGTTAGCACGGCGACGAACGTCTCGAGCGGGGTGAACCAAACACAGTACCTAGATATCGGGATAAACATTGACGCCTCGGCCAAGGTTCTCGATAACGGGCGTTACCAAGTTCATCTGGCGGTGGAGCGCTCGTCGGTGCCGTCCATCGACTCGAAGGAGCGGACGACCGATACGATGCCGCTGATTAGAACCTCCAGGCTCACATGCGACGTGATCGTGCGCGATGGGCAAACCATCCAGATAACAAGCGCGAGCGATCCCATAAGCGGGAATGTGCTGCTGATGGACGTGACCACGAACATCGAAAGATAGGCCGCCACGACGGCACCGGCCAGATGCCCGATTGTGGTGGGCGTGATAACCTCGCGCGGAGTCGTTCTTAACGGCTGGGCTTTCATTCTGCCACCTGACCGGTGGGCGAGGTCATACGCCATGCATTTCAAGACGCTGGGTGACATGTTTGTTCTGGGGATTCCCATCGCGGAGAAGATTCTGCGTCCGGTGGTTGTGTACGTTTTTCTGGTGGTCGGGCTGCGCCTGGCGGGGAAACGCGAGCTGGCGCAGCTCAATACATTCGATCTGGTGGTGCTGCTGACGCTTTCCAATACGGTGCAGAACGCCATCATCGGGGACGACAACAGTGTCACCGGGGGCATCATCGGCGCTTCCACGCTGCTGGCGGTGAATTACATGGTCGTGCGATTCCTCTATACACATGCGAACATCGATCGGATCGTCGAAGGTAAGGAGACGGTACTCGTCGAAAACTGCTGCGTGCTGGAGGACAAACTGAAAAAGGAGTTTCTGACGCTGCATGAGCTGGAAGCGGCTGCGCACAAGCAGGGATTTGCCAGCCTGGACGAGGTGGACCGGGCTGTGCTGGAGCCCGGAGGCACGATTTCATTTTTTGCGAAGAAGCCGGAGCCGGACGAGTCGCGTCATCGCGAATTGCTGGGGCGGCTGGATCAGATGATGCAGGAAATTGAGAAGCTGCGCGGGACGCCGCCGCCTGCAAGCGCGTGAGGAACAATTTAATGTGTCTCGCAATGAAAACTGTACGTTAGGCCAGTAGATTTCGCCGGGAAGCATCCCGCATTCTGTAGCCAACGGGTTCCCAGCCCGCCGGATTGGAGACAGACGATGGCCGAGAGTGCCGGTCTTGCCGATTTTAAGCAGGGCATGCTCCTGCTGCGCGACGGGAAACCACACGACGCGCTGATCCATTTTCGCAAGGCCGCCGAACTGGAAGAGAAGAACCCCTACTACATGTCGTTTACCGGAGTGGCGCTGGCTCGCGCCGAAAAGAAATGGGCGCCCGCGCTGAAGCTCTGTGAAACGGCCCTGAGCCTCAAGCGCAATGAGGTTCAACTGCACTTGAACCTCGCGCAAGTCTATATTTCCGCCGGAAGGCGCGACGAAGCGCTGCGGACGCTGGATCGCGCGGCGGCGGCGTTCGGACGCCATGCCGGTATCGAGCGGGCGCGGCTGAAACTGGGGCGCCGGCGTTCTCCGGTCCTAAGCTTTCTCGGCCGTGAAAATGTGGTGAATAAGCAATTGGGCGCGTGGCGACAGCGCTTACTCGATTGGGCCGAAGACTCGCGTTTCCCGCTGCTCCGTTCCTCTTGACACCAAGCTGGCGCAGTGTCCTTTTAACAGCAGACCCCTCACCATGACAACACCTGGGCAAAAGCCCTGAGCTAAAGCTCGATTCTATTGTGATGCGTTATTCACCGGCCTGACCCTTCGTGACCTCAGGGTAAAAGGCCGGTGCTCCCACCGGAACCGCAGCAGGCGAGCGCCTGAGACATCGTTGCGTCGTACGTCGTACGCGCCAAATGGGGAGATTGGCGTTCCCTGGAAGCGCGGATGCGTTGACCGTTTACCGATGGCTCTCCTAGAATGAACGCGAGCTTCCAGAGGGCAACCGGAACACTCGATGTTTGAAAATCTTACAGACAAGCTGCAGCGCGTATTCAAGAACCTGCGCGGCCAGGGGAAGCTGACCGACGAGCACCTGGACGCGGCGCTGGCGGGCATACGCGAAGCGCTGCTCGATGGCGACGTGAACGTGGGCGTGGCCGACGAGCTGCTGGCGCAAATTCGCGCCAAGGCGGTGGGCTCAGAGGTCATGCTGCAGCTCTCGCCCGACCAGCAGGTGCTGAAGATCGTGCGCGACGAACTGCTGACGCTGCTGGGCAAGCATGCCAAGCCGCTCTTTGGCTCGCGTCCGCCGTCGGTGTGGCTGATCGTCGGGCTGCAAGGCTCGGGCAAGACCACGACGACCGGCAAGCTCGCCAAATGGCTGGCCGGGCACGGCCACCGGCCGCTGGTCGTTTCGACTGACGTATACCGTCCGGCGGCCCGCGAGCAACTGGCGCAGGTCGCCAAAGGCGCCGGCGTCGCTTTGTGGCCGGCGACGGGGACCGACAAGCCGCTGGAAATTGTGCGCGGAGCGGTGCGCGAGGCCAAGCTATCGGCTTCGGACGTGGTGCTCGTGGACACGGCGGGGCGGCTGCACATCGACGACGACTTGATGTCGGAGCTGGGGCACTTGAAGAAGGAACTGCAACCCGCGGAGATTTTATTCATCGCGGACGCGATGCTCGGACAGGACGCGGTGAGTTCCGCGGAAGAATTCCATCGGCGGCTGGGCCTGACGGGCGTGGTGCTGACGAAGCTGGATGGAGACGCACGCGGAGGCGCGGCGCTATCGATCGGGAAGGTGACCGGAGCGCCTGTGAAATTCGTCGGCGTGGGCGAAAAATATGACGCGCTGGAGGCCTTCTATCCGGAGCGTATCGTTTCGCGCGTGCTGGGCATGGGCGACATGCTGACGCTGATCGAGCGGGCCCAGGAGTCATTCGATCACAAGAAGGCCGCGGAGATGGAGCGCAAGCTGCGGCGCAGCGAATTCACGCTGGAGGATTTTCGCGATCAGCTGAAGCAGGTGCGCAAGATGGGTCCGCTGGAGCAAGTGATCGGGATGCTGCCGAAGATCGGTCCGCTGGCCAACCTGCCGCGCGACACGCAAGTGGACGAGTCGCGGCTGAAGCACACCGAGGCCATCATCAATTCGATGACGGCCGCCGAGCGCGACGATCACAGCGTGATTGACGGCAAGCGGCGCAAACGCATCGCGCGCGGCAGCGGGACTTCGGTGCAGGAAGTGAACCAGGTGCTGAAGCAATATCTGCAGATGCGCACGATGATGAAGCAGTACGGCGCGCTGGCCGCGCAGGGACGGCTGAAGAACCTGGGCAAGATGAAGGACATGCTCAAGGGTGGCGGCCAGGCTGGCGAGGTCGAGCCGACGAAATGAGCGCCGCGGTCAAACGTTCCAGCGCTTCTGCACCTTCCGGTGCGGCGCGGCAGCGGACGCAGCCGCAACCGGACGGCAAGAGCCGGTGCGGCTGGCCGCGCAGCGAGCTGGCGCTGCGTTATCACGACGAAGAATGGGGCGTGCCGCTGCGTGACGACCGCAAAATCTTCGAATTTCTGGTGCTGGACGCGGCGCAGGCGGGGCTGAGCTGGGAGATCATTCTGCGCAAGCGGGAAGGCTACCGCGCGGCGTTTGACGGATTTGATCCTGAAAAAGTGGCACGGTATGACCAGCGGCGCATCGAACGTTTGCTGGCTGACGCGGGCATCATCCGCAACCGGCTAAAGATTGAATCGGCGATTGCCAACGCGCGCGCGTTCCTGCAGGTGCAGGAGGAGTGCGGCAGCTTCGCGAGTTATATCTGGCAGTTCGTGGGCGGGCGGCCGCTGGTGAATCACCGGCGCTCGCTGAAGACGGTGCCTGCACGCACGAAGGAATCGGACGCGATGAGCAAGGCGCTGCGGGCGCGCGGTTTTCGTTTTGTGGGCTCGACGATCTGCTATGCGTTCATGCAGGCGGCGGGAATGGTGAACGATCACACAGTGGGCTGCTTCCGGCACGCACCGCTGGCGCGCGAGATGCGCGGTTGGAGAATCGGCGGTCCCAATCTTTAAAGCGGGCTGCAAGTACCCTTCGACTTCGCTCAGGGTAAACAGCCCGCACCCGTGATAGAATACCGGCCCGGAGGTAACCTGAGTGTTAAAGATTCGTCTCGCGCGATTCGGCAAGAAGAAGATGCCCAGCTACCGCGTGGTGGTGACCGATCAGCGTCGCCCGCGCAACGGCCGCTTCGTGGAAGTGGTGGGAACCTACAATCCGCTGAGAAAACCAGCCGAGATCAAGCTGGACGCCGAGCGCATCAAGTATTGGATCGGCTGCGGCGCGCAGCCCAGCGACACTGTACGCAGCTTCCTACGCAACCAAAAAATCAGCTGAAGCGTCCCAATTCTAAGGGGTCATCGGCACACCCTGTAGTAGGAGTTCAGGCCAGCCGGCCAGATGGCGCCCTCGGATGGTATTCCGATGAAGGAGCTCGTAGAGGAGATCGCCAAAGCGCTGGTGGATCATCCCGATGGGGTTCAAGTACGCGCCGTCGAAGGGGAACAGGTAACCGTCCTGGAGTTGCGAGTGCATCCCGAGGACCTTGGAAAAGTGATTGGCCGGCAGGGGCGGACCGCCAAGTCCATCCGCACAATCCTGGGTGCGGCCGGAATGAAAGTGAAGAAGCGATTCACGCTGGAAATCCTCGAGTAGTGGAGTAGTGCCTCCCGAATCCTTCGCTGCGCTGACCCTGGCTCGGATCTTGCGTCCATGGGGCCGGCGCGGCGAAGTCGCGGCAGAAATTCTGACCGATTTCCCGGAGCGTTTGGCCGCCTTGAGAGAGGTGTGGCTGGCCGACGGGCGCGGGGTGCCGCGGACTGCGTCTGTGGTTGCGTGCCGCTTGCACTGCGGGCAGGCGGTTTTTCAATTTGCCGGCGTCGCGAGCATCGACGAAGCGGAAAAGCTGCGCGGGCTCGAAATTCAAGTACCGCTTAGCGAGCGCGTGTCGCTTCCGGCCGGCCGGTACTACATTTCGGATCTTGTTGGCTGTGCTGTGTGGGAGGAAGGTGCCGCGGCAGCGCTGGGCACTGTGCGCGCGGTGCAGCCGCTGGCGGAGGCGGGAGAAATCGCCCAGGCGTGGGTGCTGGCTGTCGAGACGGCGGAAGGCGAGCTGCTGATTCCCCTTGCCGCTGAAATTTGCACTCGTGTTGATATAGTCGCGCGGCGCATTGATGTGCGATTGCCGGAAGGTCTGCGCGACATCAACAAGTAGTATCAACCCAGCGGTCCCAGATCAGCCCCCGCGTCCGCAGAAAAAGCCCCGGCTCTGAAGAGCCGGGCTACAGTATGCCTCAAGTGTTAAGCTACTCCGGATCGGCAGAGGAATATTCTGCCCCACAGCAATAAGTGAAACCGGCAACTTCATCTTCGTGGATGGCGTTAGGCGAGGCGTTACGCATGGCGCTGGATGCGCTGCGCTCGCACAAGCTGCGGAGCTATCTCACGCTGCTGGGAATCGTCCTGGCGGTGGCGACGCTGGTGGCGGTGATGTCCGTGGTCAATGGGCTGAACCTCTATGTGGCCGATCGCATCGCCAATCTGGGCGCCAACGCTTTTGTGGTGGACCGCATGGGCATCATCACAAATCTGCGCGCGTTCGCGGCGGCGCAGCGTCGTCCGGCGCTGACGGCGGAGGATTATCGCGCGCTGGCTAACGGCCAACTGGAACTTTCCGGCAACGTCGGCGCGGTGGAGAATTCGGTCGCGGACGTGCGCGCGGGCGATGTACTTTCTCAGGACGTTAATCTGATGGGCGCGACGCCGAATTACGGCGAGATTCGTAAGCTCGACGTGGCTGTGGGGCGTTTCGTCACCGAGGCCGACGAATTGCACCGGCAATCGGTCTGTTTTCTGGGCGCGCAACTGGCCGACCGCCTTTTTCCCAATGTAGATGCCGTCGGCAAGAGCGTGCGCGCGGGAAATCAGACCTACACCGTCGTCGGGGTAGCAGTGGCTGTCGGCGCGGTGCTCGGCGTGAGCCAAGATAATTTTCTGCTCATTCCGTTTTCGACTTATCAAGCGGGATGGCACGCGCCGAACCATACGATCACGATTTTCGTTCAGGCGCGCAGTCCGGAGCTGATGGAATCGGCGCAGGACGAGGTACGGGTGGTTCTGCGCACGCGCCATCATCTGGCGTATAACGCGCCGGATGATTTCGGGATTTTGGGATCGGCGTCGATTCTGGCGCTGTGGGAACGTATTACCAGCCAGGTGTTCGCGCTGGCGGTGTCGCTTACTTCGGTGTTCCTGGTGGTGGGCGGAATCGTGATCATGAATATCATGCTGGCCAGCGTCACCGAACGGACGCACGAAATCGGAATTCGCAAAGCCGTGGGCGCGCGGCGCGGGCACATTCTGGTGCAGTTTCTGGCGGAATCGGCCGCGCTGTCGGCGACGGGCGGAGTAATCGGCGTAGCGTTGGCGATGGCCGTAGCCGCCGTGGTGCGCGCGACGACGTCGATGCCGGTGGTCACATCGGCCACGTCGGTGATTATTTCGCTCTTTATTTCCACGTGCGTGGGGCTTTTCTTCGGGATTTATCCGGCTTGGCGGGCTGCGCGACTGGCGCCGATTGATGCGTTGCGGGCGGAGGCATAGCTCCCGTGGGCGTGCAAAATCAGAGTGAAAGTGTGCGGCTGGCGCTGAATACTTTGCGCCAGCACAAACTGCGCAGCTTCCTCACGGTGCTGGGCGTAGTGATGGGCGTTGGCGTACTGATGCTGGTGGCCGCGCTGATCAGCGGATTCGATACTTCGGTCGTCGAAGCCATTACTCGTTTTGGCGCGGACACCGTTTCCGTCAGCCGCTTCCGGCAGGGGCCGCGAATCGGCGGACAGCGTCCGGCCGAGGAGCGCACGCGCAAGCCTCTGACGCTTCAGGATGGCATGGATCTGACGGAGTGCTGCCCTTCGGTGCAGCAAGTCACGATTTGGATCACGCAATGGGAGCAGACACACCGCGCGCGCTATCAGGGAAACGAAGTCGCGCTGGTGGACTTGCGCGGCACGCTGCCGAACTATCCGTTCGTCCTGGCGAATACCAACATGGTTGAGGGACGATTCTTCACCGATACCGAAAATGCGCACCGAGAATCAGTCGTGGTGCTAGGACAGGACACAGCGACGGCGCTTTTCGGACTATTGCCGGCGACGGGTAAGGAGATTCTGGTCGATGGACAGTCGTATCGCGTGATTGGCGTGCTGGCGCGTCCCGAGGGAAATTTCGGGCCGAATGATGAGGACCGGCGAGTCCTGCTGCCGTATCAAACGTTTCGCAAGCAATATCCGGCGTCGTATGAAAATTCCTATCAGTTGCAAGCGCGCTCGGGGGAAGTTGACGCGGCAGCGGATCAAGCGCGCGAATTCCTGCGACGACGGCGCAACGTGCCATACGATAAGCCGGATAGTTTTGAGATTCGAACCGCCGCGCAGCAGATCGAGGCATTTCACAGCATCGTCGGCATGGTCGCGGTAGTGATGGTGGTGCTCAGTTCGATCGGCTTGCTCATCGGCGGCGTGGGCGTGATGAACATCATGCTGGTCAGCGTGACGGAACGGACGCGGGAGATCGGAGTGCGCAAGGCGGTGGGCGCGCGGCGCAGCGACATCGCCTGGCAGTTTCTTGCAGAAGCGATGGCGCTCACGGGCTCCGGCGGACTGGTGGGCGTGGCGCTCATCGAAGGACTGGTGCTGCTGATTCGCCGAGCAACGAGCATTCACGCGGCGGTGCCGCTGTGGGCGGTGGGCGTGGGGCTGAGCGTTTCACTGGGGGTGGGGCTGGTATTTGGCGTGTGGCCGGCGGTGAAGGCTTCGCGCCTGGATCCGGTGGAAGCGCTGCGTTACGAGTGATTTGGCGCTTGCGGCCGCCTGCAACCCTACCACTACATGTAGACTATCTGGACACCGGAATCCACACATTTTGTGCTTCGGCCACGGTTTTCCCTTGACAACGTTTCGAGTGCATCGCTATATTGCGCGCTCAGATTCGGGAAGACCGTGGAGAAGCATTGCGACTCTCAAATTACCCCCGCCCAGAGACGCAGCGAAACCGCGAAGCCAGCCCGGGTTCCAAAGCAACGCCCAGGAGCGAGTTACCGACAGCTAGCGCCCGAACTCATCGGGCCGAATAATTAGCGAACCATCAGGCGGCGGAGCTGCCTGGGATGGGCTGCTTTTGCCGTTTTGTGTTGGAGATTTCAGGAGTTCGTAAGAGCAGCGAAGCGGTTGCTTGCCGGAGAATCAAGCGACCGTTTTTCTTCGCGGGCTGCAAGTACAGCCCGCACCAGTGGTAGTAGTAAGATAGAGGGGTTCCCCGTCCAGGGAGCCCAACCTGCGCGGAGGCAACATGGCACACACCAAGATGGCCCTCAACGAAAAGACGCTCTCGAAATCGCCCGTAAACGCGGAGGCGCGTCCCGGCAGAGGCTTGCAGTTCGAGCGGTATTTCACCGACGGACGCATCTCGCCCTTCGACGCCGTGACGTGGCAGCGGCGCACCGCGCTGATCGGCAACGAGAAGGGCCAAGTCATATTCCGCCAGGAAAATGTGGAGGTGCCGGAAAACTGGTCGCAGTCGGCTACCAACATCGTGGCTTCGAAATATTTTCACGGCAAGCCGGACACGCCGGAGCGGGAGACTTCGGTGCGGCAGCTGATCGGCCGCGTGGTGGATACGATCGTCGGCTGGGGAGAGAGCGGCGGCTATTTCGATTCGCTGGAATCGCGCGACGCTTTCCGCGACGACCTGGCGCACCTGCTTGTCGAGCAGAAGATGGCCTTCAATTCTCCTGTGTGGTTCAACGTGGGCGTGCAGGCGAAGCCGCAGTGCTCGGCCTGCTTCATCAACTCGGTGCAGGACAACATGGGTTCGATCATGGACCTGGCCAAGACCGAGGGCATGCTTTTCAAGTGGGGCTCCGGCACGGGCACGAATTTTTCGTCGCTGCGCGGCAGCCGTGAGACGCTTTCCGGCGGCGGCATCGCCTCCGGCCCGGTCAGCTTCATGAAGGGCTTCGACGCCTTTGCCGGCGTCATCAAGAGCGGAGGAAAGACGCGGCGCGCGGCCAAGATGGTCATCCTGAACGCGGACCATCCGGACATCGTCGAATTCATCGAGAGCAAGCGGAAGGAAGAGCGCAAGGCGCACGTGCTGATCGAGCAGGGCTACAACAGCTCGATTGACGGCGAAGCCTACAGCTCCGTCTTTTTCCAGAACGCCAATCATTCCGTGCGCGTGACCGACGAATTCATGCAGGCTGCCGCCGAGGACCGCGACTGGTGGACGCGCAACGTGGCCGACGGCTCGCCGGCCGAGAAACTGCGCGCGCGCGCGCTGCTGCAGCGCATGGCCGATTCGGCCTGGCACTGCGGCGATCCGGGCATGCAGTACGACACCACGGTGAACCGCTGGCACACCTGCAAGACCACAGGACGCATCAACGCTTCGAATCCGTGCTCGGAGTACATGTTCCTCGACGATACGGCGTGCAACCTGGCGTCCATCAATCTGCTGAAATTTCTGAGTTCGAACGGCGTCTTCGATGCGGAAGCTTTCCGCAAGGCCGTGGACGTCACCATTACCGCGCAGGAAATCCTGGTGGACAACGCCGGCTACCCCACTCCGAAGATCGCCGAGAACTCGCACAATTTCCGGCCGCTGGGCCTGGGTTATGCCAATCTCGGCGCGCTGCTGATGTCGCTGGCGCTGCCTTACGATTCCGCCGAGGGACGGGACATGGCGGCGGCCATTACCGCTCTGATGTGCGGCGAGGCTTACGCACAATCGGCGCGCGTGGCCGAACAGCTCGGTCCTTTCCCCGCGTATGCCGCGAACCGCGAGCCGATGCTGGACGTGATGCGCATGCATCGCGATTCGCTGCGGCCCATCCAGGCGGAAAACGTGCAGCCGGCGCTGCTGGCGGCGGCGCGGAAGTCCTGGGATGACGCGGTCACGCTGGGCGAAAAGCATGGGTACAAGAATTCGCAAGCCACCGTGCTGGCGCCGACTGGCACCATCGGCTTCATGATGGATTGCGATACCACGGGCATCGAACCGGATCTGGCGCTGATCAAGCATAAGAAACTGGTGGGCGGCGGCGTGATGAAGATCGTCAACAACACCGTGCCGCAGGCCTTGATGCGCCTGAACTACTCGCCGGAACAGGCCTCGCAGATCGTTTCGCACATTGACCAGGCCGGCTCCATCGATGGAGCGCCATTTCTCAAGCCCGAGCACTTGCCGATTTTTGATTGCTCGCTGGCAAATGGCGTGGGAACCCGCTCGATCGCCTGGCGCGGCCATCTGCTGATGATGGCGGCGACGCAGCCGTTTCTCTCCGGGGCCATCAGCAAGACCATCAACATGCCCCAAGAATCCACGGTCGAAGACATCATGCAGTCCTACATCGAGTCCTGGAAGATGGGCCTCAAGTCCGTGGCCATCTATCGCGACAACTCCAAGGGCAGCCAGCCGCTTTCCGCCGCCGGAGCCAAGAAGGAGCCGGAAGCCAAGGCGGAAGTTTCGCCCGCCGATCTGCAGCGGGAGATGTTCGCGCACATCAAGCGGCGCAAGCTGCCGAGCGAGCGTCAGTCCATCACGCACAAATTTTCCGTGGGCGGCCATGAAGGCTACATCACCGTGGGCATGTACGAGGACGGCAATCCTGGCGAGATCTTCATCAAGATGGCCAAGGAAGGTTCGACGCTTTCCGGATTTATGGACGGCTTTGCGCTTTCCGTCTCCATCGGCCTACAGTACGGCGTGCCGCTCAAGGCGCTGGTGGATAAATTTGTGAACACGCGCTTCGAGCCTTCCGGCTATACCGGGCACAAGTCCATCCCCTACGCCAAGTCGGTGCTCGATTACATCGGCCGATGGCTGGGCGGACGCTTCATTTCCGCCGATTACCTGACGCAGAGTCCCGTGACCAATGGCGACACGGCCGCGCAGCCCGCTCCTGCTACGGCGCGATTCTCGGCGGCGCAACTCATTGGACAGACGGACTATTCTCAGACTACAGACAAGGAGATCCTTAACGGCGGTCCCATAACCCTGAAGGACGGGAGCAAGGTTTTTATTGATGGCGCGCCCACCTGCGCCGATTGCGGGATGCTGATGACGCCCAACGGCGGCTGCTACAAGTGCGAGAATTGCGGCGGCACGTCGGGCTGCAGCTGACGAAACAAGACCAGTGATACCATCGTGGCGCAGCGATGCTCACACTGCGCCAAATGATTCCGCCGCTGACCGCGCGAACCGCCGCGGGTGAAACCGTTCGCGCGTGGGACTACAAACAGAAGAAAAGCCTGCTCATTGCGTTTCTGCACGGCGATTGCGCGGTGTGCGGCGCCTTTGCAACGCGCCTGGCATCCCGCGCCGCCGAGCTACTTGAACTCGACTCCGTGGCATTCCTGGTTTCACTCGAACCGCCACGCTGGGGAATCGTTGCGAAACCGGGAATCGTTCTAGCTTCAGACAAAGCGGGGCACGCCGCGCAAGAATACCTAGGCGCCGACTCGTTCGGTCCGCTCGGCCTGGCCCACGTGGGGCTTTTCGTGGCCGACCGCTATGGTGAGCTATTTGCCCAGTGGGAGGCTCGGGATGCCGACGGATTGCCTCCCGTGGCGGAGGCCTTCAAGTGGCTGACACAGACCCAAATAGGTTGCGGATAGGCGGGATTAAAACGTTCGGGGCAAAAAACTAGGGGCCCATCGTCCCTGGGCCCCTTAGTCACTGCTAAAACCTAAAGTTTGTTCCTTCCCTACCAACCACCCCGGGAAAACAGTTGCCATACTAAGTGCAAGCGCCGTGCCAGGGCCCGATCAAACTCTGTGAAAATCGTAACCTACTGTTTCTACACAGGATAGAGGCACTAACGCGACTGATGGCCGAACTGTCCAAGGCCGTATCTATGGTTTTTCACAGAGGCGCCAGCCATACGATACTGACTTTAGAAGGCGAAGCTCAGGCACCGACGGCAGAGCGCACGGCGGCGGCAATTCGCTCAGCCCAATGAGCCACGTCCTCCGCGCGTTCGGCCTCCACCATGACGCGAGCCTTGGGCTCGGTGCCGGAATAGCGCAGGACAATGCGGCCGGAATCAGCCAGGGCCTGATTGGCTTCACGAAGCGCGCGTGAGACCTCGGCAATTTCTTCGAGCGGGGGCTTCGCGCGGACGTTCACGTTGATGATGGTCTGCGGATATACCTTCAGGTCGCGGACCAGATCGTCCAGCGACCCGCGCAACGCCACCAGGGACGCAATCTTGACGGCAGTGAGCAGGCCGTCGCCGGTGGTGGCATCGTCGAGGAAAATAATGTGGCCGGACTGTTCGCCGCCGAGGTTGGACTTGCTGCGCAGCATTTCTTCCAGGACGTAACGATCGCCGACCGGCATGCGCGCCAGCGTCAGTCCCTCGGCCTCCAGGAGGCGCTCAAGGCCCAGGTTGGCCATGGTGGTGCCAATGATGCGCTCTCCCTTTAACCGGCCAGTCGAGCGGAGATAGCGGGCCAGGACCAGGAGCACACCGTCGCCATCCACGACGCGTCCCGAGGAGCTGACGAACATGGCGCGATCGGCATCCCCGTCGAAGGCGACGCCCAGCGCGGCGTTTTGCTCAATGACCTTGCGAGAGAGGCTTTCCGGATGGAGCGAGCCGCAGCCGGCGTTGATGTTGCGGCCATCGGGCTGATTGTGGATGGCGGTGACGGATGCGCCCAGCGATGAGAATAGCTCCGGCCCGAGCGAGCTGGCAGCGCCATTGGCGCAATCGAGAACGATCTTCAGTCCCGCCAGCTTAGCTCCGGGCAGGACGCAACTACTGAGAAAAGCGAGATACTCCTCGTCCAATTTGCGATCGGTGACGAGCGGCTGAGAGGCCGCGATCGGTTCGCCGTCGCGATGGCGCAGAATTTCGACTTCCAGCTGCTCTTCGCTCTCGTCGGGAAACTTCATGCCCGAGCCGGCAAAGAACTTGACGCCGTTATCGTGATAGGGATTATGAGAGGCGGAAATGACCACGCCGGCCGAGAATGCCTGCTTGCGCACCAGGCAGGCCACGCCGGGCGTGCTGATGATACCCGCTGAAGCAGGCGCAGCGCCTTCTACTCGAAGTCCCGCGGCAATCTGCCCGGCGATGTGCGGGCCGGATTCGCGCGTGTCCATGCCCATCAAGACGCGCGGGGATGAAGGAGCTTGCCGGCGCAGATAAGCGCCCAGGCTCCGCCCAATCCAGAAAAGGGTGTGGTCATCGAGCGGGAACTGGCCGGGAATTCCGCGGATGCCGTCCGTGCCGAATAATTCTCTGGGCATAATGAGCGCGACAGGCGAGACCCGAAGTTCGGAACTGAGCCCGCGACGAGCGTGTTCGATTCTAGCAGGTGAGCGAGCGGTGGCGCTATTTTAGGGGGCTTGCGCGGGTGCCGAACCGGACACCAATGCGATGTCAATCTGAGGCGGAGCTATACCGACAATTTCCGCGCCGTAAGGCACGCGCACCATATAGGGCGCCAGCTTTACGACCTGGCTGCCAGCGTGTACTTGGCTGCAGTCCGCGCTCACGCTCAGCTCGCCGGGTTCGAAACGCCGGAGCCGGGCCAAGCGGCCGCGAACCCGAAGGAGGACTGATGGAGGCACTTCGCCGGTCACTTGCAGGCCAGCGGGGACGTTCACCAACAACAGCGGAGCACTGAAGCCGGTCTCCACGATGGGTTCAGAATTGAACGCGATCCACAACCCTGTGGCGATAACCAGGGCGCTGATCTTCAGGCCCAGATGATTCAGTAATAGGCGGCGAAGAAAGCGCATCATTCCACCCGGTCCGCCACCCGCGCTCCCGAGGTGAGCGCGGTCAGATCCGACGTGACGCGGAACCGGCGGAACAGGCCCGCGAGCCGCTCGGTGAGCTGTCCGACGGTCAGGCCGAACTCCATGGCGCCTCCGACGGCCAGTGAAATCGCACCAGTCTGCTCAGAGACGAGGACGACCACGGCATCACTCTCTTCGGTCAGACCCATAGCGGCGCGGTGGCGCGTTCCCACCTGAGTAGAAATTGCGGGATTGAGAGAAAGGGGGAGAAAGCAGGCGGCTCCGGCGATGCGTGTTCCCTGGATGATGACGGCGCCATCGTGCAAGGGAGAACCCGGACGAAAAATCGCCAGCAGCAGATCATAGCTAAGGTGAGCGTCGAGAGGAATGCCGCTCTCGATATAGGTGTGCAGTCCGACCTCGCGCTCAAACACGATCAGGGCGCCGATGCGGTTGGACGAAAGATATTCGGCGGCCAGGACCACATCGTCAAAGACGGCGCCGCCGGGGCTGCCCAAAAAACGGCCGAGCGTCAAATTCCGCCCGAGACGCGCCAAGGTGCGGCGAATCTCCGCCTGGTAAAGAACAATAAGAGCGATGGCCGCGTAGGGCGCCATTGCAGCCATCATCCATTCGACCATTTCCAAGCGCGCCCATGCCGCGACCTCATAAAAACTGGCGATCAGGAAAACGATTGCCGCGGCTTGCACGGCGCGCGCCCCCCGCAGCAGCCGAAGCAGATAATAAACGCCGGCGGCGACCACAAGGATATCGATCACTGAGCGAAACGTCAGTTGCGAGAGAAGTTCGGTGAGGGAGTAGGCAAGTCCCATGATTACTCGCTAACGGTAGCGCATCCGGGCAATCCGCGGCAAGCGCGGCACAGCCAATCTTGGCAGTGCTGGGTGTATACTGCCGCCACAAATGGCCCTCGCGAACGGCGCTAAACTCGGTCCGTATGAAATCGTCTCGCCCTTGGGCGCGGGCGGCATGGGTGTGGTGTATCGGGCGCGCGACACGCGTCTCGAGCGCACCGTAGCCATCAAGGTTCTGCCGCCGCATCTTTCGAGCGACCCCGCCCTGCGCCAGCGCTTCGAGCGCGAAGCGAAAATCGTCTCCAGCCTGAATCATCCCCACATCTGCGTCCTGCACGATATCGGCCGGCAGGACGGCGTTGATTTCCTGGTCATGGAGTACCTGGAAGGCGAGACGCTGGCCATGCGCCTGCTCAAAGGCCCGCTGCCGCTGAATAAGGTGCTGCAGTACGCCACCGAAATCGCCGACGCGCTGGATAAAGCGCACCGCAGCGGCGTGGTGCACCGCGACATCAAGCCGGGGAACATCATGCTGACGGAGTCGGGAGTCAAAGTGCTTGATTTTGGGCTGGCCAAATCGGCGGCGCCAATCTCTTCGGGCGTGACGCTGTCGGCCCCGGCCCTGCGTTCGGAGCCGATCACTCAGGGCGGCACCATCGTTGGAACGTTTCACTACATGTCGCCAGAACAAGTGGAAGGCAAAGAAGAGCTGGACGGGCGCAGCGACATCTTTTCATTCGGCGCGGTGCTCTATGAGATGGTCACCGGGCGACGGGCCTTCCAGGGCAAGAGCATGCTCAGCGTGGCGTCGGCGGTGTTGGAGAAAGAACCCGAGCCGATGAGCACGCTGCAGCCCATGACTCCGCCGATGCTGGACCGCGCCGTTCGCCGCTCCCTGGCCAAAGACCCAGAGGATCGCTGGCAGACGGCGCGCGACCTGGAATTGGAACTGAAGTGGCTCGCCGAGCCGGGCTCGCAAGCAGACGCGGCGCCGGCGGCTTCGCCCGCCCGTGGCAGGCGCGAACGGCTAGCCTGGGCGGCAGCGGCTGCGCTCGCGCTGACAACCATCGCGTTCGCCGTTGGCTTCGTGCTGCGCGCACCGAAGCCGTCGCAGCCCTTGCCCCTTCGGCTGAGCACCGAGATCGGCGCGGACGTGAGCCTATTCACCGCATCGCCCTCGCTGGCCCTCTCTCCCGACGGAACCAGGCTGGCATTTGTTGCGAGCCCCACCAATCAGAAGCGACAGATCTACGTTCGTGCGCTGGACCAGTCGCAGGCTATCGCGCTTCCGGGCACTGAGGATGCTGCCGTTCCTTTCTTTTCCCCCGATGGACAGTGGATGGCATTTTTCTCCGACGCCAAGTTGAAGAAGGTTCCCGCACAAGGTGGGGCAGTGGTCACCCTCTGCGACTCTTCCGGTGAACGCGGCGGGAGTTGGGGCGAGGACGGGAACATCGTATTTGCCAATGGGGCTGATTCGGCCCTATTCAAAATCTCTTCCGCAGGAGGAACCCCACAAACGCTGACCGCTCTCGATGCGCAGGCAGGTGAAATCACGCAACGCTGGCCGCAAGTCCTACCAGGAGGGCAAGCAGTGCTGTTTACCTCCAACACTCACCTGGGCAACTATGACGAAGCCGACATCGTCGTTTACTCGCTGGTGTCGGGACAGCGCAAGACGGTCCAGCGCGGCGGCTACTATGCGCGTTATTTGCCGAGCGGTCACCTGGTCTATATTCACGAAGGCACGTTGTTCGCCGTGCCCTTCGACCTGAAGCGGCTGGAGGTCACCGGCCAGCCCGCGCCGACCGTGGAAAACGTGGCCGTAAGTGGCAGCGATGCTGGCGGGCAGTTCTCGTTTTCCGAGACCGGAAACCTTGCATATGTGGAGGGCGGAAGCTCGCCGAAATCGTCGATCTTCTGGATGGACCGAGAGGGCAAATTTACGCCTTTGCGCCAGGCTCCTGCCCGTTACGGCCAGATCGCGTTCTCCCCGGATGGGACGCGGCTGGCTCTGGCCATCTCTGACGGCAAGGAAGCCGATATTTGGCTGGATGACTGGGAACGCGACACGATGAGCCGTCTGACGTTTAGCGGCGGCTTTCAGCCTGTGTGGACCCCTGACGGCCAGAGGATCGCTTATGTTGATTCTCGAGGACAAGCCGGCTTCAGTGTCTGGTGGGCGCGCGCCGATGGCTCGGGGGATCCCCAGCGCCTTACAGAAAGCAAGTACGCGCTGTACCCATCCTCCTGGCGGCCCGATGGCAGGATCCTGGCATTCCAGCAGCTGAATCCAGGCACTAGCTATGACATCCTGACGGTTTCCGTGGAAGGCGACGAGAAGTCCGGCTGGAAGGCCGGAGAGCCCAAGCCTTTCGTGAACAGCACTTTCTCCGAAGTTCAGCCTGCCTTCTCGCCGGATGGACGCTGGCTCGCCTACGCGTCCAACGAATCCGGGATGCCGGAAGTTTACGTGCGGCCTTCCCCGGCCCGGGCGGCAAGTGGCAAGTCTCCACTGCTGGGGGCGATCACCCGAAATGGTCCCGCGACGGCAAGGAGCTTTTTTATCGTACGACGGACAGCAAGATCATGGTGCTGACTTACGCCGCTTCGGGCGACTCCTTCCGCGCTGAGAAGCCTCAGCTCTGGTCGCCCGGCCAGTTCACCAACCGCGGCTTTGACCTGCACCCCGACGGCAAACGCTTCGTCGTGCTGAAGGCCCCAGACTCAGAACAGACCGCGGCGGTGAACAAGGTCAGCTTCATCTTCAATTTCTTTGACGAGCTCCGCCGCAAAGTCCCGCCCGGCTCGAATTAGCTTCGGAGAGAGAAAACCCTCGGGTCCCTCGCCGGCTTTTTGGGGGCTGCGCTTGCCGCGCAGGTGCCGGCGAGAAGACCCGAGCTACAGCAACCCTCGGACGCGTCCGGCGGTGTTGTTGTAGCTCAGGTCGTCCCGGTTTGTGGGCGACCTGAGGCGTTTGTGAGGCGCGGCCCCGGTGCGCGATGCGACGGCGAACGGTGGCGCGGTACAAGACTATCAGCACGGCCTTAAGCGCGGATTTGCCGGAGCAGCGCCGGAAGGTCGGTCGCTTGTTGAAAGAGTCGAATGGCCGCGATTCCCGCGGCGCCGGCGCGGAGGCAGGCCGCGGCGTTTTCGGAAGTGATCCCGCCGATGGCCAGCACCGGAACAGAAACGGCACCGCAGATCTGACCGAGCTTCTGTAATCCTTGCGGCGGACCGAAAGCCTGCTTGGAAGGCGTCGAAAATACTGGTCCGAAGAAAATGTAGTCAGCCCCTTCGGCGGCTGCATGGAGCGCTCCTTCGAGCGAGTGGCACGACGCTCCGACCAAGAAATCGGCGCGCCCGGCCTGATCGCGGTAGCGAAGCGCTTCGCTGACCGGCAGTGATGTTTCTCCCATGTGCACGCCCGCCGCCCGTGCGGCCCAGGCCACGTCGAGGCGATCGTTGACCAAGATGCGAGTTTGGACTTTGCCGTTGCGCGCGGCGCTTGTTACGGCGATGGCTTTCGCCGCCAGATCAAAAAGCGCGCGTCCTTCCAGATCTTTCTCGCGCAATTGAATCCAGTCCACGCCCGCGCGCGCCGCCTTTTCGATGTGATCGAGCAGCGCTCCGACCTGATCGACTCCGGCGCGGGCAACCGGCGGGAGCAAGCTGCGATCGGTCACGTAACACGCGATGGGCGTTTTCATGGGTGGTTCATGCGGCCCGCACCGGCGTAGAGCTCGTCCGCGTCAGACGTTGTGCGCTTCGGTGGGTGCAGGTTTCATGCGCATCAGCATCTTCAGAGAGTCAACGGCGAGCAGGATATCGAGCGCGCCCAGACCGGTGACAGCGCCGCGCAGAGAAGGATGCAGCAGGAATGGCCGGAGGACAGGATAGTGGCCCAAGAAATAGTTCGATTCCCACAGCTCCAGCCAGGGAAGAAACAGCAGCACCGCGCCTATTTCAAACACGATAATCAGCCAGAGGACGTGGCGCAGATGACGCATCAGGGCGCCGCTAAGGGCGATCTCGCAAGCTCGGAGGGCTCATCGCAGGCCGCGTCAAAGCTGCGGGCCAAACGGCTTTGTAGAATGGCACTAGCGAACTCTTCCCAGGGCCGCCAGTCTCTCTGCCACGTCGCGGTAGTCAATGTTCGTTCCGTAGACTTGGGAGAAGCTCTTGTGAGCAGCATCGGTATCGCCGGCCATCTCCTGAGCCACGCCCAGATCATACCGCAAGGCCAGCACGGTTTCCGGATCCAAGCCGGGAACCTGAAGAGCGCGTTCGTACCAGCTCACGGCGATAGACGGCTGGCCCCTGTCCACGAACGCGAGCGCGAGCAAAGTGTAACACTGCATTGCGTAAGGGAAAGCCTGCCCTTGTCGAACGACATTGGCCACCTTTTGGAACTCGCTGATGGCTTCTTCCATCAGTCCCATCTCGCGATAGGCGATGCCGAGATTGTAATGGGTTTCCGGATCTTCTTTTTCCGACTTTTCACCCCAGTCGGCGTGGAAGTCGTCGAGCAAATCGCCGAGAGGTCCGCGAGGTTCCGCGCTTTTGACAGCAGGCGGAGTCTGCTTAGGAGAGGCCTTCGCGCGCGGGAGGGCCGTCGCCGGAGCAGGTAGTATGGCGTCGAGTTCCGCTGAAATCGAACGGATAAAACTGTCTACGTTCTCGGGCGAGGCGTCGGTGGATGCGGCAGCCGGCTGCTCAGCGGGCAACTCATCCGGAAGGTCAGCGGATACGACGCCGGCCAAGTCGGCGTCGGAATCTTTTGCAGATTCCAGAGGAACCGCTGTGGCGGTTTCGGCACTCTCGCTCGATAGCGCGGCCCATTCCTCGGAGAGATCTACTTCGTGCACCACGGAATCCGAAACGGCATCCGACGTGACCTCGGCTTCGGGGGCCTTGTTGCTCGACCGCAGCTCCGATTCGGGTTGCGCGTCTACCACTGGAATCTCAAATTCTACTGGGCTTCGATCTGCTGATGACTTCGCAACAGCCGGAGACTCAGCTACAACAGATGGCGAGGAGGGTGCTGCCGGCCTTGCGGGCACAGCGGGCGCAGCCTCTTGCGGCGGCGCTGCCGCCGTGCGCTCGAACCGCCGGCGCAAGTCGCCAAAACGATCCGCAGTCTCTTTGTCGCCACACCGATCGTAGATCTGCTCCAGGCGCAGAGCCAATGCCACGGCGCGCGTGTCGTCGTTCAAGCCGAGGCTAAGGTCGAGCAGCCGTTCGAGGGCCCCAGTATGATCGGGAGCGCGTTGCAAGACCATCTCGAGCAGGTCCAGAGCCTTCTGCGTGAGGCCGTAGCTTGAATAGAGATCGATGTCGGTGAGAGCCTGGCCGACAAACAGTTCCGTCTCCTCATCCAGATTCTGCTCGGGAACCGGCGTCGCGGGCGGCGGTGTTTCTGCTTGTTCGACCAGGGGAGCAACTGTGAAGTCCGGCGCCTCAGGAGCCGCGCTCGCGGTTTCGGTCAGTCCCATCCGGGCTTGAAGGCGCTCTTGCTTGCGACGCACCGTTTCATTGCCGGGTTCGCGCTCCAGGAATTGGCCGTACGTCTGCAGCGCGGGCTCGAGTTTGCCGGCGGCTTCGTACGCTTCGGCCAGATGGATCAAAGCATCTGGCAGACGGAATGAGTCGCTGGTACGACGGAACACCTCCACCAGCAGTTCGCGGGGCTCAATGCATCCAGGCAGTGCTTCCGCAACGCGGCCGAGCAAATCCGACAGGCGCTCGTGCTCTCCGCCTTCGATGACGTCGCCATGGATGAGCCGCAGCAAAGCCAGCGCGCGCTCGGCTTCGTTCTTATCCAACAGCGCCTCGGCCACCTGCTGCACCACGGCATGTCGCTTGGGTTCGCGAGCGAAAATTCTCTCGGCCAGCGCGGCGGCACGCGGAGTCTCACCGGCATCGAGATAAAGCTCCACGAGCAGGCTGGACGTCTCGCCGCCCGCGTCAACGCCGGGCGATGATTCCAGCATACCCACGGCGTCGCTTTGCTTGCCGGTGGCGACCAGAGCGCGTGCGCGCAACGCCAGCGTGGCTTCGTCGGATGGTTCGATCTTCAAAGCGCGGTCGGCAAACTGGATGGCTTCGGCATTGTCGCCGCGACGCAGAAGTTGCTGAGCCGCCGCGCGCAGGGCGGCCACCGCTTCGGATTTTTGGCCGCTGGCCAACAGCAAATCGGCCAACCGCGCCTGCACACGCGCATTGTCCGGTTCAGCATCCAGCAGTTTGCGAAGCAGGCTCACGGCCTGAGCCGGGCGGTTTGCGCGCTGGTGGACGTCGGCCATCTGCAGGTAGATGGTCCGAGCTTCGCTCATTACGCCTTGTTGCACGTACAGGTCAGCCAGGCGCTCGACAGGACGCATCTCTTCCGGCGCGAGCTTGGTGATTTTCTTGTAGATGGCAATGGCTTTTGTGAGAAACCCGTCGGCCAGATAGATTTGGGCCAGTCGCTCAAAATATTCCAGCGCCTGAAACGTCTCACCTTGCCGCACGAACAGGTCGCCCACCGTCATGAGCGTGACCTGGTCCTTGGGCTCGTGCTTGAGAATGATCTGGTATTCGGTGACAGCCTGGGCGATCTTCCCCTGGTGGAGAAACTTTTGCGCCACTTCCACGTGCTTGGCTTTGTGATATGCCATCAGCGATGCTCTACATGCCTCCGCCAGGAAGGGGACCGGGAGCCGAATCCGGGCATTATCCGGACGACTGCGTTTCCGCCGACAAAACGCAGAAAATCCGGCCAAATTCACGCTAGCACGCGACAGGAAGACCCGTCAACGAAACGCCGCCAGGCATGTTCGCGGCAGTTATCATGGCTCGGAAGCACCCTGAACCAGGCGTTGGCGCTCTGGGGGTTCGTCAGGCTGGGCCGAACACGGTGGCTGCGGGATCGAGGGGCAAGGGCTGCTGGGTAGCTCCGGTAGCCCAGCAAGACGCCTCTCGCACGGGTGCGAATGAATAGCGATGTAACGGTGACGGGCCGTGAATTCGCAGCGCCGCCAGGTGCCAGGCCGTGCTGTAACCCTTGTTAGCCGCCAGTCCGTATTGCGGGTACTCCTGATCGAAGGCGCGCATCAGGCGATCGCGCTCAACCTTCGCCAGAATCGACGCCGCTGCGATGGAGACAGAACGGGCATCCCCTTTGATCAACGGCTTCTGCTCGATCAGCAGGTCCAGGCGCATTGCGTCGATCAGCAAGAAATCCGGCTGCACGGAGAGCTGCGTCACGGCTTCGGACATGGCGCGCCGGCTGGCCTGGTAGATATTCCAGGCATCAATGGAGCGCGCGTCCACCTGCGCCACGCACCAGGCCACCGCATGTTCGCGGATGCGCTCTGCCAGAATTTCGCGCCGGCCGGGAGTAAGCTTCTTCGAATCGTCAAGACCGACGATGCGGCGCCTAGGGTTGAGGATTACCGCGGCGGCAAAGACCGGGCCGAACAACGAGCCACGACCGGCTTCATCAAGTCCGGCGATGCGCTGCCAGCCGTGCTGACGCGCCGCGCGTTCGAAACGCGAGGAGCAAAGTCGAGCCATCGGCGCAAATTCTAGCGCGACGGCACGCCCTGCGGGAGGGAAAAATGGAAAGTTTGAAAAACAGATCAGCGACTATGATTTCGATTCGGCGGCGGCAATAGCGGCAGCCGGTGTGCTTGGCAACTCGACGCGCTCGACACGCTTGATGCGCGCCGACTTGCCTTTGAGGCCCCGCAGATAGTAGAGCTTGGCGCGCCGTACTCGGCCCTGGTGGAGCACTTCGATCGTACTGATCGAAGGCGACTGCATCGGGAAAATGCGCTCGACGCCTATGCCGAAGCTGACGCGCCGCACGGTGAACGTCGCGCCGGCAGACTGGCCGCGCTTGCTGATCACCACGCCTTCAAAAGGCTGGATGCGCTCTTTTTCGCCTTCGGCTTCCTTCAAACGCACGTGAACGCGAATCGTGTCGCCAGGACGGAACGCGGGGATGTCTTGGCGCACCTGGCCCTGCCGGACCTTATCGATAGTAGTACTCATGATGGATTCACCCGGGCAGACCCGCTTCGGTGGGGCCAAGCCACTAGAAACAATGGCGCATTATAGCCAAAAAGAGGCGGGCCTGCCTAGGCGAAATTGAGGTGGATTCTTTGCGGTAGTTGTACGGTCGCCCGTCCGCGCTTGTGATACGATTTGCAGGCCCTTAGATAGATCGTGACCCATCGGCCGGTAGTTGACTCCGGCCCCGAGGCTCAACCATTCCTCGCGATATCGACAGCTTCAGGTTTCGCTCACCGGCCTCGCGGCCTTCGCGGGCTCGCCTGATTATCGGGCTTGCCGTCCTACTTTTACTGTTCCTTTGGGGCATCAGCGTAGCCGCCGATTTCCTAATTGAATACAACTGGTGGAAAGAGATCGGGCAGGCTTCGACCTGGATCAGCATGCTCTTGTATAGCATCACCCCCGATGTGGTGGGCACGGTGTTCGCTTTCATCGCGCTTTGGCTGGCTCATTCTCGCGGCCTGCACTTCGCCGGCATCCGTCCCAGAGATTTTCCTCTCTACTCGCGGCTGGTTCCGGCGGCTCTGGGCATCGTGGCGATATTCGTTCCCGCGGCTGCCATCGACGAGTGGGCGGTGATGCGATTCTGGGGATCACGCGGGGTGACGCTGCCCGCGAACGCCTGGAAGGATCCGGTTTTTTCGCGCGACTTAATCTTTTATTTTTTCAGGCTGCCCTTCTATTCCCAGGTTCTTGGATTCGTCTTCGTACTCGCCATCCTTTGCGCGCTTGTCTTTTGGGCCACTGCCAGGGGATGGCAATTGTGGCTCCGCGGCGGAACGCTTAAAGACTTCGATCGCGGTTTCGAGGCGCTGCGGCTGCCTGGCGCGACGCGCACCGGCTTTGCGCGCGCAGTCGGAGTCATTCTGCTGTTGGGCCTTGCCGCGTGGGTGTTTCTCGGCAACTACGACCTGATTTACAGCTCGCACGCCTTCATGACCGGCGCGGACTACGTCGACGAGAAAATTACGCTTCCTTTGCGCTGGCTATTCATCGCGGCGATCTTAGTGTCGGTGCCGCTGGCGTGGATATCGCGATATAAGCAGGCCGTCGCTCTGATCGTCGCGGCATTCGTGGTGCAACTGGCGCTGCCGGGCATCGTTCGCGCCGTGTATGTCCGGCCGAATGAAATCTCCATCGAGCGGCCTTACATCGACCGGCACATCGAGGCCACCACGACGGCCTTTGGCCTGAATCGCAAGGCCACCGAGCGCACCTTTACCGCGTCCGCGGAACAAACCGTCGACACCGTGCAGGACGCCACTCTACTGGATAACGTTCGACTGTGGGACCTGCGCGCCTACAGCGCGACGATTACTCAGATCCAGGCCCTCCGCCCTTACTACACGTTTCCTGATACCGACGTCGACCGCTATTTTCCGAACGGCCGCATCAAGCAGGTGCTGCTCTCCCCGCGCGAGATGGACGTGAATCAGTTGTCCGCCGAGGCACAACAGAGTTGGATCAATCCGAGCTTCATCTATACGCACGGCTTTGGCGCCGTCGTCGCCGAAGTCAACCGCACTACCCCTGACGGGCTGCCGGTCCTGCTCATAGAAAACGCACCGCCGGAAATTAAGGCTCCGGGCTTCCAGCTCACGCGCCCGGAAATTTACTATGGCGCGAGCACACAGGACCCGGTGTTTGTGCACACTGCGCGCGAGGAATTCGACTATCCTTCCGGGGATCAGAACAAATATTCGGTGTATCAAGGCAGCGGAGGATTCCCCGTCGGGTCGCTCCTGGTGAAGGCCGCGGCGGCGATATCGCAGGGCGAGCCGAGCATTATCTTCACGGGCTATCTCACCGGCGACAGCCGCATGATGATCTACCGCAAGGTACAGGATCGGCTGGCGCACCTTGCGGATTTCCTGCAGTGGGATCCGGACCCCTATTTGGTGATCACCGACGACGGCCGCCTGGTCTGGATGGTCGACGGTTACACGACTTCGCTCTCGCATCCTTACTCGGCCACGATCGCGGTCACAGGCATGGAAGACGGCGCCAACTACATGCGCAATGCCGTCAAGGCCACAGTGGATGCCTATACCGGGAAGATATCGCTTTACGTATTCGATCCCGAAGATCCCATTATCCAGTCCTACGAGGCTTTGTTTCCGAAGCTCTTTCAACCGGCTTCCGCGATGCCGCCCGATCTGCGCCGGCACGTTCGCTATCCCGAGGTTTTCTTCCGCGCGCAGGCTGAGGCTTACCGTGTCTATCACATGCGCGACCCGCAGGTTTTCTACAACAAGGAAGACCTGTGGGAGGTGGCCAGCAGCCTGACCAATCAATCCGGACAGCGGGCGCCGATGCAGCCAACTTACGTGGTGGCGACGCTGCCTGGCGAGAAAAATCCGGAGTTCCTCCTGATTCTGCCGTTCACTCCGCGCGGCAAAGACAATTTGATCGGCTGGATGGCGGCCCGCTGCGATGGCGATCACTTAGGCGACTTGGTATTTTTTGAACTATCGAAGCAGCAATTGATGTACGGACCGATGCAAATCGAATCGCGCATCGATCAGGATCAGAATATCTCCAAGGATTTGAGCCTGTGGAACCAGCAAGGCTCGCACGTCCTGCGGGGAAATATCATCGCTTTGCCGGTCAGCGGCGGCTTTCTGTATGTTGAAACGATTTACATTCAGGCCACCGAAGCGCGCATGCCGCAACTCAAAAAAGTCGTGCTGGCGATCGGCGATCGGCTGATCTACCGCGATACTTTCGAACAGGCTCTGGCGGAATTGACGAGCGGCGCGGCGCCCCCGCCTGCAGCCGTCACGACCTCCGCTCCGAAGCCTGCTGCTCCTGCCGCGAGCCAACCGGATGCCTCCGCGCTTGCCGAGCGCTTGACCCACCTGCGCGAACAGGCCGAGCAACTCACCAAGGATTTGCAGAAGCTCGAAAACGACACGCGAAAGAAGTAGCGCGCGCGTTGTCTCAGACTTCGCTTCAGAAGGAAAACTTCGCGGCCAACTGCACCAGTCGCGGCGGCGCGGCGTTCACTATTTGGCCGAAGAGATTGCTGTCAATATCGCCGTTCACGGCCACGGGCCCGAAGAATTGGGTGTGATTGAAGGTATTGAAGGTTTCGAGTCGGAACTGTAGAGCTTTTGTTTCCGATAGGCGAACATCTTTGACCAGCGCGAGATCGGTGTTAAACATACCCGGCCCGTGAAAGGCCCGGCGGGAAGCGCTGCCTGGCGTACCCAACGCATTCGGACTAAATAACGAAGTATTGAAGTATTGGCCATCCACCGGACGTGCGTTGAGGTTCAGCGGGCCGGGCGTAAAATCCGGCAAATCAAGGCTCTTGTTGTTCACCCCGTTGGGGATGCTGCCCTGCAACGAGTTATCGCCATCAGCGGAGACGGTTACCGGAAACCCAGTGCTGATGCGCGTGATCCCTGAAATCGTCCATCCCTGCAGAAAGGACTTCCAGCGTTGCGTGATGCGTTCGAGTGGAAGCTTGTATTCATAGCTGGCCACGATATTGTGCGTCAAATCCCAAGCCGAGAGCGCACGGGTCGCTGCAAAATTGAATGGATTCACGGGGTCGGAAATGCTCGAAGCCTGGTCGATGGATTTGGAGTACGTGTATCCGATCAGGAAGCTCAGCGACCTTCCCGATTTACGCAGGGTCGCTTGAAACGAATTGTAGTTGGAATTGCCAACGGTCGCATCGTAGTCGTCATTGGCGAAATTTGGCCCCAGCGGTCCGCGGGTGCCGTTGATCGTCTGGCCGTTGGCGGTGGTGTAGGTCTGATCTTCTCCGAACGGCCCGCAGGTAGGCGTGCCGGGCTTCACCGCGCTCGGCTGGCTCAACGCCAGGCAAAGAGCAGGATTGCCAGGGTTGGCCGAATACACCACCAGCAGGTGATGCGCCTGCGAGCCCACGTAGCTAAGGCTCAGCACGGTGTTTGCGCCCAGGCCCCGCTCGATCGACAAGAAATAATTCTCACTGTAGGGATAGGTGTTGCTCGGTGGCGGCGCTGTCATTCCGGCCTGCGGCAGAAATGACGAAAAATCGATATTGGTAATGGGATTCTTAGGTGTGATGCCATAGGGCGGAATCGTAAGCGGGAAGGGATTGACGTGGACCGACCCGTCCGCTGCGGAGCGAAAAGGCTCGGCAAAGAGCGGTGGGGCTGGGCTGGTGTAACTCAAACCATAAGGGGGCTGGGGCTCATCGATGGCAAGCGTGTTCCCTTCGATTACGGAGTTGTAAATTCCGTAACCGGCGCGGATGCTCGTTTTGCCGGGTCCTCCTAGTAACTTGCCCAGAATTCCCGTGCTGATGTTGGGCGCGTACGCCACACCCAATCGCGGCGCGAAACGATTGCGCTGAGGCACCAGCGTATTCGGAACTCCCGGGTCACCCGGATAGACCAGGCCGGTGGGCGCGGTGGTGAACACTTTGGATTGCTGTCCCAATACAAAAGTAGGAACCTGGTTATATTTCTCCGACCAGTACTGCATCAATTCCCAGCGCAGCCCGAAGTTCAGCGTCAGATTGGGCCGGATGCGCCAGCTATCCTGACCAAAACCGGCGACGTATTTGTGACGGGCGTAATAAGTCTTGGAATCGGCCTGATTGTAGTTCGTTGGCGCGCCCAGCAGAAAATCCGCAAAATCCGAACCGGTTTCCGAGCCGGTAAAAAGAAACGACCCATTGAAAGTGGCGTCCGGGTTGACGTTGACCTGCTCCAAGCTGACCTGAAAACCAGTCATGAGAGTATGATTCCCCACAACTTTGGAAAGGTTATCAATCGCCGAATAAGTGTTGTTCGCCTGCGTTAGATTGGTGATGGGCAATCCCATCAGAAAGGAGTTGAAGCGCACGTTCTCAATCCCTTCGATCTGCGGCGCCAGCGGATTGATGCCCGTTGATCCCGGACCGGTAACAAAGCCTTGCGAAGCCAGGCTCGGTCCAACGCCGCCGACGGGTTGGCCCACTACGTTGGCGTTGCGCATGAAACTCACATGCAACTCGTTGACGGTTGTGGATCCGAATGTCTTGGTGTCCCCGAGAGAGAGCAGTTGCGCGCGCCCAAAGGTCAAGGCATTGAATCCAGGCACCGTCGCGCCTCCCTGCCCGGCGGGATACGGATTGTTCACGCTATAGTCGTCGAAATAGTAGTACCCGGACACTTGCCCCCAGCGCTCGGTATTGTCGTCGAGGCGGACACTTGTCTTGTCGTCTCGTACGATCTTTGCTTGCGCGCCGGTGGAAAAAGTGGAATCCCCTACGTTGGGCGTGGGAATGAACTGCAGCAGGTTCCGGGCCGGCGCCGACCACGCTCTCTGCGGAATAATATTCCCCGGAAAAACGCTGGAATAGAGCTCGCCGTCGGTGACGGCGTAGCCCAGTTTCTGCGAAAGCAGGTTGGCGAAATACGGGCCACTGACGCTACCGATGAGCGGCTGGTCGCTGAAATTTCCCGCGCGGTTGCTGAGCGATGGAACATCGATATTTCCGGTATCGATTCCCTGGACCGTTCTGGTTCCCTGGTAATCACCGAAGAAGAAGACCTTGTTCTTCAGAATCGGCCCGCCTACCGTGGCTCCAAACTGATTTTGCCGGAACACGGCGCGGTCGGGGGCGAAGTAGTTCTTGGCATCGAACGCCGTATTCCGCAGGAATTCAAAGCCGCTGCCGTGCCACTGGTTCGTCCCCGACTTCGTGGCCACGTTGACCACGCCGCCGCTGTAATTTCCATATTGCGCGTCGAAATTGTTGATCAAGACGCGGAACTCGGCGATGGAATCCAGATTGGGGACGATCGACGTGCCGCCGTTCATCATTTCCTTTACGTCACCGCCGTTAATCATGAAACCGTTGGCGTCTTCTCGCTGGCCGCTGATGGATTGATTGCCGGCGTTCAGCCCGCCGGACGGAGCGATGGCCACAGTAACGCCCGCCATCACAATGGAGTCGGGCTGCTGCGTCGTCATGGGCACGATTCCCGGCTGCAGCGGCAGAAGATCCGTGAAACTGCGGCCATTCAGGCCGAGGGCCACCATCTGGGTGCCCGCAACGACCTCGCCCAATTCAGTGCTGGCGGTTTCCACGTGAATCGCAGTATCGGAAACCGTGATTTCATCCGACTGCGCGCCGACCTCCAGGTTTACGTCCGCCAGAAGCTTTGTCCCGACGTCGATCACCAGGTCTGTGCGCTTGTAAGGCTTGAAACCATCGGCCGCAACTTGTAGTTCGTAGCGCCCCACGGGCACGGCCGGGAAGGCGTACACGCCGTCGCCGTTCGTGTTCACGTTCTGAGCGACGGAAGTATCCACGTTGCGCAGGACGACGGCTGTGTTCTGGAGGACCCCGCCGCTAGCATCTTTCACGGTTCCGGAGATGCTTCCGCCGGTGTCAGCCCAGGTAACGGCCGCGAAACACCCCACGATCAAGAACAGCCTGAACAGATGAATACGAACCGCCCCGGTTTGAACCTGCACCTTGCACCTTTTCGCGGAACCCATTTTGTCGGCCGAAGCTGCCCTTGCCGGGACACGTTCGGCCGGGTTTCAGGGCGGCCATGACTCCCAGCCAGGACATGGCCCCACCTTTTCTCGTACGCAGCGTCACATCAGCACTAGAGATGATTGCGCAGTCCGGGGCATGCCCTGCGTAAAATGACCGTTAAGGTTTCTTAACGCTGGCTTAATCCAGGCAGGTTCGCTACGGCACTGTGAGCCAGTGCCAAGCTAACGAATTTGCATCCCCCATCAGGATGTGACAGTCTGTGCGCTTCTTTGGTGTCTTTCGAGGTGCGTGTGAACGCGACAAGACTCGTGTTGATAGCGTCCCTGTTTCTCTGCTCCGTAAACGCCTTCGCCCAATCCTCCGATAAAGAAGTCGCCGTCATCGAAGTCGGGGCTGCCGCCAGTCGAAGCCTTACGGACAGCGTATCGAGCTTCGGCCCCAGCGTCGCGGTTGAAGTCACACCGATAGAGAACTGGCTGGAACTTGAGGGCGGCGTTACGACGCTCTTCACTCGTCACTCGACCGAATGGGACGCCGACCTTCTGTTCAAGAAGCCCTGGACCCTGTCCAAAAAAGCGGAGTTTATGTTGGGCGCCGGTCCCGAATGGATTCATACGAGCGCATCGGGGGTGACGACAAACTCAGTGGGCGGGTCAGTTGTGCTGGATTTCATGTTTTGGCCTTCCGCGAAGCATAGGTTCGGCTGGTATCTCGAACCCAGTTACGACTACAACTTTGGGCGAGGGCACGAGCAATCAATTGGCATCACCGGCGGCCTGCTGATCGCGATTCCATGAGGCCTTCGCCCGGTAGTGTCCTAATTTCAAATGTTGGTAGTGGCTCAGCTTAGGTGAAGCGTGTTGCTCTTTCCGTTCCTTAACTGGTCTGTTCCGACATCACGGCCACCGGCACGTGATAACATTCAAAACCAAGGCAGAAACACTTCCGCTACAGAACGCGCATGTCAGGATGACCCAAAAAGGAGTTGTAATGCCACCATCCGCCGGCACCGCTCGCTTCCTCGAACGCGACCTACAGCGCGCGCTCCGCGACAACATCGGGCGCCTTGAACCCGGATTGAAAATCGCCGACCGTGACAAGGAACGAACGGTTAAATACGGCGGCACGGCCAAACCGGGCCGAATCGACATCACAGCCGAAGATCGACGTGGCGCTACGGTCGTGATAGAGCTGAAGCGGGGCAAGGTTGGCCGACGCGCTATTGGACAAATTCTGGGCTACATGGGAGCCCTCATGCTCCGCAAGAAATCGATACGCGGCATTTTAGTTGCCAAAGAGTTCTCCCCTCAAGGCATAGCGGCGGCGCGTCCGGCGCCCGCCCTCCAATTGAGAAGGTACATCCACCGACGTCGCAAGTTTGCCTTTGAAGTTGTTGGTGCGGATTAGATTACCGAGCCACGGCAAATTAGGACACCGCCTTCGCCCCGGTAGTGGGCTAATTGTGTGTTGCTGTAGTCGGCCATGCTTGTCCCGCTTTCTTCATAGAACGAAGCTCAGCCAAGATTGCTCGTAATCGTTCAGCTCTATCGGTGGCTGCGGATAATTGGCGTTTAGCATCAGCGATGGCCCCGTCCCACCCCGTTGTTTGTTTAACTGGCCGCCGATTTTCCTTGACATCAGTTACACGCATATGTATAACCTCCATATGAGCGATAAATACCAAGAAGCTCTCCAGCAGGCCCAAGAGGAACTGGCCACAATTGAAGAACGGCGTAGCGCACTTATTCGCTTGATCCAAAACATCATGGCCCTGTCTGGCGAGGAAGGGCCTGGGCTGACGCCGCCTCCTGGTTACGTACCCGAAGGCCTGACCCCTGAAATCAAAAAGATTCTCGGCTTGACCACTGTTCATATGACGCCGGTTCAAATCAGAGATTCGCTGATTCAGCGTGGATTTGCTCACTCCAGTCCAAAAAATCTCTTGATTAGCGTACATACGGCGCTGGGTCGCATTGAAGAAGAGTTGGAGGTAATCACGCAAACTGACGGCAAGAAGGCTTACAAGATGCCAGCGAGTACCGGAGTTGCTGATTTTCTCAGGAGACTGGCGGAAGGTCAGGCGGCGATTGAGAAGGCAGCGGCTGTGCGCCGACACCAAGGATTCAAAGATTTGGAAAAGGCATTGGCTAAAGGACAAAAGCAGTGAATATATAAACAAAGCCCCGCCATTGGCTGTAACCAACGACGGGGCCAAATCCAAGCGCGGACGAAGCCCGCACTCAGACCCTAGAATTTGAGTATCGAGCTTCCCGCGCAGAAAGACAAGAGGGAAGCTCGCATGACCTGCATAAGATGTCAGCACTGCACCGAAAAGCGATTCGGAACCTACGGCAAGCTCCGCATCCAGCGCCTTCGCTGTAACGCCTGCCGAGCCTTTTTCAGCACACCGCGCCGGCGCCCGACTATTGGAGGCTGTCGCTTGACGTACTGGCCTCCGACCTATGCCCGCCCGCCACCAGCAACACAGATTCAGACCACCACCCCTCGCCCCCGGCTGCCTTGACCCTGCGCTCCGCGTTGTCTAGACTAATCTCTTTCCCCGGCCTGCCCGGCGGACCTAAGAGGAGCATTCATTGCCGAAACGCACCTTTCAGCCCAAAGTGCGCCGTCGCCACAAAACGCACGGCTTCCGCGCGCGGATGAAATCCGTGGGCGGCCGAAAAGTACTGGCCGCGCGCCGCAAGAAGGGCCGCCATCGCCTCACGCAAATCTAGACGCTCCCCGGACGGACCGCCTCGGGCGACCTGGGACCGCGCGGCGCGCCTCGTCCGCAAGTCCGATTTCGAGGCCGTCTATCGCCGCGGCGCACGGCTCAAGTCACCGCAGTTTGTGGTTTTTTATTGCGCGAATGGCGGCTCGCGCAGCCGTTTCGGGATCAGCGTGAAAAAAGCGCTGGGCGGGGCCGTGGTGCGCAATCGAATCCGCCGGCGCATCCGCGAAATTCTTCGGCGGAATCGTTTGGAGATTTTATCGGGATGGGATTTCGTGATGCATCCGCGCCGTTCCGTGGCCAACGCCAACTTTGCGGCGCTGCAAACGGAGCTCGTGGGCTTGCTGCGCGGCGTGAGGGCTCAGGCGCCCTCAGTCGCCCAGGAAAAAAAAAGGGATTCCTCGTCCGCCTAGGCGGACTCGGAATGACGGCGCGTGTGGGTCGGATTGCGGCCCGGCTCTTGCTCTTCGGCGTTCGCTTCTACCAGATCATGCTCGCGCCAATCATGTTCTCCGCCTGCAAATTTTATCCCTCCTGCTCGCACTACGCCGCGGAAGCCATCGAGCGGCACGGTGCGTGGCATGGCCTGCGTCTGGCGGCTGGACGCCTGCTCCGCTGCCGGCCGTTTACGCAGGGTGGGTACGACCCCGTGCCCGATAAGCTTGAGGACGATTCAACTGTTCTGACAGGGCTGCAAGTGCAGCCCGGACCCGTGACGAGGCGCGCGCATGAGTGAATTGTCCGACCAGAAGCGCGTGCTCATCGCGACAGTGCTGTCGATAGCGGTGATGGCCCTGTGGTACTGGCAGTTTCCGCCGGCCCGGCCGCCCGAGCCCGTCAACGCGCCAACGACTTCGTCCAGCAGCGTCACACCGCCGGGAAGCGCCATCGCTGGTGGTGGTGGAGCAACCGCCGGCACCAGCCGGCCCGCGTCGGCGACGATCGCGGCTGCCACATCCCCTTCCGCGGTCGGCGACACGGCGGAAAAAACCATCGTCGTGGAAAACGGCCTCTACCGCGTGGTTTTCTCCAATCGCGGCGCGGTGGTTCGCAGTTGGCAACTGAAAAAATATACCGACGCCGATCGCAAGTCACTCGATCTGGTCCACTCGGAAGCCGCGCAGGAAAGCGGAAATTGGCCGCTTTCACTGCAGTTCGCCGACGCTCAAGCCGAACAGGCTGCTAATCGCGCGCTCTACCTCATGAAGCCCAGCGCCGCGCCGTCACAGGATACGCTGACTGCGCCGGCGGAAATCGAATTTCACTGGAGCGATGGGCAAGTGGACGTCACCAAGCGCCTGAAATTCGACGACAGCTACATCGTGCAAGTGGAAACTTCCGTGCAACGCGGCGGCCAGCCGGTCGCGCATCGAATCGCCTGGCGCGGCGGATTCGGCGATTTCGCGGTCTTGCCGGCACAGCGCGTCATGACGGCGTTTACCGGCGCGGCCGGCGGCATCCGGGTAATCACTGCGACTGGTTTGGGCGACCCCAATCAACGAACGGTCCCCGCCGAACTGCCCGGCTCGTTCGACGTCGTCGGCATCGAGGACCGTTACTTCACGGCAGCCTTCATGCCACCCGAGGCTCCTGCCGCACAATTGCTGCCTGCGGTCATGACGCTTTCGGGCCGTCAACTCACGCGCAACACGCTGATCGGCGGCCAAGCGCAGCAGGAGATTCTCCCGGAGATCGCCGCCGGCACCACGGATTCCGCTTCCGCACCGGTGGCCATGCGCGTGTTCGTGGGGCCGAAAGATCTCGACGTGCTCAAAGCCGTGCGCCCGCCGCTCGATGCGCTGGTGCAATTCGGCTGGTTTGGTTTTATCGCGGCGCCGCTCTTCTACATCCTGAAATGGCTGCACGGCTACGTGCCCAACTACGGCTTGGCGATCGTATTGCTGACGGCAGCCATCAACACGCTCCTCTATCCACTCACGCTCAAGAGCTGGCGCTCGATGCAGCGCATGCAAAAGGCCGCGCCGGAAATTCGCTCCATTCAGGACCGCTATAAAAAGTATGGGATGCGCGACCCGCGCAAGGCGGAAATGAACAAGGAAGTGATGGCCGTTTACGCGCGCGAAGGAGTGAATCCGCTCGGAAGCTGCCTGCCGATGCTGGTGCAGTTTCCCATCTGGTATGGAATCAATCGCATGCTCACGGCCACGCTCGAATTGAGGCATGCGCAGTGGTTATGGATTACCGATCTCTCGGTCCGCGATCCCTACTATATTCTGCCGGTAGTGATGGCGCTGATGATGTGGATACAGCAGAAAATGACGCCGATGACGGCCACCGACCCTTCACAGCAGCGCATGATGAATCTGATGCCGCTGATGATGGGCGGCATGTTCATCTTCCTGCCCCTTTCGAGCGGCCTGGTACTTTACATTCTAACCAGCAACGTAGTCGGAGTCGCGCAGCGCTGGCATCTGAATCGCACCTCGCCGATAAAACCGCCAAAGGGCAAGGGTAAGGGCAAAGGTGACGACGCTGCATCGCAACCGTAAAACGATCTGCACCTGAAGCGCGGCCGGAAAGAACGGATCAGCGTCGGCGACCGAGGATTCAATCATGTCTCCCGAACCCGCACGAGGCCCCAAACCATCGCAGAGTAGCGCCGCTCCGTTTGACCGCGAAGCTCTCGTTGCCGAACTCAAGCGCTGCCTCGATACGATTCTGCGCGCGGGCCACTTTAACCTGCGCTATCAGATTCAACTGCCGCACGCCGTGCTCAGTCCCGAGCAAGACAGGGCCGAAATCGTCGCGGAGCTGGACGGG
>Ga0207135_1007_pt1 | contig 36527 bp, 40 predicted proteins | sample Alteio_BWMinHeat_10_FD_153530 | JGI IMG/M metagenome (GOLD analysis project Ga0207135, IMG submission 153530) | Enriched cells from forest soil in Barre Woods Harvard Forest LTER site, Petersham, Massachusetts, United States -... | ecosystem: Environmental > Terrestrial > Soil > Temperate forest >...
GACATTTCCGTATTCCATAGACCGGCGTCAAGCAAAGCCTTGATGCGGGCAGAAATCGTCGGCTCGGCTTCCATTAACCCAGCGAGTCGAGCCCAGACACCTCCGTAGAGCCTCACTTGCTTTAGATAATCAGAAGCGTTCACTTCCGGCAGCATGCGCCTTCCACTCGCGACACCGGTCAGGCCAGGTAAGCCTTCCGGCGCGAGAAACGCTCCATAACGATCTTCTGAATAGGTGAACACGTGGCGCAGAGGATTTGGCAGGTACGGGATTTTGGCGACATAAGCGAGGAGAAATTCGGTAGGCCAACTCGCGTGCTCAAGCCGCAGGCGCCCGATTTCGCGACCTAGCCAAAAAGAGAAAACAGGGAGCATTGGCTGTAGATCGGGTTGAAGGAACTTGGAAGACAGCACGATATGGTCACACGTCCAACACCTGTAAGCCCGCGCTGGTTGGTTCATGTTCATATCCGAGACGTAGAGTTCCGGCAGTGGGTCGATGCCGAGCCTTTCGCAGTGCCGCTGGAGGATCACGTAGATCTGTGGGAATTGCTGCGGCGAGAGCGCGATCGACTTCCCCCGAACAAGGGCATGCCGGGCATTTCGCAGAAAGACGATGGCAGGAACCCCAAAGACTGCGGCGATTGCAAGGACACGGATATAGTGGGCAAGAACAGGATGTGCACGCAACCAATCCGAACCGTTAAAAACGATGAAAACGGCGGCAGCCATCAGGAGTACGTTCAAAACTGCGAATGCCAGGAACAATGGCCGTTCCGCCGGATGGCGTAACTGAGATTCGTCGCTGTGCATTCCCTGACTGGACCTCAGTCTGGGATGTGTCGCAACTGTCAAGCGCGACCAGGCACTGGTGGTTTTTCTCGTCACTGCGAACTTCGAAGGTGCGTTTGCACGGCGTGTTGACGCCGCACATCGTGCCTTCGAACCAGGCGCGTGACCAGCCCGCGCAGAATCAGGTAGGGCATAATCGCCAGGACGAACGCTACGATGATTGCTTCCCCCGGATATACAAAGCGCAACACTATGATCTGATACACAACGTCGAGTATTAGAGCGAGAATAAACACCCTGCCGACACTCTTCCACCCGTCCTTGATTAGATCGACGCAGCGGGCAGAATCCGAGACGAGGCACCAGAAGTACGGCGGGTTGCCAGCCCTAGCATCTGCCAATCCCGAGCGAATCGCGAAGAACGCCGCCATAGCCGGCTGAAGCACCAGTCTGAACTTCATCGGCCCGGTGAGACGGGCGGCCAGATTACTTGCGACGCGCATCCACATGTGATCCATAACGTCCCCTTCCCGATGATGAGCCTAACAGCGACAGACCCAGCATCAACCGACTGTCCGTTTCAAAAGGCGTTCACACGCGTGCGACCGGGCCGGCACCGGGCGCGGCGAGCGGCACGATTTGCGGCCAGTGGTCCCGGACAGCAAACACGCGGAACAGAAACGCAACCAGCACCGCAATCAACGTGACGGGGAAGAAAGAGAGGCGTCCCTTCTCCAGCATCGCGAGCAGCGTGTAGACCGAACTCGCCAGCACCGCCGTCGTGACGATGTGCTCACACGGGCTCACGATCTCCGGCGTGACCCCGGAGAATAGGTCGATGAACACCCCGCCCGCAGTGGTGGAGATCAACCCGATGACGATCGCGGCCCAGAACCCAAGGTCGTGATCGAGCGCCTTACGCGCGCCCAGGATCGCAAACCAGGGCAGCGTGAAGGACTTAAAGAAGGCCAGCGTCCGCGTGCGGAACCGCTCCTCCCTCGAATCGGCGTAGCGATAAATCGCCAGACCCAGCAAACCCATCAAAAGGCACACGAGAAAATAGACCGGGTCCTTGATCGGCGACGGGATGTCATTGAGCAGCACGTCGCGCGTTACGCCGCCGCCGATACCGCCGAAGAAGGCCATGATCAGAAGCCCCGCCACAGTGTAGCCGCGGTTGTGCGACGGATTCCGGGCGACGAGCACTCCATTCAGGGCGTTGATGCCGGCGGAGAACAAGTCCACGTTCGGAAAGCTTGGCAGAGTCATTTCGGGTTTCTCCTCAGAGTGGCTCGCCTCGGACCGCAAAGCGGCAGGGGCGGAAGCCCCATTCATCATGGAGCGTAGGGGAACAGATCTGAGGTCACAACTCGTACATCTGACAGGGGTTCTGCGTGGGAGTAGTGGAATAAGTTCGCCGCTGCGCCAACTTGCACCACACATTAGACGGTGCGATGGCGAGGTTCATGAATCTCAGGTTTTCCAAAGCTGCGGATCGGACAATGCGTGACCACTCCGCAATCAACTCGTAAGGCTGTGCGTTTTGACAGTTCTGCATCTGGGATGCGGCCGTTAATGTTTACGCCAGGGCACGAGTTGGAACACTAGTAATCCCCCGAGGGGCCGGACCCGAAACGAATCCAAATTGGAGAAAAAGGAATATGCCACCGCAAAAACCGAACATCTTGATTCTCTGGGGCGACGACATCGGCATGTGGAACATCAGCCATTTCAGCCGAGGCATGATGGGCTACCAAACGCCGAACATCGACCGAGTGGCCAAAGAAGGAGTGACGCTGACGGACTGGTACGGTCAGCAGAGTTGCACTGCCGGACGTGCAGCCTTCATTACCGGCCAGAACCCCCTCCGCACGGGCTTGACCAAGGTCGGCATGCCCGGTGCGACTGTCGGACTTCAGCCGGAAGACCCGACCATCGCTCAACTGCTAAAGCCGCTTGGCTACGCCACCGGTCAGTTTGGCAAAAACCATCTTGGCGATCGGAATGAATTTTTGCCGACCGTGCATGGCTTCGACGAATTCTTCGGCAATCTGTACCACCTGAACGCCGAAGAAGAACCGGAACTGCCCGACTATCCCAAGGATCCTGCGTTCCTTGCGAGATTTGGGCCTAGAGGCGTGCTGCACTGCTTCGCGACCGATAAGGATGATTCCACGACGGATCCCCGCTGGGGCCGCGTAGGCAAGCAGACGGTGAAGGACACCGGCCCCCTGACCAAGAAACGTATGGAAAACATTGACGAGGAGATCACTTCAGCCGCTATCGGGTGGATGGAGAAGCAGGCCAAAGCGAAGAAGCCATTCTTCCTCTGGTACAACTCGACGGCCATGCACTTCCGGACGCATCTCGCGGCGAAGAACCGTGGAAAGAGCGGGCAGGACGACTACAGCGATCGGATGGTCACCCACGACGAGCAGATCGGTCAGGTGCTCGACAAGCTCGATGAGTTAGGCATCGCCGACAACACCATCGTGATGTATTCCACCGACAACGGCCCCGAGAACGACACGTGGCCGGATGGCGCCAACACACCGTTCCGCAGCCAGAAGGACACCAACTGGGAAGGCGCTTGGCGCGTGCCTGCGTTCATACGTTGGCCGGGTAAAATACAGCCAGGCTCAGTGCTGAACGGAATAGGCTCCCACCAGGACATGCTGCCGACGTTATTGGCAGCGGCGGGCGATCCGGACATAAACAAGAAGCTCTTAAACGGCTACAAGGTTGGAGACAAAACATTCAAGGTATGTATTGACGGGATCAACGTGCTGCCCTATCTCACAGGCGAGGTCAAGGAGAGCCCCAGAACAGCCTTCTTCTATGTCAGCGATGATGGGGGCGTCATGGCGATCCGGCACGGCGACTGGAAGTTAGTGTTTGAAGAGCAGCGTGCACTGACAACGAACGTTTGGGCAGAGCCCTTGGTGAAATTGCGGCTTCCCCATATTTTTAGCCTGCGACGCGATCCGTTCGAGCGCGCCGATTTCAATTCCAACGTATATTGGGATTGGGTGATGAATCACGTCCCGCTGCTTTACGGAGCACAGGCTCTCGTGGCGGCTCAGATTGAGAACTTCGTGAAGTATCCACCTCGCCAAAAGGCGTCATCATTCAACCTTGATTCGGTGATGGCGCAATTGGCGCCGGCAATCAAGGCGGAAAAGGAACAAGAAGCGGCAAGCAGAGCCACCGCAGGCGCCAGTAAGGGCGATTGAATTGGGGTAACCCAAGCTGAACAAACGGATATATCCCCGGCCCCGACAATAGGGGCTGCCGGGAAATCTGGTGGAGGCTCACAAAGCGACAGCGCAGGGCCGCTGGTTAGAAGAGGAACAGCGTGGTTTCTCTTCTCTCTTCGGCGACCCTGGCGATGGACTGGACATCTGGATTTCCACGATTTCAGCTAGTTGTCAATGATTGCGCAAGAGGAATACGATCCACCATTGCCGCGTGTCGCAGAAGGGGTCCGCGCCTTCTACGAACTAAACAATCCGGTTTATCGGAAGCTGGCCGTCCAAACAGCCCGATTGCCACTGGTTCTGCTGTCAATATTCGCAGTAGCACAGCCTATGACTTCCCAATAGTTTGGTATTTCGCATGCTTTGAGGTCTCGGTTTCCGCGAAAGTTGGGGAGGCGGCGATGAAAAGAGGACAAAGAAAGATATTTTTGCGTGCAGCTGTGATGCTTGCGTTTAGCGTTTTGGTTGTTCCCTTGTTAGCACAGAAGGATGAAGAGAAGCGGTTGGCAAATTCGGCTGCCGTTCTGCAGCAAATTCTCTCTCAGGAAAATGGTCTGCCCAAAACTATCCTCGAGAAGGCGTACTGCGTACTCATCTTTCCTGGCGTCAAGAAAGTAGCCATCGGTATCGGCGGGAGCTACGGGCGAGGCGAACTCGTTTGCCGCAAGGACGCCAAGATGGACGGCTCTTGGGGCGCTCCCGCGATGTACGCGCTCGATCAGGGGAGCCTAGGATTGCAACTCGGGTCCACGGAAACCGATTTTGTGGGGGTTATTACAAGTCAGAAAGGCGTGGATGAGATCTTGAACGGTAAGACCAAACTGGGATCAAACGCAGCTGTGGCTGCTGGCCCGACAGGCGCCCAGGCAGCGTCCTACAACGCTGTAGGAAACGCTGACATTCTGACCTATTCACGTTCAAAGGGACTGTTTGCCGGCGTGTCTCTGGCGGGCGCCTCGATCGACGTCGACAAAGACGCCAACAAAGCCATCTATGGCAAAGAAGAAGACGTCAAAGACGTCATTCGCGGTAACCAGGCCGTGGTCCCGGCGGCCAAACCGTTGGTTGACCTGCTCAACAAGATATCCCCCGCGCGCAAGAGCTAGGCAAGAGTCAGGCGCGGCGGAGGATTACCGGCAAGAACCGTACTTAGAGAAAACGGCGGTTCTTGAGATCACATAGCCGACGAGAGAAATTCCGCGGCCAACTTTAGTCCCTCAGGCGGCGCCTGTTGAGATATGTGAAATGATCGCTGTTTAGGCGTTCTTTTCCAGTGAGTTGCCTAAAGTCTTTGGGGTTGCCGCCGATGATTTTTCTGTTGAACCACCCGCTCGTCTTTTTCTTGATCACCCTGGCACTCCTCTGGATCGTGAGCCAGATCGGCGCGTATTTTCGCAAGCAGAATCTGGATGAAGGTATGGATGAAGAGCATTTTAGTCTCATTCTCGGGGCGACACTTACGCTCCTAGGGCTGATGATCGGCTTCACCTTCGCTATGGCCGTCAGCCGCTACGACCAACGCAAAGATTACGAAGAGCAGGAATCCAACGCCATCGGTACCGAATATGTTCGTTTCGACGCGTTGTCTGCCACCAATGACGCCAAACTACGCGCCCTTCTACGTGACTACCTAGACCAGCGCATCCTCTATTACACTAGTCGCGACTCTGAACAGCTGCGGCAGGCCAGAGCTAAGAGTTCCCAACTGCAATTGGAGCTTTGGTCTGAAGTAACTGCCTCGGTAACCGCTCAGCCGAACCCTGTGTCGGCCCTGGTCTTTTCCGGGATGAATGACGTGCTGAACTCGGAGGGCTACACGGAGGCGGCTTGGCGCAATCGCGTCCCGCTTGCCGCCTGGATTCTCCTGATCTCCATTGCAGCTTTCTGCAACTTCCTACTCGGCTACCGTGCACACGGGAAAACCTCTATGTTGTTGCTGGTACTACCCATTGCGCTTGCTATTGCGTTCTTCCTCATCGCGGACATTGACAGCCCGCGAAGCGGTGTCATCCGCGTTTACCCGCAAAATCTAGAGAGCCTCGCCGATTCCCTCCGTCCGCACTAGCCGGCCGCTTTCTCTCGTCTAGCGAGATTCCCGGAGGTGATTGGCACAACCCTCCCGATCCGCGAAGATGGAAAAAGTGTGGCGCGATGCTGAACTCCATTACGTATGAGACAGCGATAACTCTAATATTAATTCGGCACTCCGTTCATCGGCGCTTCGTCCCACCGAGATTGAAGACATCGGGAAGGCAAAGCAAAATCAGGATGGATAACACACACAAGAACGTGCGTGATCACTGAAGATCTCACACTAGCGCGGGACGAAATCTGTTATTGAATTACTGCGCTTTCGCTAACTTAATGCAATGCTGGGAAAAGGAATACTGTCACTAACCACAGGGGCTCGTCATAGCATTTGGCCCAATTTCTCATTGTACTTGCCGGGTTTTTCTCCTCTGAGCAGGCAAAGGCTAGGGGCGCGCCTGAGATCCGTGAAGAAGGGGCGGCACCTAGTTGGAGGTTGGTTCCGTTTCCAGGCTCGAAACTAGGGCAGCGGTGCTGCAAATGGAACTCGCAATTCTTACAGGAGAGGCTAGGTGCACTCTCACCAGCCATCGAAGTCGCAATCACTACAAGTGTCATCTTCAGCGGACGTCTCAGAGAAGTTCTCAACGCCGCAGAAATGAAGTGGCGTGTCCTGACAGATCAAACATGTCAGTGAGTGGAAATGTTGGAACGATTCGATCGAGAAGGATGAATGACACTTCAGACATTTCCAAAGCGTTAGGACCGAATTCAATGCAGGGCCAGGCGTGATCGTTTTTCCCGCGGACATCGCATTCCTTCCCAACAACAGGTTTCGGTGGGCGGAATATTAGAGGCTGCGGAATTGGTAAGACACTGTCAGGTATTACAGGCTCAACGAGTCTGGAGAAGGAACCAGGTAGCTAAAGAAGCTGGTGGCGGAGCTGTATAAACCTACCTCGTAGTTCTGCTAGTTCTCAAGGCCTTACACGCCTCATACCCTCGGCGTGTATATAGTCAATCCCAAAACGCAACTAGAGGAAGGGGTGATCAAATGATCAAAATGTCACTATTCGTGGCAGCGGGAATTGCGCTTTTGTTTGGTGCAAACGCGGTTGCTCAAGACAACACGCCGACGACGTTTGAGATAGGTGTGGATTACTCGTTGGCCCATTTCATCCCCGCTCTTCCGGGGAGTCGGTCTCACAACCTGAACGGCGGGGGCGGATCTCTCGTCTTTTACACGCCAGCTAAATGGCTTGGTATCAAAATGGATCTACAGGGCTATGGCAGTAAGACTGCCGCCATCGGGATTCCCGTGGGAACCGCACTCTTCCCGGGTGGTGGCACAGTGACGGTCCAGGGCAATCTCTTCACCTACATGTTTGGGCCTGTCATTAAGAAGCGAGGCAAAGTCGAACCCTTCGGAGAAGTGCTGGTCGGCGGGGCATATACTAATCTGTATGGCCATCTATTTACAGCATCAGGGGTAGTGGGCACGTCCCCAAACAACAACGCCTTTGCTTTGACCAGTGGACTTGGCCTGGATATTCACGTCAGCCGAGCAATATCGATAAGACCAGTGGAAATTGGATATCTATTGACTCGTTTCTCCAACCCATTCTCCCGCGGCGCGGTAAGCGAGAACAGTTTTCGGTACATCGGAGGTGCCACCTTTAATTTTTAGGAAGTATCCTGGTCTTCCTGTTTGCTCTTCGGGGGCCGAGTTTCGACACACCGAAATTCGGCCCCTTTTTTCAGGCTTGAAGCCATTTATGTCAGCGAGCTGGCTCTGTAGCACTTGCCACGCCCAGGGAGAAATTATTCCTTGCCGGAACCCTTTGGATAGACGGGAAATCTATCAACCAACTTGTCGTTTTTTATCAAGCGCAAATAACTAGCACTTTTGACAGCGGAACGTTCCCCTGAATCGTGGTGACATTTCTCAAGATTAAGGCTGGAGACCGACCATGAATAGACAAACTGGTACGCCATCTGGCGCGGCGACCGCGCTCGCCCAGAGCACGCGAATCGTCGACGCGAAGAGCTACCACAGAAGTTCGAAGTCCCGCCTCGCTGTTGCCGCTTGCAGCATGACATTAATGCTGACGCCGGCGATTGTGAGATCCCAGTCGTCGGCGATGGAGCAACGCGTGGCTGCGCTCAAGCAATCCGTGGCCCGGGACCAGCAGAACATCCGGCAGTATGAATGGATCGAGACCACCGTGATCAGCCTTAAAGGCGAGGAAAAATCGCGGCAGCAGAAGCAATGCTATTACGGCGCTGATGGCGCGTTACAGAAGGTCGAGGTGTCGGCGTCTCCGCCGCCGGAAAAGAAGCGCGGGTTGAGGGGCCGAATCGCCGAGAACAAGAAAGAAGAACTGACGGACTACATGAAGCAAGCGGTGGCGCTGGTGAAGAGCTATGTCCCACCGGACCCGGTTCGAATCCAGGCCGTGAAGGACGCAGGCAAGGTCAGCCTGGACCTACCGGGTGGGGGCAAGGGGGCACGGGTGAACCTCCGCGACTACGCCAAGCCCGGGGACGTGTTGTCGGTGGAAGTCGACCCCGCCAGCAACCGGGTGATGGGGCTGACGGTGGCCACGTACCTGGACGACCCCAAGGATGCCGTCACCCTGGATGTTCGCTTCTCGGCCCTACAGGATGGGACGGGATACCCGGCGACTGAAGTTCTACTTGCCAATGCAAAAAATCTTTCGGTAAACGTAACCAACTCTGGATACCGGAAGTCAGCACACTGATCGAAGGTTTCGATAAGAAGTCGGTCTAGAGCGTGCTGGGCGAGGACGGAATCCCGTCCTTCTGCTTCTACGGGCCGTAAGGAGCAGCTCCAGCTCAGGGTCATCACTGAGTTCGTCACCACGCTCGTCAGGACCGTATAACCACTGGATGGGGGTTACGGGTGCAAGATCTTGGGCGGTCTGAAGTGGCAACGCAGGGAGCAGGTCCCGCAAGCGGCCGCAGACTGGGCAGCGTCCGCCTTCCACGGTCAACCGTCACGCGACCCGGCCTAACGGAGATTCTTTACCGGCCGGAGCTCGGACCATCCGAGGTGCGAAGTGCTCGGTTAGAACCGGTCCAGGGTATGCGACGCTAGCAGCGAACCCAACACCACAGCCGCGATGGTGTGGTATCCGAACCATAGACCAGCAGCCGTGCCCAGCAGGAGAGGAGTCCCGGTGGTGAAGAGGGCGAAGGTAATTGCCTTGCGCCGTGCCTGTCGAAAGAGAGCAAGATCAATCTCAAGGCCGGCAAAAAACATAAGCAGCAGCTTTCCCAACTCGGCAAAGAAGTCCGCGATGGGCGTGCTTTCTCCGGCGATCCTAAGAACGTGGGGACCAATCAGGATTCCGCTGAGCAACAAGCCCACTACGGGTGGGAGCCTGAGCTTGCGCGAGAGCGGCGGAACGCCGACTATGATCGCCAGTCCGAAGGCAAATTTCGCCAAGTTAGGCAGAGCCAGAGCGTGCGAGCGTATCCACTCAAGAACTTCCACTTTCCCTCGCCCCTACTGGCTCAGCGGCGTGCAAAAGGGCTTCGTCATACCCGTAGTCGTCCCTCATTTCTTCGGAGGGGGAAATTTCTTGAACATATCTTCGACAGACTTGTCAATCTTGTCTGCAACCTTTTGGGGATTGTCGCTGAGTGTGTCCGTGGCGGTACCTTGCCAGAGCATTTTCTTAGTCTTTGGATCTCCTATATCAACGATAAGTTCTCCGACTGGAATTTCCTTGACCGTTGTTGTACTGTTGCCTCCTCCCCAGCCATAGCCCCAGCCGTAGCCACCCATGTTCGTGGTGTCCAGCTGTGTCTTGTTGTTGACTGCGGCATGGTAGGCGACGAAAAGGTCGGGAGACGTACCTGCATCTACTTTCTTAAACCCCTTGGCGGCCAGTTCCTTGTCCACGGCGGCCACTACTCTTTGGTCCATTAGCTGATTTTTCGCGGGCGTTCCTTTGGCCCATGCATAAGTTCCATAACCTTGGAAATTTGCAGTCTGATCCCAGTCAACATTGACCTTCTGTGCCCACGCGGCCATACCATCTAGTGTGAGAATCGCGATTAAGCTGAAGAAAATACATACTCTTTTCATTTTTCATCCTTCCCTGTTCCTTCAAGTGTCGAGACGGGTGAGTCCCCGCGCTCGCGTTTCGAACTGCTCTCGCCCCCCGCGCGGAATCACCTTCTTGCCCAGCCCGACAAGGGGCGTACCGTTGACATGCTATGTCTGACGACTTCAGATTGGGGCCAATTATCGTGTTGCGCACGCGAACTGACCGCCAAGAGCACTTCTAACAGTCACGTGCGGACGTCGAAACTGGCAAACTTACCAGTAACGTCTCGGGGTTCGACAGAAACCATAGTCAGCGCACTGACGCCATTATCGGAGCGTTCGCATACAGCTTGTGCGCGTCGCCAGTTTAGATCGCGCTTGACTGGAATCGTTGTTGGCGACGACGAATGCGGCTTCCAGCCTTTTTTACAGATTTCTTCGCTCGCAGCCCTGTCAGTTGTGACAGTTCATCGCCATACCGATCAATCCTCTAATGGCCAGTGAGCTAGGCTCAAGGACCGATATAGGCGAACCATGAAGAATCCAAAATTGCTGCTGCTTAGAAAATTGCCGCTGCTTAGACTAATGTGTTCCCTGGCGTTAGTCGGGCTGGTTGCGGCTGTTCCGCAGCTTCATGCAGCTGGCGATGATGACTTCGATTCCTACGCAATCAAAATCACTGCCACGTGGTTCTACTCGAACCCTTCGGGAACCCTCCAGAGCGCGACTGGTGGCGGCCTAATTGACCTTAAAAAGGACATCGGGTTTAGCTCCTATTCAACGTTTGCAGGCAAGATTGACTGGAAGTTCACCCGGAAAAACCATCTCTACTTTGTGGCCACCCCATTCACGACATCCCGTCAGACGGTGCTCTCACGAACGATCACGTTCCAGGGCCAGACTTTCGCCGCTGGTCTCGCCACGCAGAGCGAATTGAAGGCAAACCTTTATGCGGCGGGCTACCAGTACGACATCCTCCGGCGGAGGCGGGGGCATCTGGGAATCGCAGTACAAATTGACACGTATGATTCGCGTGCGTCCTTCAATGCCGCAGCACAGATCACAGGTGATGGCGTCCGACATCTGTCAGCCTCGGCCTCGCGGTTGGTGCCGATCCCCGTCCTCGGTCCGGAGGTCCGTTTCTACTTGACAAATTCTCCGCGCCTCTACGTTCAAGGCGATGTTTATGGCATGTACTTCTTTGGCTACGGGAACTTTTTATCTTCGGTCGGCCAGCTTGGGCTTCGGATAACCAAGCATCTCAATGTAGATGCGGGTTATCAATTAGGTTCGCGCCTTAACGCTAACAATAGTAGTTCGAGAAATCGGTTCGGTCTTAGCCTCACGCAGACAGGCGCAATTGTCGGCATAGAGGTCCCTTTCGGAGGAGCTGGACAATAGATCGACAACTCACAAGTGTCGCTCGGCTCCCCTACCTACTTAGCGGTCTGGAAATAGGAAGAAGCAGGAAGGACACCACCCCTAAGCTGCACCCCACACGACACAAGTTCTACCCGACGACCCGACGATCGCTGATCCTCTGAAGCCTCTCGGTTACTTGATCCGCGCAAGACTGTCATTTTGTGCAGGTTACTTCAGCCGCGAAGAATTACATGCTTAGGCGGTTTTCGCCTTGCTAACAGCAGCGGAAACATTGAAATCAAACGGAAGAAGGAGGCGCTTAGTTTCCGACGCTCGGCCTGTGAGCGAAACGGGTCATTCCAGAGAATAACGGGTTATTCCGGACAATAGAGATGCGAGGAGAGAAAGCGATGACTAAATCTTTCAGACTTCTTACGGTGTCCTTCGCGCTGCTTTCATTGTTAGTTACTGTCGCAGCGTTCGGGCAGAAGAGCGACCTGCAACAAAGGTTTGCAGCCGTGCAGCAGGCCATCGCCGAAAATAAGCAAAACTTGCAGCAGTATCAGTGGATCGAAACAACGCAGCTCACACTGAAAGAAGATGCGAAGCCCCCAACTCAAAGCCTATGCCGCTACGGCCCTGACGGCCAAGTTCAGAAGACTCCGATCGGTCCTCCCCCGGAAGAACCTAGCGGGGGCAGGGTGAAGGAAAAGATCATTGCGAAGAAGAAAGAAGAGACGAAGGACTACATGGGCGACGTGAAGGCCCTCCTCAGCCGGTATGTGCCACCCGACCCGCAGAAAATGCAGCAAGCCTACCAGGCGGGCAAAGTCTCATTGAATCCCGCTGGCGGCGCGGTGAATTTGATCTTCAAGGATTATGCCCTGCCTGGCGATCAGATGACGCTAACTTTTGACGCCGCCGCAAGAAAGATCTCCTCCCTAAACATCAACACCTACATGGAAGAACCGAAAAATGCGGTGACGCTGCAGGTACAGATGGCCAGCCTTCCCGATGGCACCAACTATGTGCAGCAGACCGTCCTCAACGCAGCTGCCAAGCAGCTGGTGGTGACAACGACAAATTCCAAATACCAAAAGCTTGGCGCGTAATAAGACTTCAACAGCTCGCCTTGTTTGTGCTGGAGCTTGAGCAGACTAAGGAGCTTTCTTCATTCGGATGTCGAAAGTTTAGAAGACGCAAACCTGCCAGTATGTCGGATAGGTATAGCCGCAGCAGATGCCGGTTCAGTGTCTCACTTCTGCGATGATCTCTGTCCCTTTCCCGGGTGAGGAGTTCACTAAGAGGTTGCCCCCAAACATGCGGAGGCGCTCTCGCATCGTGGAAAGCCCGATGCCTGATGCGGAGACCTCCGGCTCGAACCCAATGCCAAAGTCTTTAATCTTGAGGACGATTCTGCCATTGGTTCTTGTCACATCCATCTCAACGTTCCGTGTCTGGCTGTGCTTTATTACATTGCAGAGCGCCTCTTGCCCAACCCGGAAAAGGCACATTGCTAGCTCAGGCGACAAGTTCTTTGGGAGAGGACCGGCGTGGAAGTCGACGCGAAGATCCTGCTGTGACGAAGTTTTCCGGGCGAGTTCCTTCAAGGCAGCAGGTAATCCCAGATGGCGAAGCTTGGAAGAATGGAGTTCGTGAGATAGTTCGTGGATATCCGTCGCAAGCTCTTCCGCAGACTTGCAAAGCCTCAATGCGGTCCAGCTGTGGGCCTCCTGTCGCGCTTTAAGCAGATCCTGGTGCAACCTCTCAAGCTGAATGGTAAGAAGGGCAAACCGTTGGCCGATGTCGTCATGGAGTTCGCGACCAATCCGTTGTCTTTCAATCTCTTGTGCCTGCATGAGCCGACTGGCGACGTCGCGCAGACTCCTCTCGGAAGTTCGCAGTTGCTCCTCCGTAGCTTTCTTCTCGCTTATATCCTGCACCATTCCAATCACCAGCGGAGCTGTTCGGTACCGAGCATCCAGCAGAGAAATACTTACGTGACCCCAAATCTGCGATCCCCCTTTTCTAATGAAGCGCTTGTCGAGTTTGTAGTGGTCGATCAGGCCGGCGCAAAGTTGGTGGAAAAGGGGCCCTTCTTGCTTCTGGTCTTCTGGATGCGAAAATGCTGAACAACTCATGTCTCGCAGTTCTTCTGTTGTGTAGCCGAGCATAGAGCAAAGAGCGGGATTCGCAAATAAAATGTGCCCTTCGAGGTCTTCTAGCGCAATGCCAATGGAAGTTTCTTGACATAAAGCTTGAAAGAACTTCTCGCTCTTGATCCGCTCCGCCTGTGCTTCTTTCGTTTCCGGGACGGGAGAACGGGTGTGAGCCCAGTCGATAGGTGCTTTCATCGCCGGCTTAGGTCCTTTCTTCCTCCGGAAATGTGAGATTACGTCCACGTTACATCTCCACTCAATAGTGGGAAGGAAAGCTAATATCGATGATTGCGGAACTGGGGTCTTCGGCGGAATACAGAGAACTCCTGAGTGGAGGCCAGGAAGCACATTTGCAGGTCCCGAGTCGGTCAAGTGTAGTGCTCCCGGCTAAAACTGGACAGCCTACCTAGGTAGAATCAGGGCCTCCAAAAACAGGAGGCACCATGGGCGGGCCAATCCCCCGGCTGGTTAAGTCTTAAGGGGCACGCGGGCGTGGATTGTCGCGCCTTGCTTAGCTTGAGATTCGATCAAGAGTTTCCCATCGACTAGCTTCAGGTGCTCCTGCATACGGGCGAGGCCGACCCCATGCTTTTTCACAGCCTCGGGATCAAATCCAATCCCCCAATCCCGTACGTTCAGCCGAATCTCGTTCGATTCACCGCGAAGCGATACGTCAAACTTTCGCGAACTGCTATGCTTTGTCGCATTCTGCAAGGCTTCTTGCAAGACTCTGTAAAGGCAAAGGGCGATCTCAATGGGCAATCCTTTCGGAATGCCCTCACAGTGAAAGTCAATTTTTACTTTTTGCCTGTAGGAAAAGTCCTTACAAAAGCTGGCCGCTGCCGCCTTGAGCCCCAAGTGTTCCAACTCCGACGAGTGAAGTTTCTGCCACAGGGCGCGGATATCGCTTATGACATCGGTAACCTGCTGTCTTGCTTCCCCGAATTGTTGCCGGGCTTCAGCCACCGATTCGGGAGGATTCTGCCCGTAATGATCTAAATCGATTGCCAGCACCGTCAGGCTATCGATGTAGCGGTGAAGCTCTCGGACAATCCTGGCTCGTTCCTCCTCATGTGCTTGGATGAGACGGCCCCCCAGCTTCTCATCCTTTGCTTGGGGCTGTGGCAGCTCGTCTTGTGCGGTCTTTTTCTCGCCGAGGTCTTCCACCATCGCGACGACGAGCCGAGATGTGCCACTCTCCAGCAGAGAAATGCTCAAACGCCCCCAAATCACCGAGCCATCCCGACGAAAAAAACGCTTCTCTAGCTGATAGTGATCTATCGACCCGGCCAGTAACTGCTCAAAAAGAGCCCAATCCTTCTTTGCGTCTTCCGGGGGAGAAAACTCAACACAATGCTTGCTACGCATTTCCTCTTCGCTGAAGCCGAGCATGGAGCACAACGCGGGATTCGCAAACAACGGTCGCCCTTCTAAGTCCTCAAGCGCGATTCCGATGGGACTTGCCTTAAAAGCGCTGACGAACAACTCTTTATCGGGACCGGTTGCCCGTACTTTTCCCTCTTCCATTGTGAGCACCCCGTACTTAGCGACGCATAGTAGTACTATTCAACCAAAAAGCAATGTTAATCGTTGAGTAAGCAGGCATCGGCCTACGGGCCAGTTTTCGACTCAGGCTATACTTAGATTCCTATTGACTCCCTCGGACAAAGGGCGCACAGTTTTCCCATTTTGCCGACCCTAAAAATACTTATAGTCGATGACTATGCGCCAGTGCGACGCGTGGTCCGTTTGATCCTGCAATTAAGGAATGACCTCGAAATCGTCGGCGAAGCGTCAGATGGTTTGGAGGCCGTTCAGAAGGCCAAAGAACTCAGGCCGGATTTGATTCTTCTTGATATCGACTTGCCGACGTTAAGTGGATTACAAGTCGCGAGGCGTCTGCGCGACCAGGTACCTAGCGCAAAGGTTCTGTTCCTTAGCGTGGAGTCGTCTTCGGATGTTGTAAGAGAAGCCCTTAGTCTGGGCGCGGTGGGCTACGTTTACAAACTACGTCTCGCAAGCGAATTACTGCCCGCTATCGAAACGGTTTTCAGGGGTAAGCAGTTTATTGGCGCTGGTCTTGAGGCCGAGATTGGCAAGAATACGGCACCTCAAGCACAGGCCCACCGACACGAAATGCTCATTTATTCTGACGAGACGGTTCTTCTAGAGGCCTTTACTCGTTTTATCGTGGTCGCCCTAAAGGCGGATAAGGCAGTTATCGCAGCCCCTACCAAATCCCATTTGGGCAGGCTTCTTCAAAGCCTCAAGGCAGAAGGGCTGGATGTTGATGCCGTGATTGAACGAGGGTCGTTTATTCCGTTGGATGCTACCAAAAAACTGTCGTCATTAATGGTCAATGACTTACCTGATCAGCTTCAATGGATGAATGCTATGAGCGGCCTCGTGCAGGCGGTCAGACACTCAAGCGGACAGCATTCCCGTATTGCTATGTGTGGAGAATGTACGCCTCTCCTGTTGGAGCAAGGCAATGAGGAAGGCGCGATTCGTCTTGAACAGCTTTGTAGCAATCTAGCCAGCACACATGAATTCGAGGTTCTGTGCGCATATCCATTTAGTGGTTTTCAAGACAAAAACGGACGCGCTTTCAAGTCGATCTGCGCTGAACATACGGCAGTTTATTCCAGATAACAATGGGATAGTTAGGCTACGCCTACCCTCGGGCACGTAGGGCAGACTCGCACACTTTGCGCGACCAACTCGCGAGGTAGTGCTGGAACGATATCGGCCGTGACCTCCGGAATCGAACCGGGTCGCCTTCGGCGGCCCGTAGAAGCGGAAGGACGGGACCCGCCCCCGTCCAGCACGCTCTGGACCGAATTCTTATCGAAACCCTTGGGTCAGTGTGCTGATTTCCGGTATCCGGAGTTGGTTACGTTTACTGAAAGATTTTTTGCGTTGGCAACTAGAACTTCAGTCGCTGGGTATCCTGTGCCGTCCTGTAGGGCTGAGAAACGAACATCCAGAGTGACAGTATCCTTGGCGTCGTCCAGGTACGTGGCCACCGTCAGCCCCATCACCCGGTTGCTGGCGGGGTCGACTTCCACCGACAACACGTCGCCGGGCTTGGCGTAGTCGCGGAGGTTCACCCGTGCCCCCTTGCCCCCACCCGGTAGGTCCAGGCTGACCTTGCCCGCGTCCTTTACTGCCTGGATTCGAACCGGGTCCGGTGGGACATAGCTCTTCACCAGCGCTACCGCCTGCTTCATGTAGTCCGTCAGCTCTTCCTTCTTGTTTTCGGCGATTCGGCCCCTCAACCCTCGCTTCTTTTTCGGCGGCGGCGTCGCCGACACCTTGACCTTCTGTAACGAGCCCTCAGCGCCGTAATAACATTGCTTCTGCTGCCGCGATTTTTCCTCGTCTTTAAGGGTGATGACGGTGGTCTCGATCCATTCATACTGCCGGATGTTCTGCTGGTCCCGGGCCACGGATTGCTTGAGCGCAGCCACGCGTTGCTCCATCGCCGACGACTGGGATCTCACAATCGCCGGCGTCAACATCAATGTCATGCTGCAAGCGGCAACAGCGAGGCGGAATTTCGAACTTGTCATCGCACGTCTCCCTTGGCCCGGGCTGTAATCCTGAAGGATGCTATCCTCGACACAGCGGGACGTTCTTCTGTCAAAAGTGACAGTTCTGGGGGGGGCCGGGGATTGTGCTGACGCGACTACGACGAGGGATAGAGTAACGAGGGATAGAGTAACGAGGGATAGAGTGACGAGGGATAGAGTGACGAGGGATAGAGTGACGAGGGATAGAGTGACGAGGGATAGAGTGACGAGGGATAGAGTGACGAGGGATAGAGTAATGACCGCGACATCAAAGAAAATTCTGATCCGAACAGGGACTTCATAGGCAGCACGTTTGTTCGCAACAAAGTGGGCTGAGTTTGACATGACTGTTCGAGTGTCTTTCAGTTTCACTCCTAATTGAAGGGCGGCGAACTTCAGGCGACGTGGTTTTACTTACCTGCTGCGGCTGACCGCGCCTTTTCTGCAACCACCGGTCTGCGTATATTCAATTCTTTTAGTCGGCGCTCGGCTGTGAGCCAATCAGAAAGGTCGTGGCCGTCTTCGCTTCCGCCGGCGAGATAAATCTCGTAGGCAAGTTCACGAATTTGCTCCTCACTGGGTTCAAGAGGATTTCTGCTTTCTGACATGTTCGAGGTCCTCCTATGGAATTTCTTTCAAGTGGATTTATCGAAGCTTGAGCCCACGTTTTCATGACGGGCTCCACGGCAAAGAGTGAAGTTAGAGTCGCAAGCCAATGACTTCTAGAAGACTGCGAGCCCTCAATGATTCCCTCAACGACGGGGAAGGACATGCTCATCGGCCGCGGCGTACTGTGACGCTGGTCCGAGGACAACCTGCACAAATCCATCCGGACGAATCCACTTCGCGAATGCCACGCGCACTTGATTCGCAGTCATGCCGAAATACAGTTTCGCCGCACGCTCCGGTTCGTTGAGCGGCAGGCCGAACTGACCACGCCCAAGTAGCCCGGCGGCGATTCTGCGTTGGCTCGATTCATCCAACGGAATCTGGCGCAGCAACAAAGCCTTGGCCTGTTGCAACTCGGCCGGAGCGACGTCCTCTTTCTGCATCGTGGTGAGATCCCGCTGAATCATTTCGCGCGCTTTCGCGGTGTTCGTCGGATCGCAGGCGTAGCTCACGTTGTAAACCGTGCGAGTCTCCAGAGCGTCCATGTCAACGTCCACATAGTAGACATAGCCGGTGGTCTGCCTTAGATCATGGTACAGCCGTGTTGCGTAGAACCCTCCGCCCAGAACATGATTGCCAAGCTGCAGTGAGTAGTAGTCAGGATCGAAACGATTGATGGGAATCATTTGAGAGAGATTTACCGAATCTTGCAGTTGGGTCCGATCCGCGATGATCGCTGCCGAAGGCTTGTTTGGTGAGATGGCTGGCAACTCAAGGTCTGGCTTTGGACCCCGCGCCTTCCAAGGTCCGAACCATTTCTGGACGACCTTGCGAGCTTCGTCCGGTGTAACGTCTCCGATCACGACAATGGTCGTTAGGTCTGGTCGGATGGTTTTGACGTAATAGTCTTTAACGTCAGCAAGCGTAAGGGACGCCACTGCTTGCGGGGTCACCTCGCGAAGGTCAGGATCGTTCGGTGGCAGAAGACCAACTGCAAGAGCGCGGTCAATTCTATAGGCGGGGCTCTTCATGCGACCGGCAACGTGCTGTGACATTTGCTGCTGAGTAATTCTGAGCGCCTCGGCATGCAAAGCAGGATGCATTTCGTTTTCGGCCAGCAGCTCTACGCCACGCGAGAAATTCTCCTTCAGTACCTCAAGAGAAAAGCCATATCCGGCAGACTGGTCGGCAGCTATGTAGTCCAGCGCCTTTTGGAAGGAAACGCGGTCGTGACTTTTGGTTCCATAGTAAAATAGCTCGTCGAGCACGTCCGAGATTCCGTCCTGGCCTAGGGGCTCTTGCATCTCACTGTTGTGCCGTACATTGCCGAGCAACGTGATCGTTGGAGTAAGCGTCTCTTGCCGCACGATGAGATGGATGCCATTGGGCAACGCCATTTCAAATGGCACAGGACTCGGCGGCGGCAGTCCAAGGTTCAGTAGTCGGGACGAAGCCCATGAGGGCAGCGTCACGAGCTTTGTTGGAGTAGACGTTAGCTGCTCCGTTCCTCCGAATCCTTTTTGGTAAACCGGCTCGCCGCTCGACACTGGTTTTAGCGTTGCCACAACGGAGTTTGAGTCGGTCAAGTATTCCTTTGCTACTCGGTTCACGTCTTGGACTGTGATCCGTTTCGTCCTTTCGACATCCTCATCAGGCGAGTTCAAGCCCCTGGCCGCTAGTGCATCTGACCAAGCCTCCGCCAGCCCTGGAATTGAATTTCGGCGAAACTGCGACCTGGCGATTACCCATCGCTTAGCGGCTTCGACAAGCCCCTCCGGCACACCATTGGCCGCATAATCACGAAGAATCTTACGCATCTCTGCCAGCGCCGGCGCAGAGTCCTCACCATCAGGCAGCGCCGCAGAGGCGAAGGCTACACTTCCCATACGATACGTTTCCGCGAGGTCGAACCCGGTGAGCATGGCTTTTCCTTGTGGCACCATTTCATACAGGTTTCCACGCTCACTCGCGAGTACGTCGACGAGGATCTTTGTCGCTGCGAAATCCGGGCTGCTGGTGCCAGGCATACGAAATGCGATGAAAACCTGCAGATCAGCGAGATTGCTCTCCAGCGTGAAGCTCTCGGACTTTACCGGCTGAAGCTTGATTTCGGGGCGCGGCGGGAGTTGTTTCCGAGGAATGCCGCCGTAAAGCTCTTTGACCTCCTCGAGTGCCTCGTCTGGCTGCACATCCCCAGCAATCACCAGGATCGCGTTATTCGGTGCATACCAATCCTGGTAGAACCTTTTCAGCATGTCTCCCGTCGTCGCGTCGAGGGATTCCTTGGTCCCCAGCGAATCGTTTGCGTAAACCGTGTCGGCGAACATATCCTGGTTCAATCGAATTAGTAATTTATACTTTGGGTCCGAAAGGTCGCTGGCCACCTCCTGCTCAATTGCGCCCTTCTCCTGTATCCATTCCTGCGGGGAATCTTCTATGCTTTGCATGCACGCAGAGTCGACGCGCAAGGCAATGTCGAGGTCCGCTGGAGGAACGGTGGAAATATATTGAGTGATGTTCTGCTGAGTATCGGCGTCGCCGAAACCGCCTAACTGCGCAAAAATCGCCGACATCTGATCCGCAGTCAGCCCTGAACACCCGCGAAACGCCATGTGTTCCTGGGCGTGCGCCATTCCCGGAAAGCCTTCCGGACTCTCGTCGCCTCCTACGAGATAGTTCTGCTCCACGGTTACAACCGGAGCCAGCGGGTTTCGGATGACCACCACTCTCATTCCATTGTCGAGCGTCGCGCGGACGACGTCGACAGGCGTTGCTGAGGGCACCGTAGATCTCGGTTGAACAGGTGTGCGGTTGATTCGCGCTGTCGCAGTCTGCGGAATGAGGGGCGCAACTCCGAAGGAGCCTAAAAGCAACGCTGCCCCAATCAGGTTACGAATGAAGGATTCCGCTTCCGCTTTCAACATTGGCCCCTAACCCCTAAGCTCACAAATTCTGGACGATTTAGCTCAGCGCATCGACAGGACATCTCCACGTTCCTTGCAAGCTGTTTGCCGATCTATCAGTCAGTAATCCTAGTGGTCAGCGTTCAAACCCTCACTTCGTCACGGCGTCCTTGGTTTTGTCTGCACCCTTCTCAGCGTCCGTCGCACCGTTGCTGCTAGTCTGGGCAGTTTTGTCGGCTAGCTTTGCTAGTGGCATCGGTAGTATTTTTCGCCGCCTTGTCTGTTGATTTGCCGGCATTTTTGTATTCTTCCCCAAATCCTTAGCCGTGTTCTTCGCATCCTGCTTCGTGTTCTGATCCTGGGGTGCCGCTGCACTTGAGTGTGCGCGTAGGAGCAAAAGGGCTCATCGCTATCACTGCCAGAAACAATAGTCGTTTCACTTTCTAACTCCCTTCGATGCGACCATCTTGCTCGCTAATTAAGTGTCCGGGAGCTGGGACTTCTTACAGGGCTGCGGGAAAGAGGTGTGAGCAGGGAGCAACAACGATTTCGGCCAGCGAGCTCGAAAGGGGCTGATCCGTCCAGCCGGGAGACACTATCGTCCCGGGTCCTGAGAAACGGGGTGGTCTCAATGGGTCAGCGCAACACTTGCTCGCCCCGTCTACTTGCAGGAGTTCTCGGGGCGAGAGTCGGCCGCGAGGGTTGATTCAAAAAAACACACCCTGTATAGGTCTGATTGAATACAGCCAGACAGATCGTCTCTCCGGGGTGAAGTATTGTCCGATCAACTGATTGGACGCTGTTCCATCGACCGGTTGAGCTGGTAGGACTTGTCGAAGAGTGGGAATTGGCGGAAAGTCACATCCTGAGAAGAGGATTTATCAGCAATTTGCATTTCAGCTACGGCGGCCAACAAGTTGCTCCGAGTCTGTTAGAGGCGCTGTTAATTCTGTCAGTCCCCAAAAACTATCCGCAGTGAGAACTTCGAGTTAGCGCGACGACTTCAGACCGACGTTGTGTCGCGAGATCCGCGTCAAGATTCTATGAACGTATTGGCCATCGACGTGGGCGGTACCAACGTGAAAATTCTCGCCTCAGGGCACAAACAGGCGCGAAGGGTTCCATCCGGACGGAGCATGACCGCCAAACGAATGGTCTCTGAAGTACAAGAACTTGCGAAGGACTGGAAGTACGAGGTCGTGTCGATTGGATACCCAGGACCGGTGCGCGAGAATCGCCCCAAAGCGGAACCTCACAATTTAGCCAAGGGATGGGTCGGTTTTGACTTTGAAAAAGCGTTCGGGTGTCCGGTCAGAATCATCAACGACGCGGCCATGCAAGGACTAGGCTCCTACAAGCAAGGGAAGATGCTCTTTTTGGGTTTAGGCACAGGCCTTGGTTCGTGCCTCGTCATCGACGGCCGAGTTGAACCTCTGGAGCTTGCTCATCTTCACTACAGGAAGGGGACCTACGAGGACTACGTTGGGCGGCGGCGCTTGGAAAAGCGGGGGCGCGCAAAATGGTGCAAAGACGTCGCAGACGCCGTGGCTCACCTCAGCAACGCGTTGCAACCCGACGAAATTGTTCTCGGTGGAGGCAATGCCAAGAAGTTGAGGGAACTCCCGAAGGGCTGTCGTTTGGGCAGTAACGCAAATGCATTTCGCGGGGGATTTCGCATGTGGGATAAGGCCGAGAGGAATCAATTCGCCATACGCCAGCGATCGCGATAAGTCTTTCGCTGCCGTTGGCTGGTTCAGCTTTTGTTGCCCACGGCAGTTATTCATGGCGTCGCCATCCCAAAAACAGGATGTCGCAATGGGGCTCGGGTTCGACGCATTGCTGCGTTCCTCTTGTAGGGGCGAACTCAACTTGCTGTGGCTGTCATCTTGGCTGAGCTTCTTTTGATTGACGGCGGCACCCATCGACCGTCAATTACCTCAGCTTTGGGTGCGTACAGCCGCATTGTAAGGTTGAAGTCTCCTGTCGGCGCTGGCAGCCAGTTGGATTCCATTGCCTTACCTGGCGAGTCGTGCTGGAAGTAGATATCGAGTGAGCCATCCGCGTTGTATCTCAGTTCATCGCGGTCACCGATGGCGTTCCGCTTTAGATCATTGTCTGTCGGGAACCCGTCGTTGTCGTACAGGGTAACCGACCAGAAGGCGCTCACAGGCGGAATCTCGGTCTTGGCGAAGCGCAATACGTACTTGTTGGCCCGGTCAGTGGCTTGCCTTCCGCGTCGCCGAGGCTTAACGGATAGACCGCGTCCTCCGGCAGGTTGGCGCCGAGACCGACTAGCGCCGCAATGGCCCGCTTTAGGTAGAAGTTTCCGTACACGCCCATCGTATCCGTGTTCATTTGCCATCCGTTCACAACGCGGGCGAGCGTTGGAATCTTCGCGCGCATGGACTTGAGAGCGTCGGGCACGGCGCGTTCCAGCGCACCCTTGACAACATCATCGGCTTTTGCGATATCGAAGGACTTGCCGGGCTCGATTCCGGTCCGCCGCATCCGCGCGATGATTGGCTCGTCCGTGATGTGCGGTGGGTGGAGCTTCATCAGTTCTGCTGAATACGCAAAGTACTTGCCTACGGTCATGGTATCGACCTGTGTCATCGGTGGCCTCTTCATGTCCACAGTTGGATCAATCGTCGCCGGGACCAGCTGGGGAGCCTTGCCAAGCTGTGACAGGGGCGTAATCGTGTAGCCATCTTGAACCTTGTGGACGGCCTCGTAATCTTTGCCCGTCCGTCTGGGTGCGACCGATGATCCAAACGTAGGGTGAGGGCGCGTCGATGCGCTGTATGCCTTCGGGAAGCGTGCCCTACCAATTCGGCGACACAAGGGCGAAACGGTTCGCACCGGTGCCCGTCGTTCGTTTGCCGTGGGACGCAAAGACATCCGCGAAGAGTCTGACGGTCGTTATGAATTTGTTATCTGATGCGATTGGACACCGCCACCAACCGAAATGATCGCCTAAGCGATTTCCGCGGCTAACTGTCAGTTGTTACAGGCGGAGTTCTCAGAAGTGGCCAAAGCGTGGACTGACCCAGCGCTTTTGGAACGGTGACTTTTTGGGACGAGGCCCGAAAAAGCACGCCGTGCTGTCTCAGAAGTTGTGGGAGCCAGGCGAGTCTGACGCCGGTTTATCAAGCGCTGGAAACTTCGAATCGCGTGTCCTTTTCCCGGTCTTCGGGTTCACCCACGATCGATGATCGTACACTGCGTGATAGATATTTGATCCCGCGTGCGGCTAACCGCACAGCATGTGCTAGCTCATCTCCAATGTCTAGTTTGTCAACGAACGCCGCGGCACCGTGCTTGACAAACTCTTCCGCTCCACATGAACTAATACTAATTAGAACAAATGGTATGTCAAATCCAATACGACGGAGGAACTCCATCGCTTCAGGACCCGAAAGCACCGGCATCTGAACATCACTTATGATGACATCTGGATTTAGTGAAACTGCCAAGTCCACAAGGGTTCCGCCGTTTGACACGCTGCCCACGACATCAAATTCGAGACATAGGAAGCGAACTAATCGCCGGCGCATTTGCTCATGATCTTCGGCAACAAGAACCCTCAGTTTGTTCATAACGATTCACCTCGTAAATTATTTGGGGCTAAAGCTCAAGGTTTACGCTTAGGTGAAAGCAGTGTCGTTGCTGCACCGCAATGACAGCGAGGAAATGAACGGTCGTTGTTCCGATTTCAAAACCAACTGACTGTAAAAAGTGACAGCTAAACAAAATCCCCAAACCTTGCCATACTTCTAGCTCCGGTCTTAGACCTCTCACAGCCGGAGCGCACAATCGTTTGGCAGCACCCCGTACTTGGTTTTCGTCTAAGTAACATGCACGTCGTAACTCTAACTTTGGGACACGAGCTTATTGGGCCTACTTGGCAGGCGGGGGCGTCCGGTAGCTATTGTCAGCGCAATCAAACCATGAGCGAGAGGGAAAAACTATGAGTTCTCCGGGGCCAACTTTAACTCTCGACGAACGTCCCCAGAAACCGCGTCGCCGCAGAGCTCTGACCGAGGAGCGATTCTTTGAGTCAGTCTTGCAATCAATCTCCGATCGGGTGTGTATCTTAGATCGAAATGGGGTCGCAATTTACACGAACCGCGGCGCAGAGACATTCGCAGAGAGATCACGGGATCCGCTAGATAAACTGGCCGTGGGCAACAATTATGTGAATGTCGCTAAAAGTGCGATACGAGAGGGAATTGCGTATGCCGCAGAGCGGTTGCGTGCGGTTCGCTCGGTGCTCCATCAGGAGCAGTTCAGTACCGAAGTCCAATATCCGTCTCCATCCAAGCCATGCAGCCATGCCGTACTGATGAAGGTCGAGTCTATGCCACAAGACTACGGAGGCGTGATTATCCGATGGCTTGACTTCGCCCTTCCTAAGAGCGAAGCGCGTGTAGCAACGGATAGGAGCTTGGACCTGCTGGCTAACTCGGCTCCCGTAATGATGTGGCGATCGGGTGCCGACAAGGACTGTACTTATTTCAACAAAAACTGGCTTGAGTACACGGGCAGGGCTCTGGACCAAGAAGTGGGAAACGGCTGGGCCGAGGGCGTTCATCCCAAGGACGTTGATCGTATCGTTCGACAGTACAATGAAGCGTTCGATGCTCGACAGGAATTTGTCCTGGAGTACCGCTTGAAAAAAGCTGACGGCACCTACGGCTGGGTTTTAGATAGAGGTGTCCCGACGTATGAGGCAAATGAAAAATTCTCTGGTTACATCGGTAGTTGTATAGACATCACGTCCCATAAGAGATCGTTGGAAGCATTACACGAGAGCGAGGGCCGATTCCAAACCCTGGCAGATGTAGTGCCAGTCGTGATCTGGAGTACTGATTCTACGCAGCGTCGCACCTATTTGAACGAATATTGGCGTACGCTTACTTCGAAAGAACCGCAGGAAAGCCTGGGCTTTAAATGGCTGGAGGCGGTTCACCCCGAAGATCGACCATCGCAACGCGCAAGTTTTGCCCATGCGGCGAAAACTGCACGATCTTATAGATCCGAATATCGGATAGCTCGTGCGGACGGCAATTGCCTCAGGTGTGTGGATGTGGGTGCTCCTCAATTCGGCCCGGACGGATCTTATGTCGGCCACATCGGAGCGTGCATTGACATTAGTGCGTCGTTGGAATTAGAAAATACAAGGTCTGAATTGGTGAGTCGTCAGACGGCCGCCCAAGAGGACGAACGTAAACGAATTGCGTGCGAACTCCATGACGACATCAGTCAAAGACTTGCGCTTTGCACCTTGGAGCTTGACAAAATCATACGAGAAAAACGTAGTGCGCAGGCGGCGAAACTTTATCGACACATGGAAGCCATTGCATCGGACATCCATCGTATTTCGCATAATCTTCACCCATCGACGCTCGCCCATCTCGGATTGGTCCCTGCCCTGCGAAGGCTTTCGCGAGACTTCTCCGATCAAAGGCAAATCGCAGTGGAGTTTAACCACAAGAATATTCCTCCCCAAATTCCGCATCGCATCGCGATCTCAGTGTTTCGCATTGCCCAGGAATGCCTCACCAACGTGTCGAAACACAGCGGAAGCCGTTCGGCGAAGGTTTGTCTGAAGGGCATGGCAGGTGGCATCCAGTTGGCTATTTCCGATACAGGCTGCGGTTTCGATATGACAACACTCTGCGACCCGGGTCGGGGTCTTGGAATCACCAATATTCGCGAACGCTCGCGCATGCTAGGGGGCAGATTCGAAATCAAATCGAAGCCCCGAGGCGGAACAAAGGTCGTGATTTGGGTCCCAGTAAAGGCCATTGGCCAAGCGGCCAGTCAAGTACCTGCGTAGGTCTCTTCAGGAAGCATATCGCGAGACAAAGACTCGGTTTGCCAGCACTGTTTCCAGCGCGAGCTTGAGATCGCGATGAAGATGAGACTTGAAAATGTATCCTTGTGCTCCGGCTTTAAAGGCAGCAGTGACATAATCGGGGTCGGCGTGCATGGTCAAGAAGACCACTTTGCTTGTGAGTCCGGCTTGTCGAATGGCGCGAGCTACCTCTATCCCATTGAGCATAGGCATCTCGATATCCAACAGGATAATTTCTGCATGGGACTTTCGCGCGGCATCGAGTGCCGAGCGACCGTCGCGCGCAGTGCCAACTATCTTATATTCATCGATCAATAGCCCACTAACTTCATCCAGAAAACCGGGGTGATCGTCTACCAAAAGCACAGTCGTTTTCTTTTTGAGAGACATATCACAGTGGCATACATATGGCCACTCTCCGCTCATGAACCGCAATATTATCCTAGTTGTCTCACGCGGGCCGGCGGTAGCCTACTGGCAAAAATGGAACCCCGCCCTCCGAGTCTCCACCGAGGGAGGACGATGGCGATGAATATAACGCAAGCAGGTCTTGGACAACAGTCAAATAGCGAGGTAGGTTAGTAAAGCCTCAAAATGGAGAGGCATCAAGCAGGGGTGATCAATCGCTCCTTCATGGCGAACCGAAGGAGGTCCGAGTTTGTTTTCAAACCGAATTCGTCCATGATCTTGTATTTATGGAACGCTATGGTCCTCGGGGTAACATGAAGCACGTCTGCAGCTTCTTTCATAGTGCGACCCTCGGCGAGTAGTTGAAGAACCTCGCGCTGCCGCGAAGTCAGGTGTTTCGTATGCTCCGTGCGCGGATCTCGGACGAATCGATCGAATAGTTTCTGTGCTATTCGCGGTGTCACATAAGACTTTCCCTTCAGTACTTCTTTGATTGCATGGGTCAATTCGGTGCCGGCAGAGTTCTTCAGCAGAAACCCCGAAGCCCATTTCTCGATTGCGGCCGCTGCGATCTCCGAATCCTCGTTCATCGTGAGCACGATGACCTTGGCTTTAGGCAACAGTGCCTTTAAGCGTTCACCGGCATCTTGTCCGTTAAGCAACGGCATCCCCAAATCCAGGAGTACAACGTCCGGCTTGAGTTTAGGCGCGACCTCAAGCAAATCTCTGCCGTTAGAAACTGTTCCCACAACTTCGAAGTTCGGCTCAAGCAACTTTTTGAACGCCTCGACGACAAGCGTGTGGTCGTCGGCTATCAAGACATGTGGCCTGATCGCCATTTGGCTGTACTCGACCCAAGCTCAGACTACGCTTCTTGCGTACGACTTCTAAACTGTCAGAACTAACAGTTGACTCGGCCGGTGGGTTTCACATCGGGCAGGCTCCGTCGCACTTCGCTGCGCGAATTGTAGAACCAATGACGGACGCCGAACCATAGGTGGCATCCGGTAGAGCGACTCAACCCGGTGAATGCTTCCATAGGGGCCTACTACAACACGATCACGCCTGACGCTTTGCAACCGCCAACTTGGCGATTGCATTTGCAAATCGCCTTCTTACATCCGAGGGTTTCCGAGCCGAATCGCTAGCCCGCTTTCCCTCTGTCACTTCTAACAGTTACCTTCGAACAGCATTGCAATCTTAATAAGCAATTATGCATTTGGGAGAGTGAAATGGCACTGGATCACGAGCAGAGACCCGTAGGTATGCAAACAGGGGTCTTGCCTCCTCCTGGCAGAGATATGGTTTGGATCCCTGGGGGAACGTTTCTAATGGGGTCGAACGACCACTACGAGGAAGAGGCGCCTGTCGACTCAGTTACGGTCGAAGGTTTTTGGATTGATAAGTACAGTGTGACGAATGAGCAGTTTAAGTCGTTTGTTGAAGCTAAAGGCTACGCCACGCTAGCAGAACGCCCTCCCAATCCAAAGGACTATCCAGGGGCCAAACCAGAACTACTTGAGCCCGCGTCAGTCGTGTTCGAAAAACCAACTGGCCGTGTTGATCTACGGAATCACTACAACTGGTGGTCCTACGTACGTGGCGCAAACTGGCGTCACCCTGAAGGGCCAGGAAGCTCGATCAGAGATCGCCTTCAGCATCCTGTAGTCCACGTTACTTACGAGGACGTTGAAGCCTACGCCAAATGGGCAGGCAAGGAGCTACCCACCGAAGCTGAATGGGAGTATGCGGCGCGAGGAGGGCTCGATGGCGCGACTTACGCATGGGGCGAAGAGTTCGCCCCCGGCGGCAGGCAAATGGCAAACACATGGCAAGGCGAGTTTCCGTGGCTAAACCTTCTCACAGATGGATATGAGCGAACCGCCCCTGTCGGGCAGTTCCAGCCGAATGGCTATGGCCTGTTCGACATGATCGGTAACGTATGGGAGTGGACGAATGACTGGTACAGCACCCATCACGTCGCGAGCAAGAATTGTTGTGCAAGCTTCAATCCGAAAGGTGGCGAGCGCGAGAACAGTTATGACCCGCAAATGCCAACGATAAGGATCCCCCGTAAAGTGATTAAGGGCGGGTCCTTTTTGTGCGCGCTGAATTACTGCCAGCGCTACCGCCCGGCGGCACGCATGGCGCAGCCGGTGGACACCTCGACCTGTCACGTCGGCTTCCGATTGATTTTCAGGCCCCCGCGCAACTCCAATGAATACGCAGGTCCCCACGCAGTTCACTTGTAGAGAAGCAGGACTCGACTGGGAGAGCGCTCGAAACGTATTGGCTCTCAGACGCAAACATGGCGGTATGTACATCCAATCCATTACGCAATATTGGTGGCGCAGCGGATACCAAAAATGGATGCGGGACGCCAGCCCTATCCTTCGCCAAATTCACATGTTATCCAGGGCACTAAGGCATCCTCAAATGCCCTTCCGTTCCAGATTAGTCGCCGGTTGTGCGGTGGCCTACATCTTTAGTCCGATTCAACTCATCCCGACTTTCATTCCGGTTATCGGTCAGCTTGATGACTTATTTGTTCTTTGGTTGGGAACCAAGCTCCTGCGAAAGCTTACCCCACGAGCAGTTCTTGAGGAATGTGAAGCCCGGGTGATCTCTGGGGGCTCACACAGCTCTGTCGGGTCGCCGAACCCGAACGAATCGCAGAGGGCACACGACAGCTTGGCTTGATTGTATCGGTTCAAAAGGACGGTTTGATTTACTTTGCAGCGTTCGGCGGCAGTTGGTCTTTACTTCGAAAGCACCGTAGATCATGGCTAAGTCGGAGTCGGCCGTGAGAGGATCTTTCTTCCGGGGATTCGAGTCGGCCGTTGCCAACTTGGTCTTTACAGTTCTGTTCTACGGTAATACTCGCCAAAGCGGGTCAGTACTGGTGCGCAATCGCGGCTACCGGTTCCGGCTCTTAATGGAATAAGCAACTCCGATTACTAGCCTGAGTTGACTTTGGCCGCTATTAGCCAAGTGGGTTCTCAAGAAATCCAGATTAGCTCGAGCAGTCCAATGGTCGCTAAACACGTAGTCTGCGCCACCGCCGAGCATCCATGAAAAGGCGTTGTCGGAAGCGGTTTGTCTTATGCCTGTGCTGGTTTGTTGCACTTCAGAATGCAGGGAGGTTCCCCCGATCTGAAACTCTCCAAATGGAATGAATTCGTAGTTTTTTATCTTCTTTTTGGCAAAAGCAATGCGCGGGCCGAATAGGTAATTTTGAAGGTGGCTTTTGATCGCAATTTGGCCGACAGGCGTTAATACAAAATTCCCGATGCTCGACGTATCCCAAGCATCGTCATAAGAAAATACGCCTGACACTCTAGGACTAAACCAATAATCGGCACCTACATTGAAGCCGTTGACGCCGAAATTGCTCGAAACGTATGCCCAGCCGCCTCCCACTTCCAAGTTGTGCAGGTTTTGCGCCATTGAACGTGTCGAGAATAGAAAAAGCAAAATAGGTATCACAAGTAAGGTCTTCATTTGGCCTCCAAGCGGTTGTTTGGGTTGAATGCACCACTTACGATGGAACGAAATGAGTCTCACTTGTTTCTAGCTTCCTGGTCGTTTGGTGGATACTGGTAGTCTTTACAGGGAGCCGTTGCCGCCCTGAGACCGTCTCGCGCTTTGGCTAAGCGCGGGCGTCGATTCCCAAGGTAGCCGTTGCCTCTAAGACGCCGTTCTTGGGTGCTGCGCTGCCGAGCACTCCGATATCCACACTTACCCGCCCAATCAGTTATTTCTGACAGTTACGACTCACAGCCGAAAAGCATAGAAAAACGATAGCTGGTCACTTCAGTGGGAACTACAAATGGCTACCAGGCCACGCATCTTGGCAGCCGGCGGCCGTACGCTCGTAGTCGGGACGTTGGCGAAATTACTTGAGACTCGCTTTGAAATTGTGGGAACAGCGACCAACAGCAAAGAGTTGGTCGAGCTGGCTTCCAGACTCAACCCAGATCTTGTGATTTTGGATAGGGGATTGCAGGATGCTGGTGACCAGCTAAGAGAACTCCTGCCGAATACGAAGCAGATCGTTCTCACGATGGATGAGGACTACGAACTGGAAGCTGCGTCTCTAGAGCGGTGGGTCTCTGGATTTCCTTTGAAAAGTCCCGCGGGGAGGAAACTGATCCTCGCTATTGGGAAAGTACTGAAAGGAACATCCAATATCACTCCGGGAACGCCACAGAAGGCATTTGATCGCTTTCTCCGAGATCTGCGTGCAAACCGCGAAAAGCGTCTAACCCCACGACAGCGCGACGTCCTTCGTCTACTCGCCGAGGGCCGCACGATGAAAGAAGCCGCAGAGGTGCTTCACGTTACTACGCGGACCATCGCTTTCCACAAGTACACAATGATGGAAGCATTTGGTCTGAAAACGAATTCCGATCTATTCCGCTTTGCTATTAAGAAGCGAGTGATCACTGTCTTTTGACGAGTGCAGTTCCTTGATAAAGTTGAAATATCTTGGTAATAGTTCTCCCGTTAGAGGAGCTCACCCCTACCGGACGCGCATCACGCCAAGGGCGTTTACCAAAAAGCACGATAGTCAGCTCTGAAAAGCTTAACTTCCTTCGAGCCATCACGAAAGCCCGATGGAGTCTCGAGCCGAATCAAATGTGCGACTTATACTTATAGGGGAGAGTTGAGGTATTGATCCAGTTTACGCAAGAGGTTCTTGTGAACCCGGAGCTGTCTTTCCGTGGAATAGCGAGGTTCGATAGGTGCGGAGCATTGGAACTGGTCAGCGACACGTTCGAGGAGGCAATGGATCGTACCGTGGTCGCTCTCATAATACTTGCCCGATATAAGCAAAAGCTGGCGAGAGCCAACCGGGATGTTGATGAGATGTAATTGGTCGATGAAATACTCCTCGGAACTCCCCGAATTGCTGAGGGTAAGCGGCAGCACTTGCCATTTGCTCTTGGGTGGTCGTATTAGAACGTAGTGGACCGGAAACCGTCCTGTATCCCAGTTCGGATTCTTTGATCCGCAACGCCACCACTCAATCTGATAAGGATCGCCACCGCCATCAAAATCCACAGTGGCGGTTGTCAGCTTGTCACAGGCTTTCAAAAAGGCCTTCGCGAGCACACCATCACGGCGGGTCAGCTCCTGATTGCTCGACTGCGGATACATGGTCGCAGTAAATAGAAGGAGAACGATGAAGACGATCCCAACGGCCCAGGGCATGGAGGGGCGGCTCAGTGCTAAGCGGGAACATTGTTGGTGCATTCTCAGGGTGCGAGCAGTCTATGGGTCAATCCTTGGGTGACGATACTGGCCCATAGGGCGAAAAAGGGGAATGAGGAGCCTCATGTGATCCTGCCCTTGAGTGCTGCCCTACTTAACGTTTCGGTCCGGCGAATCATAGCGCAGGAGCAGACACAACTCGTGGAGACCTGGCAAAGTCAATGTAGTAGTTATCCGCCAGTGTGTGTAAACGAACCGTTATTCCTAAAATCCGATCGGTTTGGAATTAGCAGCCCTAAGCTCCTGGCGGAAGCCCTGTAACTATTGACAGGTGTCCTTTAAGGTCCCTTGTGGATAATTCTCAGGTCAGCGGATGTAGTGCAAATTAGAACGGGAATTGAACGCGGATGTCTCTCAAGGCGAGTGGAGCGCGGAGCTGCGATTCCTGCCTGAAAGACGGAGCATCTTAACCCTTAGAGCAGGGCTTCGAACGTTTCAGAATGGTCTCGTTGAAGCCATTTGAGACGGGATCAACCAAAATGCGCAATTCGAGTGCAATTCGCCCTTTAACTAAGCCCCTCTCAGTCGGGCTCTTCAAGGGCCTCGGCGATCATGAGATTCCTGTCATCCGCGCTGCGGCAGCAAAACGAACATTCGAGGCGTCTCAGATCATCATTCGTGCCGAGGAACATGCGGTTCGTCTCTTTGTCATAGAGGTCGGCAGCGTGGACTATTACATCATGACAAACGACGGGCGAGAAATTCTGCTACGTCGGCTCATGCCGGGAAATGCTTTCGGGTTCGCGACTTTCCTCAGTGAGCCGATAGGTTATCTCGGTACGGCCAAAGCGGCCCATAAGACTGAGACCCTCATGTGGGAACATCGAGTTGCGCGTCAACTTGCGGTGACCTATCCACGGCTGGTCGAAAACGCCCTCCATGCCTCTCTGCGTTACGTCGCTATGTACGCAAAGAGGCATATACGATTCGTATCGAACACGGCTCAGGAGAGAGTCGCATACGCATTGACTAACCTTGGATCGCGGTCGGGACACACGCATCCTGGCGGGATAGAAGTCGACATCAAAAACGAGGATTTGGCGTCTTTGGCGGACGTTAATTTCTTCACCGTTAGCCGGATTTTAGGAGCATGGGAGCGGCAAGATGTGGTGTCAAAAAGCCGCGGGAAAGTCCTCATCAGGCGTCCCGAAAAGATGCTTGCTGCATAGGTCTGGTGTCACCAGAACCGGACTGAACGACGCCTCAGGAGTTGAATCAGCGGCGGTCGCGTCCCATCTTGTTGTCTGGCTACTGCTGCTCCTGCGCGAGAGGCAATTGTGAGGCCAGTTGCAAATCGATCATTTCCTGGATGCGGCGATCAAGCTGGAAGAATGTAGCAACTCTCGTACCCCGCACTGCTTGATTGAAGACGGGAAGATATTTTGTGCGCAGTTGTGCGACCTGCTCATCTAGCGCGAGGTAACGTCTAGCAAGGCTTGACGCCTGGTCGTCAGTCATCGTACGCCACTCGTCGGAGTATTCCTTGATCAGCGCATATCTCTGGTCGTTGATCTTCGCTAAATCCGCCGTGAACTGATCGTAGACTGGCCAAAACTTGGTGGCTTCCGTATCGGTGAGCTTCAAGTTTGCGGCGATGAGCTGCTTAACTTGGGAGCGAATGTCTTGTCTCATCAACTGGACGTCTCGGTCAATCCCCGCTTCAGAATTGGTCGTCGATTGGCCGGGGGAAGTTGTTTGAGCAAGCGTTCGAGGGTGATCGAGACAGGTGCCCACCAAAACCAGCAGGAGTAGCATCTTGACTGGCACAAGTATTCTCCTTAAATGGGACGAATCATGCGTAGGTTGAGCACTCCCGCTTCCCGCCCAAGCTTGGAATCCGTAAAATGGACGATTGTTATCCGTCATAGGGCCTCCGTTCGCGGCACTTCCACGATGGACATCGGGACGGAGAGATAACACTGGCAAAACTACCGGCCACGGCTTTGGCTCTGTCCACTACGTATAAGCCTCGAAAGTCGGATTCCGAGCGTGCCTTTACCTGTCACTCTTGCCAGTTACGTCCCGTGGAGCTCGGAGACACAATCGCCGAGACTCTGGGAACTTGGGATGTTCCCACCCGGATTACCGACGCGCAGAAAAAAGAAATGAAGAAACTCTTGATTGCTGACTCGTTCTGCGGCCTGGATCCCAGTGAGTCGAAGAATGACTCCTCACGGCGAAGTTTTCTCCACATGACCGCGGAAGCGACAGTTGCCGGATTGGTGAGCGCGGCCGGCTTCGAGTTTGTCACCCCACACCGGGCTCTAGCGCAGACAACCACTAGCCCTGATGCCGCGCTGCAGGAATTGATGGATGGCAATAAGCGTTTCACGGCTGAACGCCTGACAGCCTGCGGGCACGACCTTACTATCTTGAAACAGCACACTATTGAGAAGCAGGAACCGTTCGCAGCCGTTTTGTCTTGTGCTGATTCTCGCGTACCCGTTGAGTTAGTTTTCGACCAAACGATCGGTCATATCTTTGTTACGCGTATCGCCGGGAATATCGCCACTTCGGAGATCATCGCGAGCCTCGAATATGGTGCAGGGGTGCTGGGGGCAAAGGTGATCCTGGTGATGGGACATAGTGGTTGCGGTGCGGTCAAGGCTACGATTCAGGCCAAAGAAGTTCCTGGTCAGATCAGTGCGCTCTATCCGCATATCCAGCCTGCGGTTGATCAGACGGGACCGAGCCTCGAAGCAGCGACCAAAGCAAATGCCAAGATCCAGGCGGCGCTTCTACGCCAAGGATCGACCGTTATTTCCGGTTTGGTGAAAGAGAACAAGCTGAAGGTTGCCGCCGCGTATTACGACATCGGCACTGGTATCGTGACGTTGCTGGTGTAGGCTGACATCGCCATTTGGGTGCACATCCCTTCGCCGCCTGCACTTTGAGCCAGGAGTTTGGGCAGCCTTCACCTTGCGGCCTTCAGCTATATTTGGACTCGCCCCAGAGCCAGAGAGTGCGTCCGTTAGGCATCTCGATGGCTTTCGTGGGCTTGATCTTGCCTTCTGCCAGCAAGATTGAGCGTCCGAACTTCCAGGCTTCTTGACTGAAAATACCTGCAATTATTGACAGTAGTCCCACTGCGAGCCCGTTCCAAGCTGAGTCTCGACAAGAACAACGAGTCGTCGCTGGATCTCCTCCAGAATCCTTAGCAATTTAGTTAACATCAACTGGGGATGCTAGGGTACCGGTGCCATAGCACTAAGACGCAATCGCTACCGGCGCGGAAGCTCCGATGCTCCGTAGAACGAGCTATAGGGGGCTGCCACGAGCCGCCGTACGGTTGCATGGTATTGCGCTTGTACGGGCTGAAACGTCGCTGACAAGTGGAATCCGCCAGTAGATGCCTCGAATCGAGGCTTAGTGCAGAACAAATCAGGTGCTGCGGTGAATTCATCGGATTTTCCTTTGAGATCGCAGAATCATGCGTAGAGGCGAGACCATTGCTCGAAACGCATAACGCCTCGCCGCGCGATTATCCGCGATTTGCTATGCCTTCTGACAGTTCCGCCCAGAGCGAATCGCCGGTTTGGATTATCCGTTGTCCTAATCCCAATCCAGGTTTGCCGCGGGACTGAGATATATGAGAATTTCTCGTCGCTCGGTCGCACCCTTGTTTTGCGCACTGTGCTTTGTCTCCGGGAGTTGTCGTGGCCAGGATCTCACCCCCCGTGCATACATCATTACGCCAATCCACACCAATGCCGTCATCCTGACATACTCGTATTTCAATGGCGGTATTCTCTTCGATCCAACCATTCCGATTACAAACGCAACGTCGCAAATTCACGTATCCTTCCTCAGCCTGTTTCACACGTTCAGCTTCTTCGGTCGGTCGGCCAGTCTCACTGCCGCCTTGCCCTACGGCATGGGCCGATTCCAGGGCTTGGTCACCGGCGCACCCACAGAAGCGCAGATCTACCGTTCTGGCCTCCTTGATACCACACTTCGTTTTTCCGTAAACCTAAGAGGCGGCCCAGCTATGCCAGTCAACGAGTACGCAAATTGGCGGCAAAAGACGCTCCTGGGTGCAAGTTTCACGCTGGTGGCCCCAACCGGGCAATATGATCCGACCCGGCTCATCAACCAGGGCTCCAACCGATGGGCTTTCAAACCAGAGCTTGGCTTCTCTCACCGCCGGGGAAATTGGCTATTCGACGCCTACGGAGCCGCCTGGTTCTTTACGATCAATCCTGAGTTCTTCTCCCATAATGATTTGTCTCCCG
>Ga0207135_1008_pt1 | contig 35853 bp, 27 predicted proteins | sample Alteio_BWMinHeat_10_FD_153530 | JGI IMG/M metagenome (GOLD analysis project Ga0207135, IMG submission 153530) | Enriched cells from forest soil in Barre Woods Harvard Forest LTER site, Petersham, Massachusetts, United States -... | ecosystem: Environmental > Terrestrial > Soil > Temperate forest >...
CGAATTTCGACCGGCGCACTTGCCGCGCTTGGTGACGAAATTGTAGATTCCACCGCGGCCTTCTTTGTCTCCGGGATACCAGTTCTGAACCGTGGAGTATTTGATCGTAGCGTTCTCGAGGGCGACCAACTCGACCACTGCGGCGTGAAGCTGATTCTCGTCGCGGATCGGGGCCGTACAGCCTTCGAGATAGCTGACGTAAGCGCCTTCGTCGGCGACGATCAGCGTGCGTTCGAATTGCCCTGTTTCCGCGGCATTGATGCGGAAGTAGGTGGAAAGCTCCATCGGGCAGCGCACGCCCTTGGGCACATATACAAACGAACCGTCGCTGAATACGGCCGAGTTCAGCGAGGCGAAGAAGTTATCCGTGTAGGGCACGACCGAGCCTAGATATTTTTTCACCAGCTCGGGATGATTCAGTACGGCTTCCGAGAAAGAGCAGAAGATCACGCCGGCTTCAGCCAGCTTTTCCTTGAAGGTCGTAGCCACCGAGACGCTGTCAAAGACCGCATCCACTGCGACGCCGGCCAGTTTCTGTTGCTCGAGCAGAGGAATTCCGAGTTTCTCGTAGGTTCGCAGGACCTCGGGGTCGACCTCGTCCAAGCTCTTCAGGTTGGGCTTCTTCTTGGGCGCGGAGTAATAGACCATGTTTTGGTAGTCAATCGGCCCGAACTTGATGTTCGCCCACTTGGGTTCAGCATGCGACTTCTCCAGCGAATCCCAATAGCGATAGGCCTTCAGGCGCCACTCCAGCATGAACTCCGGCTCACCCTTTTTTGCAGAGATCAGCCGGACGACGTCTTCATTCAGACCTTTGGGGATTGTGTCCTCTTCAACCGAGGTGACAAAGCCCCACTTATATTCTTGGTTGGTGAGGTCTTGAATGGTGTTGATGGTGCTCATTATTATTTTCTCCTGAGCCAAAAGTGATCGATACGGTGCCGCCGTTTCTCGAACCAGACTCGCGCATTGGTTTCGTCAGGTCTGAGAGCCGGATGCCCTCCAACGCGTGCTGCAGAGCTTTGCCAATGACGCCTGAGTTGTGGCGGACCGTGCAGGACGGCTCCAAATCGCAACATCCCGGCGTCGTATTGCACTCGGTAAAGCCGATCGGCCCTTCGAAGGCCCCGATAATTTCAGCCACCGAAATCTCTCGGGCGGGCCGCGCCAGAGCGTAGCCGCCCTTCATCCCTCGATGCGAGATCACGAGATGGTGGTCCAAAAGCCCCCGGAGCACCTTCCCGACGGTTGCCAGCGGCAGGTCCGTACCTGCGCCCATCTCGCGGGCGGTATGCAGGGAATCGTCAGGGCTGTGCGCGATGTGCGTCATCAGCACAATTGCGTAATCCGTGAGTTTATTCAGCCGAAACATCGGATTTTCCTAAACTCTCTGTCTTTTCTACCCTGCGCTGCCCTGCGCACATAAATCTTGACTAAACTAGTCTACATTCCATTTTAGCTGCCCCGGCGAAATCGTCAAGCCACAAATGAAGGGAAATCTAAAAGGAAGCCCGCTATTCTAAACCACTAAGCAACCGGCAGAGCGGTGTATGACCGGTCAAGGTCTCGAGGCACGGTCATCTTAGATGGTTACCCTGCCGAAAAGTAACAAAAACGTTTCCGCATTCGTTCCGTCTAATCCAGTGGTGCACCTGCTAGAAATGCGCAACCATAAGTCAGGGTGGCGCGTTGTATAATGCGAGGAGGAAGTTGCCGGTCCGCTCCTTACGGTCTGAAGCTCAAATGATAGGCGCTCCGGAAGATAATGTTTCTTCGTGGCGACAGATGGCATCTAAAATACATGAGTGGCGGCGCTGCGCGCGTTTCCGGTAGGATTGGCCTGAGAATGCGGCCTGCGCAGGGCGGCGCGATTAACGCAGCTTCTACCAACAACATCGAAATTTACGTCACACATCAACCCTGGTTCGCAGCCAGGGACGGTTCAGTTCATCAAGTGGCAGGAGGCCATTGATCATGAACACACGATTTCTGCAGATTCGACGCTCCATAGCGCTGGTCTCCCTGGCCGCGGCTGTTGTTATCGGCGGCGCGCTGGCTTGGGTGGTCGGCTCGGGGGGTCACACGGTGCTCGGCGCCGGCAGTCCGGTAACGTTGCGCATCGCGGGGAGTTCACCGGCGGGTCCGGTGAATCTCAACGAAGGATTTTCAGCGGTGGTTGAGCCACTGCTTCCCGCGGTGGTGAACATATCGACTTCCAAGGTCGTAAAGTCGTCCCAGCGCGGAGAGAATCCGTTTTCAAACGATCCCTTCTTCCGCCAGTTCTTCGGAAATCCATTTGGTGGTGACGGGGAGGAGCAGCAGCCGCGGGAACAGCGGGAGCACAGCCTGGGATCGGGCGTAATCGTCAATCCCGATGGCTACATCTTGACCAATAATCACGTCGTAGAAGGGGCCAGCGACGTGCAGGTTACGCTGAGCGATAAGCGCCAGCTGAAGGCAAAAGTCATCGGCACCGACCCCCGCACGGATATCGCGGTGTTGAAGATTCCCGCTTCGAATCTGGCCACGGTGACCATAGGCGATTCGACCAAGGCCAAGGTAGGAGATATCGTGCTCGCGATCGGCGATCCGTTTGGCATCGGCGAAACTGTGACTATGGGAATCGTCAGCGCCAAAGGACGCAGGGATCTGCGGCTGGAGGGCCCGGAGGGATATGAGGACTTCATTCAGACCGACGCTTCGATCAATCCCGGGAACTCCGGAGGAGCGTTGGTCAACACACGCGGCGAGCTGATTGGCATCAACACGGCAATCATCAGCAACGGAGGCGGAGGCAATCAGGGAATCGGCTTCGCCGTACCAGTCAATATGGCGCGCACGGTCATGGAACAGATTCTCAAGACCGGCAAGGTCACCCGCGGATTCCTGGGTGTAAGCATCCAGGAAGTAACGCCGGACCTTGCGAAGGCGTTCAACCTGCCTTCGGCGGAAGGCGCCCTCGTTGGTGACGTAACACCGGATAGCCCAGGCGCGAAGGCGGGCCTCCAGAAGGGCGACGTCATCACCGCCCTCAACGGGCAGAAGGTTTCCGATTACCATGATTTGCGGCTGCGTATTTCGCAGACAGCCCCCAACACGGCGGTGAAGCTTGAGGTTTACCGCAATGGCCAGAAGCAGGAAATGAGCGCGACGCTGAGTGAATTCCCGGAGAAGGCGCAAGCCGCTGCGAATACGCCAGGACAGGGGGAAACCCCGGCGCTGGAAGGCGTCCAGGTGGAAAATCTCACTTCGGAGATCACACAGCAGTTGAATCTGCCGTCCGGCACGCACGGCGTGATCATCACCCGCGTCGATCCCGACAGCACGGCGGCTGAGACCGGTCTGCAGCGGGGCGATGTGATCCAGGAAGTGAACCGCAAGGCTGTTAACAATGTGGAGCAGTTCCGCGCGGCTGTTCGCGGTGCTTCGAACCAGCCATTACTGCTGCTGGTGAATCGCGGCGGCAACACGCAATACGTGGTCATCACTCCCAATAAATAAGAACAGCAACACTCCTTACCGAGACGCAAAAGGCCCGGCGCGCGATGGCGCCGGGCCTTTTTGCTTTCTCGACAAGTTTTGAATATGCGAAATGACAATGCGGCAAACGCAGGACCCACCCTTCACGCTCTTAGCGCTCGGGCGCTGCGTGTGCTGGGGCGCGAAGGATGGGGTCCCCGAAAAATCGATTCTTCGATTCCCGCGGCGACCTCAGAAGCGATTTCCCCCGCAAGCTAATCAGCCTGCCGCGGAGGTGACAGCAGGAGCCGCGAGCGGCAGGCGCACAATGCGCGCCTCCATTACGTTTGGAATCGAGCGGAGCAGGGGCAGAATTGATTCAGAGACTTCGCCGTCAAGCTGCACAATCGCCAATGCTTCGGCGCCGAGGCTGGCCTCGCGCCTGCCGAGAGCGAATGAGGCAATGTTCAGACCCTGTTTGCCCAGTAAGGTGCCCACCTGGCCGATCACGCCGGGAACGTCGCGGTTGGTCATCACCAGGAGATTGCCTTCGAGCGGAGCTTCGCAGGCAATGCCGTTGATTTGCAACACGCGCGGCGTAGTGCCGTAAAGAATCGTACCGAGGGCGGAGAATTCGCGCCGCTTTCCATCGGCCGCCGAGAAGGCAGCGATCTCCAGCACGTCGGCGATACCGCGCTCGCGTGGCCGCCGGCCCTCCTCGATTTCCAAGCCGCGTTCCTGAGCACGCGCTGAGGCGTTTACCAAATTGACGTGCTCGTCAAGTACGGCATTCAGTACGCCGGCCAAGGCAGCGGTGCGCAAGACGCGAGTGCCCAATTCAACTGGTTCGCCAGCCGCGGCGAGGCGCAGCCGCCGCGCGGGAAAGGGCGCGGCTTGCGCCACGAGCGAAGCCATGCGCTCCGCCAGATCGAGATACGGACGAAGACGGCGATATTGTTCGGGCGGAATTGGCGGCAAATTCACCGAGTTACGCATGGTGCCGTCCTGCAGGTATTCGCGCACCTGCTGGGCAATTTGCACGCCGACTTCTTCCTGCGCCTCGGCCGTCGAGCCGCCCACGTGAGGCGTGGCAATCACGTTGGGCATCTGAAGCAGCGGCGAATTGCGCGGAGGCTCTTCGGCGAAGACATCCAGCGCGGCGGCGGCAAGGTGCTTGGAACCCAGCGCCTCGGCCAGGGCCGCTTCGTCGACGAGTTCTCCGCGGGCTGCATTGACCAGTCGTGCGCCCTGCTTCATCTGCTTCAGCGTGTCCGCATTGATCATGCGTTCGGTGGCCGGCGAAAGTGCAGTGTGAAGCGAGACGTAGTCAGATTGCGGGAGAAGCTCGGCTAAAGGCATCATCTCCGCGCCCCATTCGGCGGCACTTTCCGCACTGACGTAAGGATCGTACGCGATCACGCGCATCTCGAGCGCGCGAGCGCGACGGGCCACTTCCGCGCCAACGCGGCCGAGGCCGATGAGGCCGAGCGTTTTGCCGCGAAGTTCAACGCCGGCGGAGCCGGACTTTTCCCATTTGCCGGCGTGCATGCTGGCGTTCAGTTGTGGGATCGAGCGCGCCATCGACAGCATCAAGGCCAAGGCATGCTCGGCTACGCTCGGTGCGTTGCCTCCCGGCGTGTTCATGACCAGAATGCCGCGGCGCGTGGCTGCATCCAGATCGATATTGTCTACGCCGACGCCGGCGCGTCCGATGACGCGCAGTTGGCGCGCGTGATTCAGCAGTTCGTCGGTTACACGGGTGGCGCTGCGCACGACGAGCGCATCGGCGTCAGCCAGTTCGCTTGCGAGCGAAGCCGCGGCTGGCTGCACCACCTGCCAGCCCGGGTCGGCCAGCAATTTGACGCCGTGTTCGCTAATGCGATCAGCAACAATAATTTTCATGGGTCAAAAGCCTATCGGCCACGCCCTCTGCTGTCAAACTCATGTGTTATAGTTTGCGGTCGCGGCAACGGCTGGCGACACAAAAATTAGATGGCATTCATCGATCGTATTCAAAAAGATCTCACCGAAGCGATGAAATTGAAGGACGAGCTGCGGCTGAGCGTCCTGCGCATGGTGAAAACCGCGCTGAAAAACAAGGAAATCGAGAAAATCCGCCCGCTCGATGACGCCGAGTCGCTTCAGGTTTTGCAGACTTTGGTGAAGCAGCGCAAAGAGTCTGTGGAGCAGTTTTCGAAGGGCGGCCGCAAGGATCTGGCGGACAAAGAAACGAGAGAAATCGCCATCATTGAAACTTATCTGCCCGCGGGCGCAAACGAAGCAGACATGGATCAAGCCATCGAAGCGGCCATTGCCGAGACCTCCGCTAATTCGCCGAAGCAAATGGGCGCCGTGATCAAGGCGGCGCGAGCGCGTCTCGAAGGCAAGATGGTCGATGGCAAGGCCCTTTCCGACCGCGTGCGCGAGCGCCTTTCCCGCACCTAGCGTTGCCACGGCGAAGCGAGCAAACTCTCTTTAACTAAGGATAGAAAGAAAGAGAGATTCTTCGTCGCGCGCAAAGGGCGCTTCGCTCCTCAGAATGACAGGCTGCGTCCTTGGAGGGCGCGACTTCGCCTTCGGCGTTTCCTGAGCTACGATTCAGCTATGCCGCTGCCCGAGGCGATTCCCGTCCGCTACACCGAAGAAGAAGCCGGCTACGTCAGCTTCCGCCCGGTGATGCGGCAAAGTTTTCGGCCCGACCAGCTTCTCGATATGGTGCTCAGTGTCACGGGAAAGGACGCCGCGCGGATCAAGCAGATTCTTCGCTCGGGCACGGTGGTTTTTCATTTTTACCGCTATTGGTGGGCGGGCTTTGATATCGATGCTACGGAATTGAATGGCCTGCTTGCCCGCTTTCCAGATCCCGATCCATCGCGCGAATTTCGCAGTGCGGAGTGCAGCACGATCGCGATCGAGTCCGGAGCTACGCCTCCACGGCCCGCGATCGAAATCGCAAAGGAGGCAATCTCACGCTCAAGTTTGTTTCGCCGCCGAAGTTTTTGGGATGCATTGCTCGCGGAGGTTTCCTCGAGCTCCGTCGTCTATCAGGGATATTCCTTCGAACAACACGCCGACCTTTACGGACTGGAGCTCATTGCGGAATCGCGCGCCCGTCTCACGGCCGCCGCGGCGTCGCTCGCTCCGCGAGCCATGCGCAAAGAGCTGCAAGCCATAGGCCAGGCTGCGCGAATAATGTTCATCTGCCCTCGTGGGAGCGCGCCAATCTGAAGGCCGCTGCGGCAAAGGTCCCGGATGCCAAGATGAATGTGTGATTGTGAGTGGAGCGAAGAATCTCTCCGTTACGCATCTGAAGAGAGATTCTTCGGGCCGGCTCTTCTAATTGCGCAAAAGCTCGACTGCGTCGACTTTTGCGGGGCGGCCCTCAGAATGACACCGCACTAAGCGCCAGCGGCTCTCGCCCTGCCATAAAATTGCCAAATGAGATGTGACAAGCGGCGGCGTTTCGGTTAACGTCAGTGATTTCGCTATGACCTCAGATCGCGGTACCTTCGTTGACCTGGAACACGCTTCTGTAGCTCGCGGCGAGAGGGTCGTGCTGCGCGACATCTCGCTGCGTATCGCGAGCGGCGAACACATCGCCATCCTCGGCCCGAATGGCTGCGGCAAGTCCACGCTGATCAAGACGATGACCTGCGAATGCTATCCCATCGCAGGCGAAGGAGTCCGCGCCCGCATCTTTGGACGCGAGCGCTGGGACGTGTTCGAGCTGCGCAAAAGGCTCGGCGTGGTCGCCGCGGAGTTCCCCAGCGAACGAACGCTGCACACGCTGGGCCGGGACGCCGTGATCACCGGCTTTTTCTCCAGCTCCACGATTTGGCCCGAACTGCATGTGACTGACGCCATGCGGGAGCGCGCGGCCGCCGTGCTCGATCAGCTCGAGGCGGGCCATCTTGCAGATAAGCCGGTGGGAGAAATGTCCGCGGGGGAAATGCGCCGCGTGCTGATTGGGCGCGCGCTCGTGCACAGTCCGGAGATGCTTCTCATCGACGAGCCCAGCAATGCGCTCGACCTTGCGGCGCAAAGCGAGCTGCGCCAGAGCTTGCGGCGGCTCGCGCAGCACGGCGTGGGAATCGTGCTGATCACGCATCACCTGGCCGATATTTTGCCGGAGATTGATCGCGTGGTGATGCTTCGCGAGGGGCGGATCTTTGCCGATGGGCCCAAAGCGGAGTTGCTCACCGAAGACCGGCTGCAGAAGCTTTTCGGCGTGCCTGTGACTGTGGGCCGCCGCGACGGCTTTTATCACGTCTGGTAGACGGTCCAGCCCTCAGTTAAAAGCCTCAGGTGATCCCGCCGCCTTAAGTTAACGCCGCTTGCGCGCGTGCAGCGGGACGACCTGAGCTACAAATCTTGTTCCCACGCGAAACGTGGCCAACCAATCCACTACTCCGCGTACTCCTTTTAGGTGATAATGCGCGGCGGCACGTGGCGGCAGTGGCGGCTGCGTTGCGCGGCGAAACGCTTCTGCGGCCATTGAGGTGACGCTTGGCGACGAAAACCTGGAGCTCGACGGCACCTCCTGAAGAGTTCAAGCCCTACATCGATTCGGAAGCAGGCGTTCCCGAATTCACCCTGCGCGCCATCCTGGCCGGCATCGTTGCCGGGCTTTTTTTCGGCGCGGTCACGGTTTACGTGGGCTTACGCGCCGGGCTTACGGTCTCTGCCTCCATTCCAATCGCGGTGCTTTCGATCAGCATCCTGCGAGCCTTTGGCAAAGTCACCATCCTCGAAAACAACATCGTTCAAACCACAGGCTCGGCAGGCGAATCGATTGCCGGCGGCGTCATCTTCACCTTGCCAGCACTGATTTTTCTGGGATTTCCGCTGGAATACTGGGGTGTTTTTTTTCTGGCGCTGATCGGTGGATGGCTGGGCGTGCTCTTCATGATTCCTCTGCGACGTCAACTCATCGTCAAAGAGCATGGCAATCTGCTCTACCCGGAAGGTACGGCTTGCGCCGACGTGCTCGTCGCGGGTGATCGCGGAGGCTCCTTCGCCAGCCGCGTATTCTGGGGACTGGGGCTTGGCGGGCTGTACTCCGTGCTGATGAATACGATTGGCGCTTGGCGCGATACGCCGATGTACAACCCCAAGTGGCTGCCCGGCGCGTCCTTTCGCGCGAATATCACGCCGGAATATCTCGGCGTCGGCTACATCATCGGCCCGCGCATCGCGGGCATTCTCCTTTCCGGCGGCGTTTTTTCGTGGCTGGTGCTGATGCCGGCCATTCGTTTCTTTGGCTCGCTTGCGCCCAATCAAGCCCTCTATCCGAGCACCATTCCGATTCCACTGATGACTTCCGACCAGCTTTGGGCGAGCTATATCCGGCCCATGGGCGCGGGCGCTGTGGCTGCCGCGGGAGTAATCACGCTCGCGAAAACGATGCCGACGATTTGGTCGGCGCTCACGACGGGGCTAAAAGAGATGAAGGCTACGCGGGAAGGACGGGGGCGCGTGGCCAGCCGCATCGAACACGATTTGCCCATGAAGTTCGTAGTTGTGGGTGCTGCTGCAGTTGCGGTTATGATTTGGGCCCTGCTTACCTTCCGACCAATTCCTGGTGCGAAGACGGGCTTTTTTGCCAATTTACTCGCGGCCATTTTTGTTCTTGTTTTCGGATTTTTATTCACCACGGTCTCTTCGCGTATCACCGGGCTGATCGGCACATCCTCGAATCCCATTAGTGGCATGGCCATCGCGACGCTGATGGCTACCTGCGCGATTTTCTTGCTGGCCGGCTGGACTGGCGGAACCTATTCCGCGCTAGCTCTCACCATTGGGGGCGTGGTTTGCGTCGCGGCCGCAAATGCGGGCGGCACTTCGCAGGATTTGAAAACGGGATTTCTGGTTGGCGCGACGCCCTCAAAGCAGCAAATCGCTCTGATCATCGGCGCCATGGCTTCGGTTTTCGTTATTGGCGGCACGCTCAAGCTGATGAATCTTGGCCTGGCGGAATACAAACCCATACAAATCGAGGTGGATATCGCGCACCTGCCTTCGGGTGTGCAGGTGGAAGATCCAAGTTACGTCTATCAAGGCAAGACCTACACCCTCATCAACGCTCTTGGTTCGGGCGTCATCCCAGATGGCAAATATCTTTATGATCCGGATAGTCATCGCGTGGAGATTCAATGGGTGCAGGGAATCGGCAGCGACAAAGCCGCCGCACCTCAGGCGCGCCTGATGGCGACGGTGATCAACGGCATACTCAACCGGCAACTCCCGTGGCGGCTCGTGCTGCTGGGAGTCTTTCTGGTCTTTACCGTGGAATTGCTCGGTATCCGTTCGCTGCCATTTGCGACGGGCGCATATCTTTCCATCGCTACGACCATGGCCATTTTTGCCGGCGGCGCGGTGCGCTGGCTCGTGGAACGCAGCCGTGGAGCCGCGGCCGGAAGCGATGTGGGTCCCGGTCCTCTTTATGCCAGCGGCTTAATTGCCGGCGGCGGCGTCTTTGGCCTGCTTGGCATCGTGGTCGCTCTGCTCGAGGATCAGGAGTTCCGCTATCACGTCTTCCGTCCTGGTTTGTTCCAGTTTGGTCCCAAGATCATGGGCAGCCTGGCCGATAGTCACGTTTTCGCCGTTTTCATGTTCCTGCTGCTCGCCGCCTCGCAGTTCTACTTCGCCCGCAAAAAGATGGAGTAGTGCTCTCCGGCCGAATGCAGAAAGCAGGCCAGCTTTCGAGAAAAGCTGACTCCAGGCCAGGGTTCGGACACACTCGATCTTACGGCGAGGCGAACTGTCGCCAGACGAGCTTACCAGAAGGCTACTTTCAGGAGGCTATAGGTGAGGCTGTTCTAAGCTACTAGGATTCGGGCTTCTTATCGGCGGCCGCGGCGGTTCCGAGCTTCGAGGCCCAATTGTGCCACACGACCTTATCCTTATCGAAGATCGGTCCGGATAGTGCCATGCCTACGGGAGTCCAGGACCTGCTGCCCACTTGCGCATAGGCTGCTTTTGCCAGCGTCCCTTGCGGCGTAAGCAGGAAGTAGTACCGATCCACCGCGGTATCGCGCTCGAGCACGAGCACGTCCGCTTTCTTGTCATCCTGAGTCAGGAAGACGCCGCGTAATACTGGTTGGCCGTTTTCAGTCGACTTGGGGAGTGCAACCACTTTGACCGCGCCATTGCAGACTTGGAGGATGGAGCATACGTCCGACGGGATACCGTTCGACGCCGGTTTCCAGTTGAGCATGTCTTTATGGTCCATAATCTCTTTGGCTATGTTGACCTGGCCGGCCGGTGCCGCTGGCTTCGCTTGTGCGGACAAATTCGCCGCCGACTGCGAGGCAATCACCACCACAGCTATGGGTGCAAGCCACACCAGATTGCGAAATCTTTTGGTGTTCATGGTTACTTCCTCCGAATTATAGACGGACCGAAAATTATCGCAGTTTCGATCAAGATTTCTGCGACGGCCAAGCCACTTGGCTGAACTCGGATGAGGGGTAATCATCTCAAAGTTAACAGCCGCAGTTCAATGATTTTCTATCGGCGCGCGCATCCAGGTTGCTTGACACTTCTTCCGAGTAGCTGTTAGTTTTGAGCTGTTCTTGGTAGAGGTGCGGAGGCCATCAGTAGCCCGGGCCGGCGTTTCCGAGGCGCTTCGGAGGTCCGAGCGAAAGGGGCCGGGAAGCAGTTAAAGCCTGCTCCCGCCAAAGGTTCCGCCGAAATCACCGCCGGAGGCGTATTCCGGGGCGATTGGGAGACGAGCCTAAGACTCGTCGACTGTCATCCGCTAACGGGCAAGGCACTTGTAAGGTGGCTTGCCGGCTGAACGGATGGAGCGCTATCGGGAAGCGAAGACCGCGGTTTTTCTCCTCGTCCTTCCTTCTCCGCGTCCATCTAGATTTAGCGGAACTTAACAGGCACAAAGCGCCATGACAGACGTCTTTAAACTTACGCGCCAACTCGTTGATATTGAATCGGTAACCAACCACGAGGCTGCGGTAGGGGAGTGCCTTCTAAACATCCTCTCGCCGCTGGGCGCCCGCTTCTCGGGGAAGGCGGAGCGGTGTCTAGTCAAGGCTGACCTCTTCAACGTCTTCGCGTATTGGGGAGATCCTGTCGTTACACTTTCGACCCATATGGACACGGTTCCGCCTTTTTTCCCGTCGAGGGAAGATGCCGATTTCATATGGGGGCGGGGTTCCGCCGACGCCAAGGGCATCATTGCCTCCATGATTGGAGCCGCAGAGGGGTTGCTCGAAAGCGGCGTGCGCAATTTTGGGCTGCTTTTCGTGGTCGGCGAAGAGCGCAATAGCGCCGGGGCCATTGCTGCTGCCGAGAGCCCGAGAGGCTCCCGTTTTCTGATCAATGGAGAGCCGACCGAAAACAAATTGGCGCTGGCGACCAAGGGCCTGGCGCGCTTCGAAGTCGAAGCGCACGGTAAACTAGCGCATTCTGCGTATCCCGAGTTGGGTGAATCGGCGATCGAGAAACTCCTCGATGTGCTTCAGGAGATTCGGAAAATCCGTTTGCCCGAAGATCCGCTGCTGGGACGAAGCACCATGAACATCGGCGTGATTTCCGGCGGGCGAGCGCCCAACGTCATTCCCGATGCGGCTATGGCAGAAATAGCAGTGCGCCTCGTCGGCGATGCCGCGGGAATTCGGGAAGCGATGATCCGTGCAGTTGGCGATCGAGCCGAGCTACGCGAAGTTCTCGCCATCCCGGCAATCCGTTTTGACCGGCTTGATGGCTTCGAGACGTCCGTCGTTGCGTACACGACGGATGTGCCGGTCTTTGGCAATACTTGGGGCAAACCTTATTTATTGGGTCCCGGGAATATCCACTTGGCGCACACAAGCGAGGAGCGCGTGCCTAAGAAAGAACTCCTGGCCGCGAGCCGCATTTATCAGGAGATGGTCAAGAAACTTCTAGCAGTCGCATGAATAAACTCGATGCACGTGCGGGTAGGGTGATCGCAGCATGATTGTGATGAAATTTGGCGGCTCGTCCGTGGAATCGGCTTCCGCTATCGAGCGCGTTGCGGGAATCGTAAGGCGGGTGGTGGCCCGCAACCCAGTTGTAGTGGTCTCGGCGATGGGGAAGACGACGCAGCAGCTCTTAAATATGGGCGAGGAGGCGGCTGCTGGAAAGAAAGAGCGGGCGCTCGAAAGTCTGCGTACTCTCAGGCAAATGCATGAGCGCGAAATCGGCGCGCTGCTTCCGGCGTCGGGCGAGAGCGAGGTCCGGCAGATTCTCGACGGGCATTTTGGCGAGATGGGTGAGCTGCTCGAACAGTTGTCCGCTGAAGGCGAATTCACTCCCGAATCCGTCGATGCGCTCTCGAGCTACGGGGAGCGCCTTTCCAGCCGCTTGATCGCGCTGGTATTTTCAAATGTAGGAATGAACGCTGCGCATGTCGATGCGCGCTGCGTGGTGCTCACCGACGCGCGACATAAAGCGGCCACGCCGTTATATCCCCAGACGTACGCTCGCGCTCGAGACAAAATTCTGCCGCTCATCAGCCAGGGCAAAGTGTCGGTCCTGGGAGGTTTCATCGGCGCAACGGAAAGCGGGGTGACCACCACGCTCGGCCGCGGCGGCTCCGACTTCAGCGCCGCCATTATCGGCGCGGGCATCGGGGCCGAGGAGATCCAGATTTGGACGGACGTCGATGGCGTCATGACCTGCGATCCGAAACTCGTTCCCGAAGCACGGCGCGTAAAAACGATCTCCTTCGCGGAGGCGGCGGAGCTGGCTTACTTCGGCGCCAAGGTGCTGCATCCTTCGACTTTGGTCCCTGCGATCGAAAAGAATATTCCCGTGGTGGTGCTGAATTCACGTCGTCCCGAGATCGCCGGGACGCGAATCGTTGCGGAGGCGGTGCCGTGTTCGAACGTGATCAAAGCGATTTCCTGTAAGCGCGGCATTTACATCGTGAACATGCGGTCCACGCGCATGCTGATGGCGCACGGATTTCTGAATCGCATCTTTGAGATTTTCAGCCGGGCGGAAACCGCGGTAGATATGCTGGCAAGCTCGGAGGTGAGCGTTTCCCTGACCATAGACGATCCGGCACGGCTCACCGAAATTTGCCAGGCTTTGCGCGAATTTTCGGACGTCAGCGTCGAAAAGGACCAGGCGATCGTCTGCATTGTGGGTGATAATTTGCGGGATACTCCCGGTGTGGCCGCGCGCACGTTTGGAGCTTTGCAGGGGATCAATATACGCATGATCTCGCAGGGCGCCTCGCTGCTGAATCTTGGTTTTGTCGTGGCGGCGCGCGATGCGGAGAAAACGGTGAAACTTTTGCACCAGGAATTTTTCCGGTGCGCAGATCCGACGGTTTTCGATTAAGAAAAGTTATGAATCTGGCGATTATCGGCTACGGCAAAATGGGGCATATGGTCGAGCAGCTTGCTCCGGAGTACGGGTTCGCAGTTCCGTTGCGCCTGGATATAGCCGAAAATGAAAATGGCAAGGGCATAACTCGCGAAGCTTTTCGCGGTATCGATGTGGCCGTCGATTTCTCTATTCCCGCCGCGGTGCTGACGGATATCGAGCGGCTCTCTTCGGCCGGCGTTAATGCAGTGATCGGTACGACCGGCTGGACCGATCATATGGATCGCGCCAAAGCGGCGGTGGAAAAGGGCCGCACGGGTCTGGTTTGGAGTCCGAACTTCTCGATTGGAGTTAATATCTTTTTGCGTCTGGTCAGTGAAGCGTCGGAGCAATTTGCTCCCTACAAAGAATACGGAGCGTGGGCCTGGGAGATTCATCACTCAACAAAAAAGGATGCGCCCAGCGGCACGTTGCTGAAATTGGTGGGAGAGATGAAAAAGGCCGACCCGAACCGGCGCGTAGATGTAAGCTCAAACCGAGCGGGTGCTCATCCGGGCACGCACGAGATCGGGTTTGATTCCGCGGCCGAGACGATTACATTGCGCCACACTGCACGGAGCCGCGAAGGCTTTGCTCGCGGGGCGCTCACCGCGGCCAAGTGGGTGATCGGAAAAAAGGGCTGGTTTGAATTCAGCGAAGTTCTGTTCGACAGGCGCTAAGGAGGGCGAAATGTTTGCAGGATGCGGCACGGCGTTAGTCACTCCATTCCGGCGCGATTCTTCGCTCGATGAACGGGCGCTCCATGCGTTGGTGCGCCGCCAGATCGATATGGGAATCGATTTTCTCGTGCCCTGCGGCACGACGGGCGAAAATCCCACGCTAAGCCGGGAAGAGCACCTGCGGGTCGTGGAAATCACCTTGGAAGAGGCGGCAGGCCGCGTTCCGGTACTGGCTGGAGCGGGCGGCTACAATACCGCGGAAGTTGTCGCGCTCGCGAAGGAACTCGAATCGATGCGCGTGGACGGAATCCTCTCGGTAACTCCGTATTACAACAAACCTACGCCCGAAGGTTTGTATCAACACTATAAGGCGATCGCTTCGGCAATTTCGCTTCCAGTAATTGTCTATAGCGTGCCTCGAAGGACGGCCACTAACGTCGACGTCGGCACGCTCAAGAGACTCGCGGAAATCGAGAATATCGTGGGAATCAAGGAAGCTTCCGGCGACATCAGTCAAATCGCTTCCATACTCGGACATCTGCCGGAAAATTTCGTGGTGCTCTCGGGCGATGACGCGCTGGCGCTGCCCATCATCGCTCTCGGTGGCAAAGGCCTGATCTCTGTCGTCTCGAACGAAATTCCCGCGGAGATGACTCATCTCGTTCACTATTGCCTCGAAGGTGATTTCGAGCGGGCGCGGCGTTTGCAGCGCAGATTTGTGCCGCTGATGGAAGTGAACTTCGTGGAGACGAGCCCGATTCCAGTGAAATCGGCTATGGCCGCCATGGGACTGCTCGAGCCGGTATGGCGTCTTCCGCTGTGTCCTCCTCGACCTGAAAACGAGGAGAAAATCCGCGGCGTGCTCGAGTGTCTAGGCCTTGTCGGAGACAGGCATGTTGCAAGAGCAAATTGAGTCGCTCTTTGATAAGTCTCCAGAGCGATATAGCGACCAGCACCTTCGGCTCTTTCAGCAATTCAAAGATGGTTTGAACGACGGCAGCATTCGCGCTGCCGAGCCCGATGCGAGTGCACCGACGGGCTGGCGCGTAAACAGCTGGGTGAAAAAAGGGATTCTGCTCGGCTTTCGCATGGGCGCGGTTGTGGCGATGTCGCATAACGGCGCGGGCCAGGCGTTCTTCGATAAGGCGACTTATCCGCTCAAGAGCGTGAGTTTGACGAATGCAGTGCGCATCGTTCCGGGAGGATCGAGCCTGCGCGACGGCTGCTTTCTCGGCAAAGGCGTCACCTGCATGCCTCCGATGTTCATCAACGTAGGCGCATACGTCGGAGAGCAGACCATGGTTGATTCGCATGCGCTCGTGGGAAGCTGCGCGCAAGTCGGCAAAAGCTGCCATATTTCCGCGGCGGCGCAGATCGGGGGAGTGCTCGAGCCGGTCGGCGCGATGCCGGTAATCATCGAAGACGAAGTGCTCGTCGGCGGAAACTGCGGAGTCTACGAAGGTACCGTCGTCAAACGCGGGGCCGTTCTGGGTACGGGGACGATTCTGAATCGCTCCACGCCGGTTTACGACGTCACAAGCGGAAATGTTTTGACCGCGAGCGACGATCAGCCCTTGATCATTCCGGAAAAAGCCGTCGTTGTGGCCGGATCGCGCGCGATTACCAAAGGCCGCGGCAAAGAGTGGGGCCTTTCGCTCTACACGCCTGTGATCGTGAAATACCGCGACGCCAAGACCGACCTGCGTACCCAACTCGAAGATCTGCTTCGCTAATCCCTTAGCGCTGCGTTCGAACGCGCGATTCAGCGGCTTCAACCGCGTGCAAATCTCCCGATAAAAGTTTGGTGCCGCTATTATCCGCTTTCAACGCGACAGACCGGGCGGCGGTTCCCTTGCGCTGGAATTCTTCTACTAATGCTTCGCCGATTTCTTTCGAGCTGTGCCGTGCGATGGCCATTACTGCGGAGCCTGCGCCGCTGAGGAATACGCCGGCGAGACCGGCATGCCGGAACGCGAGACATTCTGCAATTCCCGGAACCAAAGGCGCGCGATAAGGCTGGTGGAGGCGGTCGTCGAACAGTTCCGGCGAAAGCTCGCCGCCGGAAAAGAAGTTTGCCGCAAGCAGAGCGGTGCGCTGCAGGTTTGCGACAACATCGCGGCGGGAGTATTCCGCGGGAAGAACGGCCCGCGCCTTTTGCGTCGGCAACGGGACATCGGGAATCACGGCGATGAAGTCCAGAGCCGGCGAGACATTTGCCTTGGCGACCAATACGCTTGCGGCGTCTTGCGGCGTCGCGGCAAGCACAAACCCGCCATGCAGAGCGGCGGCGACATTGTCGGGATGGCCTTCGATTTCGGTTGCGACGCGAAGAGCATCCGCGAACGAGAATTCGTTACCGGAGAGCTTTCCGCCCAAGACAACTCCCGCGACGATCGCGGCTGCGCTGGAACCAAGGCCGACGCCGAGCGGGATGTCGTTCTGCACGTCGAGCTGCACCGCAGGAAGTGCGGCGTGCACAGTGGACGCGGCGCGTTGCATCGCCTTGATGATCAGATTGCTTGCGTCGAGCGGAATCTGATCGGCATTCGGACCGCGATAGGAAACCAGGGCGGATTTTGCGGGCGTGGCGGAAGCGCGCAAATAAAGATTCAGCGCGATCGCGGCACAATCGAAAGCGCATCCGACGTTGGCGCAGGAAGCGGGAACGACAACAGAAAAAACGGAGCCGCCTGAACTGGAAGAATCAGGCGGCACGACTACGAGACGGCAGAAACGGCCATAGCCTGGCCTATGTATTTCTCAAAAGCGACCAGGCGCGGCTCGATGGCATCCTCGACAGTGTAACGGCCGGCGAGCGCGTCGGTGGTTTTTAGGCCGTTACCGGTGACGCAAAGGACGGTTTCTTCATCGGGCCGTATGCGTCCCTGTTCGATCAGCGACTTCGCGCATCCGACGGTCACGCCCGCAGCGGTTTCGCCGAAAATTCCCTCCGTGGTGGCGAGAAGCTCCATGCTGGTTACGATCTCTGCGTCCGAAACATCCTCGGACCAGCCACCACTCGAGCGAATGGCGCGGGTGGCATAGAGCCCATCCGCGGGATTACCGATGGCCAGCGAGCGCGCGATCGTAGAGGGCTTCTGCGGATCGATTTCGTCTGCACCGCGCTTTACAGCGCTGGAGATGGGTGAACAGCCGGTGGCCTGCGCTCCGAAAAATCGCACCGTCTTGGATTCGACGATTCCGAGCGCGATCAATTCGTTGAAAGCTTTATAGATTTTGGTAATAAGCGAACCCCCGGCCATCGGAACGACGATGTTGTCGGGGAGCCGCCAGCCGAGCTGTTCGGCAATTTCGTACCCTACGGTCTTTGACCCTTCCGCGTAGTAGGGGCGCAAATTGATGTTCACAAAGCCCCACTGAAAACGCTCTCCAATCTGCGAACACAGGCGGTTGACCTGATCGTAATTTCCGGCAATGCGGACCAGGCGGGCACCAAAAATTTGAGTGCCTAGGATCTTCGCGGGCTCGAGATCAGCGGGAATGAAGATCCATGCGTCGAAGCCCTGCCGCGCGGCCTGGGCCGCAACGGCGTTAGCGAGATTCCCCGTGGAGGAGCAACTGACTGTCTGGAATCCGAAGGCTTTGGCATTTGCCAGAGCCACGGCCACGACGCGATCTTTGAAAGAAAGCGTGGGGAAATTTACGGCGTCGTTTTTTATGTAAAGGCGGCGCGAGCCAATCTGAGCGCCGAGCCGGGCCGCTGAGACCAGCGGCGTCATGCCTACGGGAATTTCGGGCTTGTATCCTGCCGGAATCGGCAGCAGTTCCGAATAGCGCCAGAGGTTTACGGGACGGCGGGCGATATTTTCGCGCGTGAACGTCGAGCGCGCGGCGTCGAGGTCGTATTTGACGTCAAGCGGGGCGAGGCAGTCTTCACAGATCGAGCTGGGACGATTGCCCCAGTCGCGGTTACATTCGCGGCAGCGCAACGTGTAGTGTTCGGTCATAGCGGTCTCCAGGCTACGCTGGGCCCTTGCGCGCCAAAAAAAAAATGCCCCGTTCCGGGTGTGGGGGAACGAGGCGAAAAGCTTACTACCGAGCTTCATGTCCCCCGCAAACCGGGCGGGAATTGGCACCTGCGACCAGCTGAACTGCGCTGGTCCGGTTGTCGTGGCGTCGTCGGGCCCGAACCCCTCAGCCACTCTGCATGAAGATCGCTCCGCGCAACTGCATCGCGGATGAACAATGGTATCTAGGCTGCCGCGCGTTCGTCAAGCCCTTAGGCTTTCGGCTTACCGACTTCCGAGCTAACATGTGGCCTGACACGCGCAAACGACGGATGCTCGCAGCTTAGGGTATTTGCCGGCGCGGCCTAATCTCTTTCGGGTATCGACAGGGCGGGCGTTCTCGGCTATTTCGAGTACGCATCGAAAAGGAGGCAAGGAATGAGACGTCTTTCACTTATCGTGACCCTAGCCGCGTTGTTTGGGCTGGGCGCGTATCAGGCTCGGGCCACAACCCCGCAGGATGCCGGGACGACGGCCAAGCAGGATGTTAAGGACGCCGGCCACGACACGAAGAACGCGGCCAAGAAGACCGGCAGCGCAGTGAAAAAGGGGAGCAAGAAAGTCGCGAATACGGGGGCCAAGGGCGTAAAGAAGGGCGCACAAAAGACCGAGCAGGGCGCAGGGAAGGTCGAAGGGAAGACGCAGTAATTAACGCAATCCAGCCGGGAGTTACAATCCCGAAAGCGAAAATCAACGGCAGATCCCTCGGCCGGCATGCGGGCCGAGGGGGCGGCAGTAGATTACTGCTGCGTTGTTGCCCGCATCGTGCAATTCGGTCCCTAGTGCCCGGTCAGGACTTGCGTTAACTACCTTTTCTTCCAAATAGTTCTACAACTCGTCATAGTTGCGGTATATCCCTTTGGAACATGTGTCGGTCCGGTTAATTGACCGGTCCTGACGTGCAGTCTACCCTTTACAAACTTGCGCCGTCTCTTACGCCGGCCGCGTCCAGTTCCGGTTTAGCTCTGGTTCGCGTGAGCATCTGCCAAGGAGAGCGTTGTGTTCCCTTTTCGAAGAATGGCCTATGGGTGTGGCGCATTCATTTTCATTCTTAGCCTGCTTCCGAACGCTTCCCCGCAACAAAACAATTGGGATGAGCTAAACGCGCGCGTCGATTCGCTTTATCAACAGGGCAAATACGAAGCGGCGGTCGCCGCGGCCCACCAGCTTGTGGATTTTGCCCAGGAGAAATTCGGGGCGGAGGCGCCTAACGTCGCGGCGTGCCTGAATAAGCTGGCTGTTTTGTATGAAGAGGTGGGAAATTTGGCCGATGCCGAGCCGCTTTACGAACGGGCGCTGGAAATTCGTGAGCGGTCTGCGGGGCCCGACAATCCGGAGATAGCGGCGAGCCTGAATAACCTTGGGGCGCTTTATGCCGATCAGGGCAAGTATGCGCAGGCCGAGCCGCTTTATGAACGCGCTCTGGCGATTCGCGTAAAAACGCTTGATGCGAATAATCCCGATCTAGCGACGAGCCTCAACAATTTGGCTGTACTTTACGATTTCGAGGGACGTGAAGACGACGCGCTGCCGCTTTATGAGCGCGCGCTGGCGATTCGCGAAAGAGCGTTTGCACCGGATCATCCCGAAGTGGCCAAGAGTCTCGTAAATCTCGCGGGCGTATATCGCGAAGAGAGTCGATATTCGGAGGCTGAGCCGCTGTATCGCCGGGCGCTAGCCATCGACGAAAAGGCTTTCGGTCCGGAAGAGCCGGAAATCGCGACGACGCTTGACGATCTCGGAACAGTCTACATCGCCGAAGGGAAGTACGCGGACGCCGAGCCACTCTATAAGCGCGCCACGGCTTTGGCGGAGAGAAATTTCGCCAAGCAGCCGCTGGCGGCCACGATATTCACTGACTTTGCCAAGCTGGATGTAGCTGAGGGGCGTTATGCTTCGGCCGAACCGCTGGACATCCGCGCTCTCGCCATCCTGGAAGAGAATTTCGGGTCGAACAGCCTGCGACTTGCGCCGATTCTGGGCGGGCTCAGCGAAGTTTTGTACTTGCAGGGGCGTTACATGGAAGCCACGACGGCGCTGCAACGCGAGCTGGAGATTCAGGAAAAAGCTCTCGGCCGGGATGATGCAGCCCTGGTTCCGATTCTCGATAATTATGCCAGCCTGCTGCTGAAAACCAACCACCCTGCAGAAGCTGCACAAGCCGAGGCGCGCATGAGGGCCATTCGGACCAAAGCGAACGCCACTGCAAGCAGCGACCCCGCCAACTGAACAATTCCACTGCACGGTTCCTTAAGTCTGGAAGAGCTTGCCTGCGATTCCGCTAGGGACTATATTCTCGGCAGTTTTTGGCCCAAAGCATCCTCGTTACGTAATCTAAACAAGGAGGTTCGGCGTATGCGAGGGAAGAGCATCGCTATTCTCGGGCTGGCTGTTGGAAGTTTGTTTGCGGTTTTCTCCGGCGCGATACCGGCCTGGCCCGGCCCATCGGGCTATCACATCGTGAAAACGATTCACCTGCCCGGCACTGAGGGCTGGGACTATCTCACGATGGACAGCGCCGCGCGAATCCTGTACATCAGCCGCGAAAACCATATCGACGCTGTGAATATCGATACGGGCGCTATCGTGGGGAAAGTGACCGGCTTGGACGGAACAAACGGCTTACTGCCGGTGTCCGACCTCGGCCGCGGTTTTGCCACCAATGAAGATAAGAGCGAGGTTGTGATCGTTGATCTTAAGACCTTGCAAAAAATCGGAACAGTAAAGACAGGCAAAGCTCCTGATTCCTTCGCGTACGAACCTGTCACCAAGCGCGTTTTCATCATGAATAGTGCCGGCGCGAGTGCGACCGCCATTAACGCGGCCGAGGGCACGGTTGCCGGAACGGTACCACTTGGCGGGCAGCCCGAGTTCGTCGTGGCCGACGGCAAGGGCAGCGTGTTCATCAACATTACCGACGAGAACGAGGTCGTTGAAGTCGATGGCAAGGCGCTGAAGGTGCTTCATCGCTGGCCGCTTGCGCCTGGCGAGGGGCCCTCCGGTATATCGATGGACCGAAAGAATCGGCGGCTCTTCTCAGCCTGCGACAATCAGAAAATGATCGTGATGAACGCGGACACGGGCAAAGTGGTGGCGGCGTTGCGCACGGGGGCAGGAACGGACGCGAGCGTCTTCGATCCGGATGCGATGAACGCTTTTGCACCGGCTGGAGGTGCGGGAACTCTGACCATCATTCACGAAGATTCGCCCGACAAGTTCAGCGTGCTGGAGGAAATTGACACGCAATCGGGCGCCCGCACGGCCACATTGGACACGAAAACGCACAATGTAATTACCGTCACCGCGAGGCATGGCCACGGGTCGACGCACAACGACGTGCTGGCGGATACGTTCGTCGTGCTGGTGATCGGCAAGTAGTTCGGGGGGAAGTAAAGCTGGCAGATTGCGCGGCAAAGTGCCCGCCCTCGCGGCCTTATACGGGGGCGAAAACTAAGAGTGGCGGCGGGCGCAGTCAGGTTCACATGAATTTTACCTAAATCCCCTGGTGTCACCCCGGGTCTTAGCAGTATTCCGCCCTTAAGTCCTTCCCGGTACATTCCTTTAGGCCTCCGACTAAATTTTTGCGAAGAATGGATCGATTTCCCTACCTACTCATGCGACCGATTGCCTGGCTGATGCTTTTGGCGGCGGTGCCTGGCGCCGCACTCAACGCGCAAACCTTTCTAACTGCTCCAATTAATCTTTCGGCCACCGGCTCTGGCTCGATGCCGGCCATCGCGGTGGGGCCCAACGGCGATATTGATGTGGCGTGGCGTGATTCCGGCAGGATTCTCTTCAAGCGATTGGCTAACGGCGGGCAAACGTTTTCCGCGACTATGACGGTCGCCACGACCAATCTTCCCTCACAGGCCTCGCAGCCGCAGATTGCGGTGAATTCCGCGGGTGTATATGTCGCGTGGGCGGGAACCAACAGCGGCGGCGGGGGCGACATTTTCTTCAGCAGCCTTACGAATGGCTCGAGCAGCTGGCTGTCACCAGTGAACGTGTCGCAGGGAAACGGCATCGCTGCCGGCGGTAGCGCGCCAGTGCCGCACGTGGCAGTAGATCCGAACGGTGGCGTGGACATTGTGTGGGGAGAAAACGGGGCATGGTTCTGGCGCTCGCGTGATGGGTTGAGCGTTCAGCTGACGGCGTCGGCGATGGCGAGCCAAAGTCCGAGAATAGCCATAGATTTGCTCGGACACATTTTCGTGGTCTGGGAAAATGCGGCAAGCTGCCCGATTATCACCGTTGGCCGATCGACGGACGGCGGCGCCAGTTTCAGTGATTACTCGGTGGCGGACAATCTCACCGTGAACCAGCAGCCCGTGACCGGATGCACTTCGGACGTGCAAATTGCAGTGCGCCCAAACAATACGGTTTGGCTGCTCTGGGCCAATGAGAACCCGAATATTCAAGACCTGATCATCACGTACGCAATCGACACCGAGCCCTTCACGCAGAACTCGAGCACCAGCTTCCCCGAGGCCCAGTTTGAAAATCTCTCTGGGACAGCGTCACACACGCCGCAAATGGCGATCGATTCGAGCGGAAATATAAGTGTAGTGTGGATCGGGGATATCCAGCTGAACGATCCTCAGGAGGTGGTGTATTTCACTCGCTCTACGGACCCGCAGACCCTGGGAACATTTTGCGGCCCGAAGAACGCTAAGTGCCCGAACCCGCCTATTTTGAGCACATCCGGGGCAAATCCAACTTTCCCACAGATTGCGGCAGAGTCGAGCGGTGCTATTGATGTGGTCTGGCAGCAGGCCAGCGCCACAAATCCGAGCGGCGCGTTTGACATCGTTCTGGCCCATTCGACAGATGGTGTCAGTTTCACGAAAACGATACTGGATAACGTATCCACGACGCAAAGCGGCACCGCGCAGATCGCCGCTGATGCGAGCGGCAGTGTTTATGCGAGTTGGCAGGGAAGTTCCGGAAGCGGCAGCGATGTCCTTCTTAACGGCGATTCTGCCGGGCTTCAGGCGTCCGCTACTTTTAACCTCAGCGCAGTGACAGCTTCGGTCTCGCCCGCATCGGCGGTCATCAATGTTGGCGGTTCGGCTACTTTCAATTTGTCAGTGCACTCGACAAACGCGGTTCCGGGCACTGTGAGTTTGTCCTGCGGCGGCGTACCGTCCGGCGTGAGTTGCAGCTTCAACCCGAGCTCGCTAAGCCTCGCTGCGAACGGGACAGCATCTTCGGCGTTGAGTGTCAGCGTGTCTCTGAAGCCGTCAGCATCGGTTGCGCAGCGCGGTCCGAGTTCGAATTTTGGGCCTCAGCCGGACGCGACGCCGACGACGGCTATCTGGATGTGGGGCATCGGTCTCGCGCTGTTTGCGACGATCTTAGTTGCAAAGCCTCTGATAGCTAAAACTTCAGAGCTATGGGAACAAAGCCCGAACCGAGGCGCACTTCGTTACAAGTGCGCTGACTTGGCTCGCGCGTTTGCGTTGACGCTGCTGCTGGCCGCAGCGGCCGCGGGCATGCAGTCTTGCGGGGGCGGAACGCAAAGCGGCGGCGGGAGCGGCGGGGGAGGCGGGGGAGGCGGTTCGATCACACTGCCGCTGACGCTGCAGGCGCGGTCGAATTCGGCGAGTTCGAATCTGCAAACCATTGCCATCACCGTGCCCTAGTCAACAGCTCAACTGATCCGCAACAACAAATGCGTCCGATAGGATTCCCCGTAGGGGAGCGTAATGTCTTCCCTGCATCTGCCTGAGAGATTCGAGGTATTCAGTTCCCTGCCGGTCTGAGCAATTCTCCCATCGTTCGACTTTTCCGATTGCTTCCAGATGAATCGAACGCCACTGCGCACGGCCCGCGAGGTCATCCGCCGTAAGCATGCCGGCGGACGGGCGCGGTCGATCGTGCTATTGGCGGCCGTCGCTTTTGCTTTTTCTGGCGAAGCCGCCGCAGCGCAAAGCTTCAATCCCCCGGTGAACGTTTCCAGCGACGGGGCAGGCAATTTTCCCCAGGTAATTGCGGATTCAGACGGCAACTTGAATATCGCGTATTTGGATTTCGTCAGCGGAGAACCTACGAACGGAGTGTGGTTCGTGAGGGGCTCTTTCAGCAGCGGGACATTTCGTCCGACTTCTTCGCCGGTCAGGGTTTCCAAAAACGCGGGCGGCTCTTTCAGCATGGCGGTGGAATCGAATTGCGTCGTCGACATTGCCTACATGGACCAGGCGTCGCCGTTCAGCAGTCAGGGCGACATTTTCTTCGCACAGTCCAGCGACTGCGGGGCGAGCTTTAACTCCATCAACATCACGAATAGCGCGCTCACCTACTACTCTCATCGCGGGCCGCAGCTCGTCATAAACAACGGAATAGCGCAAGTCGTGTGGACCTCCACCACTGATCCAACGAGCACGCAGACGACCCTGCTTTACGCACAACGAAATTTGGCAAGCAATTTTACGCCGCCGACGGCATTGGCTACGTCGCCCAATGAAATGGAGTGTCTGGAAGCAGCGGCCGTGCCGAAGAGCGTTAACACGGACATCGTTTGGTGCGACGGCAATGTGGAGTTTCTCAATTCAGTGAATGGTGCGCTGCCGATTACGATAGGACCGGGCGGCGAAGCTCAGTTCGCGGTCAATTCGGAAGGCGACGTCAATGTAGTTTGGGCTGAACCGATCTCGGGCGGCTCGATCAAATTCAGCCGCTCTACAGGGCAAACGGGAATGTTTTCGGCGCCCAAGACTCTATTCGCCGGATATGACCCGGAAATTGTTGTCGACAAGAGCGGGAATCTGGATCTGGCTTACTGGGCCGGGCGAGGCGCTGTTCTTTTCAGCCGCTCGACGGACGGTGGAAACAATTTTTCGGCGCCGGTGACGGTAACGCCATCGGTCTCAGGGCTCGGTTCTCCGGCGGTCATTCAAATGACGGCGGATTCCAATGGCGTGGTGAACTTGACCTGGGAATATCCGCAAGTGCCTAAGGGTATTCTCTTCAGCCGCTCTGACATTCAGGGCACATCTTTCTCCGCTCCCGTTGCAGTCTCCACCAATGTGAAAGCCGCTCCCTCGGGTGTTCAAATCGCGACCGATGCGAGCAATCACGTTTTAGTACTGTGGTCGGAGAAAGATGTATTCATGTCCCGACGTGATGCGACGAACGCCGCTAACGGATTCACGATCAGTGCAACGCCTGCGTCGTTGGCGGCGCTGTCGGGAGGCTCAGCCACGGCGAAGGTGACGTTGACGGCGGCGAGTGGGTTCGATCAGGTCGTGAATCTAAGTTGCGGCCAGTTGCCAGCAGGCGCAGAGTGCGCCTTCTTTCCGGCGTCGGTAACGCCCAGTACCTTGGGCACGGTCGTAAATTTGACGGTAACGATTTCGAGCACGCTATCGACACCGGGTTTCCCCTTTACCGTCAACGTGGCGACTCCCATGATCAGCCAGTCTCAGGACATGCAGATCACGCTGGGGCAGATGACGTCTTCCGTGACACCCACGGCGGCGATTATCCCCCTCGGGGGGAAAGCGAGCTTCGCAGTAACGGTGGCAAGCACTGGCGGCTTCGCCGGACAATTCAATCTCTTCTGCGGCGCGCCCGCGGGCGTAACGTGCACGTTTTCTCCCAATTCAGCCTTTCTGCCCATCAATGGCAGGGTGCAGTCGATAATGACGGTGCAAGTTTTGAGCTTACCGGCCGGAGCCATCCCGCCTAACGGTCCGCGGGACAACGCCCCGTCTTCGCCGCCGTTGACGCGGGACATTGTGACGATCTCAGGCTTGGCGTTCCTGCTCTTGAGCGCTATGGCGTTCGCGTGGTTGCGCGGAAGCGATATCAGCCGCCTCGTGCGGGGGCGAATGATTGCGAGCATCGTCGTGAGGATGGGAGTGACCGTGGCACTGGCTGCAGTGATGCTTTCCTGCGGCGGCGGGACAACGACCACGAGAGTCACCGGAACAAATGGCCCCTCTGTAACCACTGGCGACACCGCTGGAGTTCCTGGAACAGGCGGCGTCGGTGGCACCGGAGGAAGTGCGGGCGCCGGCGGTACCACGAGCGGCGGTGTGAACATGCCTGGAAGCACGTCCGTCACGTTTCCACTAACGGTGATGGTTCAATCAGGCGCGAGCGTAGTCAACGTGGGGACAGTTTCCGTTACGGTGCCGTAAACAATCTCGACAGCCCACTGGAAACGAGGAAAATCAGCGCTAATAGGCAATGGCGTTGCAACAATACGCTCCCTAATCCTTCGTTCCCTTCGAGAATTTCGGGTTCTCGAGCGTTCCCTCAATCCTGAACGGAAACGACAACTTGCCTTCGGTCAATTTGGCTCCCGCCAAAAACCGGGCGAACGTGTTGGTCAAGAAGCCCTGCTTGGTGGTAATTGCCGCCACGCCCTGATAGTTCAAATCGTCCGAGCCCGAGACGCTCACACTCCCCGACCCATCCACATCCACTCCATAGCCGTCGATATCAATCGTCTTGCTCGTAATGCGCTGGTTCGCCAGCTCCAGATCCGTGGAAATCGACGAGAACGAATCGGGATTCTCTTTGGCGGGGCCCAGATCGTTGAAGTGCGCCAGCTTCATCAAGTTTGCGTTGAGCATCAAGCTCGGCACCTTGCCGTTAGTCACCTTTACGTGCCCCGTCCCATGCATTCCCGCCAGCGGGCTCTGGGTGTGCTCGATCTCTCCGGCGAGCTTCAGGTCTCCTTCCAGTTTTCCTGTCATTCTCCCGCGGGTTTCGTGGAACGCCGCCAACAAATGGGCCATGTTGATCCCGCTCATTCGCGCGTCCGCCTTAAAGCTGGCGTTCTTTTTCGCCACGTTTACGGAGAAGTCGCCCGTCGTTTTACCACCATACACGTCCGCTCTTACGTCCGTGAAAAAAGCCGCCCTCGACTCCAGCCGAAACTTGGAGTTCACATTTGCCGTCTCCACCGCACCGAAACGCAAGCTGCTCGCCTTCCAACTGCCCTGGCCGGCCAGCGCGGGAGAAGCCGGATTGACGATTGCAGCCACGTCCACCCGATCCAGTTCACTAGTAATGTCGTGGGCCTCGAAAAACACAGGGCCCGGCGCATCCGAGGGGTCCAACAGATTCGACGCGATCAACTGCCCCCGATTAATCACCACTTTGTCGATGATGCCCAGGGGAAAGGTGTTCTTCGAATTCGCTGCTTTAGGATTCTCGAAGTTCCAGGGGCCATCAGGGTCCGACACAAGATTGATCTCCGGGTCCTCCAGCACGAGCGACCGGATGACCATCTGCCGATGCAGAAGGGCCCAAAAGTCGAGCACCGCATCAGCCCGCGCCACTTTAACGATGTAACTGGGCGGAAATAGCGGAGGGCTCTTCACCCCAAACTGCTCGATGTGAATCGTTACGTGGGGAAAGAAGGTCAGCGCCAGGCGTCCGATTTCCACTTTCTTTCCGGTGTTCTCTTCGAAGTAGGAAATCACCTCGGGCCGATAGCGATCCAGATTGAAGAAAACAGGCAGCAAAACAAACGCAGCCAAAAGACAGCCGGCGATGACAATCAGACTAAGAGCGATCCTGCGGCGTGTAATCATGCCAAACTCCATACTCTTCCAGGATTTCTGCGAGTGCAGTCCCAGACTTTTAAATTCTACTCTGTCCGTTTCGCCCGAGGCGGCTGGTTGCGGGCGCGGCGGGAACCACCCTTTTGATGGCTCAGAGACCCGGGCGGGCAGAAGAGAAGATTACTTTGCGCCGCTGACGATGCCAGCGTCTGTCACATACAGCACGTCTCTGAAAGAAAAATGGTCCGGGAGTAGGAACTCTCGGAGGGCTGACTTCCTGACTGAGTCGCTAGGACTACTATGAGGAGGCCGCCGCTTAATAGCGTACGACGCACGAGACGGAGCTCCAAATCGCAGATTCCGGCTTAAGTGAGATAAGCTTTGAAGATGACCCATCCTTCAGAGTCCGAACTTAGGCCGGCCACTATTCTTATAGATATGCAGCTCCAAAAGACGCCCGCCGAAGAGCACGATGCGTCGCTTCAGGAACTGAGGCAACTCATTGCAACGCTGGGGTGGGATATCGTCGGCGCGCTCACGCAGAAACTGCATTCCCCTACGGCCGCGTCTCTCATCGGGCCGGGCAAACTCGAAGAACTGAGCGAGCTTGTGAAAGCGCCCCGTAAGGCCGAAAGCGTGGTATTCGATCACGAACTAACCCCCACACAAGTGAGAAACATTAGAGCAGCGACGGGCGTGGAGGTTTACGATCGGCCGGCCGTCATCCTCGAGATTTTTCACCGGCATGCTCGCACCAAAGAAGCGCGACTTCAGGTGGAGTTGGCAAGGCTCAAGTACCTCGCACCCCGCAAGAGCGTGTCAGGGGCCAAAGAGAGAAAGGGTGGAGGACGGGGCGGCCGAGGGGTCAGCGAGTCCTTTCACGAGACCGAGCGCCGGGAAGTGCGGGATCGAATCAGCGAACTGCAACACGAACTCAAAGAGGTTCATCGAGAGCAAGTCGAGCGCCGCCGCCATCGCGAAGGTTTGCCCAAGGTTGCCATCGTCGGCTACACCAACGCCGGAAAGTCTTCACTCATGCGGGCGCTCACCTCGAGCGAAGTGCTCGTCGCCGATCAGCTCTTTGCGACCCTGGATACCACCGTGAGAGCGTTGCAGCCGGAGACTCAACCTCGGATTCTCGTTTCCGACACGGTTGGTTTCATTCGAAATCTTCCCCACGATCTGGTGGCTTCATTTCGGTCGACTCTCGATGAAGCGCTGGACGCATCCCTTCTGCTCCACATCGTGGATGCGGCGGATCCGGCGTTCCGCTCCCACATTCAAGTGACGAAAGAAGTGCTCGAAGGCATTGGGGCGGGAAAACTCCCGGCTCTTCTGATTCTAAACAAGATTGACGCCGTCGATATTTCGCAAAAGGCATCGCTAAAAAAAGAGTTCCCCGAGGCCATTGCGATGTCCGCGCTGAACCCTAAGGACATCGAGGCACTTCGCACCCGCCTCGTCAGTTTCTTTCTCGATAACATGGCTCAGGTGGAGATCGTCGTTCCCTACGGCAAGGAAGGCGTGCTCGCCGACATCCGCAAGAACATCCAGGTGCTCAGCGAGTCGTACGAGGAAAAGGGTGTTTGTCTCAAGATAAAGGCGAACCCCGGCACCGTTACCGCCTTGAAGCGACGACTCGCGTCGTAGGAACTCCGGCGAATTCCAAAATGCGGTTGCAGCAGCGGCCGCGCCTTCTAGCGGAACTCCTGATTCGTTACCAAAGCAGCTTCAGCCCGAATTGGAGCTGGCGCGAAGTGGTGGACGTATTGGTGATGACGCCGGCCGTCGGGGAGGGCCCTCCTGTAGTCGCGGTGAAAACAACCGGATTAGGAGCATTGAGGTTGGCGCGATTAAGCAAATTGAAAGATTCGGCTCGGAACTGCAGGTTGAATCGCTCTGAGAGTGCGAATCTTTTTGCGAGCGACAGGTCCAGTTCCGCCAAACCGGAACTCTGGAGGACGTTGCGGCCGACATTTCCGTAGGTGCCGGGCAACGGCTGAATGAAAGCGTTGGGATTGAAGTATTTGCCCGGAAGGCCAAGGATGAGCGGCCCGGTGAAAGCCGGATTCCAGGAAGGTCGCACAGGATTGCGTGTATCGCCGTCGTTCGATGGGTTGTAAGAAAGTTGGGGCGTGAACGGCAGGCCTGATTGAATCGTTTCGATTCCGCTGAGCTGCCAATCTTCAATCAGGCGGTTAAGCCATGCGCGCCTGCGAAGAACGCTGCGCCCAAACGGAAGATCGTATGTGGCGTTGATGACCGCGCTGTGGCGAACGTCAAACGACGCGCGACCATAATCGGCCGTTGGCTGCAGCGGATTAGCGACGAATGCCGGGGAATTCGTGGCCACGCTGGTGTTCATGTTGTCGCCGTCGTCGAGCGCTTTGGCAAAAGTGTATGCTCCGCGGAATTGCAGGCCGCGCGCGATGCGGTGATTCACGTCGACTTGGAGACCGCTGTAGGAACTGACTCCTTCGGAGAACCAGTCCGTCGTGTTCCAAACCGAGTTGTTGGCCAACCGCGCGTTCGCGGGGAAGTAGAAGGCGCCTGCGGGATAGCCGGTGGGGCAAGGCGAAGCTGGGCAAATCGTCGGAACAGGGAGATTCGTATCGAGCGAGAGCAATTCGTGATAACCGTGCGAACCGATATAGCCCACGCTCAAGACTGTGTTTGGCGCGATTTGCTGCTCAATCTTGAATGTGTAGGATTCCACTGTGGGAGTCTGAAGGTTTGGCTGCACGCCGCTGGGAATGACTCTCGCGCCCGCATAGGTTTTGCCGGGCGCGATGCTGGAAAACGGAATGTTCTTCACTGCGTAGACCGTGTTGTATGGCGGATTCTGGTCCAGGCGATAGCTCAGATTGTCGAGCAGCGCATAGTAGACGCCAACACCCGCTCGAATCACCGTCTTCTTTGAAGCGAAGGGAGCCCAGGCGAGGCTCAGGCGCGGCGCCGGCAAGAATTTGGCGTTGTTTACCGCCAGTGCAGAACTGCCTACAGCAGGCTGAGAAAGAATCACGCCGGCGGAGTTGTAGAGATAATTGGACGCGCGGCCGTCGACCTCATTCCAGCCGTTGGTGAATTCGCCCCGAAAACCGATGCGCAGCTCGAGCGAGGGCTTCAATTTGACAGCATCTTCCGCATAGAAAGCGCCCTCGGAAGAACGCCAGCCCAGCGGCGTATACGAGGGAGCATACGTGTACGTGCTTACGATCCCTTGCTGAATGAATGTCTGCAGGCTGCTGAAGGAGATTTGACCATACTGATCCTGTACAAGGCTGTCGTTCGATTGCAGACGCTGAAACCAGACACCGAAATCGAAGAGATGATTGCCGTGCGTGACCGTCAGGTGGTCTTCAGCGGTAAAGAGATTGCGCGCCGCGCGGAGATTGCTTCCGGCGTTGGTGCCGCCGTTGGCGATCTGCGAGGCTCCATTCAGTGTGGTGCCACCGCCCACGACTACAGCGCCGACGGGCTGGCTGGCATTGACCCAGGAAGGCAAATCAACTGTGGTTCCGCTATTGAAATAGAAGCCGCCACGGGAAAAGCCAAATGTGGCGCGATTGAGCACTCTGGGAGAGAAGATGTGGGTCTCACTGAGCGAAACCACCTGCTCTCGCAGAAAAATGTCGTCAACAGTGAAAGGATTGTTGCTCGGCGAATGCGCCGTGCTGTCGTCGACAGTGTAAACAGCGGCGAAGGAATCTTTGCTCGAAAGCGCTTCGTCGAAGCGCGCGGTTCCGAAATCTTCCCGCACGTGCTGCACGGGATTGGTGAAAGCTTCGGCGATTCCGCTTGGCGCTCCCGTGGAGGTCAGAAGTTCGGGGCCATTGGCGACGGGCCACAAAGCCAGCAGCGGCCTAATAGCGGCAACTGCAGTGGCGCGCGAGGAGGCGTCCGGCACGAGCGTCACGTCGCTTAAGCCCAGGTTCTGGCGGAACCCTTCGTAATTCACAAAGAGAAACGACTTGTCCTTCTTGATCGGTCCACCGAGCGATGCGCCAAACACATCGCGTTGAAACTGCGGAATGTCACCGTGATCGAAGAAGTTGCGCGCGTCCAGGGCGCTATTCCGCAGAAATTCATACGCGCTGCCGTGGACGCCATTTGAACCAGAGGCCGTGACGATATTGATTTGCGCCCCGGGGCGCTTGCCGTATTCGGCTCCATAGTCGTCTTTTACCACGGAGAATTCTCGGACAGCATCGACGCCCAGGAGTTGGCCGCTCGCTCCACCCGGAGTGTTGTTGATCTCCGAGGCCCCCGTATACTCGACGCCGTTGAGCAAGTAGAGATTTTCCTGGGGCCGACGGCCTGATGCGGAGAACATATTGCCCACGACTGAATTTGAAGTGCCGATGCCGCCAGCACGCTGCGAGGTATAGTTCACAACTCCAGGATTGAGGGTCACCAGCTGATCGTAGCTGCGGCCGTTCAACGGCAGATCCTTCACCTGGCGCTCGCCAACCAATCCGGAGGTTTCGGTGGTGGTTACATCGGCGGAAATTGCGGTCTCCTGAACCTGTACGTTCTGCTGCAGTTCGGCGACCGCAAGCTGAAGATCGACGGTGGCCCTTTGCCCCAATACCAGGTTCACTTTGGCGCGCGCGGGCTGAAATCCGGCTTTTTCGGCCGAGAGTTCATAGGCGCCCACAGCAAGAGCGGGCGCCTCAAAACGGCCGGAATCGTCGGTGGTCAATGTGCGAAGGGAACCGGTCTCAAGATTCTTGATTTTTACAGTGCCGCCGGCTATGGCACTGCCCGTTGCGTCGCTCATAGTCCCGCGAATGGCCGCGTCATCCTGGGCCAAGGACCGGGTCGCGCTGAAAGCACCAGAAATCAACACAAACGACAAAAAGAAAAGAGCGCGATACCTCAATCTGTGTGGTGTCACTCCTGATCTGCCGCTTAGCATTTCGCAATTCCTCTCAGTAGCTGAATTTGTATTGCTGGCGCGCCGAGTGCCGACGTGGCGATGGAATCGCCAACGAATGGTGGGTTCAACAACAGCGCCGAGGAGCGCCTTCTGAGAGGAAGGAAACGGCCTGAGTTGGGCCTAGCTTGAATTCGTTATACGGCTTCACGATCAGGTTCCTCGATTACAAAACAACTGCTAGTGCTTTCTTGGATGATGGCAGAGTAGACCTGCCGGCGAAGGACGGACAGCGATTAGAAGCGACAACAACAGCGGCTTGCGCCCTCAAGGGCGTGAGAAGAAGCGACGGTTGCTTCGTATGGCATCATAAAGTCGGACAACATACATTACTTTGTTCGATGTACTGATGTCAACGGCAAGATGGGGAGATAGCGCCGTTCTGCGTGTTTACCACCAATTCGGCGTATTCTCATGGATGGAAGCGGAGGGATGAAGTTATGAATCCGAAAGAAGCATCCAAGCCGGAAGTAAGCAGAAAAGTAGCGGAAGAAATTCCCGGATATACATATGGCACTCGAGAAGCGGCCAAGTCCCCCGTTTCGCTCAGCGACTTGGAATTGCTGAAGAAGGCCGTAAATTTCACTGAAGAGGACCAGAGATATCTGCGCCTGGCTGGTGAGGTACTCGCGGAGCAAACCGAAGAAGTCATCAAGAAGTGGCGAGGCGTCATCGCCTCCAACCCGCACCTCGCCCAGTATTCTTTCGGACCCGATGGCAAACCGGATGCGCACTACTCATCTGAGAGCGGGTTGCGATTCCGGCAATGGATTCTGGACACCTGTTTCCGGCGCTACGATCAAGATTGGCTCGATTATCAGCAGGAGATCGCGCTGCGCCACACCAGCGTAAAAAAGAACCAAACGGACCACGTAGAATCCGCAGCTTACATTCCACTGAGGTACGTGATCGCGTTTACGGCGGTGATTAACGACGCCGTTAAGCCATTTCTCGGAGCGAGAGGACACTCGCCCGACGAGGTCGAGCGGATGCATCGCGCCTGGTGCAAGTCTGTGCAACTACAAATCGCCTTGTGGAGCGAGCCCTACGCAGACAGCAAGTTTGCGCCAAACGAGTGGTGATTTTTTAAGGCGGATTTCGCGGGTTCCAGAAACGCAGAGGCCGGAGAGTTTCGCTACCACCGCGGCCTAAGCGCCTAATTGTCAAATATCTGCAGCTTAAAGGGGTGCTCAAATCTTTACCAGCATCACCCGATTGTTCGATGCGTAAGGCGGCTCTAGGCTGGAATTGCCAAGAGGTGAAGCGAACTATGGCAAAGAAAATGAATACGATCACTGGCGTCGCGGCATTGGCGCTTGTATTTGGCGCAGCTCCGGCGTTCGCTCAATACGGAGGCAGCAGCGGCACGACGCGGCAGCCGCAAGGACGCCAACAGGATTCCACGACGAGCCAGGACAACACGGACACGAATTCGGCAAACACGAAATCATCCGCCGATGAGAATTTCGCCAAGAAGGCGGCACAAGGCGGAATGGCCGAAGTAAAACTCGGTCAGCTTGCCGAACAGAAAGGTGCCAGTCCAGAGGTGAAGAGTTTCGGACGTCGGATGGTGCAGGATCACTCGAAAGCTAACAACCAGCTAAAGGATGTCACCTCGCCGGAGAACATTCCTCTGCCGAACGAGCTAGATAAGTCAGACCAAGCCACATACGACCGGCTGTCGAAGCTTTCTGGCGACGCTTTCGACCGTGAATATGCAAGAGACATGGTGAAAGACCATTCGAACGACGTCTCCGAATTCCAAAAGGAAGCGAAGAACGGGAAAGACGAGTCCATAAGGAAATTTGCGGCTCAGACTCTGCCGACGCTGCAAAACCACCTGGATCAGGCTCGTCAGATGGAGCAGGCGGTAAATCGGTCCCCGAATTCGGGACCAAACGGTAATAGCAACGCCACCGCCAATACCGGCTATGGCAGTAATTCCGGTACCGGCTATCCAACTAACAATCGAACCAACCCAGGGACGACGTCGGGGAACTCGCCCTCTCAGTAGTCACCCTGGCTTCATCGCTTGCGTATGAATGGTGCCGGCCTTCCTCTACTGGAAGGCCGGCACTTTGCTTTGCGAAGCTCCGTGCCAACCTTCTGCTTTAGAGTAAGATCAACCTAGTCACATCATGCAAAACGGAACCTCACGGGACCAGATATTCACAATCGAAAAGAGCTAATTATGCGAGCGACTCTCCTGGCGTTTTTTTTTCTCATGCTATTTCTCGGCGCTCGATCTTCCGTCATCGTCACCGGAGCACAAAATGCTCAGTCGCGAAATCCGCAGACTCAAGTTTCGCAAGGACGCTACCTGGTCGAGGAAGTAGCGAAATGTTCGGAGTGCCACACGCCGCGCGACGCTGAATTTCAGCTCGATCCGTCGCGATGGCTTCAGGGTGCTTCGACCTGGATCGTGCCGGTGCATTCCATCCCCAATTGGGCGCAATTTGCTCCCCCGCTCGCGGGTTTGCCGGCACTTAGCGACGAACAGATGGAACGCGTTTTGGAAAAGGGCCAAGCGGCGAACGGACGAGAGATTCAACCGCCGATGCACCGCTACCACCTGAGCCACGCCGACGCCCAGGCCGTCATCGCCTACCTGCGTTCTCTACCAATGGGCCGCTAAGGCTTCCTCGTAAAGTGTATTCGTCTGATTTCCTCAAGGTGTGGACAATGCACCTTAGCGGTGTGTATTCTTCGGCCTCCAGCGACGGATCGAGTGGTAAGTTCACATCTGAAAAGCGGGAATTCTAGGATTCTCCAGGGAGGAGCATGATGGAAATTAAAGGCGAGTTTGTTACGACAAAAGTGAGCGACGGGAGCTCGATGCGGCTGTATGTGGCGCGCCCAGTTGGCGCGGCCGCTGGTCGTGGGCT